>Ga0210040_10008766_pt1 | contig 11898 bp, 8 predicted proteins | sample CryGeyCG12114_NA_FD_185462 | JGI IMG/M metagenome (GOLD analysis project Ga0210040, IMG submission 185462) | Groundwater microbial communities from aquifer - Crystal Geyser CG19_WC_8/21/14_NA (SPAdes) (version 2) | ecosystem: Environmental > Aquatic > Deep subsurface > Groundwater | place: USA... | reverse complement strand
GATGGATTCCAGGTGAATGGCATCGAGGTATTTCATAATAAAATCCTCGGTGAGACCCAGCTTGGCACCTTTCTGCACGCCGCGGTCCAGAATATCGTTCCAGCGGGCGGTTTGCAGGATGGTGATGTTGTTGTCGCGCTTGTACTCGCCAATGCGCTCGGCAATCTGCATGCGCTGGCCCAGCAACTGCAACACCTCGTCGTCGATGTGGTTGATTTGCTCACGCAGCTTGGCCAGGGCACTCAGGAACTCCTGCTTGTCGGTGGTTTCGCGGCGCCAGTGTAGGCCGGCCAGCAGCTCGCCCAAGCGCTCGGGCGTCACCTGCTGCTTGGCATCGCTCCAGGCATTGTCGGGGTCAATGTGCGATTCGATAATCAGACCGTCGTAGTCCAGGTCGAGGGACTTTTGAGCTACCTCGGCCAGCATGTGGCGGTTGCCGCAAATGTGGCTCGGGTCACAGATCATGTGCATATGCGGCATCCGGCGCTTCATCTCAATGGCCAAGTGCCACATAGGCGCGTTGCGATACTGCGTGTTGCCGTACGACGCAAACCCCCGGTGAATCAGACCAATCTGTTTCACACCAGCTTTGGCGATGCGCTCCACGGCGCCCGTCCACAGTTCCAGATCGGGGTTGATGGGGTTTTTAATGAACACGGGCACGTCCACGCCGCGCAGCGCATCGGCCACTTCCTGCACCGAGAACGGGTTGACGGTGGTGCGGGCACCAATCCAGAGCGCATCTACGTCGAAGGTGAGAGCGTCTTCTACGTGGCGGGCCGTGGCTACCTCAATGGTAGTGGGTAGGCCGGTCAGCTCGCGGGCCTTCTTCAGCCAAGGCAGGCCCTTGGTACCAATCCCCTCGAACAAACCAGGCTTGGTGCGAGGCTTCCAGATGCCGGCGCGCAGCATGTCTACCTGGCCGGTGGCGGCCAGCTGCGTGCAGGTAGCAATCAGCTGTTCCTCGGTTTCGGCCGAGCAAGGCCCGGAGATAATCAATGGTTTTTTAGCGGCTACGGCCGCGCCCAGCGTCTGGGTTTCGAGAGAAGTGCTCATGAGTATGGTTGAAGAAAAGTTGCTGTGGTTGATGGTAGGGAAGCTAGAAGCTAGTTCCCCTCCTTTTTTCAAGGAGGGGTGCCCGCAGGGCGGGGTGGTTAGCTAGAGTTAGAAAAGCTAGAGGCTAGGAGGTCGTTCAACGACTTTACCACCCCACCCTGCGGGCACCCCTCCTTGAAAAAAGGAGGGGAACTAGCTTCTAACTCTAGCTGCTTATTTTAAAATTCGTTTGATATGATTTGCTTGGTGGATTAAATCGGTGAAAGCGGGGTAGTCTTCCCGCGCCAGCACGTCGCGCATGTGCTGGAGCTGGCGCAGGTGTTCGTCGAGCACGTCGAGCACGTTTTCGCGGTTTTGGCGGAAGATGGGCACCCACATGGCCGGGGAGCTTTTGGCTAGTCGCACCGTAGACGAAAAACCTGTACTGGCCAGCTCAAAGATACGCTGCTCGTCGCGCTCTTTCTCTAACACGGTGAGAGCCAACGCAAACGACGTAATATGCGAGATGTGCGACACGTAGGCCACGTGCATATCGTGCTCGGCGCCACCCAAATACACGCGCCGCATACCCAGTGCATCGGCTACCAGCTCCACCCGTGCCACGGCGTCGGCAGCGCTGTCTTCGGCGTCGCAGAGCACCAGGGTTTTGTCGCGGAACAACTCCGGAACCGCCGCCTCCGGCCCCGAAAACTCGGTACCGGCCATGGGATGCACCGCCACGAAGCGGCTGCGTTTGGGGTGCGCCCGCACCACGTCCAGCAGGGCCTTTTTGGTGGAGCCCACGTCAATCACCACTTGGTTTTCTACCTCATCCAGCACCGCAGGCAGCACGGTTAGCAGCGCGTCCATGGGCACGGCCAGGATAATCAGGTCGGCGCGGCGCACGGCGGCGGGCAGGTCGGTGCTGCCCTCGTCGATGAGGTGGCGGGCGGCGGCTTCGCGCAGGTGGGTAGGATTGTGGTCTACCCCAATGATGCGCGTCGTCAGCCCATGCTGCTTCATGCTCAAGGCCAGCGAACCCCCAATCAACCCTACCCCTACTACGGTGACTATCATATTGGTTTTTAGTTGTTTGTTTTTGGCTCTTCAGACCGTCATTCCGAGCTTGTCGAGGAATCTCGCGTGCTGATGTCTGAGTAGTAATCCAATGTCAGCACGCGAGATTCCTCGACAAGCTCGGAATGACGTTCAAAGTCCCGCTTCCTCCACCCGCCGAATAGCTTCGTCCAGCACCTCTACCTTTTGGCACAGGCTGATGCGCACGTAGCCGTTGCCGTTGCTCCCGAAGATGCCGCCCGGCGTGATGAACACGTTGGCATTGTAGAGCACCTGGTCGCTCACGGCAAAGCCGTCGGGGTAGGCGGCGGGCACGGCGGCCCACACAAACAGGCCTACCTGGTCGCGGCTGTAGGTGCAGCCCAGCAGGTCGAGCAGGGCAAACACCCGCTCGCGCCGGGCGCGGTAGTGGGCGTTCAGCTCGGCAAACCACTCTTCGCCTAAGCCCAGCGCCACCACCGCTGCCTGCTGCACTGGCCGAAACATACCCGAATCCATGTTACTCTTGAAGCGCAGCACATCCTGTAGCAAATCGGCCCGGCCCACCAGCATCCCTACCCGCCAGCCAGCCATGTTGTGCGACTTGCTCAGGGAGTTCAGCTCCAGCACGCATTCACGGGCGCCGGGCACAGACAACAGGCTGGTAGGATTATCGTTGAGAATGAAGCTGTACGGGTTGTCGTGCACCAGCAAGATGTTGTGGGCCAGCGCGAAATCAACCAACGCTTGCAATTCGGCTTCGCTGGCGCGGGTGCCGGTGGGCATGTGCGGGTAGTTCACCCACATCAGCTTCACGCGGCTGAGGTCGGTGGCGGCCAGGGCCGTCAGGTTGGGTAGCCAGCCGGTTTCGGCGGTCAGGTCGTACTCGCGCAGGGTAGCGCCGGTCAGCTCGGCGGCGGCGCGGTAGGTTGGGTAGCCGGGGTTGGGCAGCAGTACCTCGTCGCCGGCTTCCAAAAACGCCATGCTGATGTGCATAATACCTTCCTTGGAGCCCAGCAGGGGTAGTACCTCACTGTTCGGGTCCAGCGGCACGCCATAGGCGCGGGCGTACCACGCGCTCATGGCCTCGCGCAGGGCCGGCAGTCCCTTGTACGACTGGTAGCCGTGGGCCGTGGGCAAGGCCGCATCGGCGGCCAGGGCGGCTACCACACTGGGCGGCGGCGGCATATCGGGGCTACCGATGCCCAGGTTGATGATCTGCTTGCCGGCTTTGTTGAGGGCATCAATCTCCTGCAACTTGCGAGAGAAATAGTACTCCTGCGTATGAGCCAGGCGCGAGGCGGTGGCAATGTGTATAGGCTGCTTGGTCATGGTTGAATGGCGGCTAATGAAGCGGAGCACGTTGGCTGATAGCGTGGTCCGGCACGGTTTCCAGCACGTCGCGGCGGTAGGCGCCCAGCACCTCCAGGTGTTCGGTCACGGGGCGCAGCTCGTGTAGCAGGGCCGTTAGCTGGGCCGGCGTATCAAACTCCACATCTACGTGAAAGCCATACTGCCACGTGCGCCCCGTGCGGGGGTAGGACTGCAACTTGGACAGGTTGATGCCCAGCCGGGCAATGGGCTGTAGCACCTGCACCAAGCTACCCTGGGCGTGGCTGGTATGGAAGTAAAGCGACGCCTTGTTTACGTTGGGGGCCAGTTGTTCCAGCACCGGGGCGCCGCGCTCCAGTACCAGAAAACGCGTGTAGTTGGCTGGGTCGGCGTGGATGTCGGCGGCCACAATTTCCAGGTCGAACAGTTCGGCGGCCAGTACGCCCGCCACGGCCGCAACGCCCGGCCGCTGGTGCTCCCGGATGCGCTGGGCACTCAGGGCCGTATCCTCCGTTTCGACCATGCGCCAGTGGCCGTGGCTGCCCAGAAAATCGGCGCATTGGAGCAGGGCCATGGGGTGGGAGTGCACCTCGTGCAGGTCGTCGAGGCGCTGGCCGGGTAGGGCCATCAGGTGCTGCCGGATGTGCAGGTAGACTTCCCCAATCACGTGTACCTCGTGGCGCTGCAACAAGGAGTAGTTAGGTAAAATGCTGCCGGCCAAAGAGTTTTCAATTGCCATCAGGCCGAAGCTGGTGGTGCCGCCCGCCACGTGGCGCACTACCTGCCCAAAGGTGGCGCAGGGCGCAATGGCGTGGTCGGGGCCAAAATGCCGCCGGGCAGCCACTTGGTGGAAACTTCCTTCAAACCCCTGAATGGCAATGGTCGGGTGCATACGACGATGAGAAAAGATGTAAAAAAAGGGCCTCCTTGGTAGGGCCCTTCGTTGTGCTTTCGCTGCTTAGCAAGTACAAACGCGGGCCCGCTTCTTCGGGTAGAAGAAGTAAAAAAAGTAATAGGCAAAAGTTGGGGCGTTGACGGGCATCATACAAAACAAAAAAGCCTTCCGGGGTAGGAGGCTTTTGCGTGATTCAGGAGTGGGGTTCCTACAAAGCGGCCTCGCTGCTACGATTGCTCGTAGTAGGTAAAATAAAAACCAAAAAAGGCCGAGCGTGAGGTAGAAAGCATGAAAGTGTGCCGTAGTCTGTTTGAATAGTGGCAGCGGCTTGAATAGTGGCAGCGGCCAAAACTGCGCAATCATTTTTTAAAAACCAAACACTCATTGAACGCGTCGTTGCGTTGGTGTGTTTGCACCCGCCGCCAAAACCGTCGTATTTTGCAGGCAAACCGCATGTTTGCATCTTTTTATTCCGCAGGAAAAAATCATGATTTTTTTGGGCCACTCCCGCATTTTCGCTTCGTTTTTACTGGTCGGCGGACTTTTTTCGGCGGCGGTAGCGCAGGCCCAAACCAACATTGCCATCTTGCAAAGAGCTGATGCACTGGTAGGGGAGCGAAAGTACGCCGCCGCCTTTCAGGTGCTTCAAAAGTATGACCCACGGAACGAGCGCCCGGCCGTGGTGCTGCAAAAAGAAGACATTGCGCTGCGCTACAACATTGGGCACGTGCAGTACCGACGCTTTGCGTTCAGAGATGTGCAACTGACCGATAACCTGGAGGACTTCCGCAATCCGGACAGCACTTATACCATGACGGCCTTTCCCCTGGGCCGCGCGTTGCGCACGCTAAAGGACCACTACCCCAACGACTACAAGCTGGACCGTGGCCTGGGCGACTACTACTTTGCCGTGCAGCACTGCAACTGCGCCGAAACCAGCCGGACAGACGATGAACTGTTTCCGCTGATTATCAAGTACTACGATGTGGCCCACGAGCACGGCTACGGCGACTACAGCTCCTACTATGCCCAAGGCTATTCCTACCAGCGCCTGGGGAAGTTTCAGGAAAGCGTAGCGCCGTTTCTGCGCTCCATCGAGCTCCGCAAAAACTACCCCGAGGCGCACCTCAACCTGGCCTTTGTGTACTTGGAGCTGAAACAGTTTGAGAAAGCTAAGGAGCAGGCCCAGCTAGCCGTGGAGCTTTTTCCCGACGCCCAGCATAAGTCCGACGCCGAGTTCCTGCTCAAAACCGTTGAGGAGCGTATTCAAGGCAAAGCGGCGGCTACCCCACCTGCGCCTACCGCCACGCCTGCCCCTGTGCCTGCCGCTGCGCCTGAGAAAGCAACGAAGAAATCGACCAAGCAGCGCGGGGTATAGGAAACCGTCTGGCAATCCCTACCTGTTATCCTGAGCCCGTGGTACATCAGGCTGGTGTGGGAGCACCCGCGCACGCCAGCACCACCATCGTACCAACGGCTTGTTCTACCGTGAGGCAGTTCTTCACAAGCTCAGGACGACGCTACCCGTATTGCATTTTGGCACGGTTTTATTGAATAGTACCGCAACAGCCCGCCGCTAGTGTGCACCACGCGGCCCGGCTTTTGGTTCTACTCCCGTTCCCTACTATCATGCAAACGAAGCGTCTTTTCGGCCGCCTGGCCGCGGCTTGCCTTTTCCTAACAGTTTCTTTTTCAGCGGCTCAGGCGCAGGTGCGTCGCCCCGCCACCTATTCTACGCAAGGCCGACGGCCGGTGTATACGGCTCCCAAAGCTGCCGCTGCTACCAATGGCGTGCAACTCGGCATCCGGGCCGGGGTGAACGTGGCCGACTGGCACGGCGACGCGGTGCAAAGTGTGATGTCGCTGGCCGACTACACCAACGGCGCCGTAACCCGCGAAACCCGCACGGGTTTTCATGCCGGCCTTTATGCTACCCTACCCTTGGGCGAGCGATTTGCCATTGAGCCCGGTGTGTTGTATTCTGAAAAAGGCACCCAGCTACGCGGCACGGCCTCGGTGCCCGGTTTTGAAGTGCTGAGCGCCAACGTGACGGCTACTGCCCGCACAGCCTACGTGGATGTGCCGGTGCTGGCCAAAGCCTACCTCACGCGCGGCCTCTACCTCTACGCTGGCCCGCAGGCCTCCTTTTTGGTAAGCAGCAAGGTGCGCGTGGCCGCCGGGGCGCTGGGCTTCACGGCTTTCAAACAGGATTTCGACACCAAAAATCAGTTTCGGTCGGTTGACTTTGCGGCCGTGGGTGGCCTGGGCTACCAGTTCGAGAGCGGCTTTGGCCTGAGTGCCGGCTACGACTACGGTCTGTCTTCTCTAGATAAAAACAACAGCTTTCAGGCCCAAAACCGGGTAATTAAAGCGGCCCTGAACTACTCGTTCTAATCGCATAACACGTTATACCGCACACGGGGTGCTTCTCCATAAGCCGGCTGGTTTCCTTGTTGAAGGAAGCCAGCCGGTTTTGTGTAGTAGCGGCGTGGCATCACATAGTAAACATTGCGCAGCTTTTTGGGCAATTATTTCGTATAAAGCTATTTACTTCACCCTCTGATTCCACCCACCTCTTTATTCCACCCCGCCCAATGAAACCTCTTTTCTTTTCCTTGCTGATGCTACTAGGTGGCCCGGCAATGGCACAACAACAAGACACCTATACCAGCACGCCCATGCTGCGCATAGACCAGGCTACCCAACAGGCAACCTACGCAGGTGCAGTACCCGTGCCCGCTACTCCTCAGGCTCATATCTACTCGCGGGCGCAGGACTGGCTGACGCAGGCTAACCGCTCTTATACCCTCGAAACGCGCACCAACAGCGCGGAAGTTGGTTTTATCAAAACGCACGTGACGCTCCGCGACGGGCAGGAGATGTACTCCTTTTTGCTTTCGCTGCAAGCCCAGCCCGATGGCTACCGCTATCAGCTGAACGACGTGGTATACAGCCAGCCCCACTTTGCCCGCGCTGGCAAACACAGCACCGGTCCGCTCCAGATTCCTGTTGAAACCTTGATGCGGGGCCAGCCTACCGCCAATCAGCGCAAGCAGCTCGCTAAAATTGATGCGCAAGTGCAAGCTTTTCTGCGTGAGTTAAACACGAAGCTGCAACGCCAGCCATCGGGATTAGCCGTTCGTTAAGGCTTCCTACCTAGCCATTTCTAAAATCAAAAAAGGGACTCGATGAGTCCCTTTTTTGATTGTATACTTCTGTACTAGTTAGTTTCTGAACAGCAACTCCCGGTACTTTACCAGCGGCCAATCCTCATCGTCTACCATTAGCTCCAGCTTGTCGGCAGCCCGGCGGATAGCGTCGAACTGGGACTTGATGGTGTCGCAATAGGCAATAGCGCGTGCGTGCGTATCCTCCAGCTTGTTGGCGACTTTGCGGGCTTCTACCATGCTGTTCACCGTATTTTTGATGGTAGCCACATAGCCCGAAATAGCCTTGATGGTCGCCACTGTTCCCGCCGTATGCTCATCGTCGAGGCCCAGTTCCCGCAGGCCGCAGATGTTGTGTATCAGTTTGGTTTGGTAGGCGAGAGCCGTCGGAATTATGTGGTTCAGCGCCAGGTCGCCCATTGTGCGGGCCTCAATCTGAATCTTCTTGCTGTATTCCTCCAGCAAAATCTCGTGACGGGCATGCAGCTCCACTCGCGAGAAGATGTTGTAGCGGGCAAATAGTGCTTCGGCTTCCGGCGTCACCATGGCGTCGAGAGCCTGGGGGGTAGTGGCTACGTTTGCAAGTCCGCGCCGCTCGGCCTCTTCCTTCCACTCCTGCGAGTAGCCGTTGCCTTCAAAGCGCACGTTTTTGGAGCTGGTCACGTACTCGCGCAATACGTCCACAATGGCTACTTCCTTCTTCTTGCCCTGCACAATCAGCTCATCCACAGACTTCTTGAACGCAATCAACTGATCGGCTACGATGGCGTTGAGCGTGGTCATGGCCGACGAGCAATTAGCCGAAGATCCTACCGCTCGCAACTCAAACTTGTTGCCGGTGAAGGCAAAGGGCGAGGTGCGGTTGCGGTCAGTGTTATCAAGCAAAATGGGCGGAATCTTATCAATGCCCAACTGCATGTAGAGGTTGTCGCCTTTGTCGAGGGGCATTTCGGCGGTGCGTTCCAGCTCATCCAGCACCGAGTTGAGCTGGGAACCCACAAACACCGACATGATAGCCGGCGGCGCTTCATTGGCTCCCAGGCGATGGTCGTTGCTGGCCGAGGCGATGCTGGCGCGCAGCAATGGGCCGTGGGTGTGCACTGCTTTAATGGTGGTGATGAAGAACGTGAGAAACTGCAAGTTCTCCTTGGGCTTGCGGCCGGGCGAAAACAGGTTCACGCCCGTGTTGGTGCTCATTGCCCAGTTGTTGTGCTTACCCGAGCCATTGATGCCCGCAAACGGCTTCTCGTGCAGCAGCACTCTAAAGCTGTGCTGCTCGGCCACCCGGTTCATGATGTCCATCAGCAGCTGGTTGTGGTCCACGGCCAGGTTAGCGTCCTCGAAGGTAGGAGCGCATTCAAACTGGTTGGGCGCTACCTCATTATGGCGCGTGCGCAACGGAATACCCAGCTTGTTGGCTTCCTCTTCAAAGTCCAGCATGAAAGCGTGCACCCGGCTCGGAATGGAGCCAAAGTAGTGGTCTTCCAGCTGCTGACCTTTGGCTGGCGCGTGCCCGAACAGCGTGCGGCCGGTCAGTACCAGGTCGGGGCGGGCATCGTGCAGGGCCTTGTCTACCAGGAAATATTCCTGCTCAATGCCCAGCGTGGTATTTACGCGCTGCACATCTTTGTCGAAATACTGGCAAACGTCTACCGCCGCTTTCTCCAACGCAGCCAACGACTTGAGCAGAGGGGCTTTATAATCAAGCGCCTCGCCGGTATAGGCCACGAAAATGGTGGGGATGCACAGCGTTTTGGCCCCCGCGGTTTCAATAATGAAGGCCGGCGAGGTAGGGTCCCAAGCGGTATAGCCACGCGCCTCAAACGTGTTGCGAATGCCGCCGTTGGGGAACGACGACGCATCCGGCTCTTGCTGTACCAGCGCCGAGCCCTTAAACTTGTCCAGCGGCTGGCCGTCGGGCGAGAGGTCGAAAAACGAATCGTGCTTCTCGGCGGTAGCGCCCGTCAGGGGCTGAAACCAGTGCGTGTAGTGCGTGGCACCTTTGGCCATAGCCCAGGTTTTCATGCCCGAAGCCACGGCATCGGCCACGCTACGGTCGATGGGCATTCCCTTTTGAATAGTAGCCTGAAGCTTCTTGAAATACTCGCCGGGTAGGCTGGCCCGCATTGCTTGCAGGTTGAAGACATTTTTGCCGAAGTTTTCGGAGCGGCTACCCGCACTGGGCGCCAGCGGTACGGGTTGGCGACGATCAACTAATTCGAGGGCTTTGAAGCGCAGGATGGCCATGCAGAGTACGTCAGTGAAATGAAAGAGTGGAGGTATAGTGGCCTGAAAGCAGTAGTAAAAGGCAGTGAAACTGGTAGCGCTAGGGCACCAGTTCTTTGCGGTATATCTTTTCGTATTCTTCGTCCACGTGGTAAGTCGACTCCTCGTGCTGGCTCAGATCGAGGCCCAGTTCTTCTTCCTCTTCTCTCACGCGCAGGCCCACCAGGGCATCCGTCACCTTCAGCAGAATCCAGGACAGAATAGCCACGTAGGCAATAACGATAACCAAGCCGAGCACATGGTAGTTGAAGACGGTAGCAGTGCCATTCACCAGCCCTACCTTGCTCGCGAACACTCCCGTGAGCAGCATGCCCACGATGCCGCCCAACCCGTGGCAGGGAAATACATCAAGCGTATCGTCAATAGCTGTGCGGTTGTTTTTCCAATGCACAGCGGCAAAGCTGACCAGCGAGGCCACAATGCCAATCAGAATGCTCTGCCCATAGTCGACGTAGCCGGCAGCGGGCGTGATGCCCACCAGCCCTACCACTGCCCCGATGCAGGCGCCCATGGCCGTAGGCTTGCCGCCTCGGGCTACCTCTACCAGCAGCCACGCCACCAGTGCCGCAGCCGAAGCCAGGTTGGTATTCACGAACGACAGCGCCGCCAACTCATTGGAACCCAACGCAGAGCCCGCGTTGAAGCCAAACCACCCGAACCACAGCAAGCCGGTACCCAGCAGCACATAGGGCACATTAGGCGTCACAAACGACGTTTGCCGGTGTGCCCGGCGCGGTCCCAGCACCAGTGCGCCTACCAGTGCGGCCACCCCTGCCGAGATGTGCACCACCGTGCCACCCGCAAAATCGAGCACGCCCCACTTGCGCAGGAAGCCCTCGGGGTGCCACGTCCAGTGGGCCAGCGGGCAGTAGATAAACAGGCAGAACAGCACCATAAACACCAGGTAGCCCTTGAAGCGTACGCGCTCCGCAAACGAGCCGGTAATCAGCGCCGGCGTGATGATGGCGAACTTCAGCTGGAAGGCGAAGAAGAGAATGAACGGGATGGTAGGCGAAAGCGCAGGATTGGGGGCTGTGCCTACATCGCGCAGCAACAGAAACGTCATGGGGTTGCCGATGAGGCCGTTCCAGGAGTCGCCGTAGGCCAGCGAGAAGCCCACGAAATACCATACAATAGAGATAACACCCAGTGCTACAAAACTTTGCAGCATGGTAGAAATCAGGTTTTTGGGGCGCACCATGCCGCCGTAGAAAAACGACAGCCCCGGCGTCATCAGCAACACAAAGGCCGAGGCCGTTAGCATCCAGGCAATGTCGCCCGTGTCGAGGCCGCTATCCGGCGCGGCCGATGGATGCGGCATTTGTACAAAGGCCGCTATCAGGCCCAGTATGATTAGTAGAATTAGCGCCACTGGGCTACGACCAGATTTGGAGGGTAGAGAGGTTGCCATGCAAGAAAGAGTTAGGTAAGTAGGATGCGTTTTTTTGAAACCTGTGAAGTGTTTGTGGTTGCGTCAGGTACTATTAAAAAGTATACACAGCGGCTATCAGCCCACTCACCGTCGCATTTTTTGCTCCGCCCGATTTATTTACAAACACATTGTCGTCGGCGCTACTTCTATCCAGCCGTAACTCCGGAATAATGGTCAGATTATCAATTCTGATATTGGAAGAAAGTGTTGTTTCAATAATATTTTTACTGAGGCCTAACAGATAATTTTTATCCCCGGTATATTCTGCACGAAGTGTAAAACCAAGCCAGGGTTTCGGATCTAGGTTGGCATATAGCGCCGAGCCCCACCAGGTGTGGTATTCAGCATCGTTGCCGCCCTCTACTTCTTCCAGGCCTTTGCGCTGCTGCATTGTGCCATTGTAGGAAAACGACAAGGCACTGGAAACCATATAGGTAACTACAATATCTTCCTGATGCAGCCGTAGCGCATTTAGTGCCCGACCACCTTGGTAATTGAAGTAAGCTTTTATTTTATCGTCTTTGGTGCCGGTAGCAAGCTGTGCAATAGCCATTTTCGGCATGTGGCTGGCGCTTTTAAAATCCGTAGGATTTGCTATTCCTACCATCAGCGTTGTTTTATCGCTCAGGCCTACTTCTGCTTTTAATCCCGTATGAAAAAATGGCCCATACGAGAACATGTAGCTCATGCTGTAA
>Ga0210040_10008765_pt1 | contig 11902 bp, 14 predicted proteins | sample CryGeyCG12114_NA_FD_185462 | JGI IMG/M metagenome (GOLD analysis project Ga0210040, IMG submission 185462) | Groundwater microbial communities from aquifer - Crystal Geyser CG19_WC_8/21/14_NA (SPAdes) (version 2) | ecosystem: Environmental > Aquatic > Deep subsurface > Groundwater | place: USA... | reverse complement strand
GCGAATGTGTAAGCTTATTTCTTTCCAATTTTGAGGGTATCTGGCCGGGTTTATAGGCATTATCTGAAATGAGCGTATTCTTTAATAAAATTATAGGCGTGGCTATAATTGTAGGAATCAAAAAAATCATCCCGGACGCTTTCCTGGCCAAAGAGATAAGAAACAATATGGTGATCACCTTCGCACTTGGTTTCTATCCGAACAGCGGGAAGTTTATCAAATTTTTTAAGTACTAAGACCTGGAGATTGAGCGATTTTAGTTCAATAATTTTAGCAAAACGATTGTTCATTATCTGTGAGAGGTTGAAGGAGGGAGGGTAGTTTAATTTTTCTTTCCTGTAATGTCTGGAGATCATTATTAACTGCTATATGGCAGTACTCGTAAGTTTCCGGATCAATGATGCCGGCATACAATTCGCAATCCAGGCAAATAAGGTGGGCTATCAGGAGCGCTTCTACATTTTGTATGACCTGCTCCATTCGGTTTAAGGATGCATGACTCATGTCTTAAACTTTAGAGACTAACTGATTTTTGGCTCCTAAAGGACTGGGATCTTCATCCACCATTAACTTAATTTCCGAAACCGGCTTATTGGTAATCCTACTCAGCCAGACTTCTATATTTTCTTTTTCGCTGACGGTTAATTCTCGCTTCCCATCATTGCGGATAATTTTCATAAAGCGCCTGTTAGTCACGCCTAATTGTAAAAGTAAATCCTTACTAGGCCGGTAATTTATAAAGCCAATATCCTTCAATATTTCTAGTAGCCTGTTTCTTCTAATCATAGTGATAAAATTTACTTGTAAAATTTAATTAGTCTAAAATGCAAATTAGATGTATCTATTTTACAATTAAAACGCCTGTAAGTAAAATTAAGTTTTGCATAAATGCAAATTAATATAGCAAAAGTCAAAATTTATCTTACAAAATGTATATTATTATCTTACAAACACCTGAATATTAATTAGAAGTGCATATCTAATTTTACATTATGGAAAAGGTTGGTAACCTGATAAAGCGCAGACTAGAAGAAGTCGGTATGTCAAAAGCTGAGTTTGCAAGGCGCATTCACAAAACCCGGCAAAATGTTGATGATATGTTGACGCGAGATAGCTTTGATACAGACTTACTAAGAAAGATTAGTAAAGTATTAGAATATAATTTTTTCCAACACTTCATTGAAAGTAAACCAGAATTTGCTTCAAGAACAGCGGTTACTGAGGTATATGTTAAAAGTTCTAATATGTCTGTTGTCGTTGATTTAGATGGTACTGAAGAAGGGCTAAACAGATGGTGGAAAGTTCTTCAAAGTGTTAATCAAATAGTAAATGCAAATCTTAATAATTAAAACATGTTTATAGAGATAAATGGCAAATTTGGGTTTCCTATAATTGTAAACACCAATTTTATAAATACAATCAATAAAAGCCAGTCATCAGATACAGGCAAATTTTTGATTTACATACACTTCCTTGATCGAATAAGCCCTACTGTTGAAAGTAATTCGCTAGATATGGAATTTGGGTCAGTTGAAGAAAGAGATAAAAAATATCAGGAGTTGAAAGGGTTATTGGGTGTTTACTCCCTGGTAACTAATGAAGAACCTGAAGGTAGTCAAAACGAGGCATTTATTACAGTAATCGAATAAACATCTATTGAAAAGTACTTCAAGGTGTAAATCAATTAATTGCATTGCAGCAAAAAGCTAAGGTTAATTTTAAGTGAATTTCAACAAAATTTAGAAATCGTTTAGAAATTTATTGTTAACATGCTGATAATCAATATAGGTTCGTACCCCGGCTCTGGGTACTATAGTACAGTAAAACGTAAAATTTAGCCTGAAAAGGGCATTTCCTCGCACTGAGGGAATGCCCTTTTCAGGCTTTTTGGCTATATGTGTTTTGAAATTGTTTAGAAGCAAAAAAGATGGGTTTCGCCTTTTCAGCTAAAATAGTGTTGGGGAAAACAAAAAAGGATGGCCGTGCTCCGATTTACCTACAGGTTATCATTAACCGGAAAGTAGAGCCAATTCATTTAGGAATATCCTGGCCAGTTAACTTATTCGATTTAAATGGTTCTTTCTGCCTGCCTCGGGAAAAGAACGACCAGCAAGCCCGCGACCATAATTTACTTATCCGGAAAAAGCTGGGCAAAGCCAACGAAGTGGAAGGCTGGTACCGCTGGCACGACCAGGAGCCCTCTCTGGAAAATTTTCTAATTAGCTTTAATACTGAAGCTTCGCGCAATGATTTTCTGGATTACTACGAAAAGAAATTAGCCTACCGGGTCCGCAAAAAACTCATAAAAGGCAACACCATAAAAAACCACACCAATACGCTTACTAAGCTAAAGAGCTTCCGGCCGCAAATACCATTCAATAGCCTGGAGTATACCTTTGCGGAAGAGTTTGAAATGTACCTGTACCAAACCATTAAGCCCCGCAATAAAAAGAAACCTAGTACTAACACCATCTGGGGACACCAACGGGACATAATGACGTATTTGGAATTTGCCCGTAAGGATAAATTTGTTTTTGACAACCCTTACGAGGACTATGTAAATAAAAGCGTAGAGGGCACTTGGCGTCCTTTAAAACCAAATGAATTAACCGCGCTAGAATTCTACTATTCCCAGCTCTCGCCCGGTTCCATTGAAAGAGTCATGCTGCAAAAGTTTTTGTTTAGTTGCCACTCCAGTTTGCGCCTGGGTGATCTTAATAACTTGGGTGAAGCTAAACTGGAGAACGGCATCTTAATTTTTAAGCCGCAAAAAACCTTCGATAAAAACGAAAAGTGGCTGCACCTGCCGCTTACAGATAAAGCCCTGTGTTATTTAGCCGATTCAAAAAAGGAAAATCTACTATTTGGTTTTGTCAATAGCTACACCGATCAGTTTGGCAATCGCATTCTGCAAAGAATAGCGGCAAAATTAGAAATTACCACCGAAATACACTGGCACGTGGGCCGGGAAACCTATGGCACTGAATTTATCCGGAAAGGCGGTAAAGTGGAAGTACTTCAGAAGTTAATGGATCACGAAAAAATTGAAACGACTATGAAGTACGTGCATATTTTTGAAGAAATGAAGGTTAAAGCGATTAGTGATATCAATAAAATAAACCTTCAAGAAGAAAAGAGGGCACAAAAGAAAGTTTCACTACCTAAAATCAAAAAACCTTGTTCCTGAGCTGAAACAAGGTTTTTTGATTTTAGGAGCTTTAAATAATTTAAACTCCCGATTCTTCTTCAATACTGCCTACCAAATCCAACTCTGATCTTAACTCAGTAGAAACCACATAGGCTTTAATTAAAGTTTGCTGCGACCGCACATCATTGCGCAAGCCTTTAACTTCCGAAATCAAGGCGTTATAATCCGAACTTGCTGCTGCGGAGCTGTCCACTGATCCTGTTAGGCCACCATCGGCATAGATTCCACCTTTTGCCAGGTGCACTTTAGCACCGCCCCTGTTTAAGGAGCTATCCAGTAGTTTATTGATCAAGGGTCCATTATTGGCCAGCGTATTTCGGCTCAGGATCATGTAGGGTTCTCCCTTCTCCCATTCGCCCAGGTGTTCGCCGGTGCTACCGTCAATCATTTGAATGCCTTTATTTGAATGGTACTGGCCAACATTAGCAACTCCCGCGGTAGAATTTATTTTGCCACCATTAGCGTACGTTTTAACACCTCTCCAGGCACTGGAAGAAATGCTTTGTAATTTTCTACCTATCTGGCGAAACATACCTCCTTTTTCAAAAGTGGGTATTGGCGTAGCAATAATTTTAGCTGTGGCCAGCGCAGCTGTAATACCAGTCGCAATTTGCAAAGGGATATTAGGCGCCGCTTTTATAACAGCTAAAGCCCCACTAATAATAGATTGTGCAACGTTAGCGGCTTTTTCATCCTGGGCTGCTTTCCGTTTTAAAGCTCTGGTTTTTGCGTCGTAATTGGATTCAATAGCTGATTTTTGATTTTCGTAAACCTCTTTAGAAACCCGGCCGGCTTTATACTCCTGCTCCAGTTTTTTAAGCCTTTCGTTTTTATCTTTATCAACTTTTAAAAGTTCTTTATCAGATGCAATCTTTTTAAAATCAGAAAAGCTTTGAATACCAACTTGCATTTGCTCCAGCGCAAAAGCATACTTTTCCCGTTCACTTTTATTACGGACTTCGGCGTATTGTTCGGAGATCTCGTTCCGGCGCTGCTCGTACTGCTCATGGATCAGAAGCTTTTCATCATCAGTTAGCTTGGTGTTTTGTAACTCTAGTTTAAGTTGAGTATCTAAACGGGCTTTTTCTGCGGCCTCCATTGATCCGATATTTCCGGACTTTTTAGCCGTGGCCACATTAATATCCGCCCGGCCTAAAGCAATTTTAGACTGAATATCCTGCTCTTTTTTAGCAGCTTCTTCGGTTTCTTTTAGAGCTTTTTCTTGCGCATCCTTCCGAACGGCCGCTATATCAGCATCCCTTTTTTGTTGGATCAAAATGGTTTGCGCAGTGATTTGCTCGCCGGTGCCTTTGAGTGCCAGTACTTCGCGGCTGGCCTGCTCGGTTAAAGCTTGAACCTTACGCTCGGTTTCATCCTGAATAAGCGATATTTCCAAATCCCGGATTTTACGAGCTGCCTCTATTTCTTCCTGGGCTTGCTTGGCCTGTAAATCTTTAAGTTCCTTGGCCTCTTTTTCGCGCTCCTTTTTCTTTTCTGCCAATGCTTTTTTTTGTTCCGAAGCCATGGCTTTTTGCAGTTTGGCCACTTCTTTACCATCCAGGGCAGAATCATTGCCCCGGCTTTCATCCACTAATTTCCGGTACTGCTCCAGCTGCTTTTTCTGGGCAGCCGTTAAAATTTTCGCTTTATTTTCTGCATGCTTAACTTCATCTTGGATTTGCTTTTCCTTACGTTGTTTATCTTGCTGCTCGTTTTTCTTGGCTTCTTCCGCAACTTTTCCGTTATACCCTTCACTGAAAGCAGTACCCAACCTGGTTCCAGCATTTTTTATATCAGCTAGCTTACTCGCATTTTTAAGGGGGTTAATTAAGAATAAAGCAATATCCCCGGCAATGCTCATAAATTCTTTAATTCCTGCCCATAATCCTGCTATCCCGGCCCGCACGGTTTGCGACCGTTCATAAAGCTGCATAAAGCCAATTACCAGTAAAGAAACAACTGTAATTATGGCGCCGATTGGATTAGCTGCCATTGTTGCATTAAGGCTCCGAGTGGCAAGAATCAAGCGACTATTCCAGATTGCCTGCACTTGTTTAACGGCAATATCTTTTAAGGCTAAAGCATTAGAAATAATAAGCTCCTTATTAAAAGTAGCAACCCCAACTGCAAGAGCAATCAAGGCTATTTTATTGTCATTAATAAATTTGGGAACTCCACGAATAATATCTATAAAAGAACCTACTATGGCAAGAATATTTATATAAGCTGGGGCTAAGCCCTGACCTAATTCATCCTTCAGCTCGGCAAATTCCTTTTCTGATTTTTCAATTTGGGCAGCAAGCGTATTATTTTTAATATTGAATTCATCGGTTAAGCTGGTAGCTTTTTGCATTTCTACCGAAGCCAGAGCTTGCTTCTCCCGTACAAAGTCAGTTTTACTAGCCAGCAACGTCATTACTTTCGTGGCTTCCTGCGACTTAATACCCAAACCATCAAGCGTAGCTATAATCTCGGTATTGCTGGCGCCCTTTAAACTATCGGCTAATTGCAAAATAACCTCGTTCGGATTGGAGTTGATCAGGTCTGTAAATTTCGCCTCCGTTAACCCTAATTGCTCCGAAAAGCCAGCCGTGTCTTTTGCGGCCGTCAATAAAATATTACTTAACCCACCGGCTGAAATTTCCGCTGATAAGCCCAGCTCCTGGAAGGCAGCACCTAAACCCAAGGTTTGACTAATCTCCGGAGCAAGATCCCCGAGCTGGCCAATGCGCTGCGTAAAATCAGCCACTACCGGCCCGGTGGCAGTACCATCGGCACCTAATGCATTGATAGCCGATCCAATTTTGTTAATAGCTTCGCCGGCATTTAAATCTTTGGTATCGCTAAAGAGTTTTTGCAGAGCCCCCATTTTTTTAGCGACTTCTTCCGCTCCGCCGGTGAACTCATCGCCCAACGCAACAACGGCCTTATCGGTAGCTTCGGTAAATTCGTCGATCTCATCTTTAGCTACGCCGATCTGACCACCTACCGCCGCAATATCCTGGAGGGCTTCCTGGGTAGTACGGGTATCAATATCTTTAAAAGATTCATTCAGGGCAATTACTTCCGCTTTGGTAAGCCCGGTTGATTTTTGAATATCAGCCAGGTTATCCGAGGTTTTAGCTGCGGAATCTAAAGATTCAGAACCTATTTGCCGGATGGAACTAACAATGCCCTCAATGCCTAACTGTACCCCAGTAAACACGGCTGATTTTTTAACCAGGTTCAGAAAACCGTTGCCGGATTTTTCTAATTCCTGTTCAATGCCATTCATAGCGTTTTTAACTTCTTCCGCCCGGGCTTTAACTTGGGTTAACTCTTTCGATTTAGCAATGAAAGTTTCGGTACCTGGTGTAAGCCCAATTAATTCGCGGTTCAGCTCTTTTGCATATTTGGTTAATTGCCCGTAAGTCATGCCGGTTATTCCCAGCTTTTCTCTGGTCTGATCAATTTCAGACCGAACTTGCGTCAGCTCTTTATTGGTTTTAATATAATCATCGGTACCCCGCTTCATGTTTTTCAACTCATTGGTGAGCGTATTGGCACGGCGAGTTAAATTATCTAATTGCGCCTGAGCTTGCTCGGCTTTTACGTCCAGGACAACCTGAACCTTATCTTGTCTTACGGCTGCCATTTTTAGGAAAGTTTAATAGTTGCTGATAGGGTTTCACCGGTGGCCCGTTGGTAATGGGTCACCACCTGATCAATGAAGGGATCAATCATGGAGTAAAGCGGCTTGGAAAACCACTTTTTCGGTTTGTGGGTATTGTTTTTTTGTTTGGCAATAGCAATTCCCCAGGCAATGCGGTTTATGGCTTTTTGCTGGCTGATGGGCATGGTTCCGCGGTCGTAGCCGGGCACGTAATCAAATTGCTTCAGGCCTATTCGCTTTACATATTCCGCAATTACATCTACCGGAGGTTGATTTTTATAATTGACATTCTTCATGTCTTTTATGCGGCCGCTCTCCTGGAAGATTAGATGCAAGGTGTTAACAGCCGGCAGCGTTTGGGCCAGAACATCAGCCTGGAGAGATTTTAAAGTTTCTCCCGATAAAACCAAGTCTTTCTTTTTGATTTCGGCGGCCAACCGTTGCAGAACGGTTATGCCCCATTGTTCCAGTTCCTGGGCAACTAAGGCATCTAATTCTTTATTCGTCATGATGCCAAGTTCGGCACCTGCAAAAGGGGAAGGTAGGACGTAAAAAAAGCCCCACATGGCTGTGGGGCTTTTAAGTTAATGGGCTTGGGACCACCAAATACCCGTTAGTATAAAGTAAAACCGTTTACAATCTTCTACTATAAGCAGTAAATCCGGTTCCATGATAAGATTGTCAGTAGCTTCTGCTTCGAGAATATACTGGAGTAATGCTTCCGTAAAAACCACCAGGTCCACGTTAGCATCCTTTAGAAATTCGGCTAATGGCTGTATCATGATTTCTGACGGTTATAGGTTCCGAAAAGAAGTTCAGCCGTTTGGAATTTCTGTCCTGGCTTCAGGTACCAGCTACCTGGTTGCGCAATAATTTTGATTTTTGGGTTTTCTTGCATAAACCTTAAAGTTGTATAAACACAATTGCCCGTTACGTAGAGCTGCAAGAAAACCCAGTGGATTTTTCCGGAGGGCCTTTCGGCACACTCCACTCATATAACGGGCAACGAGTATATAGTTTAGAAAACTATTTCCTATAAATAAAAATTGCCACCATAAAACACAGATTGGTTTTAAGTGGCATCTGTTCCACTGGTATTTTCTTGCGTTTCAAAGGTAGAAATAATTAATTAAAATGTAAAAACCAGAGGCGTATTTTTTATATTCCAGTACGGCGTTCTTCCCGTAATCGGAAGTATTTTTTACGCTGGTGAAATAATACGGTATGCAAATTGGTAAATGCCGTTTTCTCCATATCCCCAAAGATACCATCCTGGGCCAGATCATCAATTAAACCAAACCAGCCCCAATCCGGGCCGGCATGTTTCGGAATTGATTTGGGTTTATCCGGATCTTGAAAAACCTCCTTATACCGCGTATGTAAAATTTTACGGCCGGTTATAAATTGCTGCAGCACGAGCATTTTAATACTTAGCGGCAAATCTTTAAAGAGAGCCGTGCGCTGATCAGCGAGCTTGCTGTTGTATTTCTCCCGAATATCGCCATTCCACTCCGGATCATTTTCTTCTACGTTTTTAAATTTAGGCCGACATAAGGTAGCGGCCAATTTATCCAAAGCTAACGGATCAGGCTTTGTCCTGCCAAAAGCTTTAAAAAACATATCGGCCATCGCATACTCCACCAGCACCAGGTTGTCAAACTCCAGCTCCGGCAGGTAATAGTTTTCCCCGGCAAATTCGAATTTATAAATGAGGGTTCTAACCGGCTTTTCCCAAACCCATAAACACCGCTCCTGGAGCCGGAATAAATCTTCGGCCGAGATCACCAGCAGACTTTTTCTTTTTACCGGGTACAGCAAGCGAAATACCGCCATGCGCACCCTGGGAGAATTTTTATCGGCATAAAGAAAAGGCAAAAGTAAATAAACTTGCCTTTCGGTAAGTTCACTCCACTCTGTAGGCATTTGGCAGGGATTGCCATCTATGGTAAAATCTAGCATTTATGGGCGGCGTAGAATCGTAAGATCAGAACCTAAATCTTTTAAATAATACCAGGCAGCTTGTGCAATGAGCGCAAACACCAGGACATAAATAAGCAGCTTGTTCCAAAAAGGGGTTTGGTAAACAATGGCTGGCTTATCATCAAAATGCTGCACCGGCGGGCATTCCACTTGTACCTCTTTTTCAATTATCCGGGTAAGGGTTTCCGCTTCACAGGTATAATCAGAAGCAGTTTTCTTCCGGATGCTGGATTTTACACCGGACTTGCTGCTTGACAAAACCGAGTTTACGGGCATGGCCTCCAGCATTTTATTTGTAAACTGAAAAATGGTGGTATCGCCTTTGATTTCGGCTTTGATAATGGCTTTGACTTGCAGCGAATCTTGGCCGGTGCCAAATTTATCAACGCACTTTTGATAGGTAACGCAGGAGTGCATTAGCATCCAGGTAATACCTAAAAGGATTAAAAGTAAAAATCTTCCCATCGTATTAAAGTTTAAAAGGGTTATGGTATTGGTACTGGTTCTGGTATTTCGCTTTAGCCTTATTTTGGGATACAGCGCAGCCATTAATGAGCAACCAGCTCCCGATCAGCAGGCTCAGGCATAGATATTTTTTCATCCGTTTTTAAATTAGAATTGATTTTATGATTAACTAAAAGAGCCAGCTCCTTTTTAATCCAGCCAAGCTTGAGAAAATTTTGCACGACACTAACCAGCGTTACCAGTACCATAGGCACAAAAACTATATGCGTGAGTACCGGCATGATCCCGCCTTGTTTACTGAATTGGAAGGCATAAAAAAGTAAAATGGTGTAGGCCCCAATTGTAAATATGGCTTCCCGGGCTTTTTGGTGGCAGTAGGTTCCTGTTCGGTATGCATACAAAATACCGGTGCCAAAATCGACCAGAACCAAGCTCATAACCAGAAAATAGGATTCTGCCGGTGTCCAGATATGGGTATCAATAAACCCGTAGAGAAAACCTATGGCAATGCCGATGGCATGTAATAAAATTTTTGAATGGGCGTAGAAGTCGCCGGCTGGTAGCATATCTTTTTTCATTATGTAGTAGACTAATTGACCCAAAAGGATTGAGAATCGGTATTATCAATCGGCTGCCAAGCTTGCTGATTATCTGCCGGCAGATTTTCCCCGGCTTGTAAAACCGTATCGAGGTAGCGTTTTATTTCCGCCAGGTAAACATTGCCTAGGTGCATGGCTTTTACTTCGAGGCTGGAAAGCTGTTTTTCATCGGCAGCTTTGCGGTTCCGGATACTGTCATTTTCCGAAAGCACTTTTATTCCGGTACCGGAAATATCTAAGGCAAGCTCCGGTAAAGATTCTTTCAAAGCAAATTGGGCCAAGGCCGGTTTAACCAAAGAAAGCAGTTTTGCATTTTCAGGAGTCAATACCGCGCCGGCTTGTAAGTTGTTTTTTAAATTTTCGTACAATTCAAAGCCTAGGTAAGGTTCGATGTATAATAATTCAGCCCGTTCCAGGAAAGGCTTAAAGGCCAGGTAAGCGCGGCGGGAGCCCTGAATATTCAGGTACCGGGACAAATCTTTGGCATTCGCAATCAGGCTTTCTTTGGAAATGGGATAAGCTTCGGAGGCGGTCCATTCCGGAAAATCAGAGGCGTTTAGGTCCAGGTACTCCAGTGCCCGGTCTAAAAACTTATCAGCCGTTTCGGCCGCAGCATTTTCGCCGGAAAAATATACCCACTGGCGCGCCGGACTCATGTTTTGCAAATTTTGTTCCATCGCTCCATTATCCCCCAGCGTGAGGTTTAGAAAGGGCATGGCATCTAAAACCGAGTAATAAGCTAAACTGGTAGCCAGAAAACCGTACAGCACCTTTTCTTTTCCGGTGAGGCTATTGGCACTGATGGATTTATCGTTGGCCACAATACCAGCTTCCAGTTGCTCTAGTAATTCAAGGCCTAAATAAGGCCGTAAGTATTTATCGGTAGCCTGGGAAACAAAAGGCTTCAGGGTTTTAAAAGAAGTATTGACATTCAGGGTGCCGTAATATTCTTTTAGGTCGAGGGTAGAATTTAAGAGCATAAAATTAATTTTGTTGGGCCTGGTTATTTACTTTCTGCTGGCCGGTCGGATTTTGATCGAGCGTGGTGAGGCTAATATCTTCAAAGCCAATGAATTGCTCCCGAGGCCACCACTTTAATAGCTTTTTGGCAACGGTGTTAAATGGCTCCAGTAAAATGTTGCGCTTATTGGGGGTGCGCAGCGCAATGTGGAGCTGGTAGGAGATGCGTTTTTCGGAGCCGGAGCCGCCCAGTTTACCCCCGGTATCAATGCCGGCTAAGCTGGGATCTATCCCGTGCCCGGAAGTATGCGCGATATTGCTTTGGTTATTTACCTGGGTGTAGGCATCATCGCTCATCTTGTTCTCAATAGGAAGGATTTCCCAACCCGGAATAGCTTTACCGTTCTGGTCAACCATGAATTTAGAAACAAAAGCTTTATCGGCATTGTCAACGCCGCTCAGCATCTGGTTCATAACGCCCATCAGGCGCTGCTCTTCTTTCAGTTTATCCTTTGGATCTTTAAACTGATCAAAATAAGCGGCCGGTATCCGGATGTGATACTTAATGTTGTACCCGTTCTTTAATCCGGAGCGGTGAAATTTAGGAATCAAGTTAGAAACTTCCGTCCAGTTTTCGGTACCCCACCACGGCGGGCAATCATAATAAGGCTGGCCGGGTAAATAGTCCCGGCCGTGAAAGATAAAATCACCAAAACGGTTCGGATCTTTCCGGTCGTAAGCCGGAAAAGAAGTTATATCGGCCGGTTTAACGTTAGCCCAATCCGGATGTATGTGGTATTGCTCAATGCGGCTTTGGCGATCGACCATTAAGCCCGCCCGGACATCGGTACAATCGTGTTTTTTTAAATCAACGCCGATAGCAACCCCTAAACTAAATTGGGTAAAGGTGTTGTGGCTAAATTCCATGTTATAGGCCGAAGCCCGCATGTAATTATTTGCGTCGATGGCTTCGAGCCAATCTTCCAGCTGATTATTGATCGCCGGGACTAATTCTATTTTGGGTTTACCTTTTTCGTC
>Ga0210040_10008764_pt1 | contig 11902 bp, 10 predicted proteins | sample CryGeyCG12114_NA_FD_185462 | JGI IMG/M metagenome (GOLD analysis project Ga0210040, IMG submission 185462) | Groundwater microbial communities from aquifer - Crystal Geyser CG19_WC_8/21/14_NA (SPAdes) (version 2) | ecosystem: Environmental > Aquatic > Deep subsurface > Groundwater | place: USA... | reverse complement strand
TTGCCTGCTCGCTGCGCAGGTAGCTATAGCAGGTGGTACAACTTTAAAAGATGGTGTTACGCTGTGGGGACAGGTCGGTGTAAGTAAAACATTGACTATCGGAAATAACGTAACAGTGCTTGCTCAAGCCGGAGTAGGAAAAGATCTGCCGGATGGAAGTGTTCAATGGGGCTCTCCATCTGAGGATGCGCTTACTAAAAAGAGAGAATTGATTTGGGTAAGACGTATACCCGAACTTTGGAAAAAGGTAATGGATAAATAAAACAGCAATTGCTTTATTATAACTTATACTTTACAGTAAGCTCTTTGGTTACTCTTTGTATTGTAGCATTAATAGGTGTATAACTAAATCCCGGAAATGTATTTAATAATTTAGCATTATCAAATTTCACTATTGATTGCGCTGCCTGCGCTGTTTCTGTTGTTAAGAGTGGTTTTACACCTGTTAATCTCGACTTCGAAGTTTCTAAGCTTAATACAATCTGGCTTAAAAAAGGCGTTGCTTTTTTATTAGGAGGTTTTTTTCCAAATGATTTAGCAATAGTTGTAAATACATCTTTAAATGTTCTGTTTTCTGCACTAATGATAAACCTGCTATTGTTAATGTCTGCAGCCATTAATGCTATCATTGCGCGTATAACATCCTTAATATCTACAAACCCGGTTACGCCCTCGGTATACCATCTAAACTCTTCGTATGCTGTCTTAAATAATTTTGTGGAGCCATCGTTCCAGTCACCACTGCCTAAAATAATTGACGGGTTTACTATTACAGCTTTCAAACCTTCACCTATTCCGCGCCATACTTCCATTTCTGCTAAATATTTGCTTTTGCCATAATTGCTTTTGTCCGTCTCCTCACTCCAGTTCATTGTTTCATTAATCTCGTGGTTCTTATGACTCTTACCTAAGGCGGCAACTGAACTGACAAAGCAAAGTTTTTCAACGCAGGCAGCGTTAGCTGTATCTACTACATTTGCGGTACCACCAATGTTTATTTTAAACATCTCGTACTTCTGCGAGGGGTCAAATGAAACAATTGCGGCACAATGGTAGACTTCCTTCACGTTTATCATAGCCTCCTCTAAAGAGCTGATGTCAAGAATATTACCTCTTACCCACGTTACTTTTTCTTTTCCCGGTATGTCTGGTATTGAGCTTCTGTACAAAGCTTTAACCATCTTACCTTCTTTAAGTAATTGTTCAATTAAATTTGAACCAACCAAACCAGAACCACCGGTAACAAAGACAAATTGAGCATTTGATTCAGATATACTTTGAGCAGTCATCTCTTTCAGTTCGTTTGGTAATTCGTCAGTCAACTTTGTTGTTTATTTTAGTTTTGCTGCTGCAATTTAATATGAAAGTCTATTGATTTTAATAATTAGTCTGACGAAACATTTGTGTAAAAAAAAATTCCTGTTCATTCTTATTGGTAAGAATAAACAGGAACTTGTTATTTTATTTCCAAAGACTCAATGCTTTATAGGTACAGGTTTAAGTCTTATTATTCTTGCCACGTGCAAGCCCCGCATTATTAAATAAGTAGTATCGAACTCGTACCATTTTTTAGCGAAGTTGGCACTATCTTTTGCATAGTGGTGGTTGTTTTGAAACAATTCGCCCATCAGAAAAAATCCCCACGGCGTAGAGTTCCTTGAATGGTCGCCATTCTGAAAATTCTGATAACCTAATTTATGCCCAAACCAGTTTACAATAGCACCTTGTACCGGTCCCATCAAAAAGTGTATAGGAAGCAACAAATACCACCACGGTGACGGAGCAAAAGCCACATAAAATGCAATATAACCCAAACCGAATAAGACGCGTGTAATCCAGCTATAACCAATTCTGTCAAGACGCTCCCAAACTGGTAAATATTCTCTTGTGAATTGTTCGTCCGGTAAGATTTCCTTAGTTAAAAAAGCCTGGTAAATTTTTGCGGTATGCAACATCATATGCCACACATCTTTGAAAAAGTGTGGAGAATGCGGGTCCTTTTCGGTATCGCTGTATTCATGGTGCATACGATGCATTACACCATAAGCGCGTGGAACAAGGAATGAAGAACCCTGGGTAAACCATGTAAGGAAATAAAACACTTTTTCCCATGTTTTGCTGGTTGTATACATTTGATGAGACGCATACCTATGCAGAAAAAATGTGTGAAAAAACAAGGACAAAAACCAATGTGCAAAGAAAAAGGTAAGGATAGCGGCCATTAAAAAGTATTTTAATTTAAGAATTGCAAAAGTACATTTATTACATGAGATAGTCTTGTTAGCGTTCAATTTTTCTTTGTTAAAAAAGCCCGTTACGAAGTTTATCCCGGTTAGTTTTACGTCTTCCAAAAATTCTGCCATTTTCATTTTTATTATCTTTAATTGATAATTACATCGTCATTTCCTATTGTAATTACTTGCAGCGTATCCTCTAAAATAGCCGTTATGAGTTAATTTGGTAAAAAATATTTAAAAAAGTTTGGTGAAAAATAAAATTTGTCGTTGCTTTGCAATACAAAGTGCTTTTTATGTTTAATCCCCAAACTCCTGTCAATACTCTACAGGACATAAAACAAATGATGGAGCGAAGCAGCCGCTTTATTAGTTTAAGCGGTTGGAGTGGAATAGCAGCAGGAACCTGTGCCTTAGTCGGTGCTTACTTTGGACATATTGCTCTCAGAGGAAATTATTATAGCGTCAGTACTTCTAACCAGGATGAAAATAGCTATTTTCCTTTCTTATTAAGGCAATTATTTTATGATAGATTGTTTCATATAGCCTTAATTACTTTCATCGCCGCCTTCATTTCAGCCTTTGTTTTTACATACATAAGAAGCCGCAAAAACAATACACCTATCTGGAGTACCACTGCTCGCCGGCTTTTGATTAATGTTTGCATCCCTATGATTACCGGAGGTATTTACCTGCTAAAGCTGATAGAAAACGGCACGTACGGATTAATAGCGCCCGGATGTCTTATATTTTACGGGCTTGCTCTTATCAATGGCAGCAAATACACTTTGAGCGAAATAAGATACTTAGGTTATTGCGAGATAATATTAGGAATCATTAGTTGTTGGTATATAGGATGGGGACTATATTTTTGGGCAATAGGTTTCGGACTGTTACATATTATTTATGGAACGGTTATGTGGTATAAGTATGAAAGAAATGCTTAGAGAGCGCAATAATTTCACAGTAAAAGCGAGATGAGTGACAGCATGAAGAACCCGATAGAAAATCTTAATAAAATATTTGACAGTCGAATACGCCTGGGCATCATGAGTGCCTTAATGGTAAATAACGAAGTGAACTTTAATGAATTGAAAGAACTCATACAGGTAACCGACGGCAATCTCGCCAGCCACTTAAAAACCCTCGAAGAAAATGAATACGTTAAGGTTGAAAAAGGATTTATCGGAAGAAAAACAAATACAACGTACGCTGTTACCAAAGCCGGTGAAAAAGCTTTTAAAGCTCACCTGGAAGCTCTTGAACAGATGATAAGATCTATGAGTTAATTTTTTTTGTACCTATACTTTGAAATTCAAAGCACTTTTTAGTTAAAAAAAATAAGGCTGGAAAAGCTTAATAGCGAAAATGCCGTATAAGTGAGTGACACAACAATGTTTAATGCTTATTCCAATGTCCGTACAAAAAAAAGAAAAAGAGGAGAAGTTAAACCTCGTAGAGGTCACATGTCGACAGAAAATACTTCGTTATAAATGATTAATAGTGCTATAGACAAGAAATAAAAGTAACCTGCGGCACTACAAAAACAATTATTCTATGCGTGCTACCGACCTTCTGCTCCTACGGAGCAAAACCAAGATGCTTTCAATAAACAACCAATACATTTTTCACCAATAAAACATAAACTCTATGCTTAGCGCTATTCAGCTTCGGCTTAAAGACGACGTGTATTCTGCCGGTCTTTTCTTCCTGGTTATTTCTTTAATTGTATTTAGTATTCCTATGTTTTCAGCTTCAGATAGCGGGGAAAGCTTTGGGATATTTGCACTAAATTTTGCTATTGCGGCTATTTACTTTTTTGTGCTATGGGGCAACGGCAGGCTTAAAAGGCGAAGCCGCAGCATGCATACTTTCTTCATTTTTCTGATACTCTTTTTGATCAGCGCTTATTCGCTTAACAGGGAGATGACCATTTTTGAAGATTCTGCCACGTGGTTTTGTATTGCACTCGTGCTGGTTTCTGCTAATTACCTGTCGTTTTCATTCCTGTCTTTTATTCCCAGGATTGGTAAACATTTTATGAGCTTTTTGCTTGGGATTTCTACGCTGATTTTTGTTTACCTAAGCATGTATCTTTTTCCTTATTATGGTATTGGTATAGCCGCGTTTTTTGTGCTTGGTATTTCGCTGCATACGTTTGTGCCTCTGCTTTTCAGCATTTATTCTATCGTTCTTATCAGGAAGATTACTGTCCGTTTTCCTTACTTACTAAAAAGTTTTGCTGCCGGTATGATTGCTGTTGTTGTGCTGCTAATTGTCTTCATTATTCGTTGGAATTCACTTGCAGATATAATTAATCACGAATATCGTAATGAGGCCATTAATGGCGATGAAACGTTACCTGCATGGGTAAGGGTATCGCAAAAAATGCCCAAAGGTTTGTTGACCGAAAAGATTTTGAAAACTGGATTGGTTTATAGCACGCCGACAAATGATGGTTCGTTTTTTAGGATGCCGCAAAGAAACTTTGGCGAAGAGCGCAAACACGACCCGTTTGTAATGGTTAGCTCCCTTTTTACGGCACGGGTGCAGTTGTCGGAAAATGAGAAGATAAACATCCTGAAATCAATGTATGACTCCAGGCATGAGGCGGAAGAAAGATTGTGGTCGGGAGATAACCTGGTGACCGAACATGTAAATACCAACATAAAGCTGTACCCGCAATATCGAATGGCTTACACGGAAAAAGTGATTACCGTAACAAATGCAAAAAAGGGCGGTTGGCGTTCAGAGGAGGAAGCTATTTATACATTTCACCTGCCGGAAGGTGGTGTGGTAACATCGCTTTCGCTGTGGATAGACGGCAAAGAAGCAAAAGGTATTTTGTCAACAAAAGAAAAAGCCACACAGGCTTATAATACGATTGTGGGGACTGAAAGGAGAGACCCTTCTGTAGTGCATTGGCAAGAGGGGAACAGGGTATCAGTTAGGGTCTTTCCTGTTTTTGCAAATGAAAGCCGCATGTTTAAAGTCGGCATCACTTCTCCGCTGCAACTGGAAGAGGGGAAGCTTCATTACAGCAATGTTTATTTTGACGGTCCCGCAATAAGTTCCGCTAAAGAAGATGTAAAACTCGATTGCAATACTGCAACAGACATCGATGCGCCGGATGATTTTTCGGCAACCAAAAACGGCGTTTATACCAAAGAAGGCAGGTATGTTGCAGATTGGAATGTTACCTGCAACAACGAAGCGCTTTCTTCGGAAGCTTTCAATTTCAATGGATTTTCCTATGCAGTAGACCCATACAAAGTGCAAAGAACCCAGGCGCAAATAGACAAGGTTTACCTTGACATAAACGCTGCATGGAGTGACGAAGAACTGCAGCATGTGTATGATTTGGTGAAAGCGAAAAAGGTGTATGTATATGACCAGGGGATACAAAAAATAACCGATGAAAACCGTGAAGAACTGTTTGAAAAACTGCAAAAGAACCGGTTTAGTTTGTTTCCTTTTTATGATGTTCCCAAGGCAGAACAGTCCCTTGTAATTACAAAAAACGAAGGAATTTCTCCTAACCTGGATGAACTGAAGGAAAGCGACTTTTATCATAAACTTACCAACTATTCGGGGCAATCATGCAAGTTGTTCAATCTTGGTTATGGTTTGTCGCCTTACCTGCAGTTTTTAAAAGAACGGCGTTGGTTTCAGTACGAACAAGGGAGCATAAACAATTTGCAGGAGGTAATCAACAAAGGGGTTTTTGCAACCGATGAAGAAACGGACAATAAAATAATTATTCACAGCGCAGGTATTGCATTAACCAAAGACTCTGCTGCTGCCACCAAAACTACTGCACCAGACCATCTTATGAGACTATTTGCCTACAATCATGTGATGAAGGAAACGGGTAGAAATAACCAAACTGATTCTTTGAATGAAGACCGTGTGAAAGAAGCGCAGGAGGCATATATTGTCTCCCCGGTTTCAAGCCTTGTCGTGTTGGAATCTGCGCAGGATTATGAGCGGTTTGATATTAAAGACAGCGAGAAAAGTTTGCATAATGCTACGTCAAAATCAACCGGAGCTGTACCCGAACCGCATGAATGGGCTTTGATTATTATGGCGTTGCTGTTGGCTTTGTATGTAAAAAATCCCTTCCTTTTTAAAAGGTTAATACCCACAAAATGATCGTTGCCATAAACAGGTTAAAAGCCATCCAGACAGGCAAAGCTTTTCCCTGGATATTATTCGCAGCCTACGGATTAATCTTCGTGATTTCACTACGAAGCTACATCGTATGGCAATCTGTTAATCTGATTCTTGGACTGGTGAGTCTACCGTTTATCACAACGTTAGACTCATCTTCCAAAAACAGTAAAAGGTTTGGCATTGCAGCTATACTCGCACTTGGACTTGCATGGTTGGTTCCGGTAAAAACAATGCTGTTTGTCTCCATGTTGTTTGCTGCTTTATTTCTGATAGAAAACAATTTCGGCAGAGTCAATATACTGCCTGTATTGGCTTGTGGATTGCTCTCGCCGTTCTTTCAGTATGGAGTAAGTGTATTTAGTTTCTCCATAAGAATTATGCTGTCAGCAGGTGCGGGAAAACTATTAAATCTTTTCGGAGACTCCGTTACAATTTCAGGAAACATGATTGCATCGAAAGGAAAAGAATTTGCAGTTGACCCGGCATGTATGGGACTAAATATGATGATAACAAGCATTTTTCTTGGTATCGTTCTAACCGGCATTCTGCAAAAGAAGTATCAGAAAGTTTTACGCCTGTGGCAATTATTTGTGGTGCTTGTTATCATCACGGCTTTCAACATCGTATCCAACCTGCTACGCATCATTTTGCTTGTCAAATTCTCAATAATGCCCGAAGAAGCAATGCACGAAATTACAGGACTAATATGTTTGTTCATGTATGTCTGTGTTCCTGCAATTATTTTGCTTAAGTGGAGCATCAGGAAATTTGGCAGAAATGAATTTGCTACTTTTAAAACGCCCAATAAAACGGCTTCATATTTTCCGGTTAATCTGCTGATATTGCTCTCGGTTGTGCTCCTGTCGTTTAAGGTTGACGAAAAGGTGTATCCATACCTGAAAATACCCGCCGAGTTAGCAACACTAAAAGATGCGAAAATTGAAAAAGTGGGCGAAGACATTATCAAAATAGAAAGACCGGAAGCGTTGATTTACATAAAACCAATCACTAACTTCTACGACGGCGAGCACAATCCTTCCATCTGCTGGAAAGGAAGTGGCTATGAACTAAAGAAAATAAAAGATGAAACAATCAACAACATGACCATACATACGGCAACGCTTGAAAAAGACAACTCAACGCTGCAAACAGCGTGGTGGTTCGACAACGGCGAAACACAAACCGTAAGTCAATTAGAATGGAGATGGAAAATGTTCAACGGCTCAAAACCATTCGCGGTGATAAATGTAACAGCTTCTACAAAAGAAGAGCTGGAAAGGCAAGTGTCGTATTTTTTAAGGGAAAAAGTAAACCGGGAAATATTGTAGGCAGGTAACTTTGCCGCATGCTTTCAGCATTTGCTTTTTTTTGGGACGAACATTAGTTCTTTGATTTGACATCGTTGTGTCACTCACTTGTACTTATAGATTCGTTATTCGCCTTTTCTCACATTTTATTCATTACAAGCTGTATAAAATTAATCTTTTAGTTCTTTGACATTATCATTTAGTAGGGTTTTTATTAGGATTCATCCTTGTGTCTTTCATATTTAGTAAGGCTGTTAACGATCCTTTTCTTTAATACTATTTGTTTCGCCACGCCGCAGTTGCCTGTCTATACTCTTTCCGGCTTAAGGTATCTTTATCATCAGGTTCATTTACCATTTGCTGCAGCTCATTTATTTCATCCTTTGACACACCATCAGTAATATCGCCTGTACCTGTAAAGTAATCGAAATCAATATTTAAAAGTTGCAAAAGATTCTCATTCTTTGTTGATTCAATTTTTTTAACCAATTGCTCTTTCAGCGTTAACGGTATAAAAACAAGTTTAGTCAAATTTATAATTTTTTGGTTGTACTAATAAAAAATGTACTATTGAAATCTCCAATTTGAAAATTAATGTTTATGCTCAATTTTTTAAAAGGCTTTGTTTATGCTTTTGATGGCCTGGTAATATTTTTCAGGCACGAAAGAAACGGAAGAATACAGTTGCTTGTAGCAGTTGTGGTGGTGGCGCTTGGTTGGGGGTTCCATGTGTCGCGACCGGAGTGGATGGTGCTGTTAGGCTGCATAGCAACTGTTCTTTCTTTTGAGATGATGAACAGTGCCATAGAGAAGATTTGCAACTTGGTTCATCCAACGTATCATCCTGCTATAAAAACCATTAAAGACATGGCAGCAGGAGCTGTGTTATTTGTCTCACTAATAAGCTCTGTTATCGGGGGGATTATTTTTCTACCTAAAATTCTACAACTATTCTAAGAGAATGCGGGACGCCTAAGAAGGAATGTTGGTTGATGTTTATTGGTAAAAACAAATTAAGTCTTTGAAGCTATTGCAATATTTAATAGGTAATAGAGTCTACACTTACACTTAAGGCAACTATTTTAGGATAGCGAACGCGTGCAAGAAGCATTCTATTCAGCCATAGTCATTAATAATTTTACTTTCTTTGCCGCATGAAGCTTTTCTTTATTCGCCTTTCAAAGTCATTGTTTATAAAACTGCAATTACATCGGGTTTTTCAGCCTTTTGCAGGATTGTTTTTAAATCTTGTATACATAACCCGTCTTTCAAAGTGGGCCTATGAAAATAAAAAGGTGCAGTACAATGATTTTTTAAGCAAATGGGATTACAAAAAACGTTTTCCTATGTATGAATGGATAATAAAAGAAGAAAGCCTAACTGGTCCTGTTAATTACCTGGAATTTGGAGTTGCACAAGGTCATTCGTTTAATTGGTTTATGAATCAAAATTCTCATCCTGACTCGCGCTTCTACGGTTTTGATACTTTTGATGGATTGCCCGAAGATTGGGGGCCTTTTAAAAAAGGGTTTTTCAGTAATGGAAACACTTTACCGGCTATCAAAGATGCAAGAGGTAAGTTTTATAAAGGATTGTTTCAACAAACTGTTCCGGGTTTTCTGCCACAGTTAGATAATAGCCGGAAAAACATTTTGATGATGGATGCGGATTTGTGGTCAGCTACTTTGTATACGCTAACGTCATTAGCTCCTTATCTTAAAAAAGGCGACATCATTTTTTTTGATGAATTTGTGGTGCCGACACATGAGTTTAAAGCTTTTCTTGATTTTACAGAGTCTTATTACTTAAACCTTAAATTGCTTGCGGCTGCTAATAATTATTATTTCGCAGCATTTAAAGTTATGTAGCTGAATTCAACTTACAATGGGGATGTGAACCCTTCACTCTCTCTTTATTTTAAATTTTTTAGACCGCTTCATTTCTAATTTCTGAAGTCCGGACTTCTGTTACTATCAGTTTTGATGCGAAGTTACCTCATTCTCGTTCCTTCTCTTACACGAGAAGGAGGCCTCTACGCATAATCTTTACCTCATTTAATTTTAAGAATTTTTGAAGTTTCAGATTTATATGCAAGGAGAGCTAAAGTACGGATCCATTAATTTCAGTACAAGAAGCGTTTTTAATTAAAGGCTGCCATAAAAATATTCAGTTATAAGTGAGTGACACAACCGGAGTTGCTATGAAAAACGTCTGTTTGCAACCAAAAAGATTACAAAAGCCTGAACTTGTTAAAGTATAAGTTGCAGTTCCTGTTTTATTGGGCAAATAGGTAAAGGAATATTTTTAGGAATTAAAAGATACAAAGTCCAATAATTCCAATTCCCTGCGAAAGAGAAAAGATTTTATTTAAAAAAGTGAAATCAATACTCAAGATTTACTTCCACTTTTCAAGCCCGCCCTCAAGGTTTATAAGGTTAGTAAAGCCAAATCTTGCTTCCAGTCTTTGTATTGCAATCTGACTTCGGATGCCTTTTTTACAGTACACAATTACGGTTTTATCTTTTGGTATTTCAGCAACTTCGCGGAAGATGTCATCGAGGGGAATTAATACACCTCCTATGTTGAATTCTTCATGTTCATAATCTTCCCTCACATCCAACAAGAAGATCTCCTCTTTTGCAGCAAGTTTGTTTCGTAGGTCTTCGGCAGAAATTTGTCGCATATTTTATTCCACCTCATCGTATTGGTCAAATGCTATTCGCCTCAATTTAATATTAGAAACCGGCGCAACGATAAGAGGAAACTTCTCAACTATTACATTGCTCGGGTCAAGTCCGAAACCCCGTTCCTCACCTAAGCTTATTTCTTTGATCCAGAAATAAAGTTTCATTATCAGCTTTTCAACGAAAGGAAGTTCGTTGTCCTGACTCAGGTATTTTTCCATGACTACGAACTGAAAATCTCCTGCTACGTTATTTTTTTCGAGGCTTTCGTACCTGCTGGTTATGTTTACCTCTCTGTTGGCTACGAGATCCTGGACTACGTTTCTAAACATAAGATTTATCCTTTGGGCAACTCTAAAACCTAACCTGAACTCTACGCGGATAATATCATTTGGAATGATGTGGTCGACTATATACTCCGAAGTATATGGGTCGTCAAGAACATCTACGTGAACAAACCAATAAATGTCGGCCCTTTTTGGCTTACGGTTAAGTATTGAATAAATGATCTTGTGCTCAATTTCTTTAGGATTGTTAGCGCTGGTCATATAAACAAGGTGAGTAGCATATTTAGGCACTGTTCTGTCGTTACTTAATTCCTGTATTTGCGGTATGTAGTGCTCGAGCCTTACAAATTCTATATAGCGATTCTTGATTCTTCGGCTTCTGTGCCATATATACATGATAGAAAACATTAAGATAGCCACAAGTAATGTAATATAGCCGCCATGTGTAAATTTCTCGAGTAATGCCACCAGGAATGCCGTTTCAATTACGGCATAAAAGATAAGGAACAGGTAGATCCACTGTGCTTTTACCCGCTTTTGTACAAGGAAATTAGAAAATAAAATTGTGGTAGAGAGCATGGTCAAAATAATGGCCAAACCATAAGCGGCTTCCATTCTTGATGATTCCCGGAAATAAAGTACGACTGCAACACAACCTACAAAAAGCAGGTTATTGATACCAGGAATAAAAAGCTGCCCTTTCTCTTCAGATGGGTACCGGACCTTTAGTTTTGGCCAGAGGTTGAGGCGAAGTGCTTCGCCGATAAGTGTGAAAGACCCGGTGATCATTGCCTGGCTGGCGATAATAGCTGCAGTAGTAGCTATTATGACACCTATAAGTAAAAACCATTGGGGCATCAGGTCGTAAAAAGCGTTTATATTCAAAGCTTCTTTTACCTCCGGGGTTACTGTTACTCCCCGGTGATGAGCAAGTAAACTTGCTCCCTGGCCAAAATAATTAAGTAATAAACATGCTTTTACAAACACCCATGTTATCCTTATATTTCCTCTGCCACAGTGCCCTAGGTCACTATACAATGCTTCCGCGCCGGTTGTACAAAGGAAAACTGCACCCAGCAGCCAAAAACCATTGGGGTAAATAGTAAGAAAACGTATAGCATAATAAGGGTTAAGGGCTTTAAAAATGCTAAGGTCATCCATAATATGGATAGCTCCTAAAAAAGCCAGCATGGTAAACCACACCAACATAATTGGTA
>Ga0210040_10008763_pt1 | contig 11904 bp, 11 predicted proteins | sample CryGeyCG12114_NA_FD_185462 | JGI IMG/M metagenome (GOLD analysis project Ga0210040, IMG submission 185462) | Groundwater microbial communities from aquifer - Crystal Geyser CG19_WC_8/21/14_NA (SPAdes) (version 2) | ecosystem: Environmental > Aquatic > Deep subsurface > Groundwater | place: USA... | reverse complement strand
CCCGTCTGCGTTGCGCAACCTGAGCTTTGAACCATTGCAGCGACGAGGCACGCCGCCTGGCAGGGTTCGCATGCAATAAAGTCTGAAACCCGTCGTCAGGTGCCCCCTTATCCGAGCCCCCTGGTGTTTTCTTTAGTAAATATTAGGTATATGCACTTATTAGATTAGCTACTCTAGCTCCTTTTACTCTCTTATTTTTTTTTATAACTTATTATTCTTTACTCTTCTCTCTAGCTTATATTTTAAGTAAGATATATCTTACTTTATTAATATATAGTATATTATAAGCTTTCTTAAGCCTATTAATAGCTTTTTATTTAATAATACTCTAAGTACTAGTAGTAAAAACTATTTTATAGAAGTATTTAAGCTACTTTTACTTTTTATTAGTAAAAAGTTTAATAGTAGTAGTAAAACTAATATATATAGAGAAGTAGATAGCTATAGCTTTAGTAATAGTAAAAACTTTAAAAGTATAAGTATTAGTATTATTATACTAGTTAATAAAGTTATTATAAAGGAGTATCTTCTAGTCCTCTTATAGTAAGTTAATAACTTATATAGTATATTTAGCTTAACTAGAATAATTAGTTATAGTTAAAATAATTATATAAGTATATAAAGTAGTTATAATACTATTAGTATAATAGAAGAAGAAAAGATAAGTATATATATATAAACTTTTATCTTTAGCTCTAAGTAGTAGTATAAGTATAAGCTATTTAAACTTATAGTTATTAAGATACTAGAACTAAACTAAAGAATATAGTACCTAATTAGAGCCTAAGGGCAGTTTCAGACACGTGATGCCCCCTTATCCGACACGCACCGCCCGATGCGGCAATGACCATGCCCCATCCAACCCACCTCGTTCCTGGCTAGTCAACGTCAAGAGGGACACGACCCATTCTTGCGTCTGTCGCGATAACTACCATCACTGTCTACAACAGGCCCCATTTCGTGTTATCGCCCTGGAATGAATGCATGCTGCGGGCCGCCCCTTCCAGCTTCACCACGACGCTCAACACGCGTCCTGTTTGGTGTGAGCCATGCTTCACCTCGCCATCGTGTGCGGAGAGGTGGCCCTAGCGTGCAGCCTTCAGGGTGTTACACGGCACTAGCACGCCGCGCTTCACCAAATGCCTGTTTACATCTCAACTCTGGCAACAGAATGCAAATATCGATATTGCCATACGGCTTCACAGTCGCGGGAGATGGCCGTTCCTGACATCATCTGCGCCCATCTTACTGTATCGCGCTGCGCCTCCGCGTGCGATGGAGGAAACCAATATTCTGCCCGGTCCGATCTTTTCTTGTGAGAGAGATGAACACTGCCATCGCAAAGCCTTCTCAAAACAAAGTGACCGGCTCAATTGCCTGGCGTCCTCCAAAACATGTGCGCCACATCATTGTGAGCAGCAAAGCCATGTCCCAAGACAGCGTGATCATGACAACGACATTCGTATTGCTTGCAGCATGTCGACTCCTGATAGAGCATCACGCCACTTGCCTGCTTCCTCTCTGCGATCCTGCCTGCCACAGCCATGGCACTCGCGATCTAGCGTCCTTGCAATCCCGCGATGAACGGGGTCCCGACTGCAGCCAAGCCAAACGCCAATCTGAGGAACGAGTCGGCCCATTCATTTCTGCCTGCACCACACCCTCACATGTGTATAGTGTACCCCAACCGTGCGATGCCCCGCCAAACAAAGTGAGTCCCAACTCCAGAAGCAAAAACAAAGTGTAAAGGTGACGCCATGTTGAGAAAACAAAGTCCAACTCCGCATTTCTCTCAAGTCAGGTCGGGCCACGACGGGTGTGCCTGATTCCACAACGAGCCGTGTACCTGTCTGTGCGTCCAAAAACGATGGCGATCATTGCGCCTAATCCCTCCGCACTTGCCGTGGAATGTGCGCGCTCGAGTCAGTGCGTCTTAGTGTTCGTCAGCGCACGAGGCCCGCAAGGAGCGCCATGACCCCGAAATAGCTGCATGCATTAGCTTCAACCCCATTGCAGACCTCAGGAACAGGTCAGGAACTGCATCGCTGAGCGCGGGATGCGCGGGATGCCATTGCAGTTGCCGGGTAAAGAGGGATAAAAGAGACGGACTGCTGCGGTTTCAGAGCGCCTGACGACTGAACGAAGCTTGTCGGACGCCCTGGATAGAACGCCATCAATGGCGCTGACGAGGCCGTGGTGTAGGAACCCCGCAACACCACTTCAGCTCAGACAGCCAGACTCGCCACCACAAGCCAATCGAGTCTCGATTGGTGCGGATAATAGAAATGCACTTACAGAGAAGCAGCAATCGACCATTCCCGAATAGCCATATAGCCCACGATCTCAGGCGTCGACGTGATCAGCTTCGCCTCCGCGGCGCCGATAAGGGCGATAACAACAAGTCGTCCAGACAAGCTTGGGACTATTGCGAAAGCTAGCAGTGGAACTGCAAGCAGCATCGGGAGCCAGACTACCGCAGACTGGTCTTGCACGCCACGAGTAGTGCTTACACACGCCCCTCGTGAGACTGCAAGGAGGTCATTCTTGCGCTCGAGAAAGCGCGACTCAGCATGGTCGATTGGCGCACGCTTTTCCATCCACGCGCGGTAGGCCTGGATATCCTCTGGGCTTGCGGGGTCAAGCTCCTTGAGCAGGCTGTTAAATGAGGTCAAAGCTTGATCTGTACCGAGTCAGTCATGTGGCCCTCATCGGTGGGTGGGTGGCGTTCTGTCAAGCCACAGTGCTAATCATGGGCAACTAAATTAGGCATGCCACTTACTGTATTGTCCTATCTTTTGAAATATGCGGCCAAGCAGCTCCGTGCGCTTGTAATGCAGCTCGCTGCCATAGCGGGCGTCGCCTCGTCTCGAAGCTGGATAGGCATGCCCGGCCTCATCTCTGGGTGACATCTGCATGATGCTGTCATCCAGGTACCGAAGCTCCTCTTCCAGCTCACACACCTCATCTTGTAGATGAAGCAAGACACGGTGGTTCAGATGCTCAAACTTGCGGTACATGGGCACCACTTTCCCTATCTTGCGCAGCGTGTTGCTCTTCTTGGGGGTCTCGCTTAGCTTGTTTGCTAGCAGCTCGTATCCCGCAGCCGTGGTCCTGGTCACATCGGACGCAGGTACATGTGCTTGGTATTGTGGCGGTTGTCCGGGATGTTGGTGGAAAGGTGGTGCGGGCTGCTGGACCGGCAAACTGGGTACGCTCATGGGAGGCTGTACAGTCAGCGGCAACGCGTGACCCGCGGTCGGAGACTCAAGCATGGACTGCGTTGGATATCCTATCGGTAGTGGAGGTGGGAACTGCGGCCACTCTGGAGGATACCCAGCCGTGGGCTCAAAGTTGGCTGGAGCTGCACCTGAATATGCGCGTGGCGAGTACAATGGCATTTGTGGAGGTGGATGAGGTGATGGGGCGCCAGCGAACTGGAAGTCCTTTTTAGGTTGAGGACTTTGCAGAACGTGGCTTGCAAGCTCTCGCTCTTGCTGTTTGAGGCGGCGTGTATGCGGATCATTTGAGCGGGAAGATGTCGATGGTACTCTCGGAGGGGGGACCCTGTCAAGTGCCTGATGGTGCACATGACCGTCGTCTACCTCGCGGGTTTCGTCATCTTCCTCTTCCTCGCCTTCCTCGCCCTCATCGCTATACTCTTCACTAGCTTCATCGCTCTCTTCTTCCGGTTCCTGTTCTTCGTCTTCACCGCCATGTCCGTGCACAAAGCTGCTTGCATACAGCGGCTTCGCAGCTTTGCGGTGCTTATGGGTTGGAGGAAGAGGTGCATCCGGCATTGACCGTCGCGTCGAAGCTGGTGAAGTCGTTGGTGTATCTCCCGCAAAATGTGAGCTGCCTGCATTCGAAGATTGCGTGTCGACATGTTCGGATTCGTCCGAGGATGAAGCAGATGCAGAGTCAATGGTCGAGGGTGGTTCGTCGTGAGACTCTTCTTCCTCAGAATACTCCTCGACGGTTGGTACCGGCTGCATGTACTGGAATACGTTCGCTTGTGGGGTCTCCGTCTCGGTGGTGGCCATCTTTCTGGAAGGCTCTGATCTACCCCCTTGTGTATCGTATTGAGCCTCGCTATCGCTGATGAAGCTCTGGTCGTCGTACGATCTCTGCGTTACAGTTGTACTGCTACCGAGTGAGACGTTCGATTCCTGAGTCAGATCAGATGTCACAGAAATCAAAGACGGATTTGACAGATTGGCGAGGTTGTCGTGCCGTTGCGACGAGCCGTGCTGGTGCCGAGGCCGTGAACGGTTCACAGCATCGTCGGTAGTCCGCCTTCGACGAAGCCTAGGCTCGACTGTTGAGCTGACTGTAGAGCTTGCCCGACTTCTCGAGCTCCTGCTCTTCTTTCCCTCTCTGATCTGACTGAGCCTGGGCACAAAGCCACCAGTCTCTTCGTAGTCCTGATAATGTCCGCTTTGAGAGCGAGCTGGTGTATCGCTGTAGAGAGAGTCGCGTCTCGGTGCCTTCTTCAGGGTGTTTCGACCAGGCCTTGACCTCTTGCTGGCTTCTCTATCCTCCTCTACCCATGACGAAGACTCTGAGTGCGGCGGAGAGTTGTCGTACGATCTGGTACGCAAAGGCCGATGTCGTGTGCGAGACGAGCCGGCAGATTGGACACCTGAGGGACGGTTCAAGCTCTCATAGTGGTGTCGAGGGTCGTCTAAGGAAGGGCTGCGAAGCCGTGACGTCGGCTGAGGGCCTTGAATGGGGGTTCTGCGGTCCGTCTATAGCACAACACACCATGGTCAGCCTCTGTAAGCACAGACAGATATCCAGAATATGTCGAGATATATTGCTTTTTCCACGTACCATGCTACGTAGCTTTTGCAGGGCCTCGCTTTAGCCAGCGGAAGCCGCGCCTCGTCAATGGATCTGATATTGGGGATGATGGCCCAGTGCGGGGATCGCCCCAGACAGCAAGGGAATATCGACGATGGTGCGCAGTGCGATTGCGTGCATGCTGAAAGCGATTAGAGGAGCATACGTCGTGCTACGAGAGAGGCTGAGAAGGGCAAAGCAAGCAAGGTTGTGTCCAATGTCGTGTCTCCCGCAAGCCAGCCGTGGGAGCCACAAACATGGCAGCCTGAGATTCGGAGGGGAAGAGAGGAAGCATCCCCGACTGCAGGAAGCGAAGTGCGTTGCAAGGAAGGCCGGCCCAGTCAGTCACCGCCTCGTGGACGCTGGAAAGTGGTTCACGAACTTGGGTGGATGCGGGAGTGGACAACGGTGGCCAATCATGGCACGTGAAGGCCGTTCTAAGCGACGCGCATCGCTCCTTCCATGCAGATCCCTGTGGACGTTCGATAAATGTTCTCCACGTTGCTGCCGCTTTTCTATTCTCGTTGTTCTATCAAGCCACAGTGTGGATGATGTGGTCATGTTGTGGAGGCAAGAATGGACTCACCGGACGACCGTACGCTTCATGATGCCACTCGGTGCCCCACGAATTGTTGGCAAGGATTACTCTTCATGCAGAGCCACGCTGGCGGACCAGGATAAGCAAGTGAACCACTCGAGCATTGATATGACGTTCTAGAAGATCTGCTGCATTGCATGCTGAATTATACATCATGTCCAAATATATGAGCATCATCTCATGTACGCTGGGTAGAGGTGTCATCATCCAATCAACTTCCCCTTCAACTCACTCTCCCTCACAACCTCACTCCCACTCCTCCCATCCGCATCCAGCCACTTCCACTCCTTAACCTTCAATGCCCTCTGCCTCTCCAACGCCTCATCATTTCCTCTTCCCCATCCCCAGTATTCCTCCACCCAAGTCACCGGCGCCAGCACCCACGTCCCCACCAGCGAGAAGAAACTCGCCCACGCATGCCACAAGAAAATCAGCGCCCAGCCCCCAGGCAACAGGAACTTGATCCACTGGTCCACCTGATACAAGTCGTTCTGGCTGTGAATGTAGTATTTGCCGTCTGCGCGATTGTGCCGGAGCTTCAAGACGGTGGTGAGTTGCACGGGCGCGTAGTAGTAGGGTACGAGCCAGATGCGGAAGATTTGGAAGATGGAGACGTAGAGAATTAGGTTGGCTTCATCGTATGCTGTTTACATTGTCGCATTAGCTTTCAAACGCCTCATTGGATTGGGTAAGGGTAGGTCTTACCGACGGATTGCACACTCATATCAATCCTCGGACTCATAATCTTGTACCACCGATAAATCTTCCCGACCAGCCATCTCGAGTTGTTCCAGCTGCCCGTGCGACAGAAAGGATGCGTGAAAGACGCATTGGGCGTAAAGTATGTTTCGATAGCCTCTTCCTGAATAGAAGGCGGCGATTGCGTGAGGAGGTGGATGATGCCGGGGATTTCTTTGACTGTTGGGATTGTTAGGATGCGACACGTGCAGAAAGACCAATGGCCTGACCTGGGTTCTCCATCGTTCTGATTGTGAGATGATAGTAGGACGGGAGCAATGCAGATATGCCAATTGAGTTGGGTCTCGCGCTCGAAACTGTTGAGCCGCCAACTACCGGTGCTGAGGTTCGGTGGTGCGAAACATGTGAATGCTGTTGACGTCATACCTGATCACCGCTCGAGGAAGTGTGGAACACCTTGTGCATCGCACCATCACGCAATGCAAGAAGTTGTTTGAATGCGTTGTATTGTTCCTTTTTATATGCTATACAAGAAGGCAATTGCGCTGCATGCTTGCAATGTGCTTGCGATGCAACAGCATAGCCTCATGGTTGCTTTGTGGTAGGTTCTGCATTTACTGCGACTTCCACTGCTGGACCTCGGCCTCACTGAGATGCCTCAGCTTGTTCACGTTCGGTGATGATCCTGTCGCGACTCCCTTGGCGAGCTCGACGAAGCCACCAACCTGGGTCTTCTTTGATACAGCGTACTGAGCGGTGCTGGCCTTGACGCGGATGATGCCGATACGTGGGTCTTCTGGGCCACCGTCGTGCTTGCCGTCACCAAGATCGCCAATCCAAGCCTTCAGCGCCGGAGAGTAGTGCTTCTTGACAACGGCGCGATCGGTCTCGATGGAGGCGTGGCCAGAGATGGACGCCCACTCGCCGGAGTTGGTGATGAAACCAAGGTTAACAGACGCGTCCTCCTTGAGGTCGTCGGTCTTTCCAGACTCGGTGTTGGTGTGGAAAAGGAGGTCGAAGCCATTTGCTTCCTGTTGGATATTAGCTTGTGGCTCATGCAGGCGCAGAGGAACAATGACTGACCTTTGCGGCCAGAGCCATGGCTCTCGATGCTAGCAGGTCGCTGTCGGCAACGTGTGTGGTGAGGAGGCAGAACTTGGTCTTGTCGATGAAGGCGAGAAGATCCTCAACCTTCTCCTTCAGAGAGGTCTCCTCCTTGTTCTTCTGGGTGTAGGGGTCGGCATTCTTCGAGCCGGTGTCGGTGTTGCTGAAGCCGGAAGACATGTTGTGTTTGTGGATTCGGGTTACAGTTTGTTGCTTTGGGAACTGTACAGCAGCTGTCAGCATGCAATTGGCGAACAGTCTATTGTTAAGAGGTCTCTGCGTCGCTCGGAGCGTAGACGAAAGAGAGCGCAAAGAGAGACGGGCGTACATTTCTTGTAGGAAGATTTGATGGTGTGGCGGGGTAGTTGTGAGCAGACTCCGGACATCGTGAGACCTAAGTAGTGCATTAATCGCTGATGACGTCAGTGTTCTCTGGCAAACAGAAAAGGACCCCACATCGGGCGCTGTGGGGTAACACCGCGATCTGACGGCCACGCGAATCGCAAGGCGACCGGATCAGCTTTTGCGAGGATTGTCTAGTTGCATGTGGCTCGAAGTGGTACCATGTTCCGTCATATTTGACATCTTACGCGATGCAATGCCATCAAAGAACCATCATCTCGAAAGCAAGAGAGAATGTAAAAATGTACATATCATCGACCTACGTATCTGCGCGTCTATGAAATAGTGAGTTACTCTCCTGTAACTCGGCCATGCCATGCTGAGATATTTTGAACATTACATGAGACAGAAGTATCTCATGATAGAGATAAAGGGAAGCCAACCTTAAATAGTGGAGATGTCTCGATAGATGGCTCAAATGTAACGCGAGAGATACCTCAACCCGTCACTGCATGCGCGTTTATGCCTCAGCAGCGACCTCCTCCTTGTCCTCGATTGAGGCCTTCTTGAGCTCTTCAGCAGCGTCTGCCGCACCGTCCTTCTCCTGGTCGAGCTCGGCTTCTGCGGTGGGACCTCCGTTGACGCCCTGGTTCTTCTGGGCGGGCTTGCGCGCAGCGTCTGTGGTGCCGTTTGCACCCTCGTCCTCCTCTGTCTCGAGGCGCTCGATTTCCTTCTGGGCCTTGGCGACGTTCTGTCAAATGGTTAGCCACAAGTAATGTAGTGCGGAATTCGACAACTCACCTCCTTGGTCTTCCGGTCCTGATCGCCCTTCCAGAACGCAAGCTTCTCCTTTAGCTTCTCGACGGTTGCGGGGACATCGGCCTGGCTTGAAGGTGGGTCCATACCGACCTTTGCGAGCTCCTCGATGATACCCATGTTCAGGTTGAACTTGGTCTCAGCAGCACCAGCCTTCTTCCCCTTCTTACCCTTCTTGCCACCAGTGCCGACAAAGTAGCTCTCTTCTTCGGCTTCCTTCTTACCCACACGTGTGCCCTTGAAGCCTGCATCGGCAACGGTACGCTGAGAGGACGCAGCGAATTTGCTGGCGGCGGTCGCTTCTTTTGGTGGCAGTGCAGAGGGGTCAAAATGGCGGATGAGGCCTTCGGTGGTGAGGATCTCGTCCTGGTAAGCTGGAGAGCTGGCCTCCTCGAGACGCTTGCTCGCAGCCTCCTTGCGCTTGCCAGCAACGTACTGAAGCTGCTCTTGACGGCGCTTCTCGTTGCGGACCTTTCGCGCCTGGAACTCGTACTCTTGGAAAGCACGTTTTTGTTGAAAGTACGCATCCTTAAGCTCCTTGCGTGCCTGGTATTTTTCTTGCTGCACAGCACGCGCCTTGTCGGTCTCTTCGCGGAGTGCCTTGAGGCTCTTGAAAGCCTCGTCTTGCTCGCCCTTCAGGCCGTCCAACTCAGTCTGAAGTGTGGTGTACTTTTCGCTCAAAGCTTTTTGCTCAGGGTCGTCCAGCAGCTTCTTTTGCTCTGCAATCTTGGCCTTGATCGCGTCAATATCCTTTTGTTGGCCCTCGAAGCCAGAGAACTGCTTGCGAGCCTTGTTGAGGGTCGTGATCTCGGACAAGGCCTTCTTTTCGTCTACCAGCTTCATCATGCCGCCATCGACCTGCTTCTGTAGGCGCGCAATCTCCGCGTCGACATCTTCGACCGACTTGAAGTTGAGCTTGCCCTTGCTGGTCTTGAGCTCGTTGAGCCGTGACTTGAGCTGTTCATCGTACTTCTTGATTTGTTCGTGGATGGCGCTGCGCGAAGACTTGTTGCCCTGTTGGGTCTGTCGAATGGCGTTCAACTCGGTCTTCAGCTCTTGCTGGCGCTTCGCGTTCGGTGAGTCCTTGTTGTTGGGGCGGGCGAGGTCGAGTTTGGCTTTGCAGGCGTTCTACTGATATCAGCAAGTGCTACATGACCACAGGTTCGCTTGCGATGCATGTTCCCGTCGGCTTGATCCGCGGGTGTTGACAGTCTTTGTGTCGCATGACTAAGAGGAAATATATGAACCTACCAGCTTCTCTTGCGCAGCGGCATGCTCTTTCTCTGCCTTGGCGAGGTCCTCCTTATACTTGTCCTCGTCTGGCTTCTCGGGCTTGACGATCTGCTGCTTGCCCTGAGAGGCCTCAGCGGCGGGAGGCGTCGCGACGTCGGCCATGATGTAGTCAATTAGCTCGCTGAGTTGACTATGTGAGTTCCGCGATCAGTTGAGGTGCGGAGAAGTTGTGGGAACCGATGGGGCAGCGTGGTGGAAATCTAGAAGCGGAGGACAACTATTTCAGAATCGAGGGTCCAAATTCGAGGTTGTCGGACCGCGGAACGAATGTACAACTTTACCCGAGCTTTTAGTGCGCACCATGACTATCACCAGCACGCTCGTTTGTCCAACTTCACCCTGACTCCCCTCAACATGGCAGAGCAATCACGGGGCAAGATCCCAATTCTACTGCTTAAGACAAAGTCAGTGCCGACGGACACCTACGAGGAGCTTTTCACAACCCTGGACAACCATCTGTATGCGCCTGTCTTCGTGCCTGTATTGGAGCATCGCTTCAAGCGAGATGCACTAGACGACGTACAGACGCATGTCACCAACCGTGGTTTTGTTCCGAGAGCAAACGAGGGACTTGCGACATATGGAGCCCTGATTTTCACGTCCCAGCGAGCTGTGGAAGCCTTCACGCAAATCGTGGAAGATGTTCGAAAGGAAGGAAAACATAATATCGACGATCTGCTTCCAGAAAGTCTGCCGCTGTACGTTGTCGGACCCGCTACAGCGCGCGGACTGAGGGCGCTGAACCTGCGCTGCCCGGTTTTAGGAGAAGAGACCGGCAATGGTGAAGCACTGGCGGCATACATGCTGGAACACTACAATGACATGTATTCTGGCGCAGGGAAACCTCCGATATTGTTCCTCGTGGGAGACAAAAGACGAGACATCATTCCCAAAACAATGCAGTCCGCGGACCTCGGCGATAAAAGAAGATGTAAAGTGGATGAACTGGTTATATACGAGACTGGTGCGATGCAGTCGTTTAGAGATGACTTCTCAATGTTGTGGCGCAAAAGCGCGAACGCAGGCTGCGAACGGCAATGGATCGTTGTGTTCTCTCCAACTGGATGTCAAGCGATGCTGGAGAGCTTGGGACTTCTAGACCCATCGACAGGAAGGGCAAACCCTTCAAGAGGCCGAAAGGACATCTTGATCGCGACGATCGGGCCGACCACTCGCGATTATCTGCAAGCTGAGTTCGGCTTCTCTCCAGACGTCTGCGCAGGAAAGCCGAGCCCTGAAGGCATAGCGGCAGGCATTGGAGCTTTCGAAGCAGACGGTGAGAGGCCTGAAGTATAGATAGTCGCACCCAATGCTCGAATGGTGGGGATAACATTCGGACGACTCTCAAATAGTGCGAGGGCGTCCAATATAAGTTATGCCATGAGCGACGCGCAGTTGCCTACATCCACTTGATCCCATGCGTTGCCAGCAGCAAACATCTCAAACATACCCCTTTCGATGTCAGGGCGAGCATCCATACCGGCGTTCAGCAAGCGTCATTCACGTGATCAGGCGTCGCACTTGACGTCAGCACGACGCGCTAAAACTGATTGACCTCAGGTACAAACTTTGGGCGCGCAACAGAAAGAACCATCGCTCTTCTCATCTCTCCATCATTTGCCCATTGGATTCCAACACCGACTCCTTTTTCACCAATTGATTCCCCACAAACCACACAAGCGAACATGGCCGGAACACGATCATCCACGCGCAAAGCCGACAAGAGCTCCAGCCCTGCAAAGAGCGATGACGCTGTCGCTGGCTCCAAGAGGAAGCCCGATGCCCAGCCCTCACCAGCGCGTAGCCGCAAGGCGACCAAGAAGCAAGCGACGCTCGAGGAGAGTGGTATCACGAACGAAGACAGCGAGATGAAGGACGCGTCCGATCAGGAAGGTGGAAAGCAGAGCGAGCCTGAAGCGAAGACCGAACAAGCCGACGTAAAGAGCGACGAAAATGACGCGGAGGGAGACGCCTCTAACGGTAACGCAAAAGAAGAGGCGACCACTACCGCCACGAAGGCGGACACGACCAACGACGACGCGAAGAAAGAGGACGATGATAGTGTCGCGAAAGTAGACGCAGCAAGCGATGACGCTATCGAGAAGTCCTCGCAGCGCGAGAAGGATATGCCCTCCAACATCCTGGAAAAGGGACTCATATACTTCTTCACCCGCAATCGTGTTGGCATCGATGACGCGGACAGCGTTGGCGAC
>Ga0210040_10008761_pt1 | contig 11905 bp, 1 predicted proteins | sample CryGeyCG12114_NA_FD_185462 | JGI IMG/M metagenome (GOLD analysis project Ga0210040, IMG submission 185462) | Groundwater microbial communities from aquifer - Crystal Geyser CG19_WC_8/21/14_NA (SPAdes) (version 2) | ecosystem: Environmental > Aquatic > Deep subsurface > Groundwater | place: USA... | reverse complement strand
AAAAAGAGTAAAAAATTTACTTACTAAGTATAAGAGAGGGCTCTATTACTTACTCTTTTTTCTTTATCTAAATATAAATATTAAATACTAAAATACTAGAATACTAGTATACTATAGCTATAGTAATAAGAAGTACTATAAAGCTAATAGAAGTAAGAAACTAATATAATTAAAATAATATATTAGCTAATCTTTCTATTAAAAAAGATATAAATAGATAGTTTAAGTATTATAAAGTTAAGTAAAAGAGCCTTAAGCGTATAGATATATACTAGGCTAGAAGGAAGAGAAGTAATATTAATATTAACTTAAAAAGAGTAGCTAAGGGCTTAAGTAAAGTAGAAGTATTTAGATTATAGTACTTCTTTATTAAAGTAATTAAGAGGCTAAGTAAGTAATTATATATACTTATAGTAATTATACTAATAGTATTATTATAGAGAGTAATCTTAGTAAAGAAGATAACTTATTCTTAATATAGTAGATTAAGAATATAGACGCTCTTAAGTATAAGATTAGTAGAGCTAAGCTTAGCTAGATTAAGGAGGCGTAAAGTAAGAAAGAAAGAAAGTTTCTTAAAGTACTACTATAATAGAAGAGGTTAAGTAAAATCTTATAGTATAGTAAGGAGCTTAAGAAGTAAGAGTCCTTATATTATTATACTATTAAAGGCTAATAAAGCAGCTTATAGTAGGTACTTACCTTAGCTAAAGCTTAAATAGATAAAGTTATTATACTAAATAATTTAATATATACTATAAAGTAGTTTATAACGTAATATAATATAATATAGTAATAGTAGGCGCTACTATTATTAAGGGAGAGAGCGTAATATAAAGTAGGGAAAGTAAGGCTATAGTAAGTTAAAAAGCGCGTACTATATTACTTAAGGCTATATTACCTAAAGCTATATTACCTAAAGTGTATAGTATAGTAGTAGTATTATAGATTTATAGAGATTATGTAGGACTAGTATATAATTATATATTAAGCTTAGGCGTTTAAGTTATATAACTATATCTTAGAATTCCTATCTAGAGAGCGCTTATATAGTATTATCTAAAACTTACCTAACTAGTCTAAGCTATAGTCTATAATAATTAAAGTAAAAAAGCTTTAAAATTACTACTAGATATTATAAAAAACTTTTATAATATACTTAGAAGTTATAGAAGTTAGAGCTTCTAACTAGATATACTTAGAAAGATAATTATAATAATAATAAGTAAGTAATATAGTAAAGTTATATTTTAAGTAGAGAAATTAACTATAAAGTCTATTAAAATTTATAATTAGTATTAGTTTATAATAGAGATAAGTTAAAGTAGTTTTTATTTTTTATTTTTTTTATATATATACTATAAAGTAGTAGTAGTTATATATATATTATACTACATTCTAAGATATACTATCTTAGTAGTAGTTATAGTATAAAATTTAGAATATAGTATTTTTACTAAAGTATTTAGCTAGTAGTAAGTTATATATATACTATATTATAGTTATTATTAGAAGCTTTTAAAATAGTAGCTATATAACTTCTCTTTATATTAGAATTTTATATATATTAATAGTATAGTTTACTATTTACTATAACGTATTAGTATTAAAAAGAAAAGTTCTTTTCTTTTTCTAAACTACTTATAAGTGTATTTTATATTAAGAGTTTTATTTTATAGCTATATTTTATAAGCTCTATATATAAGAGTCTATAAAAAGTACTAAACTATTAAATATTTCTAGTTTTTTTCTCTTATACTTAAGCTACTATAATATAGATTAATATTATTAGCGTTTACTTAGTAGCTTTATAATACTTTATATCTTATAAATAGTAGCTTAAAGTATTAAAGTAGGCTATAAGCTATCTTAGCTAGTACTAGAGCTTATAGCTAAATTAAAATAATATTTCTACTTAATAGTACTAGTGCTTACTTAACTCTCTAAGTTTTATAAAGTATTCTAGATTCTTATAGTTTATAAGAACTATAAATAATTAATAAATACTTTAAAGCTCTAATAACTATATCTTAATATACTTTATTCCTTTAAGGGTAGATATTACACGTACGTTTAGGCGTTACAGTTTCTTTTATTTTATTAGATAATCTACATTTAATTAGTACTATAAAGTATATATACTTATAATAGCGCACCTTAATATAGGGGCGTATCGTAATAAGTAGTAGTTATATCTAAAAAAATTCGCGAAGAGGAAAAGGAGTATAGCTATAATAAATAGCTAGTATAATTAAAGCTAAAAGTAATACCTATTCTATAGTTATAATAAGGTTACTAACTAGTCTTATAACTCTACTAAGCCTAGCTTAAGGTAATCTTATTATACTCTAAGTAAATTTTAAGAAGTTAGATACTATATTAGAAACTTAAGGCTAACGCCTAGGTCTCTTAGTACTATTATTACGTGTTTTAATTTTATTATATATACCTTTATTTATCTAGGTAGAGGGATTATACCTATTTAAACCCTTATTTTAGATACCCTAGACTTTAATTCAACTCTATAATACTATATAAATATACTCTATAACTATAAGAAGTTCTTTATTATAGATTATATAGTTATATTACTTTAGTATAAGTACTATAGAGTAGTATACTACTAGCCTAAGTACGCTATAGTATACTTATAAAAAGTAACTACTTAGTACTATTTTTAAGTAGTCTACTTTAACTACTATATTTAAAGTAGAGTTCTACTAAGCTAGAATTAGCTTTATTATAAAGGCGTTCTTAAGTACTAAAAATACTCTATCTTATTTAAGTCTTTATATAAATAGTTTTTTTTATAAACTTATATAGTAAAGCTATAATATAAAAGAAGTTTATTATAAAGTCTTTATAGAAGTTAGTAAAGCTAAAGAAACTCTAAACTCTTTTTACTAAAGTTAAGGCTTTTTACTACTAAACTACTTTTAGCTTATTTAAGTTAAGTTAGACTAACTCTCTAACTTATATAATATATTTTAAGTATTTAACTTCCTTTACTATAAAGATATACTTATTTAAGTTTAGATTTAAGCTAGCTTTTTATAGTAACTAAAGTACTTTCTTAACGTTATTAAAGTATAATATTTATAATATTTATCTAAAGTATATAAGAATATTATTTATATATAATATTATAGTTTACTTAAAAGTTTTCTTAAGCGTAGCGTTAATATAGTACTAAAATAATACTAGTACTTTAAATAGCTTAAAGAAGTAGACTTACTACTTAAGGAATTTAAACTATATATAAAAAGCTATAAAAACTTTATCTTCTTATACTATATAAAGCTTATAGAATACTACTTAGATATTAATTTTACTAAACTAGACTACTTTAGTAAAAGTATATAGAATTTCTTTAATAAAAAGAAGTAAGTATTTATTTAAACCTATAATCTTATTTAGTTTTTAGTAGTCTATATATAAGCGCTATCTTTTTAATAATTTTTAAATAAGAAGTACTAGAGCTTTTACTAAAAAAGAGCTAGTATAGATCTATCTCTTATCTATTAAGTTAGTAACTTATTACTATAGTTTAAGAAGCTAGTTTTAACTTATTAAGTATAGTAAGCTTTATAAAGCTTTTAGTATTTTTTTTATCTATATTATACTCTAGCTAAATATAGTAGTTTATCTAGTTATAATATAGAAGTAGAATTATTACTTTTTTAGTATTAAAAAAGTCTTTAAATCTACTAAGTTTTAGAAAAAAGAGTTCTTTTATAAGGCGCTTATAACGCGTTAGAATAAAGACTATTAATCTTTATAATATCTATAGCTTTAGTTATATTTAAAAGTAATAAGAAGTAGAATACTAACTATACTAACTCTATTTTTCTTTTTTTATAAAGCTACTATATATATATAGTAGCTTTAACTCTTATAGACTCTATAAGTATACTTTATAATATTATATCTTTTTTAGCTAGCTTTAAGTATTATTTTATTATAAAGAAGTATTACTTTAAGTCTAAGACTACTCTATTATAAACTATCTAAAGATTCTTTAAAACTATATTATATGCTAGAGATAGTACTATATATATAACTAGCTATAACTACTAGCTATTAATATTATAGGCTATAATAAATAGCTACTAGATTATTAATTACTATATAAGTTTTACTATATTTTATAGCACTTAAAATAGAATATTAATAAAAGTTCTACTTATTACTTTTATAAAGTCTTTATAAATTATATAAAAATACTAGTACTTTAAGTTAACTAGTATATTTATAAACTATACCTTATTAAGAAGAATAAAAATAAAGAATAGTAGCTTATCTATTTTAGCGTAGATAGATACTACTATATCTTTACTTTTAATACGTTATTACTTCTTTACTTTAGTATTTTTATTTAGTCTCTAACTTAGGCCTAAGCTAATAGCTACTTATTTCTTTAATTTTCTTTTTCTTATATAGTTTTAATAACTACTACTAGTAAAATAGTCTTAGTATAATTACGCGTATAGTATTTTATACTACTATAGTAAGTATAGAGATTTTTTACTACGCGCTAACTATATAGTAGTTTAAAAATATAATTAGCTTACTAAGTATTTTTTTTACTATAAGACTTACTATTTACTATATATATTATCTTTACTACTTTAATATAAGTTATAACTATATTACTATTAGAGTTTTTCTTAGTCTTATACTATAAAATAAGTAAGTATACTTTATTCTCTAATATTATTACTTTAAAGTTTACTATAATACTTTAGTATATATTAATATCTTTACTATAGCTTATTCTAGTAATACTATAGCTTAGAGCTAAATTATATATTATAAAGTTAAGTATATAGTAAAGCTTATTTAGCTTTTACTTATTATTTTAGAGTATTCTTCTACTCTAAGTAAAGAGTTATTAAAAGTATATAAAAAAGTCTAAAAATAGCTCTTTTAGACTTTACTATAGTATCTTTAAATATACTTAAGCTTTTTCTTATTTATAGTTATCTATATAGTAAAAACTAAAGTACTTAAAGAACTACTAGAAATTAAAATTAAAGTAAATACTACTAGACTTATATTATAAAATAATATCCTTCTAAATAGCTATAGATAAATTTACTTAGATAAAAGTAAAAAAACGAATACAGAAAAATAATAAACTTCGAACTAAAATAAGTAAAAAATCTAGAAAATAGAAATAACTAGTTTCTTTAGCTTCTAATAAACTTAGTATTTATATAAAGCTTATACTTTATTATAATTTTCTAAGCTCTAAATACTATCTTATTACTTAAAAAGAGTTCTTCTAATAGTAATAGCTTATACTAACTACGCTCTATTACTAGTAGTAAGTTAGTAACTATAAAAGTTATTATTAGTACTACTACTAAAAAATCTAGCGCTATAATAAGAGCGCTATATAGTCTATCTAATATTACTACTAGTATTATAACTACTAGTATTAAAGTTAAAAAAGTACTAAGAGTTCTATAGAAGTTTTTATACTATATTTAAATTATATTAAGTATAGTAGCGTTATACTTATAAGCTTTAGTTAGATTTATAATCTAGTCTATAAGCTTCTAGAGCTACTAAAGAGAAGAAGAAGAGAAAGTATCTATTTAGGAGCTATCTCTATATCTTTTATAGCGTAAATTAAAAGAAGAGTTATAAATATTATAGACTAGCCTTAGAGTATATATATAATAAGTATTAATAAAGTATTATAACTTTTAAAGAGTATTTATAAAAGTAGGCCTACTTATATACTAAGACTTAGGCTTAGGCTAAGCCTAAGCCTATTATACTCTAAACCTACTAGGCCTACTAGGTCTACTAGACTTACTAGTAATTAAGCTAAATTATAGTTACTTAGAATTAATAGTATTAATACTATTAATAATAGTATATTTCTATATAAAAACTTTTCCTAATATAATAATAGATAAAACTTAACTATTTCTACTAAATTAGAAAGTTTTTAAAAAAAGTAATAATAGCTTTTTAAAAGAGCTTATATAAGTTTTAGAAATAGCTTTTCTTTTTTAGCTAGTTATAATATAGTATACTTTTATTAATATACTATAACTAAAGCTTTTATATATTTACTCTTATAAAAGTTATAGTAACTTTAACTATTAGTAGTAAAACTAATATACTCTATAGGTAAGTAGCTTATATAAGTAAGTAGCCTACCTATACTAAAGCTTCTCTCTACTACGTACTCTTTACTACTAATATATAATACTTTAACTTTAGAATATATAGCTAGCTTTAAAAGAGAGCTAAATATAGCTTATAATATAAGCTATTAAATAAAATATAATACTTACTTAGTAAAATACTATATTAATATATAATATTTTTTGAAAAATATTTACTTACTAGCTTACTAAAATATACTTATAATATAATTATATACTTAATATAAAGAAGCTCTATATAGTAGAGAAGAAAGTAATAGTATACTATATACTTAACTTTAATAAGTAAAGCTTTTTACTTAAGCTTACTACTATAAAAAATATACCTAACTTACTACTTAAAAAATAGAGTAAGTAGCTAATTAGTATTAACTAGACTATAATATTTATTAAGTATTAACTTAAGCTCTAAGTTAAATTTAATTAAAAGTATAACTATAAGAGAGTCTTCTATAAAAATCTTTTACTTATAGTAAACTAGTTTAGGCTTATAAAGAATATAAAAGCTAAGTATAGTATAGTAAATAAAAATACTTATAACTTTAATAAAATAAGCTTTATAATAAGCTAGATATTAATAAGTATAATAGTTACTAGCTTAGAGTATTAAAAATAGCTAAAGATAGTATAGTAGAGTAATTAAGAGTAAATAATAGTAATTTAAAGTATTAATATAATGAAGTAAGTAATTTTACTTTTTATTATCTTTTAAAGTAAGTACTACTTTACTAGCTAGTATAAAGAAGATAACCTACTTTATAACTAAGTTATTATAGTCTTTAAAAATAGCTAAATAAATAATAAGTATAGGCTATAGTAGTTAAAGTACTTTAATATTTATATATAAAAGAAGACTATAAAGTACTATTATCTTTTTATTATTAATAGCTATAAGAGCTATAACTTACTTATTTTTTAGTAGTACTATACAAAAAAATTATTACTTTTTATAAACTTATTTACTTATTATACTTTTTATAGCTTTTTAATATAAACTATTTTTTACTTTTAAAGAAGGCGTATAAGTGCTAAGCTAAAGAGTTAATATACTTTTATATTAACTATATTACTAAACTTAAGTTCTTACTATACTTTATTTATACTTATAATATATCTATTATAGAAAGTAATATCTTTAAAAGCTTTTTAAAGTACTAGTTTAGTTTTATTTAACTTAAAGTTAGTAATTTTAAAGCTTAATATATATCTTTATATACTTATACTACTTACTATTTTTAATAGTACTTAGTAGTTTAGAACTCTTAGTAATACTTTAAAAACTTAAGTTATAATTAAAGCTAATTTAAGAGAAAATAGAAAAGTATATAGATAGCTCTTTTACTTTAGTAGTTAATACTTTTAAAAAGCTTTCTAAAAGTATAGAAATTATAGTAGCTTTTATACTACTACTATATAACTAAGTTACTAAGTTTTAAGCTACTAATAAAGCTTTTTATAATAAAAAGTATAAAAAAGAAAGTATATATAGTTTAAAAGTACTTTAATAAGTAATAAAAGTATATACTTAATAGCTTTTAAGGTGTTTAAAGTATATAGTAATAAGAAGAAAGTAAAGAAAAAAAGTAGTAGTAATAAAAGTAGCTACCCTTTAAAACGCTATAGATTCTATAGTAAAGCTATATATAATATAATATATATATATATATATATATATAAAATAGATATAGTAGTTAATTCTAAGTAATTTAAGCTATCTTACTTTATACTAGATATTAAAGAATAAGTAGTAAAGAATAAAAAGTAAGTAGTAAGAAGTAGGCTTAGTATAGGTAAGTAACTCGCCTATATAGATAACTTACCTATAGAGTATATTATAAGCTTAAGTCTATAACTCTAAAGTCTACTATCTATATATTAGCTATTTCTCTTTATAATTACTACTAAGTAGATTACTACTAAGATATTATTAACTTTACTCTACTTAATAAAGTAAAAGTAATATTAGCTAAGCTTATAAGACTAGGTCTTCTATTCTAACTACTATACTTACTTTAGATAAAGTTTACTAGCTATATAGATACTCTAAAGAGTATAATAAAAGCTCTTATTTTACTAGACAGTAGATACTTAAGCTAGATTATTAGTAGTAAATATATCTAAACTTACTAACTTAATATAAGAAAGACTAAAGAGCTAGTATAACTATATCTTACTAATAGTAAAATAGTATATATTATAGATATAATTGTATACGTTAAGATATAAATTAGTAACTATTATAGTAAAGACTAGATATAGGTTATAGACCTAGTAAGTTATAATATAATTATAGAATAGCTCTAGTTAAAGCTATATAATGTTATTAAGTAGTATTATAACTAAATAATCTTATTTAATAGCGCTTATTATTATAAGAAGTACTTCTTATATAGTTAAGCTATAAAAGTAATATATAAAGCTAATAGTAAAGTAAATATTAATAATATTACTTCTGTACTCTTAGAAGATATTATTCTTATTAGTATAGAAGCTACGCTAGCTTTTAAATATTATAACTAAAGAGACTCTATATAGATATACCTAGAATACTAAGATAATCTTAAGAATAATATAGAAGATTTTTAAGTATTACTTATAATATTCTTTACTACTAACTATATAGCGCTTACTTAAGAAAATGTCTATAAGTTCTATAAGAAGCTTATATTACTAAAAGTAAGTAAAGAAAAGCTTAAGTAGCTAGTTTATCTTAAATATTATTATTTACTTAATTTATAAAACTTAAAAGAAGTAGAAATACTACTAATAAGTAAGATAAGTATTAACTATAGTATTTATATAACTAATAGAGCTATAGCTCTATACTAGTAAGTATATAGACTATTATATAATAAGATTAACGTACTAAAAGTATATATTAATAAAGAACTTTATAAAAGCTTTATATACTTAAATAACTTACTATATACTATACTTATACTTATTATTAAAAAGCCTAGAAGAGAGCTCTATACATATATTAACTATTAGAAACTTAATACTTTTATAATTAAAAACTATAATACTTTTCTAAAGATCTATATTACTTTAGTAAGACTAAATAAAGTATATATTTTCTCTAAGTTTAATATAATTGCTACTTTTAATTTAAATTTTTATTAAAGCTAAAAACTAAAAGAAGATAGTATTTTTTATACGCTTTAGCTTATTTAAGTATATAGTTATACTCTTTAGCTTATATAATATACGTACTACTTTTTAAATCTTTACTCTACTTACTAAGAGTATTTGTTAATAATTAGTATTTAGCTTATTTAGATAACGTCTTAGTATATAGTAAAATAGAAGAAGAGTATATTCTTTACTATATAAAAGTACTTACTTATCTTAGAAATATAGGCTTATACTTTAATATTTATAAAACTAAGTTCTATATTAAGTAAGTTAAGTACTTAAAGATAATTCTATTATTAGAGAGCCTTAAAATAGACTTAAATAAGGTTAAAGTAATCTATAACTAGAAAAAGTTACGTACTATCAAAGATATATAAGCTTTTATTAAGTTTACTAACTTCTACTAATAGTTTATATATAAATTCTCTTAAATTATATAACTACTTATTAATAATATTACTACTACTTTTCTAGAGTAGAAGTTTATAATTATAAATAAAGCTTAGGCTACTTTTAAAAGGCTTAAAGCTATCTTTATAAATAATATTATACTTACTTACTTTAACTTAGATCTTAAAATAATTATTAAATATAATGTCTTTAACTAAGTAGTCTTAAGTATCTTATTATAATAGTATTCTAAAGATAGTAAAACTATCTTATAGCTAGTTACTTACTTTTTAATAAAGATATAAAAAGTAAAGCTTAACTACTTTATCTATAATAAAGAGCTTATAGCTATTATCTAAGTATTTAAAAAATAGTATTTAGAGCTAGTAAGTATAAAAGATCTAGTTAAAGTTCTATCTAACTACTATATATTATAGTAGTTTATAACTATAGAATAACTAAACTAATAATAAACTTAGTAGGCTAAGTTTTTATTAGAGTTTAACTTTATTATTAAGTACTATCTTAGTAAGTAAAGTATAAAGCTAGATAGTTTAACGCACTATATAAGTAATATACTTAATAGTATTAATAATAACTATATCGAATACTAGTAATAGTAACTACTTAAAGACTATATGTTTAAGAGCTTAACTAGTAATATTATAGTTATAATTATACTCTTAATCTCTAACTAAGTTCTTTATTTACTTAGTTAATTAACTTTTCTCTAAGAAGCTTCTTTAAATAGCTTTTTATATCTATACTATAGTAATTACTTCTATATTAGTAATAGTAGTAGAAGCTTATTTTAATAGAGATAAGTATTTTTTAAAAGTAGTATAGTTAGTATTTACTTAGTAAGTATAACTACTATAATTACTAAGTTTAGTATCTTATAGCTTAACTACTTATCTTAAGCTTTATTTATATTTAATAGGTAAGTATACTAAAAGTTTTACTATAGGTTTAATAGCTTATCTAGCTTATTAAGTTCTATAATTAATATATAAGTACTTCTAGTATTTCTTTTACATCTTAGTTATTTATTTTAATTATAATTTTAAAGTTTTTTTATTCTTTATAGTAAGTATTAGTAGACTAATATATTAATAGTAGCTTTATATAGTCTTCTATTTAATTTAGTAATTAGTAGTTAAAAAGGTCTTACTTTACTTACTATAGTAGAAGTAAAGTAATTAGATTAAGTAGTAAAAGTAGCTATATATAGTAGTATAGCTTTTAAAAGTCTTAAACTTTTAGTATATAGTAGACTAGCTCTTACTATAAGAGTATATATTTTTTACTAGCTACTAGCTCTTTTTAACTATATTTTATATAATTTTTTTTTATAATTTCTAGTTTTAGAGTTATATTTAAAGTAGTAAGCTTAGTATAATTACTTTAGCTTATATCATTTTTTAAATAGTTACTAGCTATATTCTTATTTTATATAGTATTTACTTACTTAGTACTTTAGTTATTTACTAGACCTAGCTTATTTTTAAAATCTTAAGTTTAATTACTTCTAAGTATTTACTTAGTAGCTAGTTCTTTAAGCTTAGTTACTTACTTATTAAATAGTAAAATATTAATATCTAACTTTTTAATTACTTTATTATTATAAAGTATATTAATAAGCTTAACTACTTATTTCTTAATTATACTATCTTCTTCTTTACTTTTATAGTATAAAGCCTTATTAAAAGTAATATTATATATAGTAATTACTTAGTTAAGTATTAAGACTTATATTTTATAGATATTTAATACTTAGTATTTTACTAAGTCTTTAATATAGCTCTTTAAGTTTACTTTAAAACTTTATTTATCTTATCTAGCTATACGCTTTAAACCTAAAAGATATATATAGTAGTTATAAATATAAATTCTACTTTAATTAAGTTAAAGATTAGTAGTTTTTTACTTTACTTTTACTAGTTTATAGTATTAAAAGTACTAATAAAACTAGTTCTTAAGTACTTTATTAAGTAATTAGTAGTTATAAAGTATAATTAAGCTTATATTATAAAGATAGCTTACTACTTCTATAATCTCTAGCTATAGATCTTAAAAGAGATTTATACTTACGCGTATAACTATACTTTTCTTAATAATCTCTCTTTTTACTTTTTTAGCTAAGCTACTTAGCTTATAAGTATAAGATAGTAAAGTAATAATCTTAATACTTATTTTAT
>Ga0210040_10008759_pt1 | contig 11907 bp, 11 predicted proteins | sample CryGeyCG12114_NA_FD_185462 | JGI IMG/M metagenome (GOLD analysis project Ga0210040, IMG submission 185462) | Groundwater microbial communities from aquifer - Crystal Geyser CG19_WC_8/21/14_NA (SPAdes) (version 2) | ecosystem: Environmental > Aquatic > Deep subsurface > Groundwater | place: USA... | reverse complement strand
TCGTCCTGCAGGTGCACAAGCACTGGATGGCCAGCATCGGGGCCTGGGCCCGGCTGGTGGTCGCCGTCCCCGTGCTGGTCACCTCCTGGGCCTTCGAGCCACCGCTGTTCTGGATCCTCTTCGTCGCCGCTCTGGCCGTGGTCGGGCAGGCGCTGTACGCGATCACCGACCAGTACCGCGACCGCTTCGTGATCACCAACCAGCGCGTCTTCCGGGTGCACGGCACCTTCAACGTGCAGCGCGCCAGCGTCCCGCTGGGGCGCATCCTGGACATCACCGTGAAGAAGCCACTGGCCGGCCGGATCTTCAACTACGGTCACTTCGTGTTCGAGTCGGCGGCCCAGGTGCAGGGGCTGAGCGAGGTCGAGTTCGTCAGCGACGTGGACGCCCGGGACCGCATCCTGCAGGAGACGATGCAGCGCGCCGGGTTGCGGGCCACCGCGCCCCAGCTCGCGGACGACGGCACGTGAGCGCCGCCCGGCCACCCCTGGCCTTCGACCCCGTCGAGGCGGCCGCCCGGCTGTGGTCGGAGCAGTGGGGCGAGACGCCGCGGATGCGCGCCGTCACCTCGCTGATGCGGGTGCACCAGCTGGTGCTGACCGAGCTCGACGAGCTGCTGCGCCCCCTCGGGCTGACCTTCGCCCGGTACGAGGTGCTGGTGCTGCTCTCCTTCTCCCGGCGCGGGGCCCTGCCCCTGGGCAAGATCGGGGAGCGGCTGCAGGTGCACGCCACCTCGGTGACGCCGCTGGTCAAGCGGCTGGAGGCCGCGGAGCTGCTCCGTCGGACGCCGCACCCCGAGGACGGTCGCGCCGTCCTGGCCTCGATCACCGAACGAGGCCGAGCCGTGATGCAGCAGGCCACCGACCTGATCGTCGACGCCCAGTTCGCCCTGGGCTCGCTCAGCGAGGAGGAGTGCGACCGGCTGACCACCCTGCTCCGGACCCCACGGTCGGCCGCCGGGGACTTCTGAGGTGGTGCACGTCCTGGCCGTGGCGGACACCGACTCCTACCTCAAGTGGAGCGTGTCCACCCTGGCCACGCTGCCGGCCGGCTGGACCTCCCACCAGGTGCTGCTGCGCAACGCCGTGATGCCCTCACCGGACCAGGTGGCGGCGGCCGGCCAGCCGGACGTCGAGGTGGTGGGCCTGGCCCGGCTGCTCGCCCTGCTGATGCGGGAGCGGCCGGACGTGGTGCTGCTGTCCTGCACCGGCCCGGTGGTCGCGACCGTGGCCCGGCTGCCGCCGCTGCGCGCCGGCCGCCGCCCGGTGCTGGTCACCGGGCTGCCGGGGATCAGCGTCCCCGCCTCTCCCCGGGCGGTGCTGCTGCGCCGCAGCTGCGACCTCTTCGTGGTGCACAGCCGTCGGGAGCGGGTCGAGTTCGCCCGGGTGGCCGTCGAGCAGGCACCCGGCCTGCGGCTCGGCCTGGCCCGGCTGCCGTTCCTGTCCCTCACCGAGCAGGACCTCCGGGCGGTCGACCCGGAGCAGGTCCGCTCGGTCGCGGCCAGCCCGCCGCCGCCGGACGGACCGGTGGTCTTCGCCGCCCAGGCCCAGGTCCCGCGCGAGCGCGACGAACGCGAGACCGTGCTGCGGGCGCTGGCCGCGGCCGCGCCGGCGGTGGTGAAGCTGCGAGCGGCCGCCGGGGAGCAGCAGACCCACCGGGAGGACCATCCCTACGACGTGCTCTGGGCCGACCTCGTCCACCGCGGCGAGGTCCCGGCCGGCCGGGTCGCCTTCGCGACCGGGTCCATGACGGCGGCGCTGGACGGAGCCCGTGGGCTGGCCACGGTGTCCTCCACCGCGGCCCTGGAGGCGGTCGCCCTCGGGCTGCCGATCCTGGTCGTCGACGACTTCGGGGTGTCGGGCGAGCTGATCAACCTCGTCTTCGAGGGCTCGGGCTGCACCGGCAGCCTGGCGAGCCTGGCCGGCGACGGCCTGCGGACGCCTGATCCGGAGTGGCTGACCGACAACTACTTCCACCCCGACGAGGACTCCGACTGGATCGACCGGCTGCAGGCTCTGGTGCTGCTGCGGACGCGGAGGGTGCTGCCCCGGGTCCGGCCGCCGGCGCCCCGCCGCCGGGTCGCCGCACTGCGCCAGTACCTGCGGTTGCTCCTCACCCCGCGCGACCTGGCGCACGCCGAGCGGGTGCTCGGAGCGGTCAGCCGGTGGTCGCGGAGCCCGCGAGAACGCGGTCGCAGAGCTCGCGGACGGCTCCGTGGCCGCCTCGCTGGTCCAGGGTCAGCCGGGCCGCCGCCCGCACCTCCGGCCGGGCGTCAGCCACCGCCAGCGGCCAGCCGACCAGCGCCATCGGGCCGAGGTCGTTGACGTCGTTGCCCAGGTAGGCCACCCGGGCGGCGTCCAGCCCGCGCTCGGCCAGCCAGCCCGTCAGGGCCGCCACCTTGTCGTCGATGCCCTGCAGCACCTCGACGCCCAGCTTGGCCGCGCGGGCGGTGACCACCAGGTTGCGCTCCTTCGACACGATCAGCACCGGGTAGCCGGCCGCCCGCAGCGCGGCGACCCCGAGCCCGTCCGCCCGGCTGACCCGGACCAGCTCCCGTCCGTCGGCGTCGACCAGGGCGGCGTCGTCGGTGTGCACACCGTCGAAGTCGGTGACCACGGCGTCGATGCCGGTCAGCGCGCGGCTGGCTGCCGCCCCCGCCAGCCCGTCGACCAGGGGAGCCAGAGCCTCGGCCATGGCCAGCTCGACCGGGCTGTCGATCTCCAGGGCGCTGTGCTCGGGGACCGCCACCGCGGCCGTCCGCCCGAAGAACCGGTGCCCGGCGCGGCGGAACCCGGCCACGTCCATCACGTAGAAGGCCCCGGTCTCCCGCCAGTCGGGCGACCGGTCCTGTCGGCGGGGGCGCTGGGCCGCGTCGTGGTTGACCCCACCGACGAAGACGGTGCCGTCGGCGGCGGACGCGCCGCGCCACAGGAACTCATAGGTCTCCACCGCGGCGAAGGCGGCGTCCGCTGCACCGGAGGCGACCAGGGCCACCCCGGCCGTGAGGTCGGCCGGGTCGAGGAACGGGCTGGTGCACTGCACGAAGACCAGCACCTCGGGGTGCACGGGCTCGGCGTCGGCGGCCAGCACGTCGAGGGCGTGCAGCAGGGCCGACTCCGAGCTCGCGGTGTCCCCGGCCAGCGCGTCCGGGCGGCGGACCACCCGGGCCCCGGCCGCCCTCGCCACCTCGGCGATGCCGTCGTCGTCGGTGGAGACCACGACCAGGTCGACGGCGGCCGCGGCCAGGCAGGCCCGGACGGCCCGCGCGACCAGGGGCACGCCGCCGACGGGACGGAGGTTCTTGCCCGGGACCCCCTTGGAGCCGCCCCGGGCCGGGATCACCGCGACGGTGCGCACGTCGGTCATGGCGCCGACGCTAGGCACCTCACCTGGCGGGAGCATGAACAACGGGTGACGTGCCGCCTCCCTGCCCGGGACGTCAGCCGGGCAAGCCTGCGGTCAGCGCCGGTCGAAGGTCCTCGGGTCCGCCCCGACGCGGACGCCGGTGTCCACCTTGGCGATGGTGGCGAGGTCGTCGTCGTCGAGCTCGAAGTCGAAGACGTCGATGTTCTCCGCGATCCGAGCGGGGGTGACCGACTTGGGGATCACCAGCAGGCCGAGCTGGACGTGCCAGCGCAGCACGACCTGGGCGGGCGTCTTGCCCTTGGCCTGGGCCACGGACTTGATGTGCTCGTTCTCCAGGATGCCCTTGCCCTGACCGAGCGGGCCCCAGGACTCGGTGAGGATGCCGTGGGCCTCGTGGTAGGCGCGCAGCTCGGCCTGGGGGAACTGCGGGTGCAGCTCGATCTGGTTGACCGCCGGGACCACGCTCGTCTCGGCGGACAGCCGCTCGAAGTGCTCGGACTCGAAGTTGGACACCCCGATGGAGAGAATCCGGCCGTCGGCCTGCAGCTTCTCGAAGGCCCGCCAGGTGTCGACGTACTGGTCGAACATGGGCAGCGGCCAGTGCACCAGGAACAGGTCGAGCACGTCGATGCCGAGCTTGGTCATGCTGGCGTCGAAGGCGGCCATCGTCTTGTCGTAGCCCTGGTCGCGGTTGGCCAGCTTGGTGGTGATGAACAGCTCGTCGCGGGGGAGGTCGGAGGCCGCGATGGCCGCCCCGACACCTTCCTCGTTCTGGTAGCCCTGTGCGGTGTCGATCAGCCGGTAGCCGGCCTGCAGCGCCGTGGTCACCGCCACCTGGGTCTCGTCCTGGGGGATCTGGAACACCCCGAAGCCGAGCTGGGGGATGGTCCGGCCGTCGTTCATGGTCAGGTGGGGGATGGTCGTCATCGCGTCTCCCTTGGTTGCGGTTGGTGACGAAGGCTCACGCTAGGTGGCGGAGACCCGTCCCTCTGCGGCACCCCCGTGCCGACGGCCGGTCGGCCTGGTGAGGCTGGCGGTGGTGGCTGAGGCGCTCAGCCGGGGAGCTGTCGCTCGCGGTCGGAGTGGTGCTGCTCGACGTCGTCTATTCCGGTCCAGGCCCACTGCATCGTGAAGGCCTGCGCCAGCTGGCGCCGCACGGGGGTCCTCAGCATGCTCCGGATCAAGGTCTCGCGGGCCCAAGCTGTCCGCAACGGCAGGGGCCGGCCCACAGCCATGTTCAGCTCGGCCTGGCGGGCGGCCCTGCCGGCGGCGCGGAGGCGGACGCGTTCGAAGTCCCGGAAGCGAGCCAGCGTGTGCAGTGGGCGGCTGTCGTCGGGGGCCAGCACGTCGGTGAGCAAGGGGGCCAACGCGAGGGCATCGAGCCAGCCGAGGGTCATGCCCTGACCGCCGATGGGACTGATCTCGTGGGCGGCGTCGCCGATGAGCACCTGACGGCCGGTGACCATGCGGCGGGCCAGTTGCCGGCGGACGGTGAAGGCACTGATCATGGTGTTCAGGGCCGGATCCACGACCTCACCGGTGCGGGTGGCGACGATGGCCGCCAGCTCCTCCGGGCTGGGCTCGACCACCGCCTCTCCGGTGTGTGCGACCCAGCGGCGCACCCCCTGCGGGAGTGGGAACGACTCCACCACCCCGTCGGGTTCCAGATGGATCACCGCGGTGCTGCTGTCACCGGTGGTGTCGGTGAAGTCACCCATCAGGTAGGCGTCCGGATAGAGCCTCGCGTCAGTGGCGATACCGGCGCTGGCGCGGACGCGGCTGCGGGCACCGTCCGCGCCGACCATCACCCGGGCCCGCCAGGTCACGGGCGTCGCCCCACCAACGTCGGCACCCGCGCCGGGGGCGCCCGAGCGTGCGGTGGTGGCTTCGACCGTTCCGCCGTCGTGGTGGACCTCCGTGATCTCCCAGCCACGCTGCACGGACCCGGGTGCCAGCTCCTCGAGTCGTCGTGCGAGCAGCTGCTCGGTGTCGTTCTGCGGCAGGGTCAGGACGAAGGGGGTCTCCGGCCAGGCTCGTTCGAAGGTGAGTCGGCCCAGTCCGCGGCCCCGGCTGCGCACCACACCTGCTGTGACCCGGACGCCGCGAGCCAGGGCCGCCTCGTCGAGGGCCAGCAGCTGCAGGGCGGCCAGTGCCGGCGGATGCAGACCGATGGCCCGCGAGTGCGCGCTGGGCTCGACGCGCTGCTCGAGGACGACCACGTCCACCCCCTGCTGCGCCAGCAGCCCGCCCAGGAACAGCCCCGTGGGACCACCGCCGACGATCAGGACGTCACACACCCGCGGGCAGCTCCGAGGTCGCGCGTCCCTGGCCATCAGGTGTCGCCGTGGTCGTGGAGCACCAGGTTGCGCCAGGGCGGTTGCTGCTGCACCTGCCAACCGGGCGGGACGACGGCGCGCAGCTCCGCTGCCGTGTAGCTGCGCCGGATGGAGACCAACCCGTCCTCTCGGATGAAGGAGCCGGGGAAGAACGCCCAGGTGCCGGCGGAGAAGAGCAGGTGGGCCCACCGGCTCCGGGCGATGTCGCTGTGCACGGCCCTGTTCCGGGCCAGCTGCTGCGAATCGGCCAGCAACGCCCGGAGCTGCGCATCGTCCAGGTGGTGCAGCAGGTGGTTGGACGTCACCACGTCGAAGGAGCAGCCCTCGGCGACCAGGTCGCTGCTGAGCGCCTGGCGGAAGCTCACCCCTGGCACGCGGGGTTGCCGGACCGACCAGGCGTGCGCCCGCGGATCAGGATCGACGGCGGTGACCTGCAGCCGGTAGCCGTCGCGGTGGGCCCACCGGGCCAGGGCACGAGGGACGTCTCCTCCCCCGGAGCCGATGTCGAGCAGGGTGTTGAGCCGGTCCCGGCGCAGGACCGGCCGCACGTGCTGGCGGTAGGTCAGCTGCCATCCGGCCACGAGCGCGTTGACGACGCGGAACTGGGCATAGGTGCGGTGGAGCGCGGGCAGGTCGCAGTCCGGCGCGTCCATCCGCTCGGTGGTCTCACGGTCCCGGTGGCGCAGGCGGGCGACCATCACCGAGGACCCGAGGTCGGCGCGCCCACACCCGTCGCAGCGGGCTCTGCCTCCGCTCGCGCAGCCGCGGCCGGCCCTTCCGCCCTGCCGTTGACCTTCGTCATCAAGGCGGACTCGACCGTCAGTCCCGGGCCGAAGGCCATCCCACAGATGCGCTCCTCGCCACCGGCGGATGGCTGGTCGAGGATGTGCTTGAGCACGAACAGCACGGTGGCGCTGCTCATGTTCCCGTAGTTGCGCAGGGTCTCCCGGGACGCGACCAACTGCTCGGGGCTCAGCTGCAGCTTGGTCTGCACCTTGTCCAGGATGCTGCGGCCGCCGGGGTGGATGGCCCAGTGCTCGATCTGGGAGTACTGCCGGTCTCGCAGTGAGGGGTCGGTGGCCAGCAAGGGGGCCAGGGCCCCGACGATGTGGTCGTCGATGATGTGCGGCACGTAGGTGCCCAGCACCATCTCGAAGCCGTTGTCACCGATGTTCCAGGCCATCGTCTCCTCACCTACCGGGGTGAGAACGGTCGTGAAGCGGTCCAGTCTCAGGGCCGGGCCCGTGGCGTCGAGGTCCCGGCTGGTCACGACGGCCGCGGCAGCACCGTCGGCGAACAGCGAGGCGCCGAGAATGGTGTCCTGGTCGTTGGCGGCGCGCACGTGCAGGGTGCACAGCTCGACGCTGACCACCAGCACCACGGCGTCGGGCTCGGCCTCGCAGATCGACGTGGCCAGCCGGAGCGCCGGGAAGGCAGCGAAGCAGCCCATGAAGCCCAGGTGGAAGCGTCCCACCGTCGGGCTCAGGTCCAGCGCCCGGACGATCTTGTAGTCCGCTCCCGGGGAGAAGAACCCGGTGCACGAGACCGTGATGACATGGGTGACGTCAGCCGGCTCGACGCCCTCACAAGCAGCCAGGGCCCGAGCGGCAGCCCGGATGGAGAGCTTCGTGGCCTCCAGGGCGTAGACCCGGTTCCGGGCACCCGTGGACGGGTTCAGGATCCGCCGGGTGCGCGCGTCGAAGAAGACCGGGTCCTCGGTGGTCCCCGACTGGTCCAGCTCCTCCACTGCGGTGTGGCGGCGATCGATACCGGAGGCGTTGAACGCCGCCGAGACGATGCGCGTGCTCAGCCGGGTCAGCTCGGGCTGGGCCGCGTAGAGGTCGCGCACCTCGTCCTGGACCAGCACGGTGTCGGGAACTGCAACTTCCAAGGACCTCAGGGTGACCGCCATCGTCCCATCTCACGTCGGGAAGCCGGACAACACAAACACCCGCTCGCTCCGGCACGGCCCGGTATCGCGTCATCCGGCTCACGGTGCCGGGTGGGGCGCGGGTGCCGGAACGTTGGCGTAGCCGGCTGGTGAGGATGGGGGCTGTCTGCGTCGGACCAGGGGTGAGGCACGCGGGCGGGCCGGGACAGCAAAGAAGTCGGTGACTGCCTGCTCGGGGGTTCAGGTAGTCACCGACTTCGACCTCTACATCGGTCGCCGCGGCGCCTTCGTTACAGCCGCTCGAAATTCTTTCCCCAGCGTCCTCAGCCGAGCCGGGGGTCGGCCAGCGGCCACCCGCCCAGGGCGAGCCGGGCTCGCACCCGGTCCACGTCCTCCTCGCGCGGGAGGTCGTCGGTCACCTTGGTGATCAGGGTGGCGATGTCCACGTCGTCGATCTCCATCTGGCCCGAGCGGGACAGCTCGGCGGCGATGGCCCGGACCTCGTCGTGGGTCAGTCGGCGGGCCAGCAGGGCCACCAGGGGGATGTAGTCCTTCGGCGGGATGCCCTCGGGATACCCGGCGCGGAGCCAGCCGACGACCGAGGTCAAGAAGCTCGGCATGGCCATGCTCAGCCTCCGAACAGCTGCTTGCCGAAGACGATCACCACGATGCCGAACAGCACCGCCAGCGCGCAGACGGTGAAGCACAGCACAGCCCCGGCCCGGCCGGCGGCGGAGGGGACGCTGGTGGCGTCACCGCCTCCGACGGCGACCACCCGGTTGGTGTTCAGCGAGCGCACGCCGAGGGCGAAGAGGGCCGGCAGGCCGGCCCCGAGCAGCACGCCCGCGAGGGCCACCTGCCAGAGGGCGTCGAGAGCCTTGGTCACGATGTCCATGCGGAGCTCCTCAGGCGTTCACGGTCTGGCGGGCGGCCACGTCGGCGGCCGGGGCGAGCCCGCCCTGCCACTCGTGGTTGACGTTGTTGGCGGTGACCGCGGTCTTGCGGGAGTGCCGGAAGATCGCGCCCGCCGACACGAGCAGGATCAGGAACACCACGCTCACGCCGAGCGTCCCGCCGAGCGCGTTGGCCAGCGCCCAGCACAGGGCACCGACGACGGCGGCCGCGGGGAGGGTGATCACCCAGGCGACGGCCATCCGGCCCGCCACCGCCCAGCGCACCTCGGCGCCCTTCTTGCCCAGCCCGGTGCCGAGGATGGAGCCGGTGGCCACGTGGGTGGTGGACAGGGCCATCCCCAGGTGGCTGGAGGAGAGGATGATCGCCGCGGAGGAGGCCTCGGCCGCCATGCCCTGGGGCGAGTGGATCTCGACCAGGCCCTTGCCGAGCGTGCGGATGACCCGCCAGCCGCCGGTGTAGGTCCCGGAGGCGATGGCCAGCGCGCAGGCGGCCTTGACCCAGAAGGGGATGGCCTCCACGTTGGTCCAGCTGCCGTAGGCGATCAGCGCGAGGGTGATGACCCCCATCGTCTTCTGCGCGTCGTTGGTGCCGTGGGCCAGCGAGACCAGGGAGGCCGAGCCGATCTGGCCCCAGCGGAAGGAGCGGTCACGGCGCTCCTCGGGCACCTTCGCGACCAGGGCGTAGATCACCTTGGTCCCGACGGCCGCCACCAGGCCGGCCACGACGGGTGCGGCGACCGCGGGGATGATCACCGAGGACGCCACGCCGTCCCACTTGACGCCGCCCAGACCCAGTGAGGCGATCGCCGCGCCGATCAGGCCGCCGAAGAGGGCGTGGGAGGAGGAGGAGGGAAGCCCGAGCAGCCAGGTGGCCAGGTTCCACAAGATCCCGCCGACCAGGCCGGCGAAGACGATGGTCAGGATCGGTGTCCCCATCAGCTCCGGTACGGGCGCGCCGTTCTCGCCCTGGATGGCGACGACCTTGTTGCTGACCGTCAGCGCCACCTCGATGGAGAGGAAGGCGCCGACCAGGTTCAGGACGGCGGAGAGCGCCACCGCGATCTTCGGCCGCAGGGCACCGGTGGCGATGGAGGTGGCCATCGCGTTCGCCGTGTCGTGGAAGCCGTTGGTGAAGTCGAAGGCGAGAGCCGTCACCACGACGATCGCCAGGATGAACAGGGGTTCGGTCACGGGAAGATAGTTCTCCAACGGATCGGTCCGAGTCGAGCCAGGAGAGGCCCGTCGGAGCGAGGTTCACGCAAAGTTCACCGACTGGGCGAACAGGAGCCTCGACCTTCGCTCAGGTCCAGTAGAGGAGCGGGCTGTCGGGCAGCCGCCGGCTGAGCTCGTCGGTGAACCAGGTCCGCATCTCGGCCATGGTCGCCCGGGGGTAGACGTACTTGACCCCGCCGAACTTGGAGCGCTTCTGCGTGCGTGCGTCCTCGTCCATCTCCAGCTTGGTCTGCGGGTACCAGCCGAGCAGCACGTCCTTGCTGGCCGGGGTGAAGCGGTGGGTGATGATCTCGGTGGTCAGGTCGAGGTCCGGCACGTCGGCGACCGCGGCGACGACGGAGTCGAGCAGGTCCCCGTAGCCCTCGCGCCAGCCGGGGCCGGAGCCGTCGCCGTAGGGCATCACCGGCGCGATGGTCAGCCCGACCCGGTAGCCGGCCAGGGCCATCGCCCGCAGCGCGGCCAGCCGGGCCGTGAGCGGGGCGGTGCCACCGTCGAAGCGGCGGGCGATCTCCGGCGCGTTGACCGAGAACCGGACGCGGGTGCGGCGCTGGTGGTCCAGCGTCAGCAGCTCGCCCACGTCGTCGAACTTGGTCGTGAAGCGCAGCGAGACGTCGTCGCCGTAGTCTCCGGCGCCGACCCGGCGCACGGCCTCGCTGAGGGAGCCGGTGACGTGCTCGATGCCCAGCGGGTCGGTGTAGCAGGACATCTCGAACGTGGTGCCCTCGTGGCCGCGCTCGCTGGTGCCGCTGGTCACGGTCCCCCGCCCGGCGTGGGTGCGGATCGGCGCCAGCACCTCGTCCAGGTTGGCGTAGACCCGGGTGACCGGCGGGCCACCGAGGGAGCCGGCCAGGTAGCAGTACTGGCAGTGGGCCGGGCAGCCCTTGGCCAGGTCGATGCGCCAGTCCGCGCTGGGTGGGATGGGCTGCGGCTTGAGCTGGCTCGGCGGGGCGACCACGACGGCGAGGGTGGTCTTGGCCCGGGCGTAGGTCTCCCGCTCGGTCTCGCCGCGCAGCCCGGTCAGCCGGTCGTTCGGCAGCAGGGTGATGTCGGAGACCCCCGCCCGCTCGCAGCGGCGCAGGATCTCCGCGGTGTGCGGCAGGTCGGCGGCAGCACGGGTGACCAGCACCCGCTTGGGGGTCCAGATGCGGGACGGCGTGGGCACGTCGGGCAGCGTGTCGGAAACCAGGTCAGGGGCCAGCAGGTCGACGGTAGGCATCACTGTCTCAACACCTGTGCGGGGCACCCTCTTCCCCCTGACAGACCCTGGTTTCCCCAGGAGTCGCTGCAGGCCGGACCCTGCTCCGGCCTGCTCGTCCCGCTCAGCCCCGCAGGCCCGGTGTCTGCCCCCGGGTCAGCCGCCCAGGGTCGCGGAGACGACGGCCCGGGCCTCCTCCTGCACCTGCGTGAGGTGCTCGGCGCCCCGGAAGGACTCGGCGTAGATCTTGTACACGTCCTCGGTGCCGGACGGACGGGCGGCGAACCAGGCCGACTCGGTGGTCACCTTGAGCCCGCCGATCGCCGCTCCGTTGCCGGGCGCCGAGGTCAGCTTGGCGGTGATCGGCTCGCCGGCCAGCTCGGTGGCCGTCACCGCCGAGGGGTCGAGCTTGGCGAGCCGCGCCTTCTGCTCACGGTTGGCGGGGGCGTCCACGCGGGCGTAGGCGGGGGAGCCGTGCTCGGCCTCCAGGGCGGCGTAGTGCTCGCTCGGCGACAGGCCGGTGACGGCCTGGATCTCACTCGCCAGCAGCGCCAGCAGGATGCCGTCCTTGTCGGTGGTCCAGGTGCTGCCGTCGCGGGCCAGGAAGGAGGCCCCGGCCGACTCCTCGCCGCCGAAGGCCACCTCGCCGGTGCGCAGCCCGGGGACGAACCACTTGAAGCCCACCGGCACCTCGATCAGCCGGCGGCCCAGGCCCGCCGCCACCCGGTCGATCATCGAGGAGGAGACCAGCGTCTTGCCGATCGCGGCGTCGGGGCGCCAGCCGTCGCGGTGGCCGTAGAGGTACTGGATGGCCACGGCCAGGTAGTGGTTGGGGTTCAGCAGGCCGGCGTCCGGGGTGACGATGCCGTGCCGGTCGGAGTCCGCGTCGTTGCCGGTCGAGATGGCGAACTGATCCTTCTGGCCGATCAGGCTGGCCATGGCGTTCGGGGAGGAGCAGTCCATCCGGATCTT
>Ga0210040_10008757_pt1 | contig 11909 bp, 10 predicted proteins | sample CryGeyCG12114_NA_FD_185462 | JGI IMG/M metagenome (GOLD analysis project Ga0210040, IMG submission 185462) | Groundwater microbial communities from aquifer - Crystal Geyser CG19_WC_8/21/14_NA (SPAdes) (version 2) | ecosystem: Environmental > Aquatic > Deep subsurface > Groundwater | place: USA... | reverse complement strand
TAGATAACAATTGTTTCCTTCCACCACCAACAACGCTCTGTTTACTCACTGAACTCACCACTATTCTTTTACATCCGTCGACTTCAAGTAGACTCGCCGTCTGCTCTTACCTTGAAGTCCACTTCAAGTGCTCTACCGCAACCTTTCACTTGATCCAATACCCCGCCTACTACTCACTACTTCGCCAATCACGGCGTACATCTGGAGGAGTCTGTCCCAAACCCCGTGCTGAAGTCCTCTATGCATTTTACATCCAACAACAATTCTGCTCATTTCGTCCACGCGGCCATAACGCGTGGGGCGAGAATCAAAAGAAGACACAAACGTTAACAGCTCTCTTACACGACTTTTCGAATCCGAAGTAAAAAAACAACAACACACGTTATTTTCACGCCTAAACGACTTTCGACACCACAACCATGGCGAAGAAGGAAAGCGCCCTTGAGGGCCATGTCAGCGGTCAAGCCAACCGGCCGCTGTCACTCCCCGCCCACAGTCTTACGCTTGCACAAGTCGTGGAGGAGTTGAAGACCGAAACATGGTCTGGGCTGGATGATGCTGAGGCCAAACGCCGCCACGATGACTACGGCCCGAACGAGCTGGGAGAAACGGAGGGCGTGTCACCGTTCAAGATCCTCATTGCGCAGGTCGCCAATGCGATGACGCTCGTGTTGATCATGGCGATGGCTGTCAGCTTTGGTATCCGCTCCTGGATCGAAGGCGGAGTTGTCACAGCTGTGATTATACTGAACATTGTGGTAAGTCTCGCAGACATGTGAGCAGCGATCTGCAGCTAATGTATGGAAGGTTGGATTTTTCCAGGAATGGTCCGCAGAGAAGACGATGGACTCTCTGCGCTCTCTCAGTTCACCTACTGCCCGGGTAATCCGTGGAGGTCAACAGGTGACTGTACCGTCTGCCGAGGTTGTTCCTGGCGACGTGATTGAGATCAAGACCGGCGATACTCTACCTGCCGACATAAGGGTGTTCGACGCCGTCAATTTTGAGACTGACGAAGCCCTTCTGACCGGAGAGTCTCTGCCGGTACGCAAGGCCGAAGATGTCACCTTTCCTGAGAAGACCGGCCCAGGAGATCGCCTCAACATCGCTTACAGCTCATCCAATGTCACCAAAGGGCGGGCTAAGGGAATTGTATTCGCCACGGGTACCTTTACGGAGATCGGTGCAATCGCTGCTCAGCTACGCGAAACTAAGTCCAAGGTCCGACCCGTTAAGCGGAAAGCGGATGGAAAGGCAAAGCCGCATCGTTACCTCGAGGCATACACGCTCACATTTACCGACGCCATCGGTCGATTTTTAGGCCTCAATGTCGGTACACCTCTCCAGCGCAAGCTTTCCAAGCTTGCGATGTTGCTGTTCGGCATAGCTGTTCTCTGTGCTATTATTGTCTTGGCAGCAAACACGTTCAATGCGACTCAAGAGGTTATCATCTATGCAGTTGCGACTGGATTGTCTATGATTCCTGCTTCTCTAGTGGTCGTACTCACGATTACCATGGCTGCTGGTACGAAGAGCATGGTTAAGCGACATGTGATTGTGCGAAATCTCAAGTCATTGGAAGCTCTCGGCGGAGTGACAGACATCTGCTCCGACAAGACGGGAACCTTGACGCAGGGAAAGATGATCGCTAGGGGTGCTTGGATGCCAGGCGTTGGTACCTACACCATCGAGGACTCAACCGCGCCCCAAGATCCTACCGCTGGTAGCGTACGTTTCGGGTCCGACTCGCCTCGAAACCTCGACCTGAAGGCCGGCGGCTCCGCTTGCGGTGACACCATTCCTGCCGAGAAGCTTGATCCTCAGGATCGCGTAGGTCTTCAGCACTTCCTAAACGTAGCTTCGCTGGCCAACCTTGCCGCAGTGAAGAAGAAGGATGATGGCGCCTGGGAGGCGCACGGCGACCCCACTGAAATTGCCATTCAAGTGTTCGCAGCTCGATTTGGAATGATCCGCAATACCCTCGTCAAGGGTGACTCAGCTGAGTGGTCTGACGTTATTGAATTGCCATTCGATTCCGACGTCAAGCGTATGTCGGTCATCATGCAGCATTCGAGTGGGGACCAGTACGCCTTTACAAAGGGCGCTGTGGAGCGAGTCATCCAAAGCTGCACTACCTACATCCCAAACGATGCGGAGGACCCCGTCGATATCACTGATTTCCGCGATGAAATCCTGCGCAACATGGAAGCCTTGGCCGGTCTCGGCCTCCGCGTGCTGGCTCTGGCTAGTAAGAAGTACAACGGCAAGGCAGAGAAGGGCGGCGAGGTTGAACGTGCTTCTGTCGAATCTGATCTGGTCTTCCGAGGCCTGATCGGCCTATACGATCCACCTCGACCAGAGTCTGCAGTTGCTGTACGCCAATGTCACGAGGCAGGTATCGAGGTTCACATGCTTACTGGTGATCATCCGGAGACTGCGAAAGCGATCGCTATCGAAGTTGGCATTTTGCCGTCGGCTGACCGTATGAGGCGCATCGCCAGTGATGTAGCAAAGTCGCTGATTATGACTGCGACCGAGTTCGATGAGCTTACTGATGACCAAATCGATGAATTGCAAGTCCTTCCATTGGTTGTCGCAAGATGTGCGCCGTCTACCAAGGTCCGCATGATCGAGGCTCTCCATCGCCGTGGGCGCTTCTGTGCAATGGTATGTATCTTCCTTGAAACCCCCAGTATGGATGCAGTTTGCTAACATATCTCTAGACTGGTGACGGTGTAAACGACTCTCCGTCGCTTAAACGCTCGGATGTAGGCATAGCCATGGGGCAAGCTGGTTCGGATGTTGCGAAGGAGGCCAGCGATATCGTTTTGACCGATGACAACTTCGCATCCATCCTCGCCGCCATCGAAGAAGGTCGTCGAATCTTTGATAACATCCAGAAGTTTGTGCTTCATGTCCTCGCTGAAAACGTCGCACAAGCTTGTACTCTCCTCATCGGTCTCGCTTTCAAAGACAGCACTGGTCTTTCTGTTTTCCCTCTTGCTCCTGTACAAGTGGTCTGGATCATCATGGTAAGTGGGATATGTACGACCTGCATGTCAGACACACACTGACATTGTCTTAGGCAACGTCTGGTTTACCGGATATGGGGCTCGGATTCGAGCGAGCCGTTCCCGACATCTTGCAACGCCCGCCGCAATCGCTGAAGACCGGTATCTTTACCATGGAGTTCCTCGTCGACATGGTCGTATATGGCTTGTGGATTACAGCATTGTGTCTCGCCAGCTTCGTCCTCGTTGTCTTTGGCTTCGGTGATGGCAGTCTAGGATCAGGATGCAACGAAAGTTACAACGAGACCTGTGAGCTGGTCTTCCGTGGACGAGCTACGATCTTTGCATGCTTGACGTGGTTCGCCCTCTTCCTTGCTTGGGAGATGATAGACCGTCGCCGATCCTTCTTCCGCATGCAGCCCAACTCAAAGCGCTACTTCACCCAATGGGCCCTCGACGTCTGGCGCAACCAGTTCCTCTTTTGGGCTGTTATCGCTGGCTTCGTTACACTGTTTCCTCTGATCTATATCCCAACGCTCAACACCGTCGTGTTCAAGCACGCGCCAATCACTTGGGAATGGGGCATCGTGTTCATCGCCTCCGGCTTGTTTTTTGCTGGCGTGGAGGCATGGAAATGGGGCAAGCGGATTTACTACCGCCGCAAGGAGCGCAATCAAGGTGGCAAGGTCGATAAGAACATGGACATCGAGGATCGCATCTTCGGTCGGTACTATAGTACGGGAACCGATGCCTCGGGATCGGAAACACAGAACGAGAAGGTGTAGGCTGTACATCAAGGAGGGATGCTCCAACTGTTCAATATTTTTGAGCACCTACCTGTAACAAGAATGTCTTTGACGTCTCGATCTCAGGTCACTGTGCCAGGAGTCGCTGACTCATGGTTTGTATATAATACGCCGCTGTAGCAAGCAGCTACCGTGACCTATTCAACATCAGGCACCCAAAAGTTTATCAATATAGTCGTTCCTTAAACAGTTGTGCCATTTTCGCGTTGCTAATGTTCATCTGAAAACGGTTAGCCTACCTAACCAATCTTGACGTCAGCATCGCCAAAAGCTATGTACGCGGCACATTGCCGACACAGCTCGAAACGACTGCAGCTCGAGTGCTTCTCGGGTGAACACCAACACATTACCGAAGACGGCTGTGCAATGATATCAATGCATCATGAACCATGTACGCTTGTAGCGGAGTACCCACTCTCCCCTCTCTGCCAAGCCAAGATGCGGAGAACGGATGACCAGCACGGCGATACTGCGGAGGGCCTAGTTACGGGGTCAAGTCAAAAACGGTTATGTGCAGAATGACGTGTATCAAGCTTGAAAAGGCCTGTAAAAGGGCAGAGTCTTTCAAGTTCAGTAGAGAGCTGTTCCTTTACTTCTGCTTCTCCAAACACCTTGGTCGAGTGAAAGCTCCGGGTTTCTCGCAGCATGAAATGCTCCAGTGCACTCCTCCTAGGTGCAGCCATATTTCCGGGCTTTGCAGTCTCTCAAAGGTACACCAACGAGTCGGAAGTCCCCTTGTACGGACTCAGTCCTCCAGTATATCCAAGCCGTAAGCACCTTGACAATTCTTCCGGCTTCAACATGCTAACACTACTCAGCGCGAGGAAATGGCTCGACTTCCTCCGCCTGGGCCGCAGCATATGCGCGCGCAAAAGGCATCGTAGCCCAACTGACATTGGAAGAAAAGTCCAATCTTACCCATGGCGTCACCGGACCTTGTGTAGGACAAACAGGCGCAGTACCTCGTCTTCAAATCCCGGAACTATGCTTCGCGGACGCACCTGCAGGAGTCCGTGGACAAGAATTTGTGTCGGCGTTCCCAGCTGGCATCCATCTTGGAGCAACCTTTGACCGAGACCTAATGCTGAGGTACGGCAGGGCTTTAGGACGAGAATACAAGGGCAAGGGCATACATGTTGCTCTTGGTCCTTTCCTCGGTCCTCTAGGAAGAGTTGCACGAGGTGGGCGGAACTGGTAAGCAAAGTTCCATGTACGAAATGTATGTGAGACAAACACTAACTTCGTACACCTACCTTTAGGGAGGGCTTGGGAGCTGATCCATATCTTGTTGGCGTTGGCGGCGGTCTGTTGACTCGTGGCACGCAGGAGGAGGGAGTGATTGCTACACCAAAGGTACCGTGTTCCTTGATAGATTGAAACTACGGCTTTATCATGTCTGACATCTGCACTAGCACTGGCTTGCGCAAGAACAGGAGTACAGACGACGGCCCGGCTCGGAAGGCGAAGCCGTCTCGTCCAATGTCGACGATCGCGCACTGCACGAGCTCTACGCATGGCCTTTTATGGATGCGCTTCGAGAAGGAGCGGCTTCGTTGATGTGCTCGTATCAAAGGATCAACAACAGCTACGGTTGTCAGAACTCTGCGCTTCTCAATGGTGTTCTCAAAACTGAATTGGGATTTGAAGGTTTTGTGGTATGTTGTGAATGCAGGACTATGGATCGAGGGGCTAATAATTACAGGTCTCCGACTGGGACGCACAACACTCCGGCGTTGGATCAGCCAATGCCGGCCTTGATGTCGTTATGCCGGTGGCCAAGTTCTGGGGCAATAACCTGACTGATGCAGTGAACAACGGCTCTGTTGCAGCGGAAAGACTTGACGACATGAACACGCGACTCCTCGCGGCATTCTACTACCTTAACCAGGATGAAAACTTTCCCGAGAACAGTGTCTATCCGTACAACGCGCAGCATGAGATTGTCGACGTGCGCGAAGACCATGCCTCGTTGATTAGAGAGATTGGAGCCGCCGGTACGGCGCTGGTCAAGAACGTCAACAACACCCTACCGCTCCGCAACCCTCGCTTCTTGAACATCTATGGGTACGATGCCGAGGTGAAGGCCTCACCTTGGAACAACCCGTCTCGCTTCGGTGGTGGGTACGAAGAAAACTTCGGCTGGAACACGCTCAATGGTACCCTGATTACTGCAGGTGGATCTGGCTCGAGCACACCTCCATATGTCATCAGCCCGTTCAAGGCTTTGCAAGACCGCATCATCGAAGACCGTGGAACACTTCGATGGGATTTCTTCGGACTTACACCGACTGTGTACGCTAACGCTGATGCATGTCTTGTGTTCATCAACGCCTACGCTTCGGAGAGCTTCGATCGCACGTCTCTAACGGATGACTTCAGCGATCGATTGGTCAACAACGTCGCCACGAATTGCTCCAACACGATTGTAGTCGTTCACTCCGCCGGCATCCGCACTGTGGATGCATGGATCGATCATCCCAACATCACCGCCGTACTGTTCGCCGGTGTTCCAGGTCAAGAAAGCGGAAATGCAATCGTGGACGTGTTATACGGAAATGTTAATCCCTCGGGTCGTTTGCCATACACCGTCGCCCGGTCGGAGTCGGATTACGGTGTCCTGCTGAATTCAACGGTAGATCCATCGAATCCAGCTTTTCTGCAATCCAACTTCACAGAAGGGTTGTACATCGACTACCGCGATTTTGATAGGCGGAATATGACGCCACAGTTCGAATTTGGCTATGGCCTATCGTACACGACGTTCGCATACGGAAATCTTACCGTTGAACCTGTTTCGGACGCCGATAGCTCTCCATTTCCGGCACCGTCGGTACCGATTGTCCAGGGTGGGCATCCACAGCTGTGGCAGGTGTTGTATCGGGCTACCGTGAACATCACCAATACCGGTGACGTAGCAGGCCATGAGGTGGCGCAACTATACCTGGGGGTGCCCAATGCACCAAAAAAGCAGCTCAGAGGCTTTGAGCGTGTGGGCCTTCTGCAGCCTGGCGAGAGCAGAGAGGTAGAGTTCGCGCTATCGAGACGAGATCTGAGTATCTGGAACACCACGGCGCAAGCATGGGAACTTCAAAGAGGGAGTTATGCAGTTCGCGTTGGGGCGAGTAGTCGGGACATCAGGCAGCAAGGCGAGATCGTGGTGCAATGAGCAGAGGATAACGTAGGCGTAAGCTGAACAAGGCGAGTCGCTATTCGCTACATCTTATTTTACACCTGCGTCGTCCTTCGGCCCTCGCTTTCCCTTTCGTAGTCAGCTCAGCTCAACGAGCTGCACATAATTGTCTACACAATACCGGTATTATCTTCTGTCGGTTGCTGGTTTTCACGCACACTCTTTATCCAGCCATACCTGCACAGAATGCTAGAAATGACAACGCTTACAAACCTCCTCATATACAATACAGCAGTTGAACGATCACCGGCGGAGATATGGCTAGCAATGCTCGACATGCTCATAGACCATTACTGCACCACACGCATATTCGATCAAGCTTACGAGTATCAAACCGCTGCTATTCATACCTCGCAAGACTTGCAACGTGCACCGGGTTCGTTTGACATGCATCCGCGCAACAGCACAGTGGTATTGAAATAATGCATTACTGTAATACCAAGATCAAAGTCTACTCATTTACCAGTAAGAAAGTCTATGTCTAATTGTCCGCTTACAAATCAATATAGTATTCGAATTGGTGGAATGGAGATCAACGGATATGAGATCGAAGTATGAATTGGTGGATGCGAGCTAGAAAAACACCACAGGATCCGCCTGCAGCTCGCTAAGCCCAGGTAATGAATCATGAATGACAGTAAAAAAGCGATCATGCGTGGACGGCGGATCATCCTGCTTGTCTGTCAAAGGCGTGAGCCGGACTTTGCGCACCTGATTCTTTGCCTCAGGACTCAAATGTCTTATGAAATCCAGTACAGGTAAATAGTTGAACGCGTAGAAGTGAAATTGATTCTCCGAGTACATGACGGAAAGACATTCGTGATAGATCAGGCGGTTCGTGCGGAGGATGTCGAGCGTAAGATCCTTATCAGGGTGCGGCCGGCATTTTTTATTCCACTTTTTGCTGATGACGGTCGAGTCGCAGTCGGTATAGAGCAAAAATCTCTTGTTGGAAGATGGCAGGACATATCTGAAGATCTCGCGCCGGATCTCTGAGGGTATCCGAAGTAATGGCGGATAACTGTCCAGTGCAGTGATAGTCTCAGGTATTGATATCTGCTTCTCCATGGACTCTCTTGATGGTCGGTCTCTCCTCTGAAGAAGTATCTCATCTGCGTATCCCTTAGGGGTTGGTGCCATCTGATCTCACGTTAGACTCATTCCAGAGGTGGGGATGTATCGGAACTGACCTTCTTGGCGAATGTCTTGGCCGGCATGATTTCGAGACAACGACACAAGCACACCGCAAGTTCGATGACAGGATGCTTCGCGAGTTACTCAAATGCTATGCGACGTTCAGACGCGACGAGGAAGAGTATCTGGGTACGCGTAGAGGTCACGAGGGCTAGTTTGGCGGTGTAATGTTTCCAGAGGTCCCACGCAGCACGGCAGATGATTAAGAGTCCCAGATATTAATTCGCGGAAAGATGTAGTGATAAACGGAGCGATGTCGAGGGCGTAACGGGTGTTACGATGCATGGAAGCTGAATGGAAGCCGGAGAGAACATGAAGCTGGCAGCGCTTAGCGCCGCCACCGGGGAAACGTGAGGCCGCAGTAGCCTAGTAGCCTAGTAAATTTCCACGCGTGTCGGCGCGGGGGACAACACCAAGCTGCGCATAGCTCCACGATACCCACTGCACGCCTGTTGAGCCTCATTTCCATATCCTTGGGCTCACTTTACATTGTCTTCCAAGTTTCAGCGCTTTTCGTTTACCCACCATGTCGTTCGGCGGCCAAACACCGACTATTGTGGTGCTGCGGGAGGGTAGGTGCCTCGAAGCTCTTCAGCATATATAAAAGCTAACACGCGCAGGCACCGATCAGTCACAGGGACGAGGCCAGGTAATATCAAACATAAATGCCTGCCTTGCTGTACAATCAACCATCAAGGGCACGCTAGGACCATACGGCGGTGACCTGCTCATGGTTGATGAGAATGGCAGGCAGACCATCACAAACGATGGAGCAACAGTCATGAAGGTAGATACGGCCGATAGGAGGAGAAAGCGCCAGAGCTAACAGTGCACAGCTCCTCGACATTGTTCACCCCGCCGCCCGCATCCTGACCGACATCGCCCGCTCGCAAGACGCCGAAGTTGGCGATGGCACAACATCAGTGGTTGTCCTCGCTGGAGAGATACTGAAGGAGATCAAGGACTTCGTCGAGCAGGGAGTCAGCAGCCAGACCATCATCAAGGGCCTGCGGAGAGCATCGAACCTCGCGGTGAACAAGATCATGGAGATTGCAGTGGACACAGCCGAGGGCAACCAGAGGGATACGCTCCAGAAGCTCGCCGCAACGGCCATGAGCAGCAAACTTATTCACCGAAACTCAAAGTTCTTCACCAAGATGGTCGTGGACGCTGTGCTCTCGCTAGACCAGGACGAGCTGAACGAGAGGCTCATCGGTGTAAAGAAGATCACTGGTGGCGCGCTCCAAGACTCGCTCTTCGTCAACGGTGTCGCGTTCAAGAAGACCTTCTCCTACGCTGGATTCGAACAGCAACCGAAATCGTTCAAGAACCCGAAGATCGTATGCCTCAACGTCGAACTCGAGCTCAAGAGCGAAAAGGACAACGCCGAAGTGCGCGTGGAGCAGGTGTCGGAATACCAGGCGATTGTGGACGCAGAATGGCAGATCATCTACAACAAGATGGAGGCACTGTACAAGACGGGCGCAAAGATTGTGCTGAGCAAGCTTCCAATCGGCGACTTGGCGACACAGTACTTCGCAGACCGCGACGTCTTCTGTGCCGGACGAGTGGCAGCAGACGACCTCGACCGCGTATGCAGAGCGACGGGCGCTAGCGTTCAGTCGACTTGCACAGATATTCAGCCCAAGCACCTCGGAACCTGCGAGACCTTCGACGAGAGGCAAATTGGTGGCGAGCGCTTCAACTTCTTCGAGGGCTGCCCTGAGGCTAGGACTTGCACACTTGTCCTCCGTGGTGGCGCAGAGCAGTTCATCGCTGAAGTCGAGCGAAGCTTACACGACGCCATCATGATCGTCAAGCGCGCGATCAAGAACAGGAACATCGTGGCAGGAGGTGGAGCGGTCGAGATGGAGATCTCATCATACCTACACAACTACGCCGACAAGAACATTCCGCATAAGCAACAACCCATCATAAAGGCCTTCGCGAAGGCGTTGGAGGTTATCCCCAGGCAGCTGTGCGACAACGCCGGCGTAGATGCGACAGACATCCTCAACCGACTGAGGGTGGAACACAAGAAGGGCAACATCTGGGCGGGTGTAGACTTCACAACCGAGAGCATCGCGAACAACATGGAGAAGTTTGTGTGGGAGCCTAGTCTGGTCAAGGTCAACGCTCTGCAAGCGGCGACGGAGGCGGCTTGCTTGATTTTGAGCGTTGACGAGACGATAAGTATGTTTCTACTCGCTGTTGCTATCAAGAAGAGCAACATGTTAACAAATATGCAGAGAACCAAGAGTCACAAGCACCGCAAGCTCCCAACAGGCCGCTGCCGCAGGGTGCTGCGCAAAGGGCGCTAGGTATGCGTGGACGCGGAAGGGGTATGCCCAGGAGGTAAGAGGTTCAAGAGACGGTGGATGAAGATGATGACAAGACATAGGCGCCAACGAAGCGTCGCAAGATGTCTACGATAATGCAAACAAGAACAGAGCACGAAGCATCCAGGCTCATCCAGCTGTGAATTTTCTACTAACGTTGCTACTCCAAGCGTCTCACTCATCTGGATGTCTCAAGTCCTATCTACACACCCTTCCTTCCCCGCTCATCCCAACTCATTCCATAACTCCTTACCCTCGACCAATAGAACGCACGGTCATTCTTGAGGCCAAACTCCCCCCAGTCATCCGTCAACCGGTTATAACTCCAATACCCCTGCCAACTCAACTTATTGTTCTTGGCCCCTCTGCCCGCAGACCCCAAACTCAGCACCATCTTGTACATGTACTTTGGCGTCGCGCCTGGCGTCTCAATAATCACAGTGCCCTCCTGCTCGTCTGGCTGTGGACCCGTCAAACGCCATCGTCCCAGTACGGCGTCCTTCATACTTGCGCTGAGCAGGGCGCCGTGGTGCTTGTGCATGTGCTCTGTGTAGAGGTAGGGGACTACGTCTTGGGGTTCGTGTGTTGTGAGTAAGCTGATGCATGTGCCGTCGCGCAGGAAACGGATGTAGCGGTAGTATGTCACGATGTGGATGGGCGAGTTCCAAGTCACGCTTGTTGGCGAGGCCTGACCGGCGCGCGTGTAGTTCACGGTGCTGATGTAGCAGCCGTTGAAGCGAATACGTGGACGAAGTTGGAAGAGGGTGCGGTAGGTTGGGTAGGGGGAGGGTACGAGAAGCGAGGTTGCTATGGCAGGAGACATGGCGGGTGTGTTAGAGACTTGGTCCTCGTTGTCTGAGTTTGTGCCTAGGATGATTCCGCCTTCGTCGTCGTCGCCGAGAGGCTTACCGTCGACCTGACATGTGAAGTCGTAGTGCATGGCTGCGAAACCGTACTCATGGCCCAGGGCGAGACGTTTCCAGACGCGGTCTTCGGTGGCGACGAGGTAGGCGAGGCGTTTGCAAACTAGGGCTAGGCGGACGAAGGAGGCTACGTCGCGGATGGCTACTTGCTCTAGGATTTCGACGATGATTTCCTCAGGTACGGTAGCTATTGGACATGGCGGTGCAGGAGAGAGGTCGGTTGGCGGAGGTTCGCCGAGGATAGACAGGTTGGTGAATTCGCCGATGAGGTTCTGCAAAGGGGCTGAGAGACCATGTAGGGAGTGGTGGGCGGTATTAGGTACCGTAACCGTGGCGTTGGAAGGGTTAGGATCTTGTGGCTTTGGTATTGTTGGCGCCGGTCTTGGTATGGTCAACGGAGGCTTGGGTAGTGATTGGAAGTACGACGGTGGAAAGTGCTTCGCTTT
>Ga0210040_10008755_pt1 | contig 11910 bp, 8 predicted proteins | sample CryGeyCG12114_NA_FD_185462 | JGI IMG/M metagenome (GOLD analysis project Ga0210040, IMG submission 185462) | Groundwater microbial communities from aquifer - Crystal Geyser CG19_WC_8/21/14_NA (SPAdes) (version 2) | ecosystem: Environmental > Aquatic > Deep subsurface > Groundwater | place: USA... | reverse complement strand
GATGGGAAAAAAGAGGGAAGTTCACGTGGAATAATTTTAAGTTCATTTGATAAATAAATATCCAACTATTAGACTTAAAGTACTAAATATAAAACGGTACATCTAAAAAGGTGAAGTTATAGCATAATGTGAAAAAATTTATTGTTGACCCAGCGTATACATTATTTAAAAATATTGTATACTTTTTATTTCAATTCACGGGAAACCAATTATATACTGAATTTTCAACAATATTATATGTTATTAAAACACCATTACAGGAAAACAAAGCCTAACGGCCTCTTATTATGTCCACTTACTGTGGTTTATTAATGGTGCAAACTGCAAACAAATAACCGTAATTTCAGTCAGTTGCAATCTATTTATCAACTCAAAACATTTATTTTACTTTTGTGTTCTTTCACACGCACAACTGCATTTTTTCCACTCAAAATCAGGTATGAAACCTATAACTAACTAACTAATAAACTCATTTCATCTTGATAATATTGCCCAGATAATATTTCTGCATCAGTTTGTGAAAATACTTTACCATGCAGTTGAATCATATTTGGTACTGACTGGCATAACTTTCCCATATAGCCACTACACTTAAAAATCATAAGACCCCAATATCATAAAACTCTTTGGTCATATCAATCATCCTTGTCTTAAACGCTTTGTCTCCCTCAGTGAAAACTATATCCGTCAGCCCTTTTATCATATCCCCCACATCACCGGAGTTCGCAGTATCTACATCCTTTTCAAAATCCTTAGCATCATCTGAGTTCAAAAGCATAATTGGTGTCAGCAAAGTACTTAACGCAGCTCCAACTGGTGTCATCCTATAAAATCTATATCTAAGAGCGTTCAATGAAAATCCAGGCAAGGGATCACAATTCATGGCTTTACAAACTTCCATAAAAGTTGTATAATAAGTTTCCAATAGTTCGTCTAGAATGGATTGCCTAAGTACAGAACTTGCTCCACTTCCACTGTATATGAAATAGGAGAGCTCCAAAGTTGGACATATTTCTCTGCACAATTGGTAGTCCACTAAAATCAAACTTTCAGGTTCATTTTGCTCATTACATTTGAATAGCATATTGTTCAGCCAACAATCTCCGTGGCTGACGATGGACCATTCGCCTATGCAGCAAAATTCACACAGTAATCAAATATAATGTTGCACATTTTTCATGCACCGTGTTTTGGTTTTAACTAACGCAAAAAAATATTTTTCCTTACTTTCCGTATCAATTGAATTCCGAACATTTTTGAATTTTGCTTCCACAGGAATACGCAAAATTGTTCCCAACTTTGATGCAACGGAGCTGCCGTAAAATACATCTAGCACTAAATCAATGTTAGATTTCAATCGCTCTAATCCCACTACTACTTCAGAACACACATCGTTTTTCACTGTATCAATTGCCAATTGTAGATTGGGAGCAAGTAGAGTTTGGAAGAGCTTGGAAAATTCTCCGCTTTGTTCCATCGTGAGAAATGGGAAGCGTTCTGTGATTTTTTTAAGTTTGTTGAGCTGTTTGTAACCCCAGCTAAAGGCATGGATTCTGGCCAATTCTTTTACGACGAGAAACATTTGACCTTTTCCTAGTCCTTTTGTTCGGTCAGCCATTTTATAGTGTAGATTTCGCACGTCTGTCATTACTATGTAGTTATCGATTGTGTCGTATTGTTTTTTCCAATTCTTTTTGTCTGGAAATGGAAAAAATTGTGAAAAATTCTAGCTACACGGTGAATTTAAGTACTGAGAAAATCAGTAATCAAGTTTATTGAATGATTTTTAAAACAATTAAAAAGTGTACAAAAGTTTTCCAAAAAATGTGTTTTCACCGATTGCTTTGTAGTTTATAGCTTCCCCACCAATGAATTGAGCAAAAGGCAATGGGTCTGTTATTGGCATATACCGATTTTTCAAAGAAACTAGAGCCGGCATCCATAGCTCGTACACTTTCAACTCATTGTAAAAGAAATTTGCTGAATTGTTCAGCTCCTGTCTTGCAGGATGCAGTGGGTAACATTTGATGATGATATTGTCTTTTTTCTTAAATCCTTCATTTGTAAGAGTTTGAACTTCCGCAGAGATCATAACACCGATATAGTTGTCTCCTTTTTGAGACCCTTGAGTCAAAACGAAATCTACGACTGGACATTTTAATGTCTTTTCTAAAAATTCTTTGGTTACGGTGGAAAACTCTTCCATGTTTTTAGTTTAGTTACTGATATGTTTGTGTATGAAAAGAGGGAAGCTGGAAAAAATTCTTTATGTAAGGGATGAAATTTTTTAAATTAATTGGTTCAAGTACCATTATGTATAATTTAGAATGTTTTATAACACGTAGTTAAATATAAGGATATGTAGTGAGGCGTAATGATAGTGTGTTTGTGTGTAGCGTATGACTGGGAATAACAAATAAAGAATGCGTGACTAAGGTCATCAAAAAATTGAGATGTTCCATGAAGATTTTGGCTTTTGGCATGCAAACATATGCATAATATCCTTCTTTTCTTGTAAGATTTTTTATACCTTATAATTCAAGAAATTTTTCATCCTCAATTAAGTTTACAAAAAAATCTTGAAAAATCCTAAATCAGAAAGTAGTAAAAAAAAAATTGTGTGTGTGCTCATAAAAAGTGCGCGGCACAACAAAAGCTGACAAAGCACACATCAAACATTGGATTAAAACAATTCTTTCGGTGTACTAAAAGCAGAGCTTGTCTTAAATTAAGATTTTTGATGTATTGTACAAAGATTCTTCTTCTATGTATAAATAAATGGTGGTTATAAAAACCAACTTCAGTGCATTTAAATGCACACATAAATTGCATTATGTACACAGCAAAATATTCTTGAACTTCATTTTATGCAATAAATTATTACTACAAGGTAAAAACCTTCTCTGCACAAGTCAATCATCAATGCATAAACATAGAACAAACAAAGGAAGGGTCGATAGTCTCAAGCTGTTTTTTAAGTATGTCAACGATTCTCAAGTTGTCGGACGAGTCTCATCCCAACAACACACTGTATTAAAATTGAAAGTAAATTTCTTAAATTGAGAATCTGCTGAGCACATGCCAATTTACATGTATTTACTACAAAGCGATGAGAAACATAATCCCACTATCGTAAAAATGTAAATAATGTGATTCCCAGTTAGTTACAAGAAAGTGAGAGTTAAAGTTCAAGAGTGAAGAGTTCAAGTTGCATTTCTATTACAGTTTCATTTGCCTCATCCGTGAGCACTCACGTATGTACTTCCGTTCCCGTATTGTTTCGCTAACTAATGGTTTACTGACGACGCGATTTACAATGCCGCACCGAATTCCGTGTCTAGTATTAATTGTACTACTGTTGTATACCGCCGTTGAATCGAAACCAAACCGTAAGTAAAAAACAAAAATCTCAATTATAGTATTTACAGATTTATTCTTAACTTGACCTAATTTTGAAAACTAACATGTGTTTAGTTATTGCATCATTTTTTTTGTGAATTCTTTTGTTGACTGCAAGAAAACATTTTCCATCTTTTAGCAAGTATTTTTACCCAAACATTTCTCGTAGTCTAGTTTTAGCTCCGAAAAATATGTGCCATTAGCAGATATAGACCGCCCAATGGCGATCCGTGGTTACTTGTTTGGATGCATTTAAGAGCTAATATGATAAAAAATAACTCTCTGTTTTAGCTAAAATTTTATGCATTAATTATTTTTTAGCGTTATTTTTTTTCTAATTTATTAACATTTTAAAGGGAAGATAAAATCGTATGCATGTATACTTTATGACGCCACTTGATACATTTTCAGATGCTTCAAATGCCGCCTCAAGTGTTCAGCAGCCACTTCTAGTAATCAAACGGAAGATCTCGAGACCGTGGAGTCCAATTGTTAAGAATGAATCACCATCATCAAACATTTCCAAAAAGTCCGGAGAAATACAGATAACCAAAGCTGAGGAGCATTTTCATCGATCAACACCACAAGTATCGACTTCTTACACCGAAGCTATTGTGGGACATTTGAAGAATAAAGATTTGCATACATCGGCCTCTTCAACTTCCGCTAAAAATGTTGCACCAGCTACCCAAGCCTCATTTACCAAAAACCCATCAACTCATGTTCAAACACCGGCAGATTTACTCAACGTCCTCAATTTATTGGACAAAAATGAAGCGGCTGCCAGCAGTAACAACAATCAATACGCGCCATTGAAAACTCAACAGAACAGCTTCAACAACATATTATCTGTTGTTTCGGAAAACGTTCAAAAAATGAATCAACAATCCTTACAATCCAAGTCTCCTACTTTCAGAAAAGATGTCTTCCCACCCGAAAATTCCGAAATCCCATATGGAGAGCGAACTATTATTATGATTAAGTATCCACCTCCCAAAAAGGGTGACAATTTTGACGAAGGTGAGCCCATCTTGGAATACAGTTCTCCCGGAAATCTTGATCAAAGTCATATTAAAACCGAATACCAAAGTCCGGCAAAACCGAATCCCATTGCTCCACAAGTTCAGAATTCGTATGGTCCACCACCTGTGCTTCAAAATTCTTATAGTCAACCACCGGCGATTCAAAATTCTTATGGTGCACCACATACTCAGAATTCGTATGGTCCATCTCAAAATTTTAATAATGTCCATCAATCTTACAATCAGAATCCTAATTCGCATTATGGGGCCAGCCATCAACACAAGTCTTACTCTCGCCCCCTTACCACTATTACTTACGGGCCGGAACCGGACCATACGCCATTTAGACCTCCAATGAATCCCCAGTACCGAAGTAATCCTCATCATCATACTTTTAAAAAGGGAGGCGCACACCCTAAAGACTATTTGAAAACATCCTTCAAATTCGGCTTTGGTAACTATCGACGAAGCTCTCGATCCACATTCAGTAAACGATCAGGGGATAGGGATCCTACTACTTGGGATACTAAACCTATCATAGAAAAAATCAAACCATCGGATTTCGGTGTAGTGGTAGCCCAAAATTATTTATTCCGACCTCTAAAAGATTGGAAAAACTCATACAACAAGGGATATGCAAGTGGTGGAAAAGCTTTCAATTCTACATCCATTGTGTATTTAGCGAAACTTTTAGCAGAAAAAAGGAAACCATCTCCATATTGGCATTTGAAAGGAAAACTACCTGAAACCAAACCGCCATTTGTTCTTGTGCACTTGGAAACTTTTACGAAAAAGTGCAATGAAGACAAAGATTTCTTCAATACTGGGGAACATAGTTATTCCAATGGGACTGTGATTTATCCTGCCCACTACAATCCTTCAATCTTGGCTAGCACGAAGTTTGAGTTTGAGAATGTGGATGAAGTGGAATGGATTTTTGAGCGACCACTGAGGCAAAATGCTTTGGGCATGGAGAAACCTATTACACCTAGAAGTGCCAAAAAGATTCGAAACTTTTTGCGATTTTTGCATAATACTCATGTTCAGATTCATGAAGATGGGAAAAAGAGGGCAGAGACTTCACATTTGATTGGCATGTCATTACCCAGACCTGCGTTTCCCGATTCTGGCCCTTTGAGACCGGATCAAAAGAATCCTGATGAACATTTGTGGTTTCATACTAGTACTTTGGGATTACGATCGTTAATGGAGTCAGACTCTATTATGGATGAGCTTTATATACGCAGGACGGGCTAGAGTAGTTAGTTTGCGTGTATCCCATATATAGACTGATTTAACTGTATTTATTGCATTTTAATGTAGTTAGTAAGAGTGGGTCAGTATTTAGGATAAGATTGGACCAAATAGTATAATTGTATTCATCGTGTGCATGTGAATAATTTTGTGACAACAACAAGTTGAAAATAAATGTGAAATGAAGTGTGCATTTAATCTGTACTTGATCTGCTGTTTTCACTTTCATTATATGCAGTGAGAGTTGAACCCTTGCTTACAAACATAAGGTGTTGGATTATGCAGGAAATAAAAAGAAACTAGTTTTGTAGCAGAGGGAAGTGAGAAAAGTTCAATGCGCGGATTAAATGTTTAGGAAAGGTTTATGGTTTAGTCAGTCATTAGTTAGAGTGTGTCACTAACTAACTAAAGTCAATGACACGCAGCACGCACTTTTCCTTTTTATCAAAGTGTGATGCGATCATAGATTACAAACTATGAGTAAAGCTGCACAACTGGTTTTCAACTGTAGTTGATAATGATGATTAAATGTTAGTCCATGTCTGGGGTGAATTTGACTCGGAATTCATTCATGTGTAGTATGTAGTCTGACTTTCAAATGATGCTTGACAAATTATTGTGTGAATTCTCACGTGTGTCAGACATGTTCGATTTCTCATGAATGAATGTGAATTTGCTAATTGCATAGCCGGGCACACAAAATGTAAAATTCATTATTACAGTTCTTCTTATTCATCCGCTAAAGACAATATTAATTTGTATTAACATTAAACACATTGAGCAGTACTTCTATTAGATCTCATTAACATTGTAGCCTCAATGTATCATGCAAATTAGGTCCTTGGCAGTAAAGATATCTGCACAACTGTCATAGCGAGAAACAATATCATTAATTGCTTGCGTAATCAAAATCAATACCCTTATGGAAACTTTATTGATTTTGACCTTAAGAAAGACAAAAAGAGGAATTAAAACAAAACTCCGACATTATTAAGCAAGTGCTTTCGGTATAGGGAACCTTGTCAGTCTATATACTCCACAGTTATTTATTCCGACTCATCATCAACATTATTATAATTAAGTCACATAAAAATTCGTGCGCAATGCAATAAACATATTCCAACAAAAACCTAGATAATATATCAATTCATCTAGCTTGCTAGCACAACAAAAATGAAAGGAAAACGGCATGGATGCAAAAATAAACACCTGTGAACTCCCATGAAACAATCAAAGACTACGACATTGATACTGAATCAAAAAGTAACTCATTGCCACCAAAAAGCCATTTATAGAAGGGTAAATCTGGATTGCAAGGAGTGTTTTAATTAAGAACCCAAACGAGTCTACCTTACCAAAATTCCAAAAATAGTCATTATCTAAACCGTCTTCATCGTTAGTGATCCTTGCTGTGGTGACAAGAAAAATGTCACACAAAGTTAAGCCCATCTCCCTTTTACATCTTCTGTATCAAATGACTTTACTCTCTTCAGTGCTTTCGATTTCATCCTTGCTTGGAGTACTTCAAAACACACATCATGCACTTGCACTCAATATACCAAATCCCGGAAATATAAGTTTCCCCAGTCTTGAAGACTTAATCTACAACAATTTGGGAAATACTCGACCGATTCCAGAAGAAGATGATGATTTCGATCTCTCGGAACATCCCGAAGAACTGGAAACACAGATTCTGGCGATGAACAAGTATTTAACCGAACAGATGGCGCACGCACAAAATAACAGTTTCCAGCGCCCACCAGGATTAGGAAATGAGACCGGTAAATTTCCCGATTTGTCAGCATTCAAGCAAATCTTCAACCCCACGTCCTTGGCTAATCAACATTTTCAAAGAAGCGCAATGTGCTCTGGGTGTCAGGTCTTTGTCGGATTGGTAATGACTCGTGCAAGATCTAATGGAGACAACATGGAAGAACTTTCTAGAATGACATCTTTTACTTGCTCATTCTTTGGATTAGCAGATGATGAAGTCTGTGAAGGAGTTGTAGAACGAATGGCACCAACATTCTATTACATCACGAAAACCCGGCCGAGGCTGAAATCTCCATTATTTTGTGGCATGGTTTTACAAAGTTTGGGATGCTCAGGGAAATCTCTCTCACAAGATGATGAGTACGAATGGACGGTGGGAAACATTGATGGGAACATGCGGGATCCCAAAATATCTTCAGTGGTAGAATATAAATCGCAGAAGTCAGTTTTCAAAGAGAAACCGGTACCATTAAAAGTGCTCCATCTAGCTGATTTGCATATCGACCCTTTGTACAAAGCGGGATCGACGGCAGAATGCGACAATCATATTCTTTGTTGTCAAGAACAATATGGATATCCCGACCCAAATAAACCGTTACCCGCTGGTGCCAGAAATCCAGGAGCAGGACAATTTGGAGACAACCGTACTTGTGATGCCCCCATGGAAATGTTGGAATTAGCTTTGTCCCATGTTCAAAAGACGCACCCAGATATTGACGTTGTGTACATGACGGGAGATTTGGTTCCTCACAATATTTGGTACACGAACCAAGAGGAGAATAGTGAAATAATTCGAGATGTTTCCGCCGTGATTCGAAACTATTTTCCAGATACAAGAGTTATCCCTTGTTTGGGTAACCATGAATCTCACCCTGTGAATTTCTACAGTCCCACAATGAGAAACACAACTGAAGTGAAACGACTAGATATCCACCGAGATTCAGAAATCATCCCTGAAGACTTACGGACCGATTGGGTGTACGATGTGGCATATGAATCTTGGGGTAGTGACGAAAATGGAGCCGGTTGGATCCCTACAGAAGAGAAAACTCGATTCCTCAAGTCCGGTCATTACGCTATAAGAATTTCGGACCGATTTCGCGTCTTTGTAATCAACACGAACGTATGCTATGGATTCAATTTATGGCAATTGCATACTCCCAAAGATCCAGGCGGTCAATTGAAATGGTTGGCTCGAGAATTGTTCAAAAGTCAGCTGAGGAATGAAACTGTACACTTGCTCGGCCATGTTCCACCCGGTCATGAAGATTGCAGTAAAGTTTGGTCCCGAGAATTTTACAAGTTGATCACCAAGTACAAAGATGTTGTGAAAGCACAATTTTACGGACACACACATTTCGATGAGTTTCGTTTGTATCATGATCCCGAGAATTTAAAAGAGGCACATAGTGTTCAGTTTGTTGGTCCTAGTTTAACACCGTATAGAATTCATAATCCTAGTTACCGCGTCTATTCCGTTGATGACACTACTGGCTATGTGGTGGATCACGAGACTTGGATTTATGATTTACACAAAGAGAATGAAGAGTATTTGCGACTGCTTGAGAAGGATGAAGATTTGGCGGCAAAATACAAACCTAATTGGTATATGTTGTATCGGGCTACTGAAGCATATGGACTGCCAGATGTGACACCTACTAGTTTAAGATTGTTTGTTGACAATATGACAAAAGATGATTCTTTGTTTCAATTGTTCTATCAGCATTATTTTAAAGCGAGTACAGAGGAGGATCGAGAGCCCTGTGATGTGGTTTGTAGAAAAAGAGTTCTATGTGGCATTGTTAGATCCTATTATGGGGAAAAGAGGTCTGCCGAATGTGAAGATGTGCAGAAATCCATCGATGGAATTGTATTGCCTATGAAGGTGTTACAACGAAGTAGAAAAAGAGTAATTTGGTTGTAAAATTCTTTAGCATAGCTATATAGTTTGTACTTCCTGAATTTTATACAATATTTTGAAATTGATACTCACATGAACTGAAAAATGAGTGAGATTGTGAGTGAGTGAATATTTAAAGTTCTTTTTAGTTTTAGGTGGGTCTAAAGAAGCAGTACATGTTATATGTGAAAATAAATAAACAATATACATTCCCGAATTTCGAAAATAATCATTTTTGGCACAAAAAACTCTAAATCCTGTGATATTATTCAATAAGAGTACTTTTCATGACATATTAAATCAATGAATGTAACTAAACCTAAAAATTAAAATCTGTGAGCACAAAGTCAACAAATTGAACAGCCTTGCAACGTTCATGAATCCAATCCGAGGGAACCGGTTTTATATCTGCTCTTAAAAACCAAGGACAAATATTTGACATCAAATAAAATAACTTCGCTCTTTTCATATGACCTGGCAACTCGGAAGGTGTAAGCAGTGACTTGTGGAAAACTTTACAACGACTCAAAAAATATTTGCAGTGGTTATCTTTTTCTTCTTTTTCAGTCTCTTCACAACTACTACTTTTATCAAATTGACGTCCCATAGCCAACAAAACGGTATCTTGGCTAGTATTTGCTCCAAAATCAGAGAATCCATCAAACCAATCATTATCAGCTGGAAGAGAACCCGAAAATTCGAAATCCAGTAGACCCGTTACATCTCCGGACTTGTCATTTACCAAAATATTCCTGAATTCAAAATCCCCATGATGGAAAACAAATGGGACTTTGATTTCGTCTTTGGACAGTACTGTGCCATCTGTGAGCGCTTGTAACAACTTTCTAATCCTAGGCAAATATTCTAGCATTGGCTGCATGAAATCGCAGGTTTTCAAAACTTCAATTTCCACTTCACAAGTTTTAACATAATAGGAAATGTAATCATTGAATGGCCCCGCGTTTTGTCCAACTATTTCTCCTATATCAATGTAAGGAGTAGAAACCATGGATAGATCTTCGTAATTCGAATTAAGACAAAAGGAACCGATTTTTGTGTATTCCATGGATTTAATTTTGGCCACAATGCTTGCAATTTGATCTAATACATGGTGTTGAATTGAAATTTCTAAACTGGCCCAAACTTCATCCAATGGTTTGCCTTTTAACCGCTCCATCAAAATGTATTCATAGCCTATTACAGAGAATTCGCGCTGACTGCAAAACCCCAGTATTTTTGGTAACGGCAGTGCCGATGGGAACTTTTCGCGTAGCAAAACTATTGCAGCTACTTCTCCCTCTGTTTTGATTCTCGTCCAGAATCTGCCGGACAGTCGAATGATGTACTCATTTCGGTCTTCAGCGATTGCAACTGTAGTCAAATTATTGAATCCCCGTTCTATTGGTGTGACAGAAGTACATTTTAGTCCCAAATGTTTCTGCAGCACTTTCGATGCGTCTTCCAGTGAAACAGACAGACCTAATGTTGGGCTAGCGGCGTCTTCTGCTGTTTCAGCCATTTCTGGAATAATACACATCGAAGATTGCATGATACATTAATGACAACCTCAAACTAATGTTGCAAATACGAAAACTCGAAAACTCTGATTTTGTATCTTACATCTATAGCTTCAGTTTTGACTTTGACCCAAACAAACACTTATTCTATTCGATACTAATTACATCGCATGAGTGAATCAATAAGATTTTATTCTTCAAAATAAAATTAGACATGAACGAGTGCTGAGCTTGGGAAGATTATAATCAGCTGAGCAATAAGTATACCTACATAGTAACCTTGAGCTGTATCTAACATAACTTATTGACTCGTAAATATTCAATCAGATCAAGGCCAATTTTGTTTGCTATTGCTATCGCACAGATTAATAATAGGGGTATTCACGAGCACCGGGGTAACGGGGTATAAGGGTATTAGGGTAACTTTTTGTAATGTTTTTAAATGGAGAAAAGTTACCCTTATACCCTTATACCCCGTTACCCCGGTGCTCGTGAATACCCCTAATATATATATTTGCTGAACAGAAATAAATGTTTACAGTCTTTTAATTTAATGCTTTTTTAAAATTTGGAGTGCATGCTATTCGTCATTTTTATTTATTTATTCTCATTTGAGAGCTCAAACAAAGCAGTTGTGCTTTTTTGTTGCTGCTGAGACAAAGCTTTCCACTCGCTTGTTCCACAGCTTGTTTTGCATAAGATAAACAACAACTTTGCCTGACCATAGCCTGACTAACTAACTAACTAAACTGCCTGACTAAAGCCAAACCTCGTATTCCCTGCATACTGTAATAGATGGGCATCTCGGCCTAGCATCTATTACAGGTTTTTAAAAGGGTACTTGGCCGCTTAATAATAAAGCCACGACCAGATAAGGGGTCCAACTGATAGCCCTTTTTTGCAACAACGCACTAAGGGTACAGAGGGGATTTTTGACAATGACGGGGACTGATGACAAAAAGGAGTTCAAAATCTACATGAACGAGTTGCTATACTACGTTCACAATGCCAAAAACAGTGTTAGCAAGGAAGATATTGTGCAACG
>Ga0210040_10008753_pt1 | contig 11912 bp, 11 predicted proteins | sample CryGeyCG12114_NA_FD_185462 | JGI IMG/M metagenome (GOLD analysis project Ga0210040, IMG submission 185462) | Groundwater microbial communities from aquifer - Crystal Geyser CG19_WC_8/21/14_NA (SPAdes) (version 2) | ecosystem: Environmental > Aquatic > Deep subsurface > Groundwater | place: USA... | reverse complement strand
CGCCAGCGAGGTGAGCCCGCCGGCGATCTCCTTCGATGCGGCGCTGACCCATTACGAGAGCAGCGCGCTAGCCTGGGAGCGTGCCGCCTTCATCCGCGCGCGGGCGGCGGCGGGCGACGTGGCGGCCGGCGAGCGCTTCCTCCACGCCATTGCGCCGTTCGTCTGGCGCCGCAGCCTCGACTTCACCGCCGTCGAGGACATCCGCCGCCTGACCCGCCGGATCCGCGACAGCCATATCGGCGCGGTGCGGCCCGGCCCGGGTTTCGACGTGAAGAAGGGGCGGGGCGGCATCCGGGAGGTCGAGTTCTTCGCCCAGACCCACCAGCTGGTTCATGGCGGCAGGCGCCCGGCCCTGCGCGTCCGCGGCACGCGCGCGGCGCTGGACGCGCTGGCGGCCGAAGGGCTGATCGCGAGCGACGATGCGGCGCTGCTGGGCGCGGCCTATGACCGGCTTCGCACGGTCGAGCACCGGCTGCAGATGGTCGAGGACCGGCAGACGCACAGCCTGCCGCTCGACGGCGCCGCGCTCGACAATGTGGCCCGGCTGGATGGTTTGGCGGACGGAGCGGCGCTGGTCGCCGAGCTGGCGGAGCTGTGTGGCGCGGTGGCCCGCCGCTACGATTCGCTGCTGGGAGAGGACCGGGCCTGCGAGCCGCGCGCCCCGCTCGCCAGCCATCACGCCGAACGCGTGGCCGGGTGGCGCGGCACCATGCGCGCGCTGCGCGGGGCGGAGGCACGGGCGGCCTTCGATGCGGTGCTGCCCGCGCTGCTCGCCGCCTTCGACAAGGCGCCCGATCCGGAGCGGGCGATGGCCCGGTGGGAGACGCTGCTGGCCCGGCTGCCCAGCGCGGTGAACCTGTTCCGCCTGTTCGAGCAGCGCCCCGGCCTGCTGGAACAGGTGCTGCGCCTGCTGACGCTGGCCCGTCCGCTGGGCGATGCGCTGGCCCACCGCCCGGCGCTGCTGGACCGGCTGATCGACGGTTCGGGACAGGAATTGCCGCCTGCCGTGCCGCAGCTGGCAGAGCGGATGCAGCTGCTCGATTACCGGGCGGATCTGGAGGCGCGGCTCGACCGCATTCGCCAGGTGGTGGGCGAAGAACGCTTTGCCCTGGGCGCGCAACTGGTGGAGACGCGGCACGACGCCCTCGCGATCGCCGAAGGGCTGGCGCGCGTGGCGGAGGCGGCGATCGCCAGCGCAGCTGGCGCCGCCATTTCCGCGTTCGAGGCGGCGCATGGCCGGGTGCCCGGCGGGCGCCTGCTGATCCTGGGCCTGGGGCGGCTGGGGGGCGGCGCACTGACCCATGCCAGCGATCTGGACCTGGTCTATCTGTTCACGGGCGGGATCGGGGTCGGATCCGATGGGCCGCGGCCGCTCACCGCCTCGCTCTACTTCAACCGCCTGGCCCAGCGCGTCAGCGCGGCCCTGAGCGTCCCCACGGCGGAGGGCGCCTTGTACGAGGTCGACACGCGGCTGCGGCCGCAGGGCAATCAGGGGCCGATCGCCGTCAGCGTGGACAGCTTTGCCCGATACCAGCAACAGGACGCCTGGAGCTGGGAGCACATGGCGCTGACCCGCGCGCGGCCGGTGTTCGGCAGCACCGAGGATCGCGCGATGCTCGCGACGCTGCTGCGCGGTGTGCTGTCGGCCCCGCGCGATGGTGAGGCATTGCGGCGCGACGTGCTGGCGATGCGGGCGGAAATGCAGGCGCACAAGCCGGCGCACGGGCCTCTGGACGTGAAGCTGGTGCGCGGCGGCCTGGTCGACGTCGAATTCGCCACACATTTTCTGCAGCTGCGGGATCGGATCGGCCTTGTTCCGGCGGTGGACCAGGCCATTGCGGCCCTGGCGGGCGCCAATGCAGTGCCCGCGGCTATGGCCGAGCATCACGCGCTGCTCACCCGCGTGCTGGTGGCGCAGCGCCTGTTCGCGCCGGAGGGTGGGGAGCCGCCGGCGGAGGCGCAGATCGCCTTTGCCGCGGCGTGCGGCGCCCCCGATTACCCCGCGCTCTTGCAAGCGGTGCACGAAGCGCGGCAGGGGGTGGCGCGCATATGGGCCGGGCTGTTCGGCGAGGAACTGGAGATCGGATGATGAGCGAACGGCCGGACGTGGGCGACCCGATGCCTGCCGTAGCGATGACGGGCGCGGATGGCGCGCAGCTGCTCCCGGCCGATCTGGCGGGCGGCAAGGCGGTGCTGTTCTTCTACCCCAAGGACGACACGCCCGGCTGCACCACCGAGAACCTCGACTTCACGGCTCTGGCCGGCGAGTTCGCGGCGGCCGGCACCAGGCTGCTGGGGATCAGCAAGGACCCGCCCGCCAGGCACGCCAAATTCGCGGCGAAGCACGCCCTGACCGTCCCGCTCGCCTCCGATCCGGCCACCGACGGACTGGCCGATGCGCTGGGTATCTGGGTGGAGAAGAGCATGTATGGCCGCACCTATATGGGCATGGAACGCACGACCTATCTGCTGGATGCCGCCGGCCGGATCGCGCGCGTCTGGCGCAAGGTGAAGGTCAAGGGTCACGCGGCCGAAGTGCTCGAGGCGGCGCGCGCGCTGTGAGCTGCGGACCATCTGTGTCGCACGCCATCGCCGGCGCGTTGGCGACGGGCGATCCGCACGCCAAGGTCATGCGGGTGCGGGCGCTGGTCCGCGCCTGGCGCAAGGGCGCGCTGGCATGGGATTTCACCACGTCCATGCCTGAGCGACCTGCCAACCCGCCAGGCCTGCAATTGCTGCCGCCGGCCCAGATGCCGCGGCGAGGGCGCGGCGGATCGGCGGCGACGCGCCGCGCGCTGTGGCATTCGCTGGCGCATATCGAATATGTCGCGATCGATCTGGCGCTGGACATGGCCGGGCGGTTCGGAGCGCAGGAGGGCGTCGAACTGGTCAGCGACTTCCTGTCGGTCGCTGCCGACGAGGCGATGCATTTCGCCCTGATCGACCGCAAGCTGCGGCAGATGGGATCGCATTATGGTGAGTTGCCGGCGCATGACGGGCTGTGGGAAGCCGCCCACGCCACCCGCTTCGACGTCGCGGCGCGGCTGGCGGTGGTGCCCATGGTGCTGGAAGCGCGCGCGCTGGACGTGACCCCGGCGACACGCGAGCGCGTTGCCGCGCAAGGCGACGAATCGGGTGCGCGTATCCTGTCGCGGATCCTTGACGACGAGATTCGCCACGTCGCCTTCGGCGCAAAGCACTTTGCACGGGTGGCGCAGCAGCGCGGCCAAGTGGTCGAAAACTACTGGAAAATACTGGTGCGGGAGCACTTCAGGGGCACGTTGAAGCCACCGTTCAACGACTCGGCGCGCCTTGCAGCCGGTCTGTCGCGAGAGCTTTACGCCCCGCTTGCATGACTCGGCCTGGGCCGGTTACCCACTCAAACAACGAGACGGCGGGGGGTTCCGACCTTCTCTTAAAAACAAGCCCGAAGCGCATCGCGGCGAACCGCCACGGTGCTTCCAGCACGACTTGCCTGCGAAAATGGCGGGACAAAGAAGGACGGACCAGGGATCGCATGATCATCAAGCTCGCCATTGCCGCCGCCAGCATTGCCGGCCTCCTCGCAGCCAACCCGGCCAGCGCCCAGGAAACCGCCACCGCTGCTGCCATCACCGGGGTCGTCGACGCTCCGTCCGGAACTGCCACCGGTGATGCGGAATTCAGCGAGCTGTTTGCCAGCTGGCAGGGTATCGACGGCAACCGCGTGGCGGGCGGCGCCCAGATCATGGTCGCCCAGCGCCCCCAAGTGTCGGTTCCTTCGCTCAGCCCGGTTTCCTCCTATCGTCTGAGCAGCGCCTTCGGGATGCGCTACCACCCCGTCCTGGGGGGCCAGCGCGGTCATGAAGGCGTCGACCTGGCCGCGCCGAGCGGCACGCCGATCTATGCCCCGGCGGACGGGCTGGTCAGCCGCGCCGACCGCTTCGGTTCCTACGGCAACTTCATCATGATCGAGCATGGCGGCGAACTGCAGACCCGTTACGGCCACCTCTCCGGCTTCAACGTGCATGCGGGCGAGCGCGTGACGAAGGGCCAGCTGATCGGCTATGTCGGCAGCACCGGCCGCTCCACCGGTCCGCACCTGCATTACGAAGTGCGCGTTGCCGGCGAGCCGGTCGACCCCTCGCCCTACATGGCCGAAACCGGCGTGGTCCAGACCGACGGCTCGGGCCGCGTCCAGATGGTCGCCGCCCACTGAGCGGCTGACCGGACCAGTTCATGAAAAGGGCGCCTGCGGGCGCCCTTTTTGTTGGTGCGGGCGGTTCTTGGGCTCGACTGGAGCTCTGGCGGCCACCGCTCCAGAAGGAGGGCCGTCGCCGGGCAACGGCTTGGTGCCGGAAGCCGGTCGTTCGTTCAGCGTCCGCTTTTCGCCTCAGCTTCGCGCGTTGCGGCAGCCTGGTTCAGCGTGAGTGAGGGTGCGCGGATGTTCGGCGCAGGCCTGCTGCGCTGCCGGGCAGTGTCGCCGCGAACTCATTTCGGTATGAAACCAGCTACCGCCGGTCGGCTGGCGCGCGTGGAACATACAGAATGCGACTCTTCGGCAAGACATTGAAGTTTCCAGCAGCTCAAGCAGAGCAGCAGCCCCGCCATGTCGAAGAAACGCGCGTAACGGTAATCAGCGATACGCACCTGAGGGATGAGGAGCTGCGCCTTGCCGAAGGGGACCTGCTCATCCACTGTGGCGATCTGCTCGATCTGGATCGCAGCGAACCATCTGATCTGAGGAAGTTGGACCGCTGGTTCGGCAGGCAGCCATTCGACATGATTGTCTGCACAGGCGGAAACCACGATCACTTGCTGGAGCATGCAAGAGCCCGGGTCCCACAGCCGTTCAGGAATGCTCGTTATCTCGAGGATGAAGCGCTGAATTATCGGGGCCTGCGCATCTATGGAGCGCCCTGGGTGCCGGGATTGCCCGCTCATGCGTTTCACGAGGATCGCCCGGGCTTGGCGAACGCCTGGGCGCGCATACCGGCCGGCATCGATATCCTGGTCACTCACACCCCTCCGCATGGGATTCTCGACCGATCGAGCAGAGGGATGTCGTTTGGCTGCCCGGACCTGGCCCGCGAGTTGGTACGGATAGCACCGAGAGTTCACTGCTTCGGCCACGTCCATGCCAGTGCCGGACAGGCCAGGGTCGGGAAGACCCTGTTCATCAATGCCTGCTCCGTCGAAAGCAAGGGGGCGGGCATGCAGCGCCCGATCAGCTTCAATCTTCCGCCTCGGTCATGATTGCCGGAGCGAAAGCTCCCTTTTGTGATCCCATTGGTCAATGTCAGATTCCGCCCCATTGCCGACATTCAGACGGGTGATAGAAAGGTGCATGCTCCGTCGTTTAATCGCAATTGTTGCAGGAGGTGCGGCTATCGCTGCTGCGCCTCACGTCTCAACTCAGACGAATGAGGAGTTCATCATGAACGCGTGGTCGGATCCGGCCGACTGCAACCGTGCTAATGCTCAACACGTGCCCTTTTCCACTTTGGCTAGCGGTGCTGAAGAACTGCTTGGTGAGTGCGTCGCAGTTGAGGGTTTTTGGATGGGAAGGGCAATATTCAGCTCGATCCGCGATGCTAAAGCTCGCCGCGCCAACACAAGCGACAGACTTCGAGGGAAACGTATCGGGCTATACGCGCAATGGGAAAGAGTTGGCGAGCCGCCAAGCGCGCCTGTTCACACGATGGTTGTGGGACGCGTTGGGCAATGTGAAACACAATGGCCCGGCGCCATGATGGTGATGGGCTATTGCCACTATACTGGCGGCCCGATCCTTCTCGTCGCTGACGCTTTTCCAAGCTGAAGCGCAGCGGCAGCTTCCCACCCAATTCAGCCATACGTCGCCCCGGACTTGATCCGGGGCCCCGCTTGACCTTGTGAGCGCCGCGTCAGCAGCAGCATCCCGGACAAAGCCCGGACGACGCCCAGCGACTAGGGGTGGGTCCACTCCTTGTGCCCTGCCGGCCAAGCGGCGCCGGGCGCCGAAACCACTTTCCTACAGCCTGCCCGCTGGGGTAGCGCCGCTACCCTCCCTGCTCACATCCATCGGGCGGGAGCCTCGGCTGACGCGCCATTCACGGCGCCGGGACACAAGGACCCTCAAGGTGACAGCGACCGCCCGCATGGTGACACCATTTCCGCGCAAGGCGACAGCCTGCGCGCGGCAGGGTGACGCTCGTGCGGTGCAAGGTTACGGATCGCCCCGGCAAGTTCACGCCGCTCGCCCGCAAGGCGACAGCGGGCCGCGGCCAAGGCGACACCCTGTCTGCCAAGGTGACGCCCGTCTCCAGCAAAGGGACGCGATTCGCGGCAAGGTGGCGGGGCTACACCGTAAACTCCGTAAACCCCCCGCCGCCGGCTTATCGCGCCAGCAGGCGCTCGGCGATCTGGCGGACCTCGGCACCCATGTCGGGCCGCTCCAGCGCCAGGGCCAGCGTCGCCTCGACGAAGCCGGTCTTGCTGCCGCAGTCGAAGCGCCGCCCGGCAAAGGTGACGGCGTGGAACGGCTGCTGGCCGATCATCTGCGCCATGGCGTCGGTCAGCTGGATCTCGCCGCCGGCACCCTTCTCCTGCGTCTCCAGGATGCGCATGACCTCCGGCTGGAGGATGTAGCGGCCGGACACGATCTTGTTCGAAGGGGCATCGGCGACCTTGGGCTTCTCGACCAGGCCCTTGACCTCGGTCAACGCGCCATTGCTCGCCCCGGGCGCGATCACGCCATAGGAGGAGACCTCTTCCTGCGGCACTTCCAGCACCGAGACCAGATTGCCGCCGACCTCGTTATAGGCTTCCACCATCTGTGCGATGCAGCCCGGCTGGCCGACCATCAGCTCGTCCGGCAGCAGGATGGCGAAGGGCTCGTCGCCCACGATGGCGCGGGCGCACCAGATCGCATGGCCCAGGCCCATCGGGACCTGCTGGCGTACGGTCATCAGGTTGCCGGGGGTGAAGCGCGTCGGCTCCAGCACGGACAGGTCCTTGCCGCGTGCCGCCATGGTCGATTCGAGTTCGAAGGCGATGTCGAAATTCTCGACCAGCGCCGTCTTGCCGCGCCCGGTGACGAAGATCATCTGCTCGATCCCCGCCTCCCGCGCCTCGTCCACCGCGTACTGGATCAGCGGCCGGTCGACGATGGGCAGCAATTCCTTCGGGATTGCCTTGGTCGCCGGAAGGAACCGGGTGCCGAGCCCCGCGACGGGGAACACGGCCTTGCGGATGGGTTTGCGCTCGCTCATGCTGCGGGGCAATATAGCTCCCGAATGATGTGGGCAATCGTGATGTTCGATGATCGTGGGACAATCCCCCTCTTTGCGAACCTTTTGTTGGCGCCGTGCGTTCAGAGCGCATTGGAAACAAGCATCGAGGTATTGGGAACATGGGTCTGATCAGAATGGCTGCGCTCGGCGCCATTGGCTATGCGGGCTACAAATACATCGCGGGCAGCAAGGGCGACAAGCCGGCCGCTTTCGCGCATGGCCAGGCAGACAAGGAGAACTTTTCCAAGGTTCGCAATGCGGGACCGCTGGCAATGGCCGACAAGGACAGCCGCGACTGGAGCGCGACCGACGAGAGCAGCGACCAGAGCTTCCCGGCGAGTGATCCGCCCTCTACCTACTGAGCCCCAGATCAGTGCTGGCGGCCCCGTCCCGGCGCGCCGCCAGCCACAGCCGGATCGCGCCGGCGAGGCCCGGCGGGTGCCGGGCGGCGATCCGTTCCGCATCGATGCGCGCGACCAGGGTGCTGATGGCCGTATCCTCAGCCGCCGCCGCCTCCTTCAGCCAGTCCCAGAACAGGGGTTCCAGGCTGATGGAGGTGCGGTGGCCAGCGATCTCCACCGATCGCTTGACCGGCGGATGATAGAGGTCGGGCCTCAGGCGTCCGGCCCCAGCATGGTTTCGGGTCGCACCACCCGATCGAACTCCTCGCCGGTCACATCGCCACTCTCGATCGCCGCCTCCCTCAAGGTGGCGCCGCTCTTGTGCGCAGACTTGGCAATGGCCGCCGCCTTGTCATAACCGATCGAAGGGGCGAGCGCGGTCACCAGCATCAGCGAATTGGCGAGGCCGCGGGCGATGTTGTCCTCCCGCGGCTTCAGCCCCTTCAGCAGGTTCTCGGTGAAGCTGTCGGCGGCGTCAGCCATCAGCTTGACCGATTGCAGGAAGTTGAAGCCGAGCACCGGGCGATAGACGTTCAGCTCGAAATGGCCCTGGCTGCCGGCAAAGGTCATGGTGGTGTGATTGCCCATGATCTGCGCACAGACCTGCGTCATCGCCTCGGCCTGGGTCGGGTTGACCTTGCCGGGCATGATGGAGGAGCCGGGCTCGTTCTCCGGCAGAGCCAGCTCGCCCAGACCCGATCGCGGGCCGGAACCGAGGAAGCGGATGTCGTTGGCGATCTTGTACAGCGCCGATGCCAGTGTGGCGATCGCGCCATGGGCGAAGACCAGACCGTCCTCGCTGCCCAGTGCCTCGAACTTGTTGGGCGCGGTGACGAAGGGCAGGCCGGTATCGGCGGCAATCTGCTCCGCCACGCCTTCGGCGAAACCCTTGGGCGCGTTCAGCCCGGTGCCGACCGCAGTGCCGCCCTGCGCCAGCTCGTACAGCCCGCCCATGGTGGCCTCGATCCGGGCGATCCCGGCTTCGACCTGGCGGGCGTAGCCGGAGAATTCCTGCCCCAGCGTCAACGGCGTCGCATCCTGCGTATGGGTGCGGCCGATCTTGATGATGCCGTTCCAGCCGTCCGCCTTGGCTGACAGTTCCGCATGCAGCCTCTTCAGCGACGGCAGCAGCGTTTCGGCCACTTCCCGCGCGGCGGCGATGTGGATCGCGCTCGGGAAGGTGTCGTTGGAGGACTGGCTCATGTTGACGTGGTCGTTGGGATGAACCGGCTTCTTGGTCCCGACCTCGCCGCCCAGCGCGATGGAGGCGCGGTTGGCGATCACCTCGTTCGCGTTCATGTTGCTCTGCGTGCCAGATCCGGTCTGCCACACGACGAGCGGGAAGTGGTCGTCCAGCTCGCCCGCAGCGACCTCCGCGGCGGCAGCGGCGATTGCGTCGGCCAGGCCCCGGTCCAGCAGGCCCAGTTTCGCGTTGGTCAGCGCGGCAGCGCGCTTGATGGTGCCCAGTGCATGGACGATCGGCAGCGGAATACGTTCGCCGCCAATGCGGAAGTTCTGGCGGCTGCGCTGGGTCTGCGCGCCCCACAGGCGGTCGGCAGGAACCTCGATGGCGCCCATCGTGTCGCTTTCGGTGCGCGTCTCGGCCATGTACCCTTGTCCTTCACGCCCCGGCGGTGACAGGCCGGCCACCTGCCCCGGGGCGGGCACAGGGCCGTATGGGCGCCCTTTGCCCGGCACCGATGCCGAACTCAATACATATGCTGACCGCCATTGATGGACAGCGTCGACCCGGTGACAAAGCCGCCCTGCTCCGATGCCAGGAAGGCGACGCCGCGGGCGATCTCGCTCGCCTGGCCCAACCGGCCGACGGGGATCTTGGCCACGATCTTCTCCAGCACCGCTTCGGGCACGGCGGCGACCATTTCCGTGTCGATATAGCCAGGGGCGATCGCGTTGACGGTTATGCCGAAGCGCGCGCCTTCCTGCGCCAGCGCCTTCGTGAAACCGTGGATGCCGCTCTTCGCGGCGGCATAGTTCACCTGACCATACTGGCCCGCCTGCCCGTTGATGGAACCGATGCTGACGATCCGGCCCCACCCGCGACTCTTCATGCCGGGAAAGCAGGCCTTCGCCATGTTGAAGCACCCGCCCAGGTTGATCCGCATGACCTCGTTCCAATCCTCGAACGACATCTTCAGCAGCGTTCCGTCACGGGTGATGCCGGCATTGTTGACCAGCACCTCGATCGGGCCGACTTCCGCTTCCACCTGCGCGACACCGTCCAGCACGGCCTGGTGATCGCCCACGTCCCAGCGATAGGCTGCAATGCCGGTCGCTTCGGTGAAGGCCCGGGCTTTCTCGTCATTGCCGGCGTAATTGGCCACCACGGTGAACCCGTCTGCCGCCAGTGCCTCGCAAATGGCCCGGCCGATGCCCCGGGTGCCGCCGGTCACGATTGCCACGCGCGCCATATGTTCTCTCCCTTGTTTTCTAGACATTCCCTAGAAAACGGAACGCCGCCGCGCAAAGGAAAAGGAGCCGCCAAGTGGCGCGCGATTGAAACGAAAGGTCATGGGGCCCGAAAGGACGGGTCAGAAGCGGAACTGCGTTCCGATATAAACGGCCTGACTGTCCGTATTGGCCGCACTGCGCGACGGGGCCAGACGATCTTCCTGTTGCGAGTAGCGCAAGCCGGCGGTCACATCCAGGTTCCGGGTCAGGCGATAGCTGCCAGCCACGTCAAGCGTCTGGTCGGCGCGCGACTCGGATGAACGGGCGGGTGCCGCTATGCGGGCATTGTCGTCACCCGCAATGCGGGCAGCGAAGCGGCTTTCCCCGTCCGCCGCGTCGTCGGACGGACGGTAATCGGCGAGATTGGGAATGCTGGCATCGGACAGGGTCCGTGACAGGACCGGCGCCGTGGAGCGCGCGAAATTCTGATAGCCGCGCGACAGGCCCAGATTGTAGCGGGTGGGCGAGATGCGCAGGCCGGCCAGCTTGTCCGACGCCCCCGACACCGTGGCACGACCGGCCGCGGGCACGGCAAAGCGAGTCTGCTCCCCGTCCACGCGGACCGCCACCGTGACCGTGCGACCCTGGCCCGTTGCGGCCCCGGCAGGCGTGAAACGATCCAGCCGGCCGCTCAGGCCACGACGGGCAACGAGGTCGGCAATTTCCGGATCGACAGATGCAGGAGTGAAGACGGAGCCGCCGCGCTTGGCAAGATCAACGACCGCAGCGGCCGACAACCCGCCCAGGGCAAGGCCGGTATTCGGCAGCGCGGCCACCAGCGTCGCCGCAGCAGCGACTGCCGCCAGCCAACGCACTTTGCCTGATGCTGCGAATCTGCCCACGATACAGCCCCAAAATCCCCCAAGAACAACGCTGGTTAAGGACGCCGGCGCCACCACACGGTTCCCGCAGGAACCAGGCGTGACCCAATCGAATCCCCTCCAACCACTGGATGGTTAGGACATTCGCCGCGGCTTGACTAGCGAAGGGTTGGCGAAGCGCAGCTTTTCCGCAGGTGTTGCCGAGCTTCAACACAAGCGCCGCCTCGCGAGCCGCAGCACACGGGCAAGGTTCAGGGGTTATTCAAGCAGCCGGCGGCCATGGGCAAGACTGCTGGCGGACCGGCATCCCTTGCCGCGCGGGCGGGGAGATAATACAGGCCCGGGCGGTCCTTGTTTCGGCGCGGGCTGCGTGCAGGCCGCCACGGGCCGCTTCATCGTACAGGAACTACCATGGTATTCGAGACCCGATCCTTTCCTTCCCGCATCCTTGCCACTTTGGCGCTCGGCAGCGGGCTGGCGCTGGCACTGGCTGGTTGCGGCGGCGGACGGGACCGGCCGGAGGCGGACCTGTCCGGTGCGCAGGTGACCTCGATCGGGGTCAATTCCTATCTGTGGCGCGCCAGTCTGGAGACCTTGTCGTTCATGCCGCTGACCCAGACGGACAGCGCGGGCGGCGTGATCGTGACCGACTGGTACGCCAATCCGCAGGCCCAGAACGAGCGGATGAAGGTCTCCGTCTCCATTCTGGACCAGGCGTTGCGCGCCGATGCGCTGCGCGTCGCGGCGAGCCGGCAGGTGCTGCAGAACGGGACCTGGGTCGATGCGCCGGTGGAGGCTGCGACGGTGCAGCGGCTGGAGGACGTCATCCTGACCAAGGCGCGCGACCTGCGCCGCGCCGGCAGCGCCCTCTGATCCGGACCGGGGCGGCAGCGCCACGATGAACGAGATGCGGTACGATCCGGCCACGGCCGACGTGAAGTGGCAGCGCGCCTGGGACGACGCGG
>Ga0210040_10008751_pt1 | contig 11913 bp, 11 predicted proteins | sample CryGeyCG12114_NA_FD_185462 | JGI IMG/M metagenome (GOLD analysis project Ga0210040, IMG submission 185462) | Groundwater microbial communities from aquifer - Crystal Geyser CG19_WC_8/21/14_NA (SPAdes) (version 2) | ecosystem: Environmental > Aquatic > Deep subsurface > Groundwater | place: USA... | reverse complement strand
GGAAAAATTAATGAAAATGAACAGTCAGTCAGGTTTGGACAGTACAACGCAATATATTGATTTCTCGTACCACGTATTATATACGTGTTTCATAAGAAGTACTTTTCTACTTCCACTGCGTTTTATTTAATTGTAATTGACTGGTTTCCTGTACACTTAAGTATGACTGCGTATTTTCAAAATAGCTTTATCGATGATTTAATTTCTCGCCAAAACTGTGTACAATCTTATTTAATCACACTGGTACTACTGGAGAAAACTCATTAAATAATACTGGAACTTGAAAGGGCTTGAAAAAACGACTCGTTCCTGTGAATTATTATTGTATTGTGTATACCATTTAACCTGCGTAACGAACGCATACAGTGTATTGTCTTATTGAATAAAATGAATGTTGTTAATTCAATATTCTGGGTATACATAGCTATTGATATGATGATGGGTGACTGGTATTGGAGGAAAAGGGTTAATAATACGGCATTGTATTCTGACCTTGAGTGTGAGCGAGCAATATTGTTGAATGGGCCGTAAGTTATAAGCAGTGTCGTCTAGCTAGCTAACGCTATTCTTTAGCAGGCATTTGATAAAATAAATATACGAATTGAAAGCAAGAAGTAAAAGTAGGAAGCAAAGTAAGACTGGTGGCAAAAAAAGTATGGAATGTTGTTGCTTGCTTACCGTAGCAGTAAAGAAGTACTATTATTGAAGGTTCAATTTCATTCAGTCCTCTATTTATATTTTCATCTGGAGCCAATGATGATTTAGATTGACTGTTAAGTTAGTTAGTTAATGGCTAGCTAAAAGTTAATTTTGAATTTTGATTCACTTCCGCGCAATAATACTGCATGTTGAACTCATCAATTTTGGTAGCAGGTGTACAGAAGCACGGGGGCCAACGCCAAATTTGATTAAAGTCATTGCCAAAGAAAAACTTTTTTGGTCATTGACAACTGTCACATTTGCTCCAGTTTTCTGACCTAACTACAAATTGGGGATAAACACGTATATAGTTTGGGCAGTTTGCCCATCCAAGCTGTAATATGCAGTCATTCTTGGGCAATAATACTAAAAAATGGGGCATGATTCGTGATTGTAACAATTTGAGGTGTTCCATTACATTTGATTGGCGACATTTGAACGCATTAGGTTTTCACTGGTACTTCCTAAACAAACACACTGTATTGCTTTTTTGGCTCGCGTTCATAGTATTTTGTCGCCATGTGCAGCCATTGGAGATTTATGCGGCTTACATTTATTGCATTTCTCTTCTTCACACCACATCTTGGTTACTATTACTTACTATTCATGTCAGGGTTATTCCTATTCTGACCTTGCCACAAAACTTATAGTTAACACTGGCCATTTCGCACAGCTTAAATCTATCCCCAGAGCTTATTCTCAAGTTCATTAACTTGTCCAATGAACCAACTAACTAATTGCATATATAATCCCTTTCAAGTTGACTCGCGAATATTTTCATTGCCAACGTTTTTTACACAGGGCAAGGATGAAGGAAGATGTGTACTATTTGGACGCTGTGGGGACTCAATTGGTGGAGCAGCCATTACCTGTGTGGTAGACCAGCCACCGAAAAAACTAGAACCTGAGTATGTGTCCAGTCTGCAAGAATATTGTCCAGAACTGTTGGAAAAATATGGAACAAATCTATGCTGTAGTCCGGAACAAGTGCACGATTTGGTAGGGAATTTAGCTCTCCCTCAAGGGCTTGTGGGTCGATGTGCCTCATGTTTCCACAATATGCGCCAAGCATTTTGCGAGTTTACTTGCTCCCCCTATCAGTACCAGTTTATGAATGTGACGAAAAAAGATCCAAGTCAGGAGTTGCTTGAGGATGATTATGTGTATTCGGATGAAGAAGAGCAAGCGGTCACCGAAAAGCCGGTCAGTGGGGAGGAACCAGTGAAACATCCATTTATGGTCAATACAGCAGATGTGTTCATCAAACGGAGCTATATTGAAGGGACGTACGAGAGTTGTAAGAATGTTTTAATGGCGTCCACAAATCGACCTGCTATGGATGTCCTGTGTGGTCCACATGGATCCCATAGGTGCTCCGCTGATAAATGGTACACTTACATGGGGTCGACGGAGAATGGCTTCAGTCCGTATTCTATTGTGTACCGGGTGGTAGATGACAATAATCCCGCTCCAGAGGGAATTGTTCCTATCTCTTTTGAAACGTCACAGTGTTCTGTTGCTCCTACGGTAAGTTTGTGGACTGACTTTTGGTTTTAAGAGTTATGGATTGATTTTCATGGAATTTCGGTCTGTTTGATTTAGAATAAGAGCAAGCCTTGTGTGTGCCTTGACTGCCCTGGAAGTTGTCCGGCTGCCCCTCCATTGGCTCCGATTCCAGAGGAATGGAAAATTTTTGGAGTTCATGGAATGGTCGTTGTAATGAGTGTGGCGTTCATTGTTGGGGCCAGTATTATCATCTTCATGGGCATTATGAACTACATTTCCGAGTCTAGATCGTATTCTACAGAATCAGGTTAGTTATAGTTGATTAGTTAATGAATCAGGATTTATTTTGTCTATTGGTAGTGGTAGATAGGATTTTGTCTATAGGAGTGTGTTGTTTTTTTAAGATTGAGTGACGTAGTGTCTGCACGTTAGTTTAGTGTAAGTTGTGGAACGAGTTCTTTATGCACAATTTTTACCTAAGGAGCAAGTTAGCTGGTTTTTGAAACAAGGAAAATACTACTATAATTTGATTTGGTGATTTGTGAAGAAATGAAAAAATTTAGTAGATGCTTAGTTTTCGTGGCTAGAGTTTTTTAACGCAGTTAGAAATGGGAAAACTGCAAACTAACCTTGAGTAGTGAGCTGATGATTGAAATAAGTGCATTCCAAAGTGTGCAGTGCGGAATAGTGTTGAGCTCTAATAGTTTTATGATTGCATGATTTGCCGCAGTATAGGGAGAGAAGTCATGTTTCAATGAAGGGAACTAACAATGATGTTGAATTTATTGGTTTTCTCGTGTACATGAATGAACGCCTATTTTTTATCATTACATAGATGATTTCGATGCGAAGAAAAGCACTTCACATGTCATGGAGGATATTGGATTCTCATCAGAACATGCCATTAATGCATTCTTCAGGATTCTCGGTGAAAGTAAGTGCTTCATTTTTCAGATCATGATTAAATTGGTGTGTAGGCGGTGTTGACTGGATTCATGAATTTTACACAACGGGATTGGGAAATTCTTGCATTAGGTCAATTGGAGAAAAATGTATACCTTGTCCGCAAAAAGGAGGTAAATTTTATCCTATCCTACTACACAAATTTATCACACACAGGACAGGAAAAATTTACCTCCTTTTTCCGAATGGTCTATATTGCAATTTGTATGATGAATTTGACCTGCTCATTTTTCAGCAGTCACTTTTTCATCTGTCCATGTAAATGCTTTTAGTTTGTACGAAAATAGTATCTATCATGTTTATGCCGGTTTCGTACGTAATGTGAGTTTAGCTTATGTAAACACAAGGTTTTGTTACTTTTTTCTGGACGGGTTCCAAACTTTAGAAAAATCAAGGTTATGTTTTTTTCACAGTGCAGATTTAATGGCATGTCGAATTTTTGTGAGCAAGTCGAGTTAACGAGATTTTTTCGATTTGTTTAAATAGCCTGTGCAGGTCATCCGTTTGCCGTGTTGATTCCTGGCTTTCTCATCGTGGCTGGTTTTAGCTGCGGAATATTTCATCTCAAGATTACTACAGATCCTGTGGACCTGTGGGCTGCAAATAACTCCATGTCTCGGATTGATAAGAGATACTTTGATGAAACTTTTGGCCCATTTTACCGAATTGAGCATATTTTTATCACGGCCAAGAATCTACCCAGTGTGCATCATCATACGGCAGATGGGGACGAGAGTTTTGGCCCGATTTTCAATAAAATGTTCATGAAAAAAGTTTATGAGCTACAAACTGCTATTGAGAATGTAAGTTGGATTTGTTTTCTGAAAACAATTTTGACTGACTTACCATGTTTTTGGTTCCAATGAAATGACGTCAAATGTTAGGTACTAACCAACTACCTGGCATGGTGGTATGGCTAGCAAATTGTGCATACGTGACTTAAATGGATAGTATTTATGCATATAAGTTGATCATTCCTGATGGAAAAAGTGGATTTACGTGCTCATAAATCATTAAGGATTCTACTGGGCATTGTCTAGCCCTTTAATTTGCATTGTAGTGATGTCCAGATCTGAATTTTGTGAATTCATTAAGTTACAATATTATTTACAATCTGGTCGTGTGCTCATTGTAGTGGATGAAATGTGATGACAGATGAGTATAATACAATCCTTCGGCTGCCTTATAGCGTTATATTTATGTCACAGACTTTCAGCTACAGGAAAATATTTCCCAAAAACATAATAATAATGACTGCCAATTTTCATGAATCTCATGTTTTGTGCACAGCTTTCAGCTGATGGAAATATCACCCTGCGAGACATTTGTTTCCAGCCATTATTTCCGGACAACAAAAACTGCTCTGTATTCTCTTACCTGGAGTGGTGGCAAATGGATGTGGATCGTATCAATGAGACATCATATACAAATTCCATTGGAGCGTTTGAAAACTACCTGGACCACTTCAAATTCTGCTCCAGGAATCCAGTGTCACCAAGAGACTCCACTGGATTACACCACAGTTGCCTGGGAAGATATGGAGGACCTGTGGAACCTGCAGTGGCGTTGGGGGGATTCTCTTTGGACACCAAAGATGGAGAAGAACCTGCATATAAGGATGCCAACACTGCTATAATCACTTACGTGGTGAATAATAATGTGGACAAATCAAAATTGGAGAATACAATGAAATGGGAAAGCAAGTATTTGGAGCTCATGGCGAATTATACTCGGGATAACATGACAGACTGGATGGACATTGCGTATTCGGCTGAACGGAGTATAGAGGATGAATTGGATCGGGAATCCAAAGGGGAATTTGTTACTGTGGCCATCTCTTATGTGATCATGTTCCTATACATTGCTGTGAACTTGGGACAGATCAATAGTTTTTCAAGACTCATGGTATGTATGACGTTCATTTGTTTTAGACAGCTACTTTGTGAGGATTTACATCATCAGCATGGGATCTTTTTTTATATGTGTGTGGTTTGGTTTGCTTACAGATTGACAGCCAAATTTCTCTAGGTATAGCCGGAGTGACGATTGTACTTGCCTCAGTGGCGGCATCTGTGGGACTTTTCGGATTCATTGGGATCCCTGCTACACTGATCATCATTGAAGTGATCCCGTTCTTAGTTTTGGCTGTCGGAGTGGACAATATTTTCATCATGGTCCAGCATTACCAGAGAACAGAGAGGTTACCTTCGGAAAACAAAGCTAAGCATGTGGGTCGTGTCATTGGTGAAGTTGCGCCGTCCATGCTTTTGAATTCGTTCACGGATTCGGCCAGTTTCTTCTTAGGTAATGAAATCAATGCGGATGTAGATAATGTGCTAATTGTTTATATAAATGAATGAGTTGTGCTAACAGTGGGTGTTAATGTTTGTCTGTAGGTGGATTATCTGGCATGCCTGCCGTCCGAGCCTTTGCATTTTATGCAGGAATGGCTCTACTCTTCAACTTTGCTTTACAATTTACTTGCTTTGTGGCATTCCTTTCGTTAGACATTTCCAGACGGGAGAATAATCGCTTTGATATTCTTTGCTGGTAAGTAAATAAAGAAATCGGTGCTATGCATTTTGTTCAAGTTTTGTATTGTAGAATAAAAATTAATTATTTTCTCTCAAAGCTACACGGGCCAAACAACGGACAAGCAAAAAATAGACAAAGGAATTTTGTACGCCGGCTTTAAGAACATCTGGGCGCCATTCCTACTGCGATTTCCCGTACGAATTTCCGTGATAGTAATATTTTTGGGTTGGCTATGTTCATCTATTGCGGTGCTGCCAAAAATTGATGTGGGTCTGGATCAAGAGCTTTCTATGCCCGAGGACTCTTATGTGACCAAATATTTCCAAGCCATGTTTAGCTATTTGAGTGTGGGTCCTCCTGTCTACTTTGTGGTGAAGCAAACAGGGTTGAATTACAGTGACTACCGATCCCAGGATTTAATTCGAGGGGGTGAAAATGTGGATAGTTTAGTATCTCAAATATTTGCAGCTAGCAAAGTATCAAATAGAACATACATTGCCAAACCCCCCAGTTCTTGGTTGGACGATTATCTGGACTGGGCTGGAAATGAACATTGCTGTCGAATCAAAAAGAATACGACGGATTTTTGTCCCAGTTCTGTCGAATCTAACCAGTACGTTTTCTATTCATCAATATCTTCTTTTTATTCTGAAGAGTGCTCATTTAAATTTGGTTTGTTTACAGACTTTGCCCGAACTGTGGATTGAGTAGGCAGTTGGACAATGGTCGCATTCCACCAGTCTTGTTTGAGAAGTATGTGGACTTTTTCTTGCAAGATAATCCATATGACGATTGTCCAAAGGGTGGACATGCGGCGTATGGCCAAGCTGTCACCACATTTCCCTTCAAGGGGGGCAAAGATAGGACTAAAGTTGGGGCTTCCTATTTCATGACTTATCATACTGTGCTCAAGAAATCTAGTGAATACACCCAGGCTATGCGGGAAGCTAGAATGATTGCGGATAATATTACTAGGACAATTAATGAAGGTACGAGTTAGTAAAAACTAGTAGTGCACTTGTTAAATGCAGCAGGGAATTTATTTATATAGTTTTTGTTTTGTCCTTGTAGCTACGAATTCTACAAACCATGAAGTATACCCATATTCCGTGTTCTACGTTTTTTACGAACAATATTTGACAATGTGGCGAGATACTTTGAAATCTTTGGGAATCAGTTTTCTTACCATTTTTGTGGTCACTTTCCTTCTCACGGGCTTTGACATTTATTCTGCTTTGGTGATCGTGCTCACTTGTTTCATGATTGTCACAAATCTTGGAGGACTCATGTACCACTGGAATATATCTCTGAATGCGGTTTCACTGGTCAATCTGGTTATGGTAAGTTTGTGTATTTTTGAAATGCGAATGCTAGTAGCTAACAACTTTTCACGGGACAATTGAGATTTATGAGGATGAATATTTTTTTGCAGGCTGTTGGAATCTCTGTTGAATTTTGTACACACATTGTGCACGCCTTCACAATATCAAAAGAAGGGAGTCGATTAGCCAGATCGCGTGACAGTTTAGTCAACATGGGGAGTTCAGTACTAAGTGGGATCACACTGACCAAATTCGGGGGCATCGTGGTCTTAGGATTTGCCAAGTCCCAAATCTTTAGGATATTCTATTTCCGTATGTACTTGGGAATTGTGCTTTTTGGAGCCGCCCATGGACTGATCTTTTTGCCAGTTTTGCTTTCATTTGTTGGACCGCCGTCTCGAAACCGTCATTAAGACTTAGTATAATTATCAAATGAATTCCGTCTCCATCCTCTCACTGAATAATGATCATACATGACTTTTAGAGCTTATAGACAGGTACCACACTGATTATAAATCTAATGGTCATTACTTTAAGCTTGTACCTTGCACTTAAGCGGATAATAATAATAATTATATTATTGTCATATGTGTGCCAATTAAGTTCCTTCGTCGTTTTTCAACACATTCTGTGTCTGACTGATTTATAGTCATTAGGAAATATTATTGTTGTCATAATAAATGTGCAGAGTTCAATGCCTTTTCCTTCCATGTATTTTGCTCGTCTCAGTTTCGATTGCTCGTTTTTTTTTCTTAAGGAACTTGAATTATTATGAGTCAAAACTGTGAGCTCAGACTAATAATTTCTTCCTATTATTGTACCTATGATGCAAACGATTTGGTCTGTTTTACATGATAATTATAGGATGAGATGCGGGAGTATACGAAGTACGATAGTGGTTTGGTTTTACAGTTAGTAATGGTTAATTGAACTGGAATTATTGAATCCGTCTGGTTTTTTCTGGAATCGGTACATGTTGTGTGGTAAAAGCAGCATACCACTGATATACTACTTACTGGTTACTTCTGTACTTAATATGTTGTTACTTACTTACGGAAAGGCTGGCTGATTTTAACAAAGGGAATTTCATACAAAAGATTTCATGTGTTGAGCACACAATTATCTATATTTACTTTCAGGGTGAAAAACGTGGACATATCATAATGATTCATTTGTGTATTATTTCTTTGGCTTTGTTTTATTTTTTATTCTTTTTGTGTAGGGGGTTGGCATTATAAGGTATTCAATCCAACCATTGTGTGTGCAGTATTTATTTTTCTAGTATTGTTGTCATGATTCAATCGTAGGTAAAAGGTTACTGCATATTTTATGAAGGGTAATTACAATTAGAATAGCGAACTAAAACTGGTGAATGTGATGTTACGAAAATGAGGAACATCTATATATTGTAATCTGCATTTAAAATTAAGTAATTTATGTATGTGTAGTTGATGTAGTTAAGCTAATTGTATTGTTTCACAAAAGTGCTTTGTCTCCAGACGAACTTTTAGTGACCAATTGTAGAAGAAAAGCGTCTCGCCGAGTTTAGTTTGCATATTTAAGAAAAAATGAATCAGAATGTGCATGCATTTTGTGTGTGTGATTGTAATCTCTTGTCTGTGTTATTGCCCGTATGCACTTACGCTGTGCTGAAAGAAAATAATAAATACATTCCAAAATGCAGTAAAAACTAGCTACGTAATTTTTTTTGTTTGAGCATCATTTCATTTGCACAAACTGGCGTTTTTAGAAAACTTGCATTGTTGAACCTATTGTGCACACAGTTGGTATATAAGGGAGCCCAAAAATTCGGTCGTGCATCAGAACTTTGGAAGAATTCTTGTTGAACGTTACTCTATCACCATTTCAAAACTTGACTCCATTCGTTTTTAATTGTTAATTTGTAAAGTATTATTTTTAAAGATCCTCTAGTTCTAAACTACCAAATTCTCTAATCAAAATGGCCAGACTCGCGGTAAGTACACAAATTCTACTGCAAAATATTTTTTGCTTCTTGAAATTTTCAGTCTTGATCTGTTTCCTACTCATGTATATGACATTCTTCCTTTTTTCTTGTGCAGATTTGTTTCTTCGTTCTGTCTATGATTGCTTTGGGTTCAGCTGTACCCATTGCTGAAAAAACTGCGGTGGAGCCTGCAAAGGAAACTGTTGGTATAGAGAAATCAGCAGCTCCGATTGTTCCGATCGGTGAAACTGGTGTAGACGATCAGGAAACTGCTGGTTCGTTCATCTGGCCAAGCCTTTTGGGATATGGATATGGATATGGTCGTGGACTCTACGGAGGATTGTATGGAGGATATTACAGCCCATACTACAACCCATACGCTTTGGGTGGATATGGCCGGTACTTGTGGTAAGGTGTGTGTCAATGATTTGCCCTAAATAGTTCATGATTGGGTTCACTCACACTATCTTGATTGTTTGAGTGGTCTAAAATTCGGTCTTTTTCTGGGAATTTCAGAGTCTGTACAGACGGTGGAGCCTGGATGCCAATTTTATCCTTAAGCAACTATGATTTTATTCTTTATGTGATGTTATGAAATCAAATGTTTTACTACTTGTTGTTTCGTGTTTTTTAGCACAAAAAGTATGCCTATAAGCTCTTTTTATTATGATTTTTTATCTGCCAGTACAAGACTTAAGTCCGCATTTTGTATAATGTGTATAAGTTAAAAGACCTTGCAATCTTAGCAATAAAATGACATTATAATTTTAAGTTGACTCTGTGTTATTCTTTTATTTTGACATTTGCATTTGTCTTTCATGGGAACATTGGACTTACTTATCTCTCGTGATCTACTTTGCATATAATTTTGTTTACTCTGCTACTACTTTGTTTTTCTTATGCATACAACTTCTGCAGAGCATGTTTCCTTCTCATATTTCAACTCTGCTCTACATAAAATCTATAAATTACATTGCATATTTCATAAAATAAATGAGTGCGTACAAAAAACATCTCACTGTTTTTTTAGAATCTGCTGCTTTAGAGCCATGACACAAAAAAATTCTTAAAACGTAAATCCACGGACTAAAAATATCTTACGAACTACTCATTTAAGCCAAACATATGGCAAATGAAACGCATTTTGGCTGCATTTAAGTAGAAAGCATAATTGCAAGTCATCATGACGGGTTTACTTGAATTTATTGTGTGCGTCTGGAGTACAATCTTTTTTTGGCATCGAGATCAGGTGCAATCCCAAATTTAATCGCATATGATAATTTGCAAGACGAATTAATCAGACGAAGATTACGCAGTCTCAGGCAGACAAGGGCTAACTCATAGAAATAGATATACTATATAATGGCTAACTTTAGAACTCGGCCCAGATTTTACCCTTTGCCAACTCTTCTATTAATCTTCAATATCTTTACAGGAGGTGAAAGATAAATTAATAATAGTATTGCTTAACTTGTTTTTAGTTGTTGATGAACGAACCACAAGTGGCATTAACTCATGTTAGACACAGCTGTTATGTTGTATTGCTGTCAGGTTATTTCCCTTAATTAGCTTTTAGTATAAATACCCTACGAGCTAACAAAATTTTCATCCAGTTTATTGCGCACGATGGCGTTTGCAGTACTCTACCTACTTACTCCTTTTACTTTTTTATTATTTGCCCAAATGGCCTAAATCAACGGTTAATTTAGTAATCTCTTAAAACTTCCGTTACATAAATTACATTAATACATAGGGCGTTTGCGCAAACAGGAAAATTTTGTCTTATCAAATATTTAAATAGGCATTGCATTGAATTATTGAGTGCGAGCAAATAAAATGAACGTAGTCATTTAACTTCCCTATGTGTCTTCGGTAGTTTCAATACTTTTCGACATCATTTTATCATCAATCACAAACTAACTATCATGTGATGTTTGTTTGTGATGTGACGTTAAACGCTAATCCGAAGTTAACAAAGCGGGTGACTATGATTCAGTCAGATTCTATTGCAATTGAACGAGCCAGTGAATATTGCGAAGCGGAAAGGCACGGACGACCATCAATTTAAGCAAAGCTATATATTCGTTTTTCGTTTTCGTATTTGTTAACTAAAAATAAAACGTGAGTAAAAGTAAGTTCACAAGGACGAGACAGAATAACAAGATCTTTTAGTAACAAGTTAGTTAGTGGGAATTGTTTTCGGAGTGGCTGCCAAAAGTTGTCATCAGTCGGCTACCGGAGATATATTCACGGTAAGACACACTACCCGAATTCAGTCTCGTTTCAGTTCTCGAATCTGTCACAAGTCACAATCACAATAGGGTTGTTGATGCTTGACTCGTGCAATATTTGTCTTCAGTTTGCTAATTTAACTAGCCATGCATCCAGAAAATAATTATATTGTTTTACCTGTGGCTTCTATCATAGGAGAGCAACTTTCCAAGAATTTCCTGCATGAATGTCAGTTCACTGGACTAAATAATGAGCGAGTCACCTAAAGGGTTGCGGAATCGTGATAATGCAAGACTTGCCGATCAAGATTCTGTAGACACCAGTAGTAGCTGTCGCAGTTCATCGAGCGAAGAAACTGAAAAATTGTCAACGTCTCAATTAATCAAAAAAGATAGAAAAATGTTGACTAAGTTTCCGAATACTAAGAGGAAATGTGTGTATTTCCTCTGTATTGGATTGAGCGTTTTCCTTTTGTGGACTTTCATGAGCTATGATGGTGATGCCTCTTGTTGTGGACATAATGCGTCTTGGTGGGATGAAAATTTGTACTATCCGTTTGGATTACAAGAGAAAGTGTATGCAGTAGTGGTGGATGCTGGATCCACGGGCACTCGCATTCTAGGCTTTGAATTTTACAAATCTTTAAGTGGTATAAGATTTAAAACTTTTGGTTGAGATAAAGAGATTTTA
>Ga0210040_10008750_pt1 | contig 11913 bp, 13 predicted proteins | sample CryGeyCG12114_NA_FD_185462 | JGI IMG/M metagenome (GOLD analysis project Ga0210040, IMG submission 185462) | Groundwater microbial communities from aquifer - Crystal Geyser CG19_WC_8/21/14_NA (SPAdes) (version 2) | ecosystem: Environmental > Aquatic > Deep subsurface > Groundwater | place: USA... | reverse complement strand
GAGTAATGCCAAAGGTGGTCTGCTGCTGAAAACGTTGACGCATTTTTCACTGTTTTTACAGCCAATAATCCCTCAATTATTATCCCATCTCCAGCACTATTCACATACTGTGAGTAATTATTCATAACAGACAATCTTCTGAAAAGTAAGAAGTGAAAAGGATTATAGCGTTTTCGGACAGACACTAGTTAACCAAGTAATTTGAGGTTAGTATCCATACTAAATAATGGCTTTGTAAGTTTTAAACAACTACACTTCTCCCATTAGGGATACGAATAAAAAGAGGCTGTTTCTCACTTTTAAGACAGCCTCTTTTTATTGAAGATGCTTTGTAATCCCGTAGCCCCAATTATTCTTGCTATTGGTTTATTTATAGCTTTGACTGATGTTTCTTAAAGTAATTTTCGAAACTATAAAAGCACCGGTGAGCGAAAAGCAGGCCATCGCAAAAAGCTTTGCCTAAAAAAGAAGTGACGAGGATACAATGGCAGGCTCAACCAATGGAAATCAGACTACCAGATCTCGGTGCCAACTTCAAAATAAACGCCATTAATAAAGGAAATAATTATGCAACTACAGCTACAGCAAATGAATTTATCATTAGCCCCGGCACTTACTTTATCACTGCAGCTTCGGGTAATGATAAATCGCGTACTTATCCCCCAAACGTAGGCGAGTTTATAGCACCTGCATCTTCTGATAGCAGTGTTTTTGTAACACATGCTCCAAACAATAATGTTACTGTAATATGCCATTTACCATTGCCGCTAAGATTGTTGGCGTTAATCAAAAATGATAAAGTATCTGCAGAAATCAGAAACTCATCAGGTAAATGGAAAACAATACGTTGAAAGCTTCTGATGCTTCTGATTTTAGTGCGGAAGTTCCTGCTGATATGGTTACACCTGGTGAAGTTAATTGGTTATATACTACAGTTGTCTCTACATTTAAAAGAAGTAGTAATACTTTGCCACAAAAACCGGTTGATAAAATGCTTGGTGCTGATAGGTGTTGACAGAACTAAAAAGCCAGGGAACAATGCCTGATATGGTACAAGTTGGTAATGAAATAAATCACGGTATTATCTGGCCGGAAGGAAACATAAATAACCTTGATAGTCTTGCGCAATTATTAAATGCAGGAATTGAAGGTGTAAGACAAGTTAATCCTGCAACTACTATTATGTTGCATGTTGCTCTTGGAGGTCAAAGTGATGAAACTGTCTGGTTTTTTAATAACATGCTTGCCCGTGGTCTTTCATTCGATGTTATTGGCCTGTCTTATTATCCTAAATGGCACGGTACAATAGATGACCTGCGGGATAATATGAATGACCTTGCTAAAAGATACGGGAAAGATATTATTGTTGTAGAATATACACAGTTAAAACGAGAAGTAAACGAATTAGCTTTTAATGTAGCAAACGATAGAGGAAAAGGTAGTTGTATCTGGGAGCCGTTAAACACATGGGAACAATTTTTTGAAAAGGACGGCACGTCTAATCAGCTTATTAATGTTTATAACGAGATAAGTAAAAAGTATTTGAACAGGCAGTAAAAGTTGGAGATCCATTAAGCAGCTTTTTTTGATGGCAGGCATTTGTTTACTCATGATTCTTTTGTTGCGACGCTCCGTTCAACTGTATATTCTCAGGCATCTTTAGGTTCCCGTATTAAAGTCTGAATTAATTCACAAGGCTTCTAAATGGACGGCTTTTATGTCGACTCATTATCCTTTTTATGACTTGCATTAATTGATTTACATTTACCGAATAAGAAATTAATAGTATGCTTCATTCGATGACAGGTTTTGGAAGAGCCGAGCAGGCGGTAGGTGATAAAGTATTTTTGGTGGAAGTGAAATCTTTAAACGGTAAACAATTTGATATTCGTCTGACTATCCCAACTTTATTAAAACCTTTTGAGTTTGATATCAGGAATATATTGCAGGAAAGATTGGTTAGAGGAAGTGTAGAATGTATTATTTACATAAAGCAAAATGGTGCTGCAAAGCCGGTTTCAATCAATAAAGAACTGGCCAAAGCCTATTATCAGCCTATTGCAGAACTTTCACAAGAGCTAAATCTAAATCCCGGCGATATATTAAGCGCTTTATTAAAGCTGCCGGAGGTAATTACGCCAACAAATGAAGTATTGAGCGATGAAGAATGGAAAGGTTTTGAACAGGTACTTGTCAGCGCAATAGAGCAATTAAAAATCCATAGAGTTGATGAAGGTAAATCTCTTGAAAAAGATCTTGTTTTACGAATTGAAAACATAACCAGCCATGCAGAACAGATTGCTGTTTTGGAGCCAAGAAGGCAAGTAAAAATAAGAGAAGGCCTTACTAAAACACTTCAGGACAATGTCGGAAAAGAGAATTATGATGAAAACCGTCTTGAGCAGGAACTGATTTACTACATCGAAAAGATTGATATAACCGAAGAGCAGGTACGGTTAAAAAATCATTGTAATTACTTCATGTCCATTATTAATGATACGGAAGAAGGGAAAGGTAAAAAGCTTTCTTTTATCATGCAGGAGATAGGTCGTGAGATAAATACAACGGGTTCAAAAGCTTATGATTCCGAAATCCAAAAGAGTGTTGTTTTGATGAAAGACGAGTTGGAGAAAGCTAAAGAGCAGGTTTTGAATGTACTATAGCTGTTTTAGAAAAAGCTGAATTGTATAGAAAAGTACAAGAGTGCGACGCAACGGCGCTATAATAGAAATACTAAAGTTGGCAGTCAAAATATTTCTACATGTACTTTACAAATAAAATGAACATTTTCCTGGTTATTTCTTTACGCCCCTCCAGAGGTTTGGGGGTAAACTTCTCTCTTGTTTAACATGTCAGCCTTTTATCTTTGCAAAAAAATAATGTATTGAAAAAGCTTTGGTTAATATTAGTTTTTTTTATTGGGCTTGCCTCGTGTCAAACAATTGATATTTATGAAAAAACAGCTACTTTTCGCGAACATAACTGGAAGAGTGGTGAGCAGCCTTCCTTTACTTTTCAGATAACAGACACTACCTCTCTTTATAATATTTTTTTAGTAATGAGACATGAAGATGCTTATAACTATAATAATATCTGGATAAATCTTATCGTAAAAAGTCCTGCTGATGTAGTAACGATAAGACGCGAATTTATTTTGGCTAATAACCGCCAGGGATGGCTTGGTAGAGGCATGGATGATATTATAGAACACAGAATTCCTTTTAACGATAAACCTGCTCCCCTGCGTAAAGGAACCTATACTTTTACTTTGCAGCAGGATATGCGTGAAGACCCTCTCGATTATATTATAAACGCTGGCATCAGGGTTGAAAAGGCTAAATAAGATATGAGTATCTTAAAACCTAAAAAGTTTTCTACCATTACAATTATATACTGGTTCTTATTAATGTATATAATTGCCGCCTTAATCTGGTGGTTTATTTCATTGCAGCAACAAAATGAAAGGATGTCAAATCTTCTGCTAAATGAGTTGCGGCACGATGATCCTGCTTATTATAATAAAGCAGCCGGTATATTGGATGAAAAGAAGCGAAAAACAGCACAATACATTGGTGAAGGCTCTACCTTTTTAGTTTTAATTCTAATTGGTGCCGGTTTTGTTTTTCGCGCAACCCGCCGCAAGCTGAAGCTTTCTTTACAACAGCAGAACTTTATGATGGCGGTAACGCATGAGTTAAAGACACCTATTGCAGTTACGAGGCTCAACCTTGAAACTTTGCAAAAGAGACGGTTTGACGAACAGCAGCAACAAAAGTTGATAACAGTAACACTGCAGGAGGTAAACCGGTTAAACTCTTTATGTAATAATATTCTTCTTGCTTCTCAACTGGATGCAGGAGAATATAAAATTTCCAAAAATGAAGTTGACATTAGTCAACTTGCAAAAAGGGTTTATTTTGATTTTTCTACAAGGTATCCCGCCAGAGAAATTGAAGCCGGCATTGAAGATAATTTTTCAGTGGCCGGAGAAGAATTATTGCTGGAAATGTTAATGAGCAACCTTATTGAAAATGCTATCAAATATTCTCCCAAAAATACCCCTGTTACAATCAGCTTATTTAAGTCTCATAATGGACTTGCTTTTAGCGTAGCGGATAAAGGTCAGGGTATAGCAGTAGCAGAAAGAGATAAAGTTTTTGATAAGTTTTATAGAGTAGGCAATGAGACTACCCGGACTGCTAAGGGAACGGGTTTAGGTTTGTATTTGTGCAAGCAAATAGCCAAAGATCATAACGCAACAATAGCAGTTGACGATAACAATGGAGGCGGATCTATATTTACTGTTACCTTTAAATAAGAGAAGCCCCGGCCCTAAAGGGAGAAGAGAGAAAGAATTTTTAAAGACTTGCAGTTAGTCGCAATTTAAAAAGCTGTAGAGGGAAAGGGTCAATTAAAAACATAGTAATTATGATTAGGGAAAATAGCAAAGCAAATATTTTATTGGTTGAAGATGAAGAAAATCTTCATGACGCACTTAAGTTAAATCTTGAGCTGGAAGGTTATGAAATTACATCTGCTTATGATGGTAATGAAGCCCTGAAAGCAGTGAAGGATGAATATTTTGATTTAATTATATTAGATGTCATGTTGCCTCAGGTAGATGGAGTGACAGTAACAGAGACAATACGTATTCAAAATAATGAGGTGCCAATATTGATTCTTAGCGCTAAAAATACAAGTGCTGATCGAGTTTTGGGATTAAAGAAAGGTGCTGATGATTACATGGTAAAGCCTTTTAACCTTGAAGAGCTTTTGCTAAGGGTTGACAAGCTTATTTTGAAGAACAAAAAGCTCAACGATAAGGAAACCGTAGGTGACACATTTGAGTTTGGCGACAATAAAATTGACTTTAAAGGCCAGGTTGCTATCACGTGGAATAATCAAAATATTGAGTTGAGCAAAAAAGAAGTGATGCTGCTAAAGCTGTTGATAGAAAATAAAAATGAAGTCGTAACCCGCGAAAAGATTTTGCAATCAGTATGGGGTTACAATGTTTTTCCGACCACACGAACCATCGATAATTTTATCCTCAACTTTAGAAAATACTTCGAAAAAGATAGCCGTAGTCCAAAGTACTTTCACTCTGTAAGAGGTGTGGGGTATAAGTATACAGAATAAGTTGTTAAATGACTGGTAGATATTTTAATATCTGATATTAAGAGAACTATTTACCGTCCGCAGACAAAAACCGCCTGCGGCTACTTTAATGAGTGGTTTTTTTGGTTGCCAGCAAGTGTTTTTCATAGCGGCTTTCGTTGTGTCACTCACTTGTACTGTATCTTTTCATGCAGCTTTTCCTGTTATTTGTCAATTGTTCACTTCAGCATGAGATGAGATTTATAAAAGATGGGGCAGACGCAAGTAAGGTTTTTAAATTTGCTCTTTTTCCAGCTTTTGCAATACTTCTATTGCTGTCAGCCTGTGTTGCATAGCTTCCTCAATGGTAAATACAGGGGTATACATACCAAGGCTGCAATCATCTAATAAAGCTTTCAACTGTTGAAGTGTTCCTGCATTTTCAGGATGTTGTTCTATATAAAAAGGAAGTTGACCGGTCTGAATATTGAATTTAGCATGTAAATACGAATGTAAGTTTTTACAGAGCTGTTTATAAAATAGGGAACTATCGCTGTCAGGTTGAAGTTCTCTGATCGTATATAAATATTCTGAAGCAGCAGGCCTGCTTATTTCAACCGGTGGTTGTTCTTCCCTTACGTTTGTTTTCACGGCTGGCGCTGGTTGTGGTGTAGGTGCCATTGCCTTTTGCCTTCCGTTATACCAAAGTAGTCCGATTAATATGGCCAGTATTCCGCCTCCTAAAATAATGTACAGTCTTTGTTGAAATCCGGTTTCAGCATTCACCGGATTTAGTGCTTTCAGTATATTCTTTTGACCCTGCACAACATTTAAGACAAGCGGAGCGGTTGACTTGGTAACATACTTATTAGCATTAGCATCAAAATAACTAAACTGAATAGGTGGAATAGTATACAAGCCTTTTTTATCTACCACAAAGGGAATAGAATAAGTCTTTCTGCTACGAACAGGAAAGTTAGTTTTATCATCTTCTACTTTTTCTGCCGCATCAAAAGCTTCAATACCCCTGGGCCATTGTACAAAAGGTTGTTTCAGGTCCTGTAGATTACCTGCTCCCTTTATGGTTACAATAAGATTATTAGTAGTATTGGTACTTACCTTTTCAGAAGTTAATATAGTAAAATCGAAGTTGCCTATAGCACCACTAAATTCGTTATTTCCAATAGTTGGAAATGGAGGAAGTGGAAGTACGTTTATAACTGTTGGTTTATTTTGCAGCGTTACTAATTGTTCCTCAGCAGGAACTGATGGCGCTCCGTAATATAATTCGCGGTAAGACAAGTTGCCTGCTTTATAAAAAGAAACCTTGTTTTCTACACTTGTCTCTGGTAGTACTAAGGGGCCGGCAGCCAGGGGGAATAATTCTACTTTTCTGATCACAAACACATTATATTCCTGGCCGTCTATCTTTTCTACATGCTGATCGGAGTTCTCTTCGGTAAGTTCAATAACAGTTGCACCACTAAACTGTGGCTGCTTCACGACCTTCGATTTAGAACGTAGTTTTGTACACAATTTATAAGTAGCCAGGATTGGTTCACCTACATAGCAAGTACGCTTATTAACCTCAAGACGAACAAGAATATTATTTTTAATCTTATCTATTGCACGTTCACCTTTTTTAAGATACTGGTTTGAGGGCAGTTCATCTTCAAAAGGTAACTGGTCAAAAAGGGAAGATTGTGGTACTGGTTGCGTTTGTGCTTTTGCGCCACCTATGTGCTCAACGTTTTTAACCTGTACAAAAACACCGTTAGTTCTTGTTGGCTTATTGTCAACTAACGCCGTTGCTCCGGGTACCACTAAGTTTCCGGTTGTGTTTGGTTGCAACATTACAGAGTAAACAATTTGCTGCTTAATATTATTGCCGCTCTGAATTGTACTGCTGCTCATGTTTGGTCCTGATACAATTGTCCACTTGTCAAAACGTGGTAATGCAAATTGGTCTAAAGACACATTATCGCCAGTGTACTCTATCTGTATAACATCTCTTTTGCCAATGGTAGTAGCAGATGCCTTTGCAGTGAAAGACTGGGCTATAGATAGCTTAACTATAAACAGCAGGAGTATAAATATCCAATGTCTGATGAATGCTTTCATAATGCTTACAGCAAAAGTAATGTATCGTTAAAAAGCAAACTAAAGCTTTGGGTTAACCGGTAGTTAAAAAGTTGGGAGGGTTTCAATTAAAATTATTTGACTCTTTTTTTATTTACTGAAAGTTAGTAATTTGTAACTGCAATTAAGTTGCATTTAAAACATGAAGATCAAAAATGTTTAAACAAGCCATTGGGGAGAAAGGCTTTTACATAATTGACTCAAAATTTGAATGAGTAAGAAAAGTAAGTTAATCGAGAGGTTTTTATTAATTCCTAATGATCTTTCGTGGGAAGAGTTTGCAACAGTTCTAAGTGGGTTTGGATACGAAGAAATAAAAACCGGAAAAACAGGCGGGTCAAGAAGGAAATTTGCAGATGAAAATAATAATGTTATTAGTCTTCACAAGCCCCATCCTGGTAACATTGTGAAAAAATATGCGATAAAAGACGCTATTGCACATTTAAAAGAAAAAGGTAAAATTAAAAATGGCTGACGTTATACAATATAAAGGTTATTCTGCTTCTGTTCAATTTAGTGCCGAAGATGAGGTGTTTTGTGGAAAAATAATAGGTATCAACGATCTCGTAAGTTTTGAAGGTGATACTGTTCAGGAGCTTAAAAAATCGTTTCATGAGTCAGTTGACGATTATGTGGAAACATGTAAAGAGATAGGGAAAGTTCCAAACAAAACTTACAAAGGGAGTTTCAATGTAAGGATACCAACCCATCTTCACCGCGATGCAGCCTTGGTTGCCGCTATGAAAAACATTTCTCTAAATGATTTTGTTAAGTATGCTCTAAAGTCTACGATCGATAAAGAAAAACAGGCAGGAAGGTCAAAAGATGAATTTGAAGTAATTCCTTAGGCTGTCTAAATTTCATTTTGCTGTAAACCAGCATTTGTACTTTAGAGGATCAGCCGTTGCGACGCTCCGTTCATCTGTGGGTTTTCATGGCCTCTTAAGTTCTAATATTAAAGTCTAAACTAATTTAGACAGCTTCTTAATTGAAAATTTTTAGTCTAAACAAAGCCTCACTGCAAATAAAGGTGTCCCAACGCATAAAAAGTAACACCGTCTTTGGAATTTATTTTTTAATTGCTTCATCAAGTTCTTGTTGAGAAACTGTATCAAAAACAAATGGCTCACAATCATATTTATTAACTCTGCTTTATCATGAAACTTAAAATTAAGATTTAAAATATTTGGATTGATATAACAAGGATTAAGGTGAATTGTAGCAGAATTTGTACACAGAATAATCATAAAAATTGATAATCAAAGATCCACAAAGGTTTTCAGTTGAACGGAGCGTCGCAACAATGTTTCCCAAAAAACAAATGCCGGTAACCCAAAATTCTTCTTACTAATCACCAGCTATTATCTTTGCCGCAAATAGTTGATTTATGCTACAGGTGAATTATATCCGTCAAAACCGGGAAGCTGTATTGGAAAGATTAGCAATAAAAAACTTTTCACAAATTCAGTTGGTTGATGAAGTTATTGCATTGGACGATGACAGAAAAAGAGTGCAGGCGGAGTTTGACAATACACAATCAAAGGTAAATGCTGCATCTAAAGAGATTGGAAACCTGATGCGCCAGGGGCAAAAAGAACAGGCAGAGGCATTGAAAGCTGAAGTGGCATCATTAAAAACAAATATTGAACCGTTAAAGGAACAGACAGCTACTATTGAAAAACAGCTACAGGATAAACTGTTGCAAATACCAAATTTACCTGCGGCAGAGGTTCCTAAAGGCAAGACTCCTGAAGATAATGAAGTAGTACGCGAAGGTGGAGTAAAACCAACCCTGCACGAAGGTGCAGTGCCTCATTGGGAGCTGACAACAAAATATAAGCTGATAGATTTTGAATTAGGTACTAAGATAACCGGAAGTGGGTTTCCTGTATATACCGGTAAAGGGGCAAAACTACAAAGAGCGCTTGTTCAATACTTTTTAGATTTTAATACCGCAGCAGGATATATGGAATACCTGCCACCTTTTATGGTAAATGAAGACAGCGCCTACGGTACCGGGCAGTTGCCCGATAAAGAAGGCCAGATGTACCATGCTACTGCCGATAATTTTTACCTGATACCTACTGCTGAAGTGCCGGTAACAAACGTATATAGAGATACTATTGTAAAAGAAGATGAGCTGCCAATAAAGATGACCGCGTACTCACCATGCTTTAGAAGAGAGGCCGGAAGTTATGGTAAAGATGTAAGAGGACTTAACCGTCTGCACCAGTTTGAAAAGGTCGAAATCATACAAATAGTGCATCCCGATAAGAGCTATGAAGCATTGGATTCTATGGTTAAGCACGTAGAAAGCTTATTGCAAAGCCTTGAGTTGCCTTATCGCATTCTCCGTTTATGTGGTGGCGATATGAGCTTCACCAGTGCCATTACTTATGATTTTGAAGTATACAGTGCTGCACAGGAGCGCTGGCTCGAAGTAAGTAGTGTCAGCAATTTTGAAAGCTTTCAGACCAACCGTTTGAAGTGTCGTTTTAAAGATGCAAATGGTAAAACTCAGCTTGCGCATAGCCTTAACGGTAGTTCTTTGGCCTTGCCAAGAATAGTTGCCGCTTTACTGGAAAATAATCAACTGGGCGAAGGAATAATGTTGCCAACCGCACTACATACTTATTTTGGTGCTGAATGGATTATGTAACGATTTATAAGAATATTTTCATTGTAAAATTTTTAACTAAAAGGCATACATCGACCTGTGTGCCTTCGCTGTCTTAACTAGCTAAAACAAATTTATTTATGAAAACATCTAGACACTTAATTCTCTTTGTATTTATTTCGATTTCAATTTCTGCTAAAAGTCAATTTACTAAGGGTGACAGATTAATTGGTGGTGGAGTCGCTTTTAACGCTAGTAATAATAGCAACACAAGTATTCCCAACACTATTACAAACCTTAGCAGTGGAGTTAATACATCACTGGTTCCAAGGTATAGTTGGGTTAGTGGCAACAATGTTATGAACGGTGTATTTATAAGTGGAAGTTATAGTCATGCAAAAAATAGTTCGTCTACTATCCCTGATGATTATGCTGTTAACAATAGTTATAGTGTTGGTGCAGGCTACTTCATTAGACAGTTTAAAGATTTTAGTCCGCAGTTTGGATGGTTTGTGGAGTATAATGCTCTTTTTAGCTATAGTGAGTTGCAGTCAAAAAACCACAATAGTTCAACTTCTTTACTATATAAGTCATCAGGAATTTCTGCAGGTGTAAATGTTATACCAGGCTTGTATTATAAGTTAAGCCGGCAAGCTGTAATAGAAGCGTCGTTTGGCGGGGTAGGAGCAAACTACTACAGAAACACAAATTCCAGCTATAAAGACAGACGCTTTAATGTGGCTTTAGATTTTCCTTCCGGCTTTAGCGTAGGTTTTCAATTTCTTCTGAACAATAAAAAAGGTAATAAGTGATATAATATTATTTTTAGAGAATGAATTTAAAATTAAAGAAGGTTGGAAAGCAGGCGCTCTATGTCCTGCTTTTCTTGTTTATTTTATTAAATAGCGTCGCCGCTTTCCACGCTTACAAATTCACACATTTCTACAACAAATCAACTGCAACTCTGGAAAAGCCGGAGTTGATGTCCGTTTTCAGAAAAAATGAAAATGATTTTATTTGGTGTTAATTATCCCAAGCGTCCAGTTACTGCAACACCTGCCAACACTTACCAGACTTTTCACGTAACAACCAATGACGGCCTAATGCTGGAAGGATGGTATGTGCCTAAACAAGATGCTAAGGGAACCGTAATATTATTTCATGGACATGGAGGAAACAGGAGCGGAGTGGTTAATGAAGCGAACGCCTTTAACGATTTTGGCTATAATGTTTGCATGATCGATTTCAGGGCACATGGTAACAGCCAGGGTAATACCTGCACTATTGGCTATAAAGAAAGTGCTGATGTAAAAGCAGCATACGAATATGTGGCGGCTAAAGGAGAAAAAAATATCGTTCTTTGGGGTATTTCACTTGGTGCCGCAACTATAACAAAGGCGTTGGTTGATTATAAAGAAATAAAACCCAAAAAAGTTATTCTCGAGATGTCTTTTGGGTCTCTAACAGAAGCTGTGAAAGGGCGTTTGAATGATGCATTTACCGTCGCAGCCTTTTTCCGTCTTGCTTACTTTTTGGGGCGGTTTAGAAACCGGCTTTTGGGCTCTTAGTCATAATCCCGAAGAATATGTAAAAGAAATACAAGTACACGTGTTAGAGCAATGGGGTAAAAATGATAAACGGGTTAGTAAGCACGAAACAAAGGAAATTTTCAACAACATTCCGGGTAAAAACAAAAAGCTTGTTGTTTATGACTTAAGCGGCCACCAAAGTTTATATACAAATGAGCCGGAAAAATGGATCAGAAGCGTCAGGACTTTTCTTAACAATGGAAGTCAACTACCTTTTAATGGTGACTCTTGTACCGATAGGCACCATGGCGAAAAGTTGCTTCACATGTTCATTCTTAAGACTGATACAGCCTTCTGTCCAGTTTTGAAACTGGTCGACTGCATACTCCTCACGCGGCCAGGTGCCATGAATACCTATGTCGCCGCCTTGTTTTGCATACGCAGGTATTAACCCTTGCGCCTTTCTCATGTTAAACTTTTGCACGTCTACAGCAGTAGGAAAATCAAGACCCATATAACGGCTCCATTTGT
>Ga0210040_10008749_pt1 | contig 11914 bp, 11 predicted proteins | sample CryGeyCG12114_NA_FD_185462 | JGI IMG/M metagenome (GOLD analysis project Ga0210040, IMG submission 185462) | Groundwater microbial communities from aquifer - Crystal Geyser CG19_WC_8/21/14_NA (SPAdes) (version 2) | ecosystem: Environmental > Aquatic > Deep subsurface > Groundwater | place: USA... | reverse complement strand
AGCGGCAGTCCCGGACGGGGTCTTGTCGCGGTTACTCTTTGTGCCTATGGTTCCGCCATGAGCACCATCAGCGATCTCCACATCACCCGCCGCACGGGCAAGCTGCCGGCCGATATCGCTTACCTTCGCGAGAAATACCCGCGTGAAACCTGGGACGCGCACCGCAACTACGGGGAGACCGCCCGCTTCTGGCTGCAGATGCACGACATGTTTCGCGAGCTCGGCGGCATGCTGAAGCAATCGACGCACCACTTTCGCGAAGGCGGTATGCAGCCGGAGGAGTTCCGCCGCTTCTTCGGGCCTCGCCTCAATTACTTCCTCGGGCACCTGGAAGGCCATCATAGTATTGAGGACTACCAGTATTTTCCCTTGTTCCGCGCTTACGACAAGCGGCTGATCGTCGGCTTTGATCTTTTAGAAGAAGACCACGAAATTATTCATGAAAAGCTGATCGCCTCTGCTGAAACCGGCCAGCTCTTCTTGGAAGCCCTGCACGGCGACAGCGATGCGCGGCGGTACGCCGCCGATGCTTATGCGGACAATGCCGACAAGCTGCTCGACTGGCTCATCCGCCATCTTGATGACGAAGAAGACTTGGTGATCCCATCGATTTTGGAGCACAGCGAGGAGAAGTTGTTCGGCCACTGATCTCTCGTGCCGAAGCTGATTTACCCACCTTGCAAGGACGCAAGGGCTCTATTATCTTCACGCTATCGAGATTTGGCCGACATCCGCCGTTTGCCCTGCTGGGGCGCACGTTCACGTCTAACTCCAAATAGCGACCAGCCGGGCAAAGAATGCACCAGGGGTGCCGTCTCCGCTCACATTGTATGACTACCACTGAAGGACTTCCCCATGGAAACGGGCACCGTCAAATTCTACAACGACCAAAAGGGCTACGGCTTTATTCAGCCGGACAATGGCGGCAAGGACGTGTTTGTCCATGCAACCGCTCTTGAGCGCGCTGGCATGCGCGGCCTCAACGAAGGCCAGAAGGTCTCGTTCGACACCGCCGAAGACCGTCGTACCGGCAAGGTCGCCGTGAACAACATCTCCGCCGCCTAATTTGCGACAGAGACGCTGACTGTTCGAGCCGGATGGGCGACCATCCGGCTTTTTGCTGTTTTGCGCCAGTCCGCCTTGCGCTATCTAAGAGCTCATGACCCCCGACATTTCCGCCGCACGCCGGTTCTCCGTGGCACCGATGATGGATTGGACGGATCGGCATTGCCGGTTCCTTCATCGCCTGCTGACGCGTCAAAGTCTCCTGTTTACCGAGATGATCACCAGTGCGGCGCTGGTGCATGGCGATCCGGTGCGCCACCTCCGCTATCGCGACGAGGAGCATCCGATCGCCATCCAGCTCGGCGGCTCGGATCCCCGCGAATTGGCGGAGGCGACTGCGCTGTCCCATCAAGCAGGATACGATGAGATCAACCTCAATTGCGGTTGTCCGTCGGATCGGGTGCAATCGGGCCGGTTTGGCGCCTGCCTGATGGCAGAGCCGGCGCTGGTGGCCGAGTGCGTGCGCGCCATGCGCGGCCAAACGGACCGGCCGGTTACCGTGAAATGTCGCATCGGCATCGACGATCAGGACACGGAGCAAAGCCTCGACCGCTTCGCCGATACGATGGTGGAGGCCGGGGTTGACGCCCTGTACGTGCATGCGCGCAAGGCCTGGTTGCAGGGCCTTTCCCCAAAGGAAAACCGGACGATCCCGCCGCTCGATTATGGCCGGGTATATCGTTTGGCCGAGCGCCTCCGCCCGCTGCCGATCATTATCAACGGCGGCATCGATACGCTGGAGCAGGCCGATAGCCATCTCCAGCATGTGACAGGCGTAATGCTCGGTCGCGCGGCCTACAGCAATCCCATGCTGCTGGGGCAGGTGGACCGCCGCGTTTTTGGCGACGAGGCCGGTCCTGCACTCGCCGACATCATCGCCGCCATGGCCAGCTATGCCGAGGAGGAACTTGCCTCGGGTACGCGCCTTAACGCCATCACGCGCCACATGCTCGGGCTCGCCAACGGGCTGCCCGGCGCGCGTCAGTTCCGGCAAATTCTGTCCGTCGATGCTTGCCGGCCGGGCGCTGGCCCGGACATCCTGTGGCGGGCGCTGGCCGCCGTCGAGCCCCTGAGCCGCGCAGTCTAGCGTCCAGCCTTACGCGTGCCGGGCGGCCCAGAAATCAGCCTGCAACGCGGCCGCTTCCTCTTCCAGCATCGGGCCGACGATCTCGGTCGGCCGCTGCCCCGCCTCGAAGATGACATGGCAGGGCAGGTCCAGGGTGGGATTTTCCTCATGCGCGCCGGTTTGCGCCTTGAGGTCCTTTTCGGTTTGCCCAAACACCACGCGGCCGATACCGGCCCAATAAATTGCCCCCGAACACATCGCGCAAGGTTCGGCCGACGTGTAAAGCGTGCAGGTTTGCAGGAAGTCGACGTCATAGGTTTTCGCGGCCTTCGAGGCGAGCAGCCGCTCGGCATGGGCCGTGCGATCCCCGCCTTCGCTCGAATAGCCGTTGCCTTGTTCCATCAGCACCCGGCCTTCGGCATCGGCCAAAATCGAGCCAAACGGGTGATCTCCCCCGAGGCGCGCTTGCCGCGCAACTTCAAAAGCGCGTCGGAGCAGGGTTTCATCGAAAGGCGAGGGAGTGCCGGCCATGTCAGTCCAAAAGTTCGAGGGAATTGCCCGATACCGCATAGCGGCTCAAGGTTTCAAGAAACGTCATGCCTAACAGGCTGGTTTCAAGTGCGCCGTGCTCGGCCACAAAGGCGCGCACTTTTTTGCGGACGATCGTCCCGATCTGCAATTGATCCAGCGTCACGATCGCGGCGCGTCCCGTGCCATTGGCCGTTGAAACCGGCACGGAAAAGCGCAGCGATCCGGTATCGATGCCAACCGTTTCGGCGTCTTCCTCCGTCAAAACCACCGCACTCGCGCCCGTGTCGAAGATGGTGGTGAGCGGAACGCCGTTGATGTCCACCTTGATCTCGAAATGTCCCCCAAGGCCGCGCCGAAACGTCGCCGAACCCTGTTGCTCGTCCACGATCGCAACGCCTGGCCGAAGCTCGCCCATGACGCGGCCAGCAACGCCGCTCAGGTCATCGCGATAAGTGTAGCCCAGCATCGCAAAGGCGAAGAGCCCGGCCCATAGCAAGACGCTGCTGGCCAACTCCCCGAATTTGTAGCGACGGCTGAATGCGCCCCCCGCCACCAGGATCAAGATCAGCATCAGCGGGATCAGCTGCCCGGTTTGCGCCTGCGTAAGGCCAAGGAGGCTGCCGGCATCGGAGCTGATCACCAAGGCCAGGCCCACTGCGACCAGAAGGGCAACGCCGATAAAAAGCATGATCGTCACCCGGCCAAACGAAGCGTTCGCATCAATAATGGCGTAGACAGTGCGGTTTTCAAGGCACCGATGGCGCTCAGGCGAAAATCAGCAGCACCAGCAATGCTGAAATTTCCAGCAAGGCCTGCAAGGCGCCAATCAGGTCGCCAGTTTGCCCGCCGACCTTGCTGCGCACCAGCTTTGCCCATCCTGATGCGACCGCAAGGCAGGCGAGCACTGCGACCCCGAGGCCAAGCATGCCGGCCACAGGGCCTGCGAAAATAAAGGTCAGCGCCAGGGCGAGTGCTGCACCCATGCAGAATGGCGTCATGCCGAGCCGCCCCACGGTCGCGGAAAGCCCGCTGCGCCGTGCGGAGGGCAGCTTGGCCGCCAGCCATAATGCTCCCGAACGGCCGAGTATGCTTGCCGCAATCCACGCCCCGAAGGCATCCAGCGGGCCGATCGAAATCAGCCCGGCAAGAATAAAGACCCTCAGGATCAGCAGGAGGCACAGCGCCGAAATTCCGTAGGTGCCATGCCGGGGGTCTTTCATGATCTCGAGCCGGCGCTCCGGGGTCGCCCCACCGAAAAGCCCATCGGCTGCATCGGCCAGCGCATCTTCCGCCATCGCGCCAGTGATCATGACGCCGACCAGCACGGCGATGGCTGCGGCTGCAGGGCCCGGCAGGCCAATTTGCGCGCCGATGCTCAAGATCACCGCGGGACCAAGAGCCAGCATCAGGCTGACAAAGGGCAGGGCGGGCGCCATGCGATGGAGGTCCGGGACCTCATGGGCGCGATCCCCGGTCGGCAGGCGCGAATAAAAACGAATGCCCATCAGGATATCGTCGCGCAGCCGCCGCCCGGTCAGCGGCGGACGGGGGTGCGGAGCGTTGTCGTTGGACGCGCGGCGACACGCACTTGCTTCGGGCGCCTTGAATTGCATTCGCATAGGGCTAGGCTCATAAGCGGGCCGACGCTTTTTAACACTCCCTGTTCTGAGCCGCCATGACCATCGACGCCGCTTATGCCGACCTTCTCGACTTGTTGATGAGCGTTCCCGACGGGAGTGAAACCGCCGTCGAGGCTGTTCGCAGTCACGACGGGCAGCTAACCAAGCCGGCCGGCTCGCTTGGCGAACTTGAGGAACTCGTGCGATTTCTCGCGCGCTGGCAGGGGAAAGCGCCCCCAACCCTCGACAATCCCATGGTTGCCGTCTTTGCCGCCAATCATGGTGTCACCGATCAGGGCGTCTCGGCCTTTCCCCGCTCCGTTACGGCGCAGATGGTCAAGAACTTCACCGATGGTGGAGCGGCGATCTCCCAGATTTGCGCCCTTCATGGCCTGAACCTGCGGGTGTTTGAACTGGCGCTCGACCTGCCCACAGGCGACATCACTCTTGAGCCGGCAATGGACGACCGCATGTGTGCCGCAACCGTCGCCTATGGCATGGAAGCGATCGCCGGTAGGCCTGACCTTCTTTGCCTCGGCGAAATGGGCATCGGCAACACCACAGTCGCTGCGGCGATTTACGCCGCCCTGTTCGGGGGCACGGGGGCCGATTGGGTGGGGCGCGGGACAGGCGTTGATGACGCCGGACTTGAGCGCAAGGCCGGGGCGGTCGACCGCGCCCTGGCGCGACATCGCGACGAACTCGATCACCCCCTGGCCATCCTTGCACGCCTTGGCGGGCGCGAAATCGCGGCCATGCTGGGCGCGCTCATGGCGGCGCGCCAGCAGCGCGTTCCGGTTATCGTGGATGGCTTTGTGGCAACCGCAGCTGCGGCAGTCGCCTATGCCGTCAACCCGGCTGCAATCGACCATTGCCTGTTCGCCCATCTTTCGGCCGAACACGGCCATCGCAAGGCGCTCGATGCACTCGGCAAGACGCCGCTGCTCGATCTTGGGCTGAGGCTTGGGGAGGGGACAGGTGCGGCCCTGGCTGCCGTGCTGGCGAAGACGGCCTTGCACCTGCATGACAACATGGCCACCTTTGGCGCCGCGGGGGTCGACGAGAAAGACGGTTGAGAATCTTTCCCCTACACCGTCAGCAACCCCGGCACCCAAAATTCCAAAAATTAGCGGGCTTCGTTGTAGATCTCCAGCCGCCGCTTTTTCTCGACCACCGGGGCAAGTGCGTCCATGACGCGAGCGCGTGGAAAGGTGCTGATCGCCTCGGTGCCGAACCGGACCTTTGAAAACAGGTCGAACCGTCCGCCATGCAGTTCCATGATCCGTTGCACGATCGGCAGGCCAAGGCCGGCGCCCTGTTCGGCCGTTTTCTGGGCAAGGCTGCCCTGGCCGAACGAGGAAAGAACGTGCTCGATCTCGTCTTCCGGGATGCCGGGACCGTTGTCACGCACCGAAACGAACTGGCCGCCATCGGTGCTCCGCCCGACGGTCAGCACGATCTTTCCGGATTGCGGGGTGAACTTCACGGCGTTGCTCAAGAGGTTTAGCACCACTTGCCGGATGGCGCGCTCGTCGCCCCAGAGCTTGGGCAGGGTATTGGTGGAGATCACGTAGTCCAGCGCCACGCCTTTACCGCGCGCCCGGATCTCGATCATGCGGCGGCAGTCCTCGGCAATGTCGATCAGGGACACGGCTTCTTCGTTGAGGTCGTACTTGCCCGCTTCGATGCGAGAAAGGTCGAGCAACTCATTGATCAGGTTCAACAAGTGCTGGCCACTGGAGTGGATGTCCCCGGCATACTCCTTATATTGCGGCACCATGTGCCCGCCTAAAAGTTCAGATTTAAGAACTTCGGAGAAACCGATGATGGCATTGAGCGGCGTACGCAATTCATGGCTCATGGTGGCCAAAAATTGCGACTTCGCCACGTTGGCCTGCTCCGCATGCCGGCGCGCTTCATCCGACATTTGACGCGCTTCTTGCAACTCGTTGATCAGTGCATCTTTTTCCGCCTGGTGCGCGATGGTCTCCAGTTCAGAGGCGTGCAACTGCCGGGCGAGGTAGACAAAGAAGATCTCGCCTCCAAGCATCACGCCGGCCAGCGCGTAATTCAGCATCCCGCCAAGGGCGATCAGGTTGATGCTGACCGTCAGGGTTGCCGGCAAGGTGCTCATCAGCGTCGCAGGCGGCAAGGTGCGGGTCGAGACCGAGTTTACGGCAACGCAGACCAGTGCCATGGCGAACATCACAACAGCCAGATCGGTTGGCGCGGCCACCAGGGTGAACAGGCTGAGGAGCGACCAGGCGATCCCGTACACCGTTTCCGCCGCCACAAAGTTGGCCGTCCAGCGTTCTGCGTTGAACTTGGACTTATCGGCCCGCTTGAAGCGGCGGCAGATCAGCACATTGGCGGAATGCGCGGCCAGCACCAGACTGGCCCAAATGGCCGCCGCCCAGGGCGGTATCCACAGGGAGGAAATAACGGCGAGGATAACGATGACGCCGCCAATGGCGAGCGCCCCGGATACGCGCGAGCCGGCATATTCATCGAGCAGCTCCAGATCAAAGGAGGCCCGCGTTCCGGAACTGGAGGTGAGCCGCTGGCGCGCTTCGGACACAGCTTTCTGTGCCGTCCGTCGCGGTTCACGCCCCATCAGGGAGCGAACGTCGGCCTCATTGCTTGCCGGCATAAACGGCATGGGACGGTTACTCGGTTACAAGATCAATGCGAAGCAAACAGCCTCGCTACGCGATGAGCAAACCTTACAGGTGGCGTAGTTAACCCCCGGTGAAATCCCGGCACGACCTGGCAGAAGTTCGTGGCAAAGCCGCGAACGTTTGGGCAAAGAACAGCAAAAAGCCGACCCGAGGGCCGGCTCTCGACGTCGCGACAAGGCGGAAAATTACTGGTTGACGACGATGGTCGCGCCGACCTTCACCCGCTCGTACAGGTCCGTTACGTCTTCGTTGGTGAGGCGGATGCAGCCCGAGGAAACGGCCTGGCCGATGGTCCATGGCTCGGACGTTCCATGTACCCGATAAAGCGTAGAGCCGATATAAAGTGCACGTGCGCCCAACGGGTTGTCGGGACCGCCCGGCATATAAGTCGGCAGGTCCGGAACGCGCTGGCGCATTTCGGCCGGAGGTGTCCAGCCCGGCCACTCGGCCTTGCGGGAGATTTTGTTGGTGCCGGCCCAGGCAAATCCTTCGCGCCCGACACCGATCCCGTAGCGGAGAGCCTTGCCCTCGCCGAGCACCAGATACAGCCGGCGCTCCGAAGTCTCGACCACAAGCGAACCGGGTTTCAGTTTGGTTTGGTAGGATACGAGCTCGCGCTTGACCGCACTGCTCCGCCGCGACCGTGCCGACTGTCCCAGGGGCCGTTCGTTGACCTGCTCCCAGATATTTAAATCGGAGTTGTAGATGAGCGCTGCCGAAACCGGCGCGACAGATGAGGCGGCCAGCACTGCGGTTAAAAGGCCCGCCCAAATAACGTTTGAAATCTTCATCAACAGCGCCTCAAACATCGAAACGGCGACACACGCCAGCTTCCAATATGATGCTGCATCCTAAGCCGTTCTTGTCCCAGAGCAAAGAGGGTGCGCCGCATTGGACCACACCAGAGTTAACACCATTCCTAGGTGTTGCTCGGCGGAGACAGCAATTCGCCTCCTATCTGACGTATGTGTGCACATGAACACCTTCGTAGGAAAGCGCTTCCGTGAGTGATGCCGACAAGCTCAGTGCCGCCCGCAAGGCCATGGAGGAAGTTACTCCGGGCATGCGCATCGGGCTCGGTACGGGGTCCACGGCGCGGCACTTCGTTAACCTGCTAGGAGAGCGTGTCGCTTCTGGGCTGGACTGCATTTGCGTGCCCACGTCGGAGGCGACCGAGCGGCAGGCGTTGGCGTTGCGAATCCCACTCACCAGCCTTGATGAAATCGATGAGCTCGATCTTACGGTTGATGGAGCCGACGAGATCGGACCGGGCCTTTCGCTGATCAAGGGCGGGGGTGGCGCTCTCCTGCGGGAAAAGATCGTGGCCGCTGCCTCGCGGCGCATGGTGGTGATTGCTGATGGATCCAAGCTGGTCTCGTATCTTGGACGATTTCCACTTCCGATCGAGGTCAATCCGTTTGGCCTTGCGGCGACCCGCCGAGCCATCGTGGACATACTCGCGGTCCACCAAGCGGAAGGGGCATTGCAGTTGCGCCGCAACGAGGCGGGCACGCCCTTCCAAACGGACGGTGGGCACCTGATCCTGGATGCTTTTTTTGGCCGTATTTCGACGCCAGAAGCGCTTTCAACCGCTTTGCTGGACGTGCCGGGGGTTGTCCAGCATGGGCTTTTTCTGGGACTATGCCAGCGGGCTTATGTTGCCCGGGCGGGCGAAATCGAAATCCATGATCCCTGATCGGCGTGTCGTTTTGTCGGGGAGCAGGAACTGGGGAGACTGATTATGCTTCAATCGACCAAAGGCAGGCTGCGGCGCGCCGCAGCTGTTGTGGCAACGGCGTTGGCATTGGCGCTGCCGGTCGTGCCCGCCATGGCTCAGGAACTGGCTCCCGAGCATTTGGCGCTGGCGCGCCAGTATGTCGATCTGACCGACACGGGCGCAGTATTCGAAAGCTCCCTCGTGACGACGGGCATTGGTTCCATGCGGACGCTCCTGGCTCAAAACCCGGGGATGACCGATGCCGTCAACACGGCAATCGAGAAGGTGCTGACCACCTACCGCGATCGCAAAGGCGAGTTGATGGACCAGTTCGCGCGCGTTTATGCGTCCCGGTTCTCGATCGAGGAACTGCGCGAAATCGTTGCCTTTTACAGTTCCAAGACCGGAACAAAGCTCGCGCAGGCCAATCTGCAAGTGAACAACGAACTGCAGGCAGTGATGCAGGTGTTCGAAGCCAATATGCGGCCGGAGTTTTTTGCCAAGGTACGCGCCGAATTGAGGGCCGTTGGCATCGACATGTAAGGGCGTCCCGGCCCTGTCGGTGACCTGCGTGAACCCCGCCCGCGTGCGCGATTCTTGATGGTACAAGGCCCTCCGCAAACGCCGTCGGACGCACTATATGAAAGCTTCTGGACGTCGTGATTTACCCGGGAGCCGCGCTTGACTGACCAATATGACCTGGTGGTGATTGGTGGCGGCTCCGGCGGGGTTCGCGCTGCCCGCATGGCCGCGACGTATGGCGCGAAGGTCGCGATCATTGAAGAATACCGGGTCGGTGGCACCTGCGTTATTCGCGGCTGCGTGCCAAAGAAACTCTACGTTTACGCCAGTCGCTTCGCGGACACCTTCGAGGTGGCGGAAAGCTTTGGTTGGCACGTGGAGGCGAGCTTTGACTGGCCGACCCTGGTTGCCAACAAGAACAAGGAAATCGACCGGCTGGAGCTCGCTTACGTAGCGGGCCTTGAAAAGCCCGGCGTGGAGATTATCCGTGACCGAGCGGTCCTAACCGGTCCGCAAACTGTTCAGCTCGTTCAGTCCGGACGCGCCCTGACGGCCAAGACCATTCTGATCGCGACCGGTGCGCGGCCCTTTGTTCCGGCAATTCCGGGGGCCGAGCTCGGCATCACCTCCAATGAGGTTTTCGACCTGCCCGCGCTGCCCCATTCGATGTTGATCGAGGGTGGCGGGTATGTTGCGCTGGAGTTCGCGACGGTCTTTGCCGGCCTTGGGGTGAACGTTACGGTGGTGTACCGGGGTGACCGCATCCTCAGGGGGTTTGACGAAGACGTGCGCGTCGGTTTGGAGGCCGGCATGCAGATGCGCGGTATCCAGTTCATCTACAACGCCACAACCGCCCGGCTGGAAAAGGCTGGCACGGACATTTCGGTGACCTTCTCCTCGGGCGTCGTTGCGCCCTTTGGTGCGGTGATGTTTGCGACCGGTCGCACGGCGAACACCACCGGCCTTGGCCTCGAAACGGCGGGAGTGGCCCTCGGCCGGAATGGCGCGATCGGGGTGGACGCCTATTCGCGCACCAACTGCCCTTCGATCTACGCGGTGGGCGATGTCACAGGTCGGGCACAACTGACCCCGATTGCAATCCGCGAAGGCTGGTATTTCGCCGAAACGGTGTTCAACAACAACCCCCTGGCTGTGGATCATTCCCAGATCCCGACGGCAGTGTTCACCGAGCCCGAAGTTGGCGCAATCGGGATGACCGAGCCGGAGGCTGCAGCGAGACATTCCGAGGTGAGTGTTTACGTTTCGCGCTTCCGCCCGATGATCAACACCCTGTCGCTTAAAAGCGAGCGCATGCTGCTCAAGCTGATTTGTGCCGGGCCGGATGAGAAGGTGGTGGGCTGCCACATCCTCGGCCCCGGAGCAGGGGAGATGATCCAACTCGTCGCAATTCCCATGGCAATGGGGGCCGGCAAAACCGATTTCGATCGCGCCGTGGCTGTGCATCCGACGGCCGCGGAAGAACTGGTGACGTTCAAGTCTCCGACCTACCGCTTCCGCGACGGTGTAAAGGTGTGAGCAGGCGCAACCAGTCTCGAATCGTCGCCGGCCGGTTTGGTTGACCCTGCTTCCTGCCGGACGTATAGCGAGCCTGTTACGCAAGCGAGTAGTGTCATGAGCACCTGGACGCCCCAAAGCTGGAGAAGCAAGCCTGTTTCGCAGCTGCCCGCTTACCCCGATGCTGTGGCCCTGGCCGAGGCGGAACGTCAGCTCGCAAGCTTCCCCCCGCTGGTTTTTGCAGGTGAAGCACGCGAACTTCGGGCGCAACTGGCCGACGTGGCACGAGGCGATGCCTTTCTACTGCAGGGCGGCGACTGCGCCGAGAGCTTCGCAGAGCATGGCGCCGATCATATTCGTGACTTTTTCCGCGTGTTTTTGCAGATGGCGGTGGTTCTGACCCATGGCGCCAGCAAGCCGGTGGTCAAGGTTGGCCGCATCGCAGGGCAGTTCGCCAAGCCCCGCTCGTCCGACACTGAAACGATCGGGGCCGTGACCCTGCCCAGCTACCGCGGCGACATTGTCCACGACATCGCTTTTGATGCGGAAGCCCGGCGGCCCGATCCGTTGCGCATGCTGATGGCTTACCGGCAGTCCGCAGCGACGCTGAATCTGCTCCGTGCCTTTGCCTATGGCGGCTACGCCGATCTGACGCGCGTTCATGAATGGACCGTCGGGTTCATGAAGGGCTCGAACTGGTATCCGCGCTACGAGGAACTGGCCAAGAAGATCGACGACGCTATCGATTTCATGCGTGCCCTCGGCTTGACCCCAGAAAATACGCCGGCGCTGCGGCAGACAAGCTTTTACACAAGCCACGAAGCCCTGCTGCTTGGTTACGAGGAAGCGCTGACCCGTCGGGACTCGATCACCAATGATTGGTACGCCACGTCGGGCCACATGATCTGGATTGGCGACCGCACTCGCCAGCCGGACGGGGCCCATGTGGAATATTTCGCTGGTATCAAGAACCCGATCGGGATCAAGTGCGGCCCGTCATTGCGCGGCGATGATCTGCTGCGCCTGCTTGATCGCCTCAACCCGCAAGACGAGGCGGGGCGCGTCACGCTGATTGGCCGTTTCGGGGCAGACAAGGTGCACGAGCATCTGCCGCAATTGATCGAAACGGTGCAGAAGGCGGGGCGTACCGTGGTGTGGTGCTGCGACCCAATGCACGGCAACACGATCAAGGCTTCCAATG
>Ga0210040_10008748_pt1 | contig 11914 bp, 9 predicted proteins | sample CryGeyCG12114_NA_FD_185462 | JGI IMG/M metagenome (GOLD analysis project Ga0210040, IMG submission 185462) | Groundwater microbial communities from aquifer - Crystal Geyser CG19_WC_8/21/14_NA (SPAdes) (version 2) | ecosystem: Environmental > Aquatic > Deep subsurface > Groundwater | place: USA... | reverse complement strand
AATTCTGAACCATAAAAACACACCTTTACACCGCCAAAGACAATTTTACATAACATGGTGCGATGGCCAAATAATTGTTATTAGCAACATTGTAAAATTTTGTGTTGTGAATTGTTGGAATTTTTCCATACTAAAAGTGGAACAGTATCCCTGTTCGGTTTTTGGCTCCGCCTAAAGGATTGCCATGTAAGTACAGTCTTATCTAAACTTTTCCAATACCGTGGTGGTCAATTCTGTGGCTGTACCGTATTGCCAAATATTGATGAACATTTTGATATAGACACTTGGTCATCCGGCCTCCCACGTTAACTACTGCCTTACGTGCAACTCAATTGTGCAGTGTATGGCAGGTTTGCCAATTCAAAAGCACATAAACATTTCCATCACAGTGCTTTTCGAAAGTTTCTGTGCCCTCATCGTTTTTGGATATTCGACTTTGCTGTCCGTGATTTCATCCTTACGAAGCGGTAACCTTGTCCGCCGTTTTCGTCGTGTTTCCTGCCAGAAATTCTTCCGAGTTCCGATAGTCGTGCCTCCCCTGGACTTTACAGCCGCCAGGACTTCTCACCTACTCTGCGATCCAGCCCACCGTTTCTGTGGTCCTTTCCGGTCTGTTCAACTCCTCACCTACTAACTAGGCCCTTTCCTCCCTTCAACAACAACATTCAAAGTCTACACGTCCACATTCGGTCATCTCTCACAACTTCATTTTTCCACCCGTTATCCTAACTGTGTTAAACGTGCAAACTAACTTTCTCATCTGTGATTGTGCGCTTACATCTATCAACAACCACCACGGTATCCGTAATTTTGTATATCTCCGACAAAAAGGTACTGTACTTATTTTGTTATCGTTTGTTATTTTTGTTTTGGTCATGGCTCAGAATATCCTACATAACTAGTTTTTCCACTCAATATTGATAGTGCGAATATAAAATTTAATTATCCTGCTATAGTATAGTTAGTAAGTCAACTCTACATTTTGTCTGTCTGTCATACATTCGTGGTGTCCATAATTACTTGACATTGACTATATCTGTATACCTATTAGTAATTATCGTATAGTCGCTCACTCGCAATTGCATAACGCGCCACGCATGCCAAAAGCAATTCCCATTCGCTAAGGTTTTTCTATATTCGCAACTTTTCATTCTCACATTCTATGGCCAGGGATTTTAACCTGTCCCACAACTTGCTCTGTCACACGGTGTAATGTTTTGACGCCGGCGGTTTTGTGGGGATAACATTTTCGTTTATCACATTGTGATAATCCAACCTCAATTATTGCGACGCTTTTCCTTGCTGCAATGCCTATTGGCCCATAATTTGAGTAACCTGCGTGTTAGGTTTCCTCATTTAACTTCAAACAGTGACCTTGCTTTGGGCCCTCATATAACATACACTAAGAATTAGGAATTCCATCGCGTGCGGATTTTTATTTCAATTTAAGTACTTCTCAATGTTCTAGTGCAGACACTAGAAAATGAGAGGCCGATTGTTTACTTATATCGATTGGTGGAGTTAGGGGTGGACGAAACAGCTGTGGGACTTAAAAATGCTTTAATACAAGTATTTCAAAAGGATGGTATTGAAAGTCACATGAAAGAAAAACTTGTTGGTTTTGGGTCAGACGGAGCAGCGGTGAACACAGGAAATATAAGCGGTCTAGCTATACAGCTGTCAAAGTTTGCTGGCCGGAAATTGTATAGTGTTCATTGCATGCCTCACCGCATGGAATTGGCTGTCTCAAAGTCAATGAAAGACAATACATTTTTTCAGCAATTGACAACGAAAGTCAACAGCACTTAAAGCTTCTATGCTGGTTCCTCCAAAAGGACAGGCCATTTACGGATGAATGCTTTAGCAACTGGCTTCAACTTGTTGAAGCTGAATTACATCTTTGAACAGAGGTGGGTTGCATCGGAAGAAATAGCTGTGCGGAGAATTTTTCATAATTGGATACTTCTTGTGCAAGATTTGGAAGATATAATTGCTCCTGCTAACAAAGCAAAGTTTGAAAAAGCACAAGCACCTGCTACTGGTCTATTGAAACAAATCAAAAACAGATCATTTTTGGCTGGCTTAGCTTTGCTATGAGATTGTTTGGAAACTTTAAAATATGTGTCCGTCAGGATGCAGAAAAGTGGCGGTCTTCTTGTGGGCAAAGAAGCAATAAGAAAGGACTTGATTAAAATCATTAAAAGCATGGAAAAAAAAGATGGTAAACATGTTGTGCAGTTGATCAAAGACTCCGTGTGTTCCGATCAAAAAAGCTCTAGAACCTGCACATTGACTAATTTTATGGACTCCACCTCAGTGCGTTACAAAACGGTGGAAGTTTGGAAAGATAAATCTGGAGCTGATTTTAACAAACTGCGCAAGAGTTTTATTAATAAACTTTTACAAGAAATTGAAGAGTACTTCCCTGAGGGTGCATACACTGACTTCGAAATTTTCATTCCGGATAATTTGCCATCAACTGTAGCTGAAGTTCAGTTTTATGGACTCTCGGAAATTCATAATTTGGCTGTCCGGTTTTCTTTGTCTCCAAGCGACGCCACACAGCAATGGGTTGCTTTATTATCGGATCTCATTGAGCAAAGCGATTACTGCTCTAAAAAAATAAAAGCAGAAGCTGATGTTTTTTGGCCATACTATCTAAGAGAGCTACCAAATTGGGGCCGCACAATTAAAAGACTACTCAAGTTGGTGTTGGTTTTACCATCTAACAGTGCGGACGCCGAGCATGTCGAAGGGTTTGTGAGAATCCGTTTCAATGGCGCTAAAGACATTAAACAATTTCCGGCTGCAAAATACGCTAGACTTTGGATTAAAGACCACATAAGAACTGATGACCCCACGCGAAGGCCATCAACCGATGTAAATGTGGACCTAAATCCAGATGATTATGGAGAAGAAGTTACGGGAAAAAAATATTTTCCCCGCACTGCGCTCTTTTAATCTTCATCAGTTCCTCTCACTATGAGTAATTTTAACCCTTATGAGACCAAGGTAGCTAAAAATATATTGTGAATCACGACCAAATTTAGTAACATTATTAAATACTAAGGCGACCAATAACATTGACAATTTAACAGGTACCAAGTACTGATTATATGAATGCCAAAAAATCACACGTTCCCGAATTTAAATACGAAGATTAGAGGTGAAAAAGAACAATTTATTGTAACAAAGACTGAAAAACTATAATAATTTTTACTAAAACTAGGTTTTTACTCTAGAAATTTGAGAACTAACTATGCTTGAATCGAAGCATCTAATTCTTGAACTGGGACAAACGGTTTCCTCTGAAAAATTAAAAACTTAAAGATTGAAACTGAATTTAATAAATGTAATGACGGAATTAGCTCACTTACTATAGGCAACGATGTGATAGTGTGATACTTATGAAAACACGATGGATCAGAATTTATGCACAAAGACACATTGCAAGTTACCTTCTTCAATATCCATTATTGTTGTTTTCTTTAAAGCCAAAAAACGGACAGAATTTGCAAGCTGAGAAACTCAATTTTTTAAATACTAAAATGGAAGTAGTCGGTCCTTCACGACATTGTTTTTAAATACTAATATAGCAGTACTTGGTATCCTAGGCACCAGACAAAAAATACTAACATAGCAGTAGTCGGGATTTTACTCATTTGCAAAAAAATACTGCATATATAGTACTTGGGAGCCTGACATGGCAACAAAAAATACTATAATAGCAGTACTTGGTCTCATAAGGGCTAATGATATATCTTTCAAAACTCACTCTTGACGAAGTTCTCTCATCTGCGTTTTAGCTTTTTCTAAATCTTCTTGGAACAATGTTTTCTGGGTATTCACTAGAGCAACATACATTTCGAGATCTGCACGTGATGATTTTTCAGCTTCAAGACCGCATAAAGTTTCACGAAGCTGCAATTTACGAATGTAAATGAAATACAAACTTACTGAACAATTAACTTGAGAATGAATGGAACAGATACCTTTTCGTCCAACTGTGTTAATACTCCTTGAGCATTGTGATCTTGTAAAAGCGTGGATAAAGCGTCATTTCCTTTCACTAAAGATGCTTGAGCATTCTGAAGAGCAGCTAATTGCTCATCCGATGCTCGGACTTTGTTTTTAAGGGCAGCAACTTCTTCTTCCAATTGAATGACTAGAGATCGAAGCACTTCAGCGTCTTCTTGAGCCTTCACAGTTTTTAGCAAAAAAAAATATAATTAAAATTTCAATTCATGCATGATACCACGGCAATATCCATAGCTTAGCTGTGCTGCGCTTACGTATTTATGAGGTTTTACTTTCGCGTCTTCCAAATCTTGAAGACTATCGTTGCTTACAGACATAGTAGAATTTAATTTTCTGGTTAAAGTTTTAGTCATTGCAGACAAGGAAGGAAATGATTCAGCATTACCACCTGAATAACTAAAATTACCACGAACTTCATTCAGTTCACTTTCAAATTTCTTGTTAATAATTTTGTAATGCTGAATTTCTCCTTCGTATTTCTGCTGCACATCAGTTAAAGCTTCTAGAAAAGTAAAAATGCAAATTTTAAGCAAAACGTAGAGATTGTGATCATGTAATATTTTTTATAATAATAACCTTCATATTTTTTCATCAACTTATGGCGATGTTCACGTTCCATTTGAAGCTCATTTTCTTTAGTCATCTCGGCAATCGTTACTTGACTTTTAGCTTCGTTCAATTCGTCTCTCAAGTTTTTGTTCTCTTCTTCTAGCTTTTCACGGGCAACAAGTTCGGCTTTGAACTCCTCTGTGCAAAAAATGCATAGAGAATTAAATTTCGTGTATATTAGTTGCGACGTTGCGACAGTACTGTAGAAACCTAATAAAAGAGCACAGGAGCCGGACATATTGTAATTATAACTGATACTGTGACTAATTTAGTCTAAAAGTTCAGCATTAAAAGCAAACACTAGGTACACTGCTATTCTAACTATAAAATGAGTGTCAACAGAATCAAAATAATAATGGGAATACTCGAACGGAAAAATAGACGGTTACCAATAAAACAGATAAACAAACCTTCTTTCTTCAAGAATAATTCTTTATATTTGGCACGTTTGACTCCGAATTCATTGTTGAGCTCGGAAATTTTCTTTTCGAGAACAACTATTCTATCATCTTCCGATTTCTCAGCATCTAATTCATAACAATTTGACATTTTTTTATCAATGCTTTTTTGTTACTATAGACGCCCAACTATAATGTTAACAGCCATACAGCTATAGCCGCTTGGGCAGAAACACTTTTTCCAATTAGATAAAGCTAGCGCGGATAAATTGATTAAGATTAGTTACTATTACATAACAAATTACTCAATTTTATAGGAAGCAACATAGCAACACGGAACTGCAACCACGTAAAACTCAAAGTTCCAAATTAACTGGCAAATTAGAAAATGTACTTCCGCCCAAATGAAATTAAAAATACCGTATATTTCTTACCATCGGTAATGTTACAACTAGTTCCAGTGCTTTCAGGTGGGCCATCGCCCGATCCATCAGTAGGCACGGTGTTCATCATATTAGCGTATTAGCCCTGCAAAATTAAGATGATGATACTTAAATACAGCAAAACCAGGAGACTAGAAAAACTGAGCCTCCCCTCATCTTCTATCAATATTTTAACCTCACCTTTTTAATCTCGGGTGATGATGGTGACACAAACTACACACTTGACAGGCAAGTGATTAAGCTATCATTATTGTCCTTTGAAATTTGCATAAGTGTCAAGGTTGGGTCAGCAAATCAAAATGCAATTTCTCATATTCTGACTATTCAGGTCCACATTCTTATAAAGTTAATATTTATGATTTACTGTTTTAATAAGTAACACACAACAGAGGAACACTGCACTTTTCTAACTGATATCTGGTACGTTAATGAAAGGTAAAGACAGCTATTTAATCCGTCCTCGAAACTTTTCTCATATTTGTCGACTCTTGGGTGAGTGGCAATGACTCACAAATGGACAATTTCATTGTCCAAATAAACAAACTTCCATTTATTAAGATGATATGATCAATTGGAACTTCAATTTTTGAATTTCGTGCTCAACATTTTGCGATTGAAAAGCTCTACAATAGATGCTACCATATGCACTGCTTTTCATACATCCAAATTCATCCATATGCTGTGTGGAAAATGGCCGATGACAAAACTTTAATGCCGATATCCAAAAATAATAATTACAAAAAAAATGATTGACTGCTTTAAAAAATAGATGATTTATAAGAAGAATGTGCAGATTTGTAGTAAACTGTGAGAAGAAGAATTTTCGGTGAATTTTACGAACAAGGTATTTGCATTTTCATAAGCATGCCTTGCAGGCGTTGGATTTAATTTTCGTAGAGAGCGAATTTTCAATTTATTGTTCGTAATTTATGACATGCATTGTCTAAAAAATAGTGTATCTCTGCCATAGTAGATTTATCAAGGAAATATCCATTTCCCCTTTTCACTCCAAAATTCGTAGTTTGTGGTTTGTGTGCTATTCCACTTCGAAGACTTCTCTTTTGCTCCATTTCGCCCGGTATATTGCTTTGGTTTATTAATTTTGTGCATGCATATGGTAGTGTCATTTGTCTGAAACGCCAGGTTTAATTTTGAATTAAAATCTTTAAGATTTCTAATCGAAAAAAGCAAAATAATAAAAACATTACAAATGTTGAATTGAACTACCAATGTTTACTACCAATATAAAAAAGAAAAGCGTGTTTTGGTCCAGAAAACGCAATAAATTTCACGTAATATGTTTTCTTGGAATCTAAAATTTTAGATTTTACTTGCAAGATATCTCCATTGCCTGCATATGATCCTGATCATAGAACTAGATATATATAATACTGATATAATGAATTTCTGCGTATCATAAAATGTTACTTTTCCATGATTATATGTGCTTAGCTTACTTAGTTAGCATACAAGCTACAAGTAAATTACGAAGTCGATGGATCACCATTTCACCATGAAAACATCACAATACTTTCAGACTGCCGATTATGCGAGTGCCGGTAGGCTTTTTAGAAATGTGCAGCACCGCTTACGCGGTGCTGCCACATTTCTACAAAAAGCCTCGGCATGAAGTATAATCACAATTATATTTCACTCGCATTTGCACAACGTGCAACAGCCGCAAAGCTATCGCTTTGCGGTGTTGCAACGTCGTGCAAAAAGCTCGCTCGTATAATTTATTGATTAGTAATGACACGACACGAAAATAACATTTTAATATCATCAATTTTGTGTTCACAAAGCGTGCGGCAGGAAGTGCTCCAAAAAATTTTTGACGCAAGACTATAATGCTGACAATGAACAAGTAAATATGTCCGCTATCTAATATTATTATTTTATTATGCTATTGTTGAGAGCAATATATATCATGCTGCTTGACATGAACATGCTGGACTGAACAAGTTTACTAACTTTAAAGAATTAATCAGTCGTAACGATCAAAGTCCGTAAATAGGGACTTAGAGTTTAATAGATTAAATAGAGTCACTAAAAAACATAACTTGAATACAAACATAAATTGAAAAATTGAAAGTCAGCAAAAAGTAGAATGTCACAACAACAAACACTCTGTTCTAATAAAGTTTCGGTCTTTAGGAGATAACCCGAGTGCAAAAAGGCAAAAAACACGATAAATTTAGTGGCTGATTTAGCATACTTGCTTGGCAGTTCATTCTATATAACGACTGACAACAACGACGATCGTTCATGGAGTTGAGAATCTATAGATTGATTACATGCGTCAGTAAATATACCGTTCTAAATTTCTGGCGCATCATAAAATGTTACTTTTCCATGATTATGTGTATGTGCTTAATTGAGCCTTAATCAATTACACTATATTACTTGGAAGTGAAAAACGACACAGATTAACACTCGAGACGGGACACTGCATGACATAGCACATTATGTTAGTTCTTCAGTACTGCTTTGCCAGCAACGGGAAAAAACCGATTCATAAATCCTGTATAAGTTAGGTGGTACATTATATAATCCATAGTTATAGATAAAGAAAAAACTAACGAAGCAATATATAATACTAACTAACTATGGTTGCTCATATTTGCTAATTAGCTATAAATTAATGGATTAGGCACAAAAAGCATTCAGGGACTTTTGTTTCTCTGGATGTATTATGTATGTAATGTAATATGGCACTAATGACACACATCTTAAACATTGCAACAAACTTGTCTGGTTGTCTGGCAAACGGGCAAACCTGAACAAAGAAAATCCAGTCATCACTCATCGATTCGGAGTCAAATGTTATCACAATGCATATAGTCTACTTATCTGTACCCCGTCCATAATGGACAGTAAACTTGTGTGCATAAAAACAAATCTACTGCGTCGCACATTTTTCCTATCTTCCTTTTCTCTGATCCTGATTAAACCCACATTATGCAAAACATACATATAGACAAAAACTCATGAATTTACATGTTAATACAAACAGTAGGACAGTGGATTAAATTTACTGACTGACTGACTGACTAACAAAGTTAAATTTATTTGTACAGTTTATTTGCCTCTTGATCAGCAAAAATTTCCTGGTCACTTGACGATTGTATTTAGATATGGGTTTATAGACTTGGCAAAAAATTTGCGAGGAAAATATGAATTTATTCAAACATTGTTAAGTGGACAAACTAAATGTTACTAACTTGGACATCTATAAAGGTCAAAGTAAGCTATAACTCACTGACTCATCCAAAATAAGTACAGTCAGCATTTCTTTAGTCACTTTTAGTCGCAGTCTGCAATTTCCCAATGAAACGAACTACATAAATAATAATAATAATAAACATACGCCGGCCGGCAACTTTGACCTAGTTGAAAGCCATTGCTAAATGCTAACTAACTGTTGAGCTAAAAATGTGAATCCAATGCTAATATCTACAAGAAACCCGATTCATCTCATGTGATGACTTGACGCATCATAACGTATTCAAACTGGTTGCAAAAATATTGCGCAGTAGTGTATACAGCATAGAAGTTTCCATTGTATTTCTTTTAGTTATACCTAACTTACTCAATGATAAGTAACAATACATCCAAACCTATATCTAATCCGCATGTGGTTCTCATTACAATGAGCTGGTTGTGGCATACTTTGTCCAAAATTTATTGACATTGGAAAAGCTCCATGTATACTATAAGAAACTAATTGTTAACCCTGTTACAAAGAATACACATCTTAAGAAGGGAGATCTAATAAAGTTCACAATTGACATCTGACTGACTTATATATCAAAATGAACAGTGAAAAAAACTGTATCACATGCGACTTCCTCATTCTTTCAGTTTTGCAGATTTTGACATGATTAGTTGGCAACTAGTTCATGCACACGTTTTGAACCGAGTCCCGGACCTAAACCAATATACAGAATATGTAGATGCAAACAAACTATCTAACTGAAATCCCACTAAATATGTATATTCAGGAACTGGTACAAATTTTTGGCCTATCTAACTGTGCGTATGTGTATTTCAGTCTGCACAAGGGAAGTCAAAGGTAGTTGGTAACTTTTGAGTTTATATATTTGAGCAAGTCTTAAGATAGTTGGATTTAAATGGAGCTCTAAAAATATATTTTTTTGTCTCTCAGTTAGTCAGACTAATTAAAACTAACTAACTGTTGCTGCTACCTTACATTAGTTAGTAACATGACATAGGTACGCAACCTTTCTCTTTAAAATATGATAAGAAACGCGACCGTCAGGGACTTGCTCTAGTATGAAAAGGTGAGCTCGTATGGGTTCACCCAAGTTAGATCGTAAATAATTATGTACAGCTAACTAACATAAGGAGTACATGAAAAAAGCCAGTTAGGTTCAAATAGCTTCGAACAAACTAACTGATACATATATGATGACTAAAGGAACGGTTACTGCTCTCAAAAGATAATAATAAACATTATGGTGGGGTGTGTGCATAGAAAAAACAAATATGCTGCCAAAGTATACATAAAACGGGATGATATACATAGGGACTGAGCTGGGCATTTTTTGTTTGCATTCAAACTAACTACTAACACTAACTCTAGACTTGTGACAGCAAAGAACATCATCGGGAGTAGTTAGTTTGCAAAAAATAAGGTGACGATCACAGCGTGTTTACTTTTCAGACAGCATGGCGTTCTAAACTCTCTGTCTTATACTAACTAACCAAACAAGATGGTATGGCTAGAACTAATGTCTACCAATACTCAACTAACTAACTAAACAGAAAGTTTCTCAAGTGGGCATTATGTAGTTGGACGAAACCAAACCAGCATAAGAATCAAATAATAGTAACAATAAGAAATGCAGGTGAAGAAGCTATATGTAATATTGCATACTATGTTATTTAGTCTTTTTGGGAATAATGATGGTTAGCACGGGCTGCACGGGTAGCTCATATAGTAAAAACACGCTGCGCTATGCAACAAAGTGAGTTAAATAATAAAGAGAATTCAAAAGGATAGGAAAGCTTCCTTTTTCACCTTAAATAAAGCATAAAGCGTATTTAATAAATAATAATATAATAAGATCGTTTATTGCAGATTCTTTGATCCATAGTTTTGTTGTACAGTACATGTCAATTTTTATACATTTAGTAGTCTAGTCCACTCCGAAAACATTGGGTTCAAATGACCAGAAAAGATTAAGATCAAAAGACTTTGAAGATTCAATTGCCCTCAGGTAGACAGTCGTTTATTTGTTGTCAGTATAATAAGGTAAAATCATTCTATCCTCTGTTTATGCTTGTACCTATACAATACTTTGGTTTGCAGCCAGTTATATGGAAAACGATAAAAATCCAAACAAATCAGTATAGTTAGTATACTGATTCTCATAATTTTGCTTCATTTGCTTGCGTCATGAGCTGTGCTCTGGCAAAACCGTACAGCAATAAGTAATTGGTTATGCACGGAGCACTATGTTTCTCACTCACTCAGTGTGGAATTTTCTTTTTAACGGGTAAAAAACCACTTGATGCAGGTAAGAGGCGAAAATGAGCAAAGCGTTTACAAATACAAACATAAGGTTATACAATGCAACATTTTCGTGAATACAATTTATGACGAAAAAAATATTGCCATCAGCATACTCAAAATCCTACCAATCACATTGGCTCTTAGCCTTTCAGTATGTATTTTTCGCCAATTTCGTTGAGTATTTATGATACAAAGTTATTTTCTCAAGTTATCGGATACCTATACGTTATGCCCAGACGAATAGTTTACCGACTCGTCAGTCCAAAAAAGTTTTACTGGAAAATTCTTGTTTAAAAAAAAACATATCCTGCAAGCCTATGCCGGCATTAATGGTCTATAGAAAACCGGTTGTTGTTCTTTATAAATTTGTTTTGGCTACTGCAACAGTCTTTAGTTAAACTGCCTATAGACCATATGATGAACTCATTCGCCTTCGGTCGAGGGTTGCATTATTGATACATACACATTATTAGTGATATGTATGAAAACAATGGAAATGTTGAATTACGAAAAAATATAGTGATAGTTATACAGATAGTTAGCTGCGAAGGTGATCAATTCATGTGCTCAAAATGACAACTCATGCACACAACGACATATGTAAGTTGACTTTGGGAGAGATACTGAAAGGATGGCACCGTTTTTCACTTTACGGAAAACACAACTGCATCATTATTATTGATGTATAATCGCCACCTTGAAATGTGTGGTTTTGTCCCAAATATAAGTTGGTTGAAATAAAAACAGACGGAACATGGGCGTGTTTATTACGAAGCCGAAGGCTGAGTCAGGTAATTACCAACGGGAGCGCCCTATGCTGCACATGTTAAAGCTAAAATCACCTGAAAACGCAAGATGAAATTTGTGTTAGTAAACTCTGTTTGGAACGG
>Ga0210040_10008747_pt1 | contig 11914 bp, 4 predicted proteins | sample CryGeyCG12114_NA_FD_185462 | JGI IMG/M metagenome (GOLD analysis project Ga0210040, IMG submission 185462) | Groundwater microbial communities from aquifer - Crystal Geyser CG19_WC_8/21/14_NA (SPAdes) (version 2) | ecosystem: Environmental > Aquatic > Deep subsurface > Groundwater | place: USA... | reverse complement strand
GCGCCTCATGCACCTCGTAGCATAGCGAACACGCATAGCTGCTGGCCAAGCCAACGTTCGCGACGCTGGGCTCCAATTTGAGGCGCGCCAACGCAAGGCGATATGCACATTTCAGCTCTCAGCTGAAGTTGGTTCAGCCACGCCAAGAGCACTGTTCCAGAGAGGAATTCTGCCCGAGGAAGCCTTCAGGAGGTGCAAGAGACAAGAGACTTTGCTCTGCTATATCAGATGTTCGATTTACGTTCATCCCATACAAAAGACACAAGCTATGAGCATCATTAGACGCTTAACGCTCCCCATAGTATAGTGGTCTAGTACGCCTGACTGTAATGTTCAAAGCCTTCAGGAGACGCTCGTTCGAACCGACGCTGGGGAGATTCAGCTCCATCTTCTTTTTTGCTGCTCTTATTTTGCAACCATGAGTACTCAGTCTCTTCTTCGCCGAGACTTGTGGCTGGACATAGTCGAGCTGAATACTCGGCTGGCATCATACCAACAGCTGCGACTAAACTTACTTTTTGCAGGTGCGTACATCCCCACGAGAGATCTGCCCATGAAGAAGAGACAGTGGAATTCGAATTGTGGTATATCAACTCTTGAAACCACGGTATACTCATACAAAGTCACGAGCCAAGGACACTGCCTAGGTGTATGTGAAGACTCCCCTTGGTGCAGTGGCAGCACATCCGACTGTAATAGCAGAGCTTTCGGAAGACCCTCGTTGTAGGTCACCACCCAGCACTCAGGTGTTCGAACTACCGTACTGACAGCAATCAGCGATCCGCGGAGGGGAGAAATTTGCAGCTATGGTGTCTATCTTTTTGCCAGTTCCAGCTACCATACCGCAGTCGTAGTTGGCCTGCCGAGAGCTGAGACACTGTGGCTTGCCAAATGGCGAGCTGAAGGCAGGGCTAGACTCTGAAATTCTTTTTTTGGACGCCTAACACGATAGCCGCGAATACCGTGCTCCTCTGCGTGTTCGTTCTTTCTTTGATGAGAAGCATGAGTTTCTATCGTTGTTGTAGTACTATATGAATGCTCCAATGTTGCTTCTCATCATACAAGAAACCAATACTAGGCGCATCACGTGCGTACTCCTCCTAGTGTAGTTGGTTATCACGCTCGACTGTAATATTGCATTGTCTTCGAGAGGTCGGTCGGTTCGAATCCACCGGAGGAGACTTCAGCTGAAAGCGCCTTCTTTTTTGCTTCAGCTATTGCGCTGCCGACACGATCCTTCGACTGAGCACCAGATCCATATTTATGCAAGCTATCAGTTCTGGTTTCACTCGCGACTCACGCTGAATTGACTTGTCGAAACTCCACCATGAAAATGCTTGGTTGTCCATAAACTAGAGCTGCCGATGGTGATAGCATCTAAACGATGCTAGCGTGTTGGCCTACGCGACAATCGCACGTTCGATGGACGTGGCACAAATGGGATGTGGTGGCAAATGCCACCGTCTTTCTTTTCGAGCTTCAAGACGCTCCCTCCATAAAGCCCGCTTCTCACTCACGACGTGCAGGCAAAGACTCGACTTGGGCTACCATCCAAAATGAACATGGGTCCATCGTTCTCATGTGATCGCGGTGCACTTTCCGCACGCATGCACCTGCCGCTTCCAGCCCCCTTGGTTTCCGGGCCGCCCCACAACGAAGCGGGAGAAACACAGCGCCGCGGCGCGCTCTTCAATCACGAACACCAAACTGCGCCTGCAGGCTGCTGCTGAGGCTTTTCATTAAGGACATTGGCTATTGGGCATCGGGCGACGGAGATCTTTGCATTTGGACGGTCCCTTTGTCGCATGATCGACTCGGATCACCCGCGCATGACGCAACGGCCACCATCACCAGCAATATGTACGACTTCAATGAGGCGCGATCACCTTTAACGAACGACAATGTGCAAGCGTGGGCTCGCACAAATTTTTCCGCACCGTTTCGCGCCCTTCCGAGATTCGCGAGACTGAATTGGACCGGTTTCGATGAGTTTTCGATGAGCAGGCCTGTCTGGAGGTCATTAGGTCGCTCGTCACACAAACAGCTGCTGGTCATAGGAGGGTATGCGCCGGGTCCGGAGATCGAAGAAGAACCAACGGATCGCGTAGTAGCACATGTCCATACGGATGAGGCTGAAGTCAGCTTTTATCGAATCGCCGAGGTTGAAGACACGGACATTCTCGAGTTACAGCCAGTAAATTCAACAGCCACGGTGGCATTTCATGCGCCTTTTTGCCATGTGGGCGACGATACCGGCGGATCAAAAGCTATTCATCGTGTTTCGGCTCTGATATTATATTATTTTCTGGCAGCCGGACACGTGAAAGAGCTGATAAGGAACAAGTCAGATCCGACTATGTTCACGAGGAATTTCAAAGATGCGTGTGCCTGGATTGAGAACGACGGAGAACGCCCAATATTACCACCTTCAAGACGTTCTTCAGGTTTTGTCACATCACCGCCGCTGTGTAACAGCGTCCCAGTACGGCCGAAACGCTCATCAACCATATGTACGTATATAACCTACGTCGAAAGGACGAACATTCGGCTAACGATACCACAAGCATCATTGTCACAATCCACCAACACAGACGACACACCAACACCTCCCATAACACGATCAGCAACCGACAGCATTAGTGTCAAGATCAAGCGCGAACGAGACGAAGACACCCTTGCACGACCAAAAAAGCACCCACGGCGTACGCTTAGCGAGCAGATTGTAATCACCAAGTTCCAAGACTCTATTCTAAGTCCCAAAAGCCCGCTACCCAGGAGTCCAGCACCCGAGCGCGTCAACAGAGCTCTTACAGATCGGATCCAGCACCTCAAGGATGAAAACGCCGACCTCAAAGACAACATTACTGGCCTGGAAACCGAGAGAGATGAGTTGGTGCGGCGGACAGCGAAAGAGCTACGGAGTTTGCGAACGTTGAAAGTGGAAAATGAGCAAATGAAGAAAGACATGGCGACGGTGATGGAGAGACTTACGAGTATGGAAAGTGAGATGGCGTCGTTAAGAGCGAAAGTTGACAAGGGGGATAAGAGATCGAAGGGATAAATGCATTCATATACCCAGTTTGGTGTTTCACAAGGATAATGCTTTGGAGCTTCGGTCTACGGTGGAAGGCTTGAGTAATCCTCTCTAGTGTGGGCTGACCGCACGTGTTCATTTCTTGTTCCATATTCTTATTCCGATCTATACGTTGACACGATCATCTTCATCTTATTTCACGGTGGTCCTCAAGTTCTCACCTTACGATGAGGTTGCTTGAAGCGTGAATTTGTTGAGTACTGGGCAAGGGACATTGATTGTGTGGTTCTTCACAGTGATTTCATCGGGCAATGTCATCGGTTGACATTGTCTCTTTATGCGAGGCTGAAAATGAGTGTATTTCGCAGTACTTTCATCTGTTGAGGCTCCTCTTTCCACCGACCTGGTCAGCGCCACGCGCTTTGCGTGCGATGAGATAGTCGACGTCGTCCAGGAAAACGGGGAGGTCGCAGTATGTTACGGGCCATGTGAGCAGCCCCAATTCCGTTATGTTTTCTGCTGGTGCACGTACGAGCCAACAAACCAATAGTTCGTGTCCTATACTGGAGCCTGTCTATCCTCAAGGAATACTAGATGACAAAGCAATACGTAAAAAACGCCTTGAGGATATATAGGATATAGCCAATCAATATGATAGGACACGAATTATTGCAGCACCTGGTGCCACGATATGCTTGTCTGGCCGTGGTAACAAACGCTGCGGGATCGCCGCTCTGTTCTGATAATATAAGTAGAACCTACGCGTCTGATTTGCTGCTGCAAGGTACGGACGCAGTATCCACCTTAAAAACTCAGCTACGTACGTTGTATACTAGGCCGGAAATAATAGGATATATGCTATATAGCTATAGGAAAAGTAGGGTTAGCTATAAACTAGCTATAGAAGGATAGTATAACTATATAACTTTAGTAATTTATAAGTACTACTTAAAAAGAAAATAGTATATAATATAGTATATATAAAAAGAAATCTATATTATAAAAATAAGTTCTAAATACTTTTATAACGCGTTATATTATATAAAATAGACTACTCTTTTTATATATATAACTCTTCTTTACTTAAGCTAAAGTGTAAGGACTAGATCTAACTCTACTAAGTCCTTATAAAAGAGTAGTAATAAGTAACTTACTAGTTACTAAGTTAGATACTATATATAATCCTTTACACGTTTCCCTCCTCTCTAGATCTCTAGGTCTTAGAGATAATACGCTAGAGAGGAAAGGGATATATATAGTAGCTCTAAGCAAACTCCTTCTTCTCTTTAGGTACTAGATAGCTAAGGCCTACTATCTTATATAGCTATCCTAGATATAAAGTCTAGAAGTGTTTAGGCTTTCTATTAGAAAGAGTATAGAGAGAGATTTAAACTCTAGACTTCTATATTTACCTCCTTCTTAATAGGGTTAAGTTACTTAAGTATAAGGACTAGATCTAACTCTACTAAGTCCTTATAAAAGAGTAGTAATAAGTAACTTACTAGTTACTAAGTTAGATACTATATATAATCCCTTACATAAAGCTTTTTAATTTTAACTAAAACTTTATTTTAAAAAATACTTTTAAGTTAATTATACTTAATAAAGATACTATACTTTATACTAATATATTTTTAAAAGTATAAAAAGTAAAACTTATTTAGAACTTATTTATAATATATTTATATAAAACTACGTCTAATTTTTCTTTAGTAATAGTAAAAGTAATACTTTAAAAGTAAAAATAGTTAAATATATAAGTAAAATACTTCTCTACTCTATAGAAATAGAGTATAGCTATATATATATTATTTACTTTATAATAACTATTTATAAAGTATATTTTATAAAGAAAAAAGTACTAGTATATACTTTTTAAGTAAGCTATATAAACGCGTTTATAATAAGTTTTTAATATATTCTAGTTTTAATATTCTAAGACTAGTATAGTAGTTAATTACTTTACTTTCTATTTTTTTTTTAATATATATATATAAAAGTAGAAGTTTAGTTATATAAGAGTTAAGTACTATTAATACTTTTAAAATAACTTCTAAATATTTATATATAATAAAGTAATAGAGAGAGAGTATATACTACTTAAAAGTATCTATAGTATAGTTTTATAAAAAGTAGCTATAAAAGAAAAGTAAAAAGTATTAAAGTAAATACGTTTATAACTTATTTTAAGTATATTTAATATACTATCTAGGCTTTTTATAAAAGTAATATATAGATTTAAGTAAATTAAGATTTATATACTTATATAACTTTCTTATAAGCTTTATATTAGCTAGTAGTAGTACTAAGTATATCTAACTAGTTAAATATATTATAAATATATTACTAATATATTATAGCTCTTAACTAGCTACTATAAGTAGTTTATTAGTTACTAGTTATATTATAATAGCTAGACTACTAAAAAGTACTTTATATATTAAGTTATAAAAAATATAAATATAGAGTACTTATATAAGCTATTTAAGAGTAGTTTTCTAAGAGTATTATCTAAGAAGTATAATATAGTTAAGCTATAAATATATAGTATAAAGTCTTATAGTAAGTATAGTATAAATATATTTAGAATAAGTTTCTAATATATTTAAGTATAAATTATTTATAAAGCTAAAGAGCTATAGTAAAATATACTAGCTACTAAATAGTATACTATATTATTATTCTTAATAACTTCTAATATATCTTTTATTATATTTTAATTATATTTAGAATATATTTATATACTCTTCTACTTTTATTTATAGTAGAAAATATAGTACTTAAAGTATACCTAAGTATACTTTATTCTCTACTTATACTTAAAATATTAAAGTATAAGTTTAGTAGAGAATATATTTAAAATATATTACTAACTTATTTAAGCTAACTTCTTTAAGTTATTTTAACTTAATATATACTTATATAGTTAGAGGCTACGCTTAATTAAAAATCTTTTAGCTTCTTTTATAAATAAAGATTAAATTATTTACTTTATTACTTAAAAGAAGCTTATTTACTTTTTATTTAGTAGAGATATTAAGAGTATTATATTTAAGTAAAAAGTAAAGTATAAAGAGCCTATAATAGTATATAAATATATTTAAAATAAGTTTTAAATATATTCTTATAAAAATAAGCTTATATCTACTATATCTTAACGTCTTTTATAAAAACTATTATTATTTACTTCTTTAATAAATAAGTAAAGATCTTTATTAAGTAAAGTATATTCTAGATAGATATATTTTTTAAAAAGCTTAAAGACTAGTAGTATAAGATTCTCTTTACTATATTTTTTAAAAAGTATAAAAAAAGTAAGTTTTTTATAGAATAAGTTTAAAACGCGTTACTAATATATTAAAGTTATTATACTTAGCTAAATTATTACTAACTCTAAGAGATCTAAGATATATAAAATAGCTTTTATAATATTCTTTTTCTTTATAAGAGAGTATACTATAGTAGAGAAATATAAAGATAGTTAGCTAAAGGGTAATTAAAAGGCTAAAGAGGTAGTTAAGATAGGTAGAATAGATCTAAAAGGGGATTAGACGCTTAGAGAGCGTAAATAACTAATAATATACCTAATAAGAATATAACTATATTTATATTAATACTTAATAGGTATTTAGAGGTAATAAACGCTCTACTATAATACTAGAATACTTATAAAGTAGTATTATTTCTATACTAATAGCTTCTTTAGGTCTACTATAGATATAGATAGTAAGTAGATAGCTAGTAAGTATAAGTAATAATAACTTATTCTAAATATATCTTAAACGTATTTCTAAGCTTAAAGTAATATCTAAGCTCTTTTAACTCTATATATTACTTATAGTAATAGTAGCTTATAAGCTACTTTTATTTCTACTAAGTTTAATTTTTATAAAGTATTAATAAAGTATACTTAATATTATTTTACTTATATAAGTTAGCTTAAAGCTATCTAAGATTACTTTTAGAGTATAAAAATATAGCTAAGTATTATAAGTTATATAAGCTACTAGAGAGTAAGTTTTAACTTAAATATATTATAAATATATTCTTAACCTATTATAGTATATAAAATATCTTAGCTTATTAAGAATTAAGTAAAATATAAAAAGTATAAAGTAATTATAGCTAAGCTTATATAAGCTTATAGTAATATCTCTAAATAAGTTTAGAACTTACTTAAATTATATTTAAATACTATTAAATAAGTAAAATTAAAGAGGTATAAGACTAAGATATAATAACTTCTTCTAAAAGAAATAAATATATAAGTACTAGCTTAAATATATTTTAAATATATATCTAATATATTTTTATAAAGTAATATAGATAGACTTTTAAAATATTAAAGAGTATAAGATATAAAATAAGTATAGTAATTAGTATACTAATAAGAGTATACTTAGCCTTAGCTAGTACTACTTTAATAATATTAAAAGAGAATAAAGTAAAGAAAAAAGTAAGTATATAGCTATAACGTATTTTAAATATATTACTAATATATTTATAGAATAGAAGTAAAAATAAGCTATAATTAAAATATTAAATAAAGAAGATAAGATCTTTATACTTATAGATTTATCTAGCTTTATTAAGTAGCTTTATAAAAAGAAGTTTTTTTAAGAGTTATAATATATAAAATTATAAGTATAAGTAAGTAGTACTATAAAAATACTTCTTAGCTTATTACTATTAAAAGTAGTAGCTAATATAGTAATATAAGTTATTTAGAATTTATTCTAAATATATTACTAATATATTCTTAAGTAACTTTAGCTTACTTTTAATACTAGTACTTAAAACTAACTTTAATATTAAAAAAGATAAGTTTAAGTAAAAGTAAAAGTAAGCTACTTTTAAAATATAAGTAAAAGAGTAAAAGATTACTTAAAAAAAGGCTATAGTTTAACTATACTAAAGAAAAATAGCTATAATAAAGACTAAAAAAGAGTTAGCTATAAGAATAAGTTTAAAATAAGTTTAAGATATACTTTAGTAAAGAAAAATTTTCTATACTATACTATATATAAATAAGTAACTTATATAGCTTACTTCTATCTTATACTATTTTTAAGTATTTTCTTTTTTTACTTTTATCTTTTTATAATAGCTATAAATCTACTTTAAGATATATATAGTATATAAATATATTTATAACTTATTTTTAATCTATTTTATAAGCTAACTTACTAAGAGTATACTAGCTTTATAATACTCTTATCTAGCTTTATTTTCTTTAAAGCTAAAAAAACTAAAAAAGTAAAAATTTACTAAAAAAAGCTTTTTTATTATACTTTATTTATAAATAGTACTATATATAGTATAAGTTTTACTTAAACTTATTTATAACTTATTTTAAATATATTTTTATAGCTTAAGCTTAGTATAAAAAGTAACTTTATTTACTATATCTAAAAGATCTACTCTAAGTATAAGCTAGTCTTTACTATAACTAGAAAATCTTCTATAAAGTATAAGCTTTATAGCTTTAACTTTATTTAAAAAATAATAAAAGTTTATTACTTACTTTTTTTCTTAGTAAGTAAAGAAGTACTTAAATAAGTTTTAAATATATTAAAAATATATTTAGAACTATTAAAGCTAAAAAAGATTTTACTACTACTATTAATATTTAAAGAAGACTTTCTTTTTTAAAAGAGTATTCTTATAATATACTCTTTTTTTCTTATAAGCTACTAATTAATACTTTTTTCTTTATAATTATAAGAGATAAAAGAGTAAGTTAAGAATATATTATAAATATATTCTCTTTCTTTACTACTACTTATACTTATACTTTCTAAGAAAAACTTTAGAGTTACTATAGTACTTTATTTAAAGTATAAAGTAAGTAATTTTAAAGTTAAATATATAAAAGAAGAGCTAAATTTTACTAAGTATATATAGTATTTAAGAGTAAAAAGTATATTTACTTTTTACTCTTAATACTAAAGCTAAGAGCTAAAAAGTAAGTTTTTAAACTTATTTATAACTTATTCTTAACTTATTTTAAAACTATAAGTTTTAAAGTTAGTATATATTATATTAGTACTTTAAATTTTAAGTATATATTAATTCTAATTACTACTCTTTTTATATTAGTATATAAAAAAAAGATATAGTAAAATTTATAAGTAGTTTATAGTATAAAATTATTATAAAGTTAAGTTCTTATTTAGAGTTTACTATAGAAACGTATTTTAAATATATTATAAATATATTTTATAGATATTACTACTAAGTAGCCTCTTTACTACTTAGATCTTTTACTAGTTAATATTCTTATAGTACTACTTACTTTTAATCTTATTACTAAAGCTATTAATATTAAAATTAAACTAATAATTTTAGAATACGTTAGTAATACGTTTAGAATATATTCTAGAAATATAAACTTACTAGTAATACTAGTACTATAATAAGTAATATAAATATTATAAAAAATAATATAACTAAAAGCTTTTAAGAACTAAGATATTTTTATAATATTTAATTAGAAAATATATTAAAATATATTCTACTTATATTACTATTAAAGAAGTAAAAAAGCTTAATAGTAAGTAAGCTTTAGTTAACTACTTAGTAGAAGTAGTACTACTACTTATAAATAGTATTAGTAGTATTATACTAGCACTTATATTCTTCTTTTATATTTTAGTAGAATCTTAAAATATATTAAAAATATATTTAAAATAAGTTTTAAAAAAATATATAAATAAAGTTTTTAATAATAAAGTAGTAGATATAGCTTTTTAAGTTCTTATAAAGTATAATTATATTATAGCTATAGTATAAGATATACTTATATAAGTTACTCTTTATAGTAAACTTTTACTACTTTAATTAGTATATATTTAAAATAAGTACTAAATATATTTTTATACTATAAATACTTATACTTACTAGTATATAGTAAAAGATCTTACTAACTTTTACTATAGGCTAGTCTTTATTATTAAGTATAAAAGGCTAGTAGCTTAGTAGTAAAGTATTATACTTAATATAAGAGTTATATATAAGCTAGAATATATTAAGAATATATTTTAAATATATTATATAAAGTACTTATATTTATAAAGAGAGTCTTAAAGACTATATTAGTAATATTATATATATATAGTTATAAGTATAAGTTATAGTATAAAAATAAGTTTAGAACTTATTTTAAATATATTTTTTACTAATCTTACTTAATTTTTCTTACTTCTACCTCTCTAATTTAGTATAGCTAACTTTACTTTTCCTATAGCTATATGGCATGAGTCCTCTAGAAATAATTGGCTCTCTCGAACATCTTTCTCGTTTTGAATGCGACTCAGCACCAATCAGTTTCGCCTAATCCACGCAACCGCCCTTGGCGTCGTGCAGCCCTCACCGAGGTGCAACCAGGCTGAGAGTTGGACTCAGCCTCTTTTGGGGTTCTGTATAGAATGCGATATATAGCTCTGCTGCCAGGAGTTGCATCCTTCATAAGTTCCTACATTCTCGATTAATTTCATCACACTCGCGCTTTTATTCCAACCTCGCAGCAATCAATTTGAACCGGGTATTCGATTTGCGCGAAGTAGCCGCAACAGTTTCATTCTTACTGGATTTATGGAACGCGACATTTACCAAGGCTTCTGGGTCAACCAGTCTCCTGGAGATCTTAGCGGCCATACGCTTACCTTGAATCGTCAACACGGAGGACTGCTAATCGCCTTCCTGGCCCTGTACGTCGGCGCATCTGGCCGAGGGCTGTGGAAGATTGTTCGTTTCCTCCTCCATTATGCCTTCTCGTCCGCGTTACTACAAGATGGACTGTACCATCAGCGGCAAGCAGTGCTACGTAACTCTGGTGTATCTCATGAAACTGCGACATTGTTGTTGGAATGTGCAGTTGCGTGGCGGAAGAACGCATCTCAGGTCCAAAGGAGAATCACGCCTGTTGTCACAATAGCGGCCATATATTCAATGGCATTGGCAGCCGCCAGTATGTTTCTTATCAATCATGACATACATTATAGTAGCAATGCTGACGTGCGGTATCAGGTATATTCTCCTCGAAGGTTGCCCTCAGTAACAGTACCGAAGCCTTGGTAACTGGCAAGAGCTGTGGGCCGATAGTGGAGAACACTGGAAATAACGTAGACCTTATGCCGGGAGCGTTTTCCGAAGAGATGTCGTACTGGAGCCGTAAACACAACGACTATTCGATGTATGCTACGGACTGCTACGGTGCCAAAGCTGCCTCGAACTCAGATGCATGCAAGCAGTATTCAAGACCGAATTTAGAGTATAAAATGGACAGGAATGCCACATGTCCCTTTGCGGCGGATGTGTGTAGATCAAGAGCTGAGAACCTTGTTCTCGACACCGAGTTTATCGATAGCAACAAACATCTTGGAATAAATAGAGGCCCTCGGTTTCTGACGCGAACGCGAATCCATTGCGCTCCATTGAAAACGAAAGGATTCACTGAGATTGAAACAAATCCCACAACCTCTCAGACATTCATCAAATATAAGTATGGCTTCCGGAGCAAGAATACGTCTCACATTTACAAAGCGCATGTGGACAACAACCTACCGGAGAAGTCTTGGGAGGATGATGTGGTTATCATCGGTGATTACAGCGTTAGGTAAGGCATCAACTTTGACACCAAGCTCTCCACGCCAATCTGCTTACAATGATTTAGGACATTGTCCGCATTTCAAATATCGCCCGAGTTTGGGTTCATTCCTAGCTTGAATGTGTCAGACGCCGAGACCGCGATCTTTTTGCTTCACGGCTCTTCGATTGTATATCCGAATGCCACTTCAGATCCTTGGTTCTCCGCGACAACACCCCTCAATACTACATACTTCGAACAGGGCTCTTCTTTTGCGCCAACCTTTGGGCAGA
>Ga0210040_10008746_pt1 | contig 11914 bp, 11 predicted proteins | sample CryGeyCG12114_NA_FD_185462 | JGI IMG/M metagenome (GOLD analysis project Ga0210040, IMG submission 185462) | Groundwater microbial communities from aquifer - Crystal Geyser CG19_WC_8/21/14_NA (SPAdes) (version 2) | ecosystem: Environmental > Aquatic > Deep subsurface > Groundwater | place: USA... | reverse complement strand
CGACTACGCCCGCACCCTGCGCGAGGGCGGTGAGCCCGAGACGCGCACCCGGCTGGACTACGCGCCGTACCGCTCCAGCGTGCTGCGGCACCCCACCCACGCGTTCGCGCCGGCCGACCCCGAGGGGGTTGAGCTGTGGGCGCCGGTGTTCGGGCACCGCGACGTCGACCCGTTCGAGGCGGACCTGACCATCCAGCACCGCGGCGAGCCGTTGGGGGAGCGGATGGTCGTCACCGGCCGGGTCGTGGACGGCGAGGGGCGGCCGGTGCGCCACCAGCTCGTGGAGATCTGGCAGGCCAACGCGGGCGGCCGCTACGTGCACGTGCGTGACCAGCACCCGGCGCCGCTGGACCCCAACTTCACCGGCACCGGGCGGTGCCTGACCGACGGCGAGGGCCGCTACCGGTTCACCACCGTGAAGCCCGGTCCCTACCCGTGGAAGAACCACCGCAACGCCTGGCGACCCGCGCACGTGCACTTCTCGGTGTTCGGCACCGAGTTCACCCAGCGGGTGGTCACCCAGATGTACTTCCCGGGCGACCCGCTGTTCGCGCTGGACCCCATCTACCAGTCGGTGGTCGACCCGGACGCACGCGCGCGGCTGGTGGCCACCTACGACCACGAGCTGACGCAGCCCGAGTGGTGCACCGGCTACCGGTGGGACATCGTGCTGACCGGGTCGCACCGGACGCCGCGGCACGGCGACGTGGAGCCCGACGCCGAGGACCGGTCATGACGCTGCCCCCCACGCCCGCCCAGACCGTGGGGCCGTTCTTCGGCTTCTCGCTGCCGTACGACGGGGGCCCGCACCTCGTGCCGCCGGGGCGCGCCGACGCGGTGCGGCTGCACGGACGGGTGCTCGACGGCGCCGGGGACCCGGTCCCGGACGCGATCCTCGAGCTGTGGCAGGCCGGCCCCGACGGGCAGGTCGTCCAGCAGGCCGGCTCCCTGCACCGTGACGGCTGGACCTTCACCGGCTGGGGACGGGCGGCGACCGACAACGAGGGCCGCTACAGCTTCACCACCCTGCGGCCCGGGTCCGTCGACGGCGGCGCCCCGTTCTTCGCGGTGGTCGTGCTCGCCCGCGGCCTGCTCGACCGGCTGCTGACCCGCGCCTACCTCCCGGGCGACCACCTCGCGCAGGACCCGCTCCTGGCCGCTGTCGGCGACCGGCGCGACACGCTCGTCGCGGTCGAGGACGAGACCGGGTTCGTCTTCGACGTGCACCTGCAGGGGGACCGAGAGACGGTCTTCCTGACCCACCCGCGAGACTGACTGCGTGGGCGACCTGCTGTGGCCCGGCGACGAGCGCGCCGGCGAGCACCTGACCGGTGCCTGCGTGGTCGCCGCCATGGTCGAGGTGGAGGTGGCCTGGCTCGAGCTGCTGGCCGGGCAGGGCGTGGCGGCCGCCGGCTCGACGGCGCTCGCGGACGTGCGGTTGGACGCGGCGGAGGTCGCCGCCGTGGCCGAGGGTGCGGCGACCAGCGGCACCCCGGTCCTCGGCCTGGTGCGGCTGCTGCGCGAGCGGCTGGCCGCGGACCCGGTCGCGGCGACCTGGCTGCACCGCGGCCTGACCAGCCAGGACGTGCTCGACACCGCGCTGGTGCTGTGTGCGCGACGCGCGGTCGTGGAGCTGCGGGCGGAGCTGGAGCGCCAGGTGGCGCTGCTGTCGGCGCTGGCCAGCGGGCACCGGGACACCGCGATGGTGGCCCGCACGCTGACCCAGCACGCGGTGCCCACGACGTTCGGGCTCAAGGCCGCGCGGTGGCTGGCCGGCGTGCTCGACGCGCTGGAGGCGGTGGCCGCACTGCGCTTCCCGGTGCAGCTCGGCGGCGCCGCCGGCACGATGGCCGCCGCGCTCGAGCTCGGCTTGGACGCCCGCGCCGCGCGCGAGGACCTCGCGGCCCGGCTCGGCCTGGAGCCGGCGCCGCCGTGGCACACCACCCGCGCCCCGGTGACCCGGCTGGGCGACGCGCTGGTCGGCTGCACCGACGCCTGGGGACACCTCTCCGCCGACGTGCTCGCGCTGTCGCGCCCGGAGGTCGGCGAGCTGACCGAGGGCAGCGGCGGCGGCTCCTCGACGATGCCGCACAAGGCCAACCCGGTGCGGTCCGTGCTGGTGCGGCGGACCGCGCTGAGCACGCCCCAGCTCGCCGCGACGCTGCACCTGGCCGCCGCGGACCAGGTGGACGAGCGCGCGGTGGGGGGCTGGCACGCGGAGGGGGCCACCCTGCGCGACCTCGTGCGCCGCACGCTCGCCGCCGGCAGCCTGGTCACCGAGCTCGTGGGCGGCCTGGTCGTGCACGCCGACCGGATGGCGGCCACGCTGGAGACCGCCCGTCACGACGTGCACGCGGAGCAGCGGTCCCTCGCCGAGCTCGCCGGGCACGAGCCGACGGGGGACTACCTCGGCGCCGCCGGGGCGCTGGTCGACGAGGTGCTGGAGAGGGTGCGACGACGGTGACGACGCTGGTGGACCTCGGCGGCGACGAGGACGCGCCGCTGCTCGTGCTCGGCCCCTCGCTGGGCACCTCGGCCGAGGCGCTGTGGTCCGCGTGCGCTGCCCACCTGGTCGGCCGCTTCCACGTCGTCGGCTGGGAGCTGCCGGGCCACGGCCGGGACCGGGGCGTGCCCGGCACCGTCACGATTGGGTCGCTGGCCGCCGGGGTGCTGGAGGCGGTGCCCGGGCCGTTCGTCTACGCCGGCTGCTCCGTCGGCGGCGCGGTCGGGCTGCAGCTGCTGCTCGACGCCCCCGGACGGGTGCGGGCCGCGGTGCTGGTCTGCACGGGGGCCAGGATCGGCACCGAGGAGTCGTGGACCGAGCGCGCCGAGCAGGTCCGCGCCTCCGGCACGCCGTCGCTGGTCTCGGCCTCCGCGGGCCGATGGTTCGCCCCCGGCTTCCTCGAGCGCGAGCCGGCCCGCGGGTCGGCGCTGCTGCATGCGCTGAGCGACGCCGATGACGCCGGCTACGCGGCGGTGTGCGGCGCGCTGGCGGCGTACGACGTGCGCGAGCGGCTCGGCGAGGTGACCGCCCCGGTGCTCGCGGTCGCGGGCGCGCACGACCAGGCCACCCCGGTCGCGGACCTGGCCGAGATCGCCGACGGCGTCCGCCACGGCCGCCTCGTGGTGCTCGACGACGCCTCCCACCTCGCGCCTGCCGAGCGACCCGAGCGGGTTGCCGCACTCGTCCTGGACCACCTCACCCGACAGGAGAAACCGTGACCCGCCTCGACGACGGCATGGAGGTGCGCCGCGAGGTGCTCGGCGACGAGCACGTCGACCGCGCCACCGCGGCCGCCACCGACCTCACCCGCGACTTCCAGGAGTTCATCACCGACTATGCCTGGGGCGGCGTCTGGACGCGCCCCGGCCTGGACCGCCGCAGCCGCTCGCTGATCACCCTGACCGCGCTGGTCGCGCGCGGCCACCACGAGGAGCTCGCGATGCACGTGCGCGCGGCGCTCCGCAACGGGCTCACCGTCGACGAGCTCCGTGAGTGCCTGCTGCAGACCGCGATCTACTGCGGGGTGCCGGACGCGAACACCGCGTTCCGGATCGCGCAGAGGGTGCTGGCTGACATCGAGATCGAGACCGAGACCGAGGAGGAGCGGTGACCGCCGCCTACGTGTACGCCGCGGTGCGGACCCCGTTCGGCCGGTTCGGGGGCGCGCTGTCCGGCGTGCGCCCCGACGACCTGGCCGCGCACGTCCTCACCGGGGTGCTGTCGCGGACCCCTGACCTGGACCCGGCCGCGATCGGCGACGTGGTGTGGGGCAACGCGAACGGGGCCGGCGAGGACAACCGCAACGTCGGCCGGATGGCGGTGCTGCTCGCCGGGCTGCCGACGAGCGTGCCCGCGACCACGGTCAACCGGCTCTGCGGCTCGAGCCTCGACGCGGCGATGATCGGCTCACGGGGCATCGAGACCGGCGACCACGACGTGGTGGTGATCGGCGGCGTCGAGTCGATGAGCCGGGCGCCGTGGGTGCTGCCCAAGCCGAGCCGCGCGTTCCCGGCGGGCGACGTGACCGCAGTGTCGACCACGCTCGGCTGGCGGCTGGTGAACCCACGGATGCCGGCCGAGTGGGCGGTGTCGCTGGGCGAGGCCAACGAGCAGCTCGCCGACGACCTCTCGATCGGTCGCGACCGGCAGGACGAGTTCGCCGCCGGCTCGCACCAGCGGGCCGAGCGGGCGTGGGCCGACGGGTTCTACGACGACCTCTGCATCCCGGTGCCTGGAGTCGACCTGGCCCGCGACGAGTCGGTCCGGACCGGGTCCACCGCCGAGGGGCTCGCCGGCCTCAAGCCGTCGTTCCGCGCGGACGGCTCGATCACCGCGGGCAACGCCTCTCCGCTCAACGACGGTGCCTCCGCGGTGGTGCTGGGCTCCGAGTCGGCCGCGGACACCATCGGGGTGCCGCCGCTGGCCCGCATCGCCGGTCGCGGCTCCGCCGCGCTGGACCCGCAGCGCTTCGGCATCGCCCCCGTGGAGGCGGCCGAGCAGGCGCTGCGCCGGGCCGGCATCAGCTGGTCCGACGTCGCCGCTGTCGAGCTCAACGAGGCCTTCGCCGTGCAGTCGCTGGCCTGCGTCGACGCCTGGGACATCGACCCCGACATCGTCAACGCCAAGGGTGGCGCCATCGCCATCGGTCACCCCCTCGGTGCCAGCGGCGGCCGGGTCCTCGGCACGCTGGCGCACCGGCTGCGGGAGTCCGGAGACCGCTACGGTGTCGCGGCGATCTGCATCGGCGTCGGGCAGGGGCTCGCGGTGGTGCTGGAGAACGTCGCCTGACGCAGGGGCAGGAAAACCGGCCACGCGGCACCGATCGTGTGGTGCGGGCAGGTCCGACCCCCTACCCTCGGAGGGTGGCCGACACGACGCCGGCGTCCCGCGACGACCAGCGGGCAACGCTGGACCTGCCCCAGGAGCTGGTCAGCGCGTCGGTCGCGCGACGCTTCGTCGAGGCCACCCTCCGCACCTGGGGTCTCGGGCCGCTGGCCGAGGACGCACTGCTCGTCGTCACCGAGATGACGGCCAACGCGGTGACGCACGCGCGGTCCTCCTCCGAGCTGGTCCTCGAGCGCCGACCGGCCGGGGTCCGCATCGAGCTGACCGACGGCGGCAGCGGCATCCCCGAGCAGCAGACCGTCAACTACACCTCCGAGCACGGCCGCGGGCTGCTGCTGATCGCGGCGCTGTCGGCCGAGTGGGGCACCCGGACCCTCGCGGGCACCGGCAAGCTGGTGTGGGCCGAGCTCGTGCTGGCCGGGGCCGGGACGGACGGTCAGGTGCTCGCCCCGCTCCGATAACTGGTCGGGGTGTGTCTGGTTCCTGTGGGTACTGTCGAGCGAGAGCTCGAGCCCCACCAGGAGACCACCCCATGCGCCCACCGGTGAGCGAGGACCCCACGCGCGTCGTCGCCGCGCCCGCGCAGCGCGCCCACCGGTCACCATCGCTGGCCACCGCGACCGTCACCGGGCGGGAGTCCGCCGATGCCGCGCTGCGTGAGGTGCTGGAGGGCGGCGTGATCGGGTCGGCGCTGCTGGGCCCGGGCTACCGCCGGCTGTGGAGCAGCCTCGCCGACGCCACCCAGGGCGGCAAGCGGTTCAGGTCCGCGCTGTTCACCGCGGCCTACGACGCCTGGGACGGCGACGACGCCGAGTCCGCCGCGGGCGTGGGGGCCGCCCTCGAGCTGCTGCACACCGCGTTCGTCGTCCACGATGACGTCATCGACGGCGACGACGTGCGTCGCGGCCGCCTCAACGTCTCGGGCTCGCACGTCGCCCGAGCGCTGTCAGCCGGCGTCGACGCCCCCCGCGCCCGGGAGTACGGCGCCGCCGCCGGGATCCTCGCCGGCGACCTCGCGCTCGCGGCCGCCCTGCGCACGATCGCCTTCTGCCCGGCGCCGCGGCCGACCGTCCTGCGGCTGTTCGACCTCTTCGACGCTGCGCTGCAGGCGACCGCCGCGGGCGAGCTCGCCGACGTGTGGATGAGCCTCGGTGCGGACCGCGCGCAGCTGCGCGAGATCTTGGTGGCCGAGGAGAACAAGACCGCTGCCTACTCCTTCAGTCTCCCGCTGCAGGCCGCCGCCGTGCTCGCCCGTGCCCCCGAGCCCCAGGTGGCCTCCGTAGGCGAGGTCGGCCGGCTGCTCGGGGTGGCCTTCCAGCTCGTCGACGACCTGCTGGGCGTGTTCGGTGACCCGACCGTCACCGGCAAGAGCGCGCTGTCGGACCTGCGCGCCGGCAAGCAGACCCCCGTCGTCGCGCATGCCCGGACCACGCCGGTGTGGCCCGAGGTCGAGCCCTACGTCGGTCGCGCGGACCTCTCCGACCTCCAGGCCGAGCACGCCCGCGACCTGCTCACCCGCAGCGGCTCCCGGGTGTTCGTGCAGGAGCTCGCCGACGACCACGCGCGCGCCGCCATCGCCTCCGCGCGGCAGGCCGGTCTTCCGTCGGCGCTGGTCGCGTGGATCGAGGCGCTCAGCGGGGACCTGCTCGGCCGGTGCTCGTGAGCCTGCTCGGCTTGCTGCGGCCTGCGGTGCCGGGCGTCACGACGTACGACCGGGTGGCGGGACACAGTGCGGCGCTGGTGATCCGTGGCTACTCGACCTCGTTCGGGGTCGCCTCGCGGCTGCTGTCCACGCCGGTGCGCGAGCACGTGCGCAACGTCTACGCGCTGGTCCGGATCGCCGACGAGGTCGTCGACGACGCCGACGCCGGCCTCGACACCGCCCAGCGCGCCGAGCTGCTCGACCTGCTGCAGGCCGACGTCGCCCGGGCGATGGGGCACGGTCGCAGCAGCAACCTGGTGGTGCAGGCGTTCGCGACCACCGCACGCACCGCGGGGATCGGCGCCGAGCTGGTCGCCCCGTTCTTCGCCTCGATGCGCACCGACCTGCACGTCACCGAGCACGACGCGGCCAGCTTCGACGACTACGTCTACGGGTCCGCGGAGGTGGTCGGGCTGATGTGCCTGCGGGTGTTCCTGCTGGATCCCGCGGCCCGGGTGGGCTACGACGAGCTGGCTCCCGGCGCCCGGCGGCTGGGGGCGGCCTTCCAGAAGGTCAACTTCCTGCGCGACCTCGCCGAGGACCACCGCGTGCTGGGCCGCAGCTACTTCCCCGGCCTCACCCCGGCCGGCCTCACCGTGCAGGGGCGCGACGCGATCCTCGACGACATCGACGCCGACCTGGTGGTGGCCGCGGACGCCGTCCCGCAGCTGCCGCCGAGCAGCCGCCGCGCGGTCGCCTCGGCGCACGCGCTGTTCGCCGAGCTGTCGGCGCGGCTGCGGGTGACGCCCGTGGAGCAGATCCGGGTCCAGCGGGTGAGCGTGCCGACCGGCACCAAGGCCCGGCTGGTGGCGCGGGCGGCCGTGACCGGGCGGACCCGGTGAGTGTCGGCAGGGCATCCGGTCGGGCCGTGGTCATCGGTGGCGGGATCGCCGGGCTGGCGACCGCGGCGCTGCTGGCGCGCGAGGGGCACGACGTCGACCTGCTGGAGAAGAACGACGAGCTCGGCGGCCGGATCGGGTCGTGGGAGAGCGACGGGTTCCGCTTCGACACCGGCCCGTCGTGGTACCTGATGCCCGAGGTCTTCGAGCACTTCTTCTCCCTCTTCGGCAGCTCGGCCGACGCCGAGCTCGGGCTGACCACGCTGGACCCCGGCTACCGCGTCTTCTTCGAGGGGTACGACGAGCCGCTCGACGTGCGCGCGGACCGGGACGCCAACGTCGCGATGTTCGAGCGCGTCGAGACCGGCGCCGGGCAGCGGCTCGAGGACTACCTCGCCTCGGCCGAGGACGTCTACGCGATCGCGCTGCGCCGGTTCCTCTACTCCAACTTCGACTCGCCGTCGTCGCTGCTGCGCTCGGACGTCGTGCGGAGGTCGCCGCGGCTGGCCCGGCTGCTCACCCAGTCGCTGGAGTCCTTCGTCGCGGAGCGCTTCACCGACCGCCGGCTCGCGCAGGTGCTCGGCTACCCCGCGGTGTTCCTCGGCACCTCCCCGGCCCGCGCGCCGAGCATGTACCACCTGATGAGCCACCTCGACCTCGCCGACGGGGTGCTCTACCCGTCGGGCGGGTTCGTCCGGCTCGCCGCCGCGGTCGCGGACATCGCGCGCGGGCAGGGCGTCCGGCTGCACACCGGCGCGACCGTCACCGAGATCACCACCCGGCCGCGCCGCGGGCTGTGGGCGCGAGCCCAGGTCACCGGGGTGCGCTGGACCGACCGCGACGGTGCCTCGCGCGAGATCGAGTCGGAGGTCGTGGTCGGGACCGCCGACCTCCACCACGTCGAGACTGCGCTGCTGCCGGCTGCGCTGCAGAGCCACCCGGAGGCGTCCTGGTCCCGCCGGGAGTCCGGGCCGGGGGCGGTGCTCGTGTGCGTGGGGATCCAGGGCGAGCTGCCGGAGCTGGCGCACCACTCGCTGTTCTTCTCCGAGGACTGGCACACCAACTTCGAGGACGTGTTCGGGGCCGACACGCGCGTGCCGGAGCCGGCGTCGTCGTACGTCTGCAAGCCGTCGGCCACCGACCCGACCGTTGCCCCGCCCGGGCACGAGAACCTGTTCGTGCTCGTGCCGGTGCCCGCCGACGTGTCGATCGGTCGCGGTGGCGTGGACGGTGGCGGCGACCCCGACGTGGAGAAGGCGGCCGACGCGGCGCTCGACCAGATCGCCGCCTGGGCGGGCATCCCGGACCTGCGGTCGCGCATCGTCGTGCGCCGCACCTGGGGTCCCGGCGACTTCGCCGACGACTTCAACTCCTGGCGGGGCGGTGCGCTCGGTGGGCCGGCGCACACGCTGCGGCAGAGCGCGGTGTTCCGCACCGGGAACGTCTCGTCCAAGGTCGCGGGGCTCTACTACGCGGGAGCCGGCACGGTGCCGGGCATCGGGCTGCCGATGTGCCTGATCAGCGCGCAGCTGGTGGTCAAGCGGCTGCGTGGCGAGCACACGGCCGGGCCGCTGGACCAGGTCCCCGCCTCCCCTGGCCGGTAGCGTCCGCGTCGTGGCTGGTGCTCGTCGAGACGACCTCGAGGCCCGGCGCGCCTGGTCGTCGGCGCACGGCGGCCTGTCGCCGGACTCGTCCCGCTGGGTCGCCGGCTACCTGACCCTGGTGCACGCCATGGCCCGACCGTTCGTCCGGGGCGGTGTCTCGCCCTCGGTGGTGACCGTGCTGGGCCTGCTGCTGTCGTGCCTGGTCCCGCTGCTCGCATGGGCGGGTGACGGCTGGCCGCTGGTCGCGACGGTCGTGGTGGTGCTGAGTGCACTGGTCGACGGGGTCGACGGCACCGTCGCCCGGATGACCGACTCGGCCTCCGCGCTCGGCGGCGTGCTCGACGCGCTCGCCGACCGGCTCTCCGAGCTGCTGGCCCTGCTGGCCGTGCTGCTGCTGGGCGCGCCGGTCTGGCTGGTCGTCCTCGTCGGCACGCTCACGCTCCTGCACGAGTCGGTGCGCGCCACCGCCCGCGCGGCCGGGATGACCTCGGCCGGCGCGGTGACGGTCTGGGAGCGGCCGTCCCGGGTGATCTTCGTGGCGTTCACGACCGGCATCGCGGGCTTGCTCTGGTGCTGGGGGCGGCTCGGCGGTCCGACGTACGGCGTGGGTCCGTCCGACGTCGCTCTGGTGGGCACCGTGGTCGCGGCCGTCGTCGCGCTCGCTGGCTTCGCGCACCTGCTCGTCGTCGTGCGCCGGGCCCTGTCCGCCCCCGCCTGAGCCTGCACGATTCCCAGGGAACCCTGGGAATCGTGCACGCTCCCAGCGTTGCGACGCAGGGAGAGTGACAGATTCGTCGGGAGCGTGCCCGGGGGTGGGGGCGGGGGCGCGTAAGGCGTGCACGGGTACGCCGTGCGCCGGGCAGTCTGGTCAGGGCCCGCGACCCCTCCCGAGGCGCACCGCCTGTGCCGGCTGGCCGTCAGGCGGTGTCGGGGCGCTCGCGGCCAGCCGGTGCAGGCAGCTCTGCACCCCGCGCCACCGGGGGGCCGTGCTGGAGGCGTGGGTCAGCGCTGGGGTGCGCGAAGCGGAACGGGCTGCGTGCCGTAGGCGGTGCCGCGGGCATCGGTCCAGGTGAAGGTGCCGTCGTGGTGGCGCTCGTAGTCCCACGCGGTGAAGGTCTTGAGCCGGTGGTGGCGTCGGCAGAGGCAGGCGAGGTTGCCGGGGTGCGTCTGGCCCGGCGGTCCGCCCTCGTCGAGCTCGACGTAGGGGTCGATGTGGTCGAGGTCGCACCGCCGTGCGTCGATGCCGCAGCCGGGAAACACGCACTGGCCGTCGCGCAGGACCACGTGCTCCCGCATCGCCTCTGGCGGATCGTGCTGGTCGACGGGGCGGGTCGCGGTGGTGTCCCGGTCGGGCAGCACCCCCGTCGGATCGAGGACCGGGCGGACCACCACGCGGTCGGTGCGTCCGGCCCAGCGGGCGACGACACCCGCGAGCGCCGGGCCGAAGCGCTCGACCAGGACGAGACCCGCGCGGAAGTCGTCTGCGTCGGCGAGGTCACCGTCGGGCTCGCGGGACGAGGCAGACGTCCCGGTGACCGCCGGGCAGGCCGCGAGGTCGGCGAGGCTGGCGTGCACGTGGAGCACGACGGATGCCTTGCGACCCCGGCGCGGGGTGCAGCTGCTGCCGCTCGCCGCGCCTCGGTCGGTGTGCCCGGCGCCGTCGGCACTGCCGCTGTCGTGCCGGTCCGCGGGCCCGCTGTCGCTCCGGTCCGCGCTGCCGCTGTCGCCCGGCTCCGCGGTCGCACCAGCGTCCGAGGCGTGGGCCAGGTCGAGGAGCTGCTGCGGGTGCGTGATCAAGGTGAGGGCCTGCGCCCGGCGCTGGTCCTGGCTCGAGGTGTCGCCGAGGCGGCCCATCGTGCCCGCCAGGTCGCTGAGCGTCGCGTCCAGCTCGAAGGCGTCGAACGCGTCGAGGGTCGCCGTCATCCCGGTGGTCGTCGCATTGCCGTCGGAGGTGCGGTGGTCGAACCAGACGCCGCATCCGTTGAGTGCGGCCTCCTCGACACCTCTCTCGTGGTCGGGGTCGTCGCGCAGCCGGCCCTCGTGGACCAGGTCGGCCAGCTTGCGGAGCGAGGGCCAGCGACCACGGTCGCAGAGGATGGCGAGCTGCCGGTCGACGAAGCCGGCGCTCTCGAGTGAGAGGCCCATCGTGGAGCGGGCGGCGCCGCGTGCCTGCCAGGCGGACAGCCGACCGTCCTGCACCCGGGCCCACAGCTGCGGGAAGCGGTAGCAGAGGGCGACGCTCTCGCTGACCAGTCGCAGGGCCGACAGGTACGGAACTCCGAGGGCCGCGCCCAGCGACTCGACGGCGAACTGCGCGATCGCCGGCGTGCCCTCCCCGCCGAGCGCGTCGTCGTCCGCGAGCTCCGGGTCCAGTGCGGGGTCGTGCGTGCTCGCGGCCAGCCGGGCCGACAGCGGAGCCGCTTCGTCGTCGGTCACCGGGTGCAGGTCGACGAAGTGGACGGCGAGCGCGAGCTCCGCGGCCTGGGCGGCGCTGGCGGTGGCGCGCTGGGCGACGATCTGCTGCACGACCGCGTCGGCGTCGAGCACACGGATGTCTGGCCGGACGGCGTTGGGCGCCAGCGGCGGTGTGTCATGTAGCTCGAACATGTCTTCGATTCTACCGCCAAGCAGGGTCAGAGGGAAGAGGCGCGGATCATCTGTGGATGGACGTCTCCGCAGGTGAGCGTCGTCTTCTGGGTCGGATCCCGCTGTCAGTGCCGGTGGTTTCGAGGCTCGTCGCCAAGGCTCCTCGCACCTCCCTTCGAGACGCCTCGTCCCTCGGCTCCTCAGGGCAGGCGACCACCGGGGTCAGGCGGGGCCGATCAGGCCGGCGACGATCTGGGCGGAGAGCGTGACCAGGGGCAGGCCGCCACCGGGGTGGGAGGAGCCGCCGACGAGGTACAGGCCGGGGACCGGGGAC
>Ga0210040_10008745_pt1 | contig 11915 bp, 8 predicted proteins | sample CryGeyCG12114_NA_FD_185462 | JGI IMG/M metagenome (GOLD analysis project Ga0210040, IMG submission 185462) | Groundwater microbial communities from aquifer - Crystal Geyser CG19_WC_8/21/14_NA (SPAdes) (version 2) | ecosystem: Environmental > Aquatic > Deep subsurface > Groundwater | place: USA... | reverse complement strand
TGTTAATTAGTAAGTCGCATGCCTAAATAAGTATCATTATCTAGTTGTTCTAATTTGGTTTTCCAACATATTTAAATAACGAAAATTGCTTCTCCTTTGTATGCCATTACTAGTTGCTACTGAAATTTTGAGATCAACGTAACTAACTAACTATATTGTAGCTATAACTCAATAGCCTCATTCTGTTAATCATACTAAACCACACATATTTTTCTTTTGTAAATAAAATGGCCACAAGAAATTCGTTCATCTTATTGGGAGAGGAAGACTTTGATTATTTGCATTTAAATGGCTCAGCAACAATCACAGCTGCTTTGATTGGGCTTTTCATTGTATTGTTGGTGTTCATTACTCGATATAAAGTGTAGCCATTTGTCCGAATACAGTTGTAGCACATAATTAGCAATATTGAATCTGCAATTCCATAATAACAGTCTTTTAACATGATGAGTTAGTTAGTAAGTTACTGTCAATTTAGTCTTATTGTGCTAATTCAATTTTAAATTTTTACGCTAGACTTAACTGCGCAGCATATGGCCTCGACGATTGTGTGAAAGTCTATAAGAAAATGAATTACTCAAAGCCATATCTTATGCATTCATGTGTTGAGGGCGACGCATTGTGCTTCAAATATTTACTTTCGTTATCAGCATAAACTGGATAGATGAACACCATAATTTATTATTGCATAATTTCTAAGAAACTATTTCTCATTATGACTACTTCATGCTGGATTATTTGTTATGTCAGAATTAATAAAACGATGGAACTAACTATTGTATGAGCTTTATGTACATTTCACTGCCAGTCTCGCTCGGGACAGTGAGTCATACCCGTTATGTTTACATCAGTAATCAATTTGGTCTACAAAGACCGGCAATTTCTATGAAACTGGTTTGCAATCGATAACACATGCAATTCCAGTGTCATATTCTGTGGAAGTGGAAATGTTGATCGGACGGAACGGAAGCCATGAAAACACGACATTCACCGGACTTGGGCTACTTTCTAACTCTCGTAACTGGAGACCAGACATACTAAACAAAAAGGACATGAGGTAGACAGATGCACGTATACTACGGTTCCACGTAGTAAATGTAGCAGTTTTACAAAAACAAATCATTGTCCTCAGTTTTTTTGTTTTTTAGGCCGAGGTTATGCGAATGTGAATCATGGAGAGTTATATAAATAATTCAATTGCTATTCAAAAAGCCAATTTATTAATGTTTCTTTGAAATCCAACTCCACAATCTACATATTAAATTCTTGCCAGTCGTTGTCATTTGATATTTTTTATTCTATCCTACGTATTCCAGCACATTTGCGTCATCATCAAATAAATGAGATGAATTCATCAGAAAATGGGCAGCGTGTTGTTTGTGTAAACCATATAGCATGCACAGAATCATGATAATGAGTTGAGCGGTGACCTGTCTACACATACAATCAAAACTATTTTTTAGACAAGGGATTTTTTTGGTGAATTCAATTTCTAAATTCTAGGATTATCCCTTTTACTACGTTAGTTGATAAACCCATCGAATTACAACTAACTAACAAACTAATAAACGATAAACTATTGGATTTGGTCCCCCTATGTCATAGTTAGTTATGCTGTATAGACAGAGTGATCCGCAACTCTGATTTGCGCATGTTTCGGAAGATTTACTAAAGACAAGGATAGTACACATAACATAGGGCTCAGATTCGGCTCACAATTCACAAAGATACATTCTCAATCCAATATCTACTCACTACCTACAGCTGATGCAGGCTTTTATCATTTCATTTCACATCCCATCGTGTGCTAACTAACTAAAACTAAATGCAAAAAGATAGCAGTACTTTTTTGGTCACGGTATTCTGTGCACTAGTATTAAAGCTAAAAGTTTCCAACCGTGTATTATTCCTACAACGGGAAAAAACATTGAACTGTGTTGTGCGCTGTGCGGCCTCATTATCGTTTCACCTGCCTATCTCATATATAGTAACTTATAAATGTACACGAAGTCATTTTTCGCATGTTTTCCGTCATACACAATAACGTGCACAATTCATGTGACAAAGCGAGTTACATTATTATAGGATATATAAGCAACACAGGAAAAAATATAAGTTTGACGAAAAAAACACCACAGTACAGTCTGTATACTATAAACTACGTACATAAATTGGCAGGTTGAGTAAGTTTCAAAGTCAGTTGATTAAGCACTGTGTACTGTGCAGGCTAAAATATTTTTTATGCCATTAGTCTGACTATGTGAGTAAGTTACAAAAGTGCTATTGCTACTATTTCCTAGTCACGTGGATAGCTAGAATTAATTGTAAATTAAATACCAATGGTGTGGATTTAAGTTACTTCACTGCTTACAAGTAATGAGGGACAAAACCATTATTTTTGAATTCCAGAACTGCAATTAGTTAAATCAATAAGTTTTCAGTTAGTTAGTTAGTGAATTTTGTGATACCTATAATCCTTCTGGAATCAACAGTTAAATATATTACTACAATGATATCTACTCATTAATCAAGAAAAAAGTTTTAGTTTTTATATATTTGCATTGGCAAACTTACGTAGATGCGTCAGAATTACTCACAGTGAGGAGTTGTTAATATTCGTTTGACTCACTTTATGTGCATACATGTATGTACATGTAAGATAAGAAAACTGCAAGGTTTTGTCAACTGCCTATGGGCTGCATAAGTTCTCAGGAGCAAAAAGGAACAAGACGTTGTGCCAGTTAGTTAGTTAGCTTGCGCAAGGGAGTGTTTTGAATTACAGTGGGGATCATAATGACGACAACAGAGTTACCAGATTTGGACAAAAATGGGACGTTGTCCACAACAATGTACTCAGTGGCCCAAGTGGTTACAAATGAGTATAATGCTATTGCGGATTTGGACAATTTGGGGAGTGTGAGAGACCCACCGGACCATATTCATCCAAATAACATTATAATAATTTGCGTGGGAGCTAGTATATTGTTCATTCCGGTCTTTTGTTTTATCATTTGGGTGTGCAAGCGACAAAAAATGATTGGGAATGTGCAGGAGTTGGTCAAGAGACGGCTGAATGGAAAGTTACCTTATTCAAGTGAGTTAATTGAACTGTTGTGTGGTTTATGTAAACATAGATTGTAGGCAGTTAGATGGGAAATTAATGTGTTTAGTCATGCTTATGAGGTTTGGGAAATTTAAATAGTTTGTGTATGAGTGGTTGAATTTCTCGAATTTCGGACTTTTCGTTTTAGTACTTTGCTTTAGTTAGTGATTACTTTAGAGTAAAGTATGCAATTTTTTTTCCTTTTCAGAATTTGAAGACTCAAAATCTAAAAAAGGGTTGCGCTCTAAGAGTACGGCCATTAGCATGCCAAACGAGACTGATGAAGATGTTAGAAATGAGACGGGGTCCAGCAACGTGTCAAGACGTGGATACTCATCGTCAGGTGTGTACATATTTGTAACTGGTTTACTGGTTATACGCTCAGTGGCATTCGTAACTTTTGGCCGCAAAATGTTCACGAACTAATTCTGATTTATAATTCACAATGGTTTGTTCTGTTGATAAAATTGCTGATTTGTAACGTTTTTAATTTGGTTTTCAGATGATACTGACTCTGGCAGTCCAACTTTCATAGTCACCGCACCGCAACCTACGAGTAATGAGCTTCAACGTAACTTTATTCCATGACGAGATTCTAGTCAAAATGGAAGCTGTGAAAACTAATATTTTTCGATTCAAATGAAAAAATGTGGGAAAGGACTGACAAATTATGTGCGAGGACAGATTTTGTGCGATGGAATTTAATACATCATATTTTTTGTGAATTTACATTGTATATAGTCAACACTGTTTTAATCTTTATGTAACACTACTTATGCATTTTAGTAAGAATTAGAAACGTTAGCAAGCAACTAATTGCGTAAGAAATACTATTGTTTTCAAGACAGCCTGTGCAATTTTACCAAACTATTGAGCGCATTTTTTACCAAAAGTTGACAATTGTATTAGTAACACATACTCACTATAGATCTGAACTGCTGTACTTTATGTGATTCTATATTTGTTTGTATTATGTTTGACAATCTGTGATTGATAGGCTTATAGTATTCTAGGAAATAGTGAAGAATTTAATAGGATTCACGCGTTGCGTCCATAACATTGTATTGATACATACTGGATAACAGACCAAATCATTTGTTTTCAGCTTGGGACGCAATATATGATTACTTTTAGTTCAAGGACATGTCCACATTTTTTGTTTAATAATTTAATTTTTCGTTTCAACTTGTGTAATAGTTACGCAAGCAGAATAAAAGTATTCGTGCACGTACTGGTATTACGTATTAAATTGATTTCGTTTTGGGACCATGTAACGTTTATACTACCAAAAAATGTGGATCATTTCATATGCTCAAAGTTGCATTCACTTTCATTCAAGTACCAATTGAAAGATTATGATTTCTGTCCAACTGATATTATTCACATTATGACGCGTACCTGCAAAACGTTTGACACAGCAAATATGATTCATTCTAATGGTATTTACTGTGAGCCTGGAAGTGATTAGAAGGGAATCCTTCGAACTATAATTTTTCGAGAGTGTGATTCACTATTCTCTGTAAAATCTGTTCAGATATTTTTAGGCTGTCAACACAACAATTCAATCATTTATCCTTAGGTTCGATTCGAGTTATGAAGATGCGAGTCCATATATTTTATTGGAATTTAAAAAAATTAATTTTAAATAAATTTTTATGAGAGTCGCGGCTCTGTAAACAGATGGCGCTACAAGCTTGTGAGCAATATCAATTCTTACTGGAATGGAATGGAAATCAAACAGCTATGGTTTGCTGTCCTTTTTAATAAAATATAGTATTTATTCAGCGTGAATGTTTTTTATTTACCCTAGATTAAAACACTTTCGAACCTTGTTTTCAAATGATAGTGCATGAATGTATTAAACTATAAAAGTCATAATTTGTCATATGGATAGAATTGAAATGTGTGAACAAAGGTGAAAAAATCAGTTGATAAACTCCAAACTCCAAAAGCTTACGAAAGCAAAAAAAAAGTGGAATTGTCTAAAATTCAAGGAAAACCTACAAACGCACAAATTTATAAGAGCGAATTATACGCAAAACAATATCAACATTCCAAAAAAAAATGTGAAATCTTATTAATTTTTTATAAAACCATCTCTACTGACCAGATAGATATTTTTACTTTATTCCAGCTTGAGCAATATAAAATGCGATAAATAATCTAACTTAACTCATTTTCTGTAATGCATGTGCGGTGGCACTTTTATTTAACTTTGATTAATTGCATAATGAAAGACAGCTTAGGATAGCCAAAATATCTCATCAACAAACAAAAATAGAAAGAAAAAATAATATAACAGAGCACTCATTTTCTTAATTATATTCTTTATTTGGTACGTGATAATTAACTTGGATTATCTTTCCTTTGTCCTCCTATTCAGCACCACAGTAGTTGCGAAATAAGCTTCTATTGACGTCAACCAAGGGTTAAATGGAAGAACCACCATCAACAATAAATATATTTTTTATTCTTGGCCAAAAGAACAAATGAATCAATCTACAACAGGGATTGCCATTGATGATCACAACGTAAACCATTTGCTACTGTCCGTACTCGTTAATCTGATTGATATTCGGCCGTGCGTAGAAGCAGTTGCTGCATGGAAATCTTACAACAAGCAGATTTTAGATGAAGCAGCAGCAAGCAACCGGTTTGAGGCAATTATATTTGTTGCCGAAAAACTACACAACCATTTTGAAGCCTTAATTTATGAGATACAAGGTTATGTTCTGGTTGTATAGTTAAACTTCTTGTCTACGCTTCAAACATGGTAGAATTAATGTTGGCTTCGAAGAAAATTATTCGAGATTTTCTTCACAAAAAGCTTGTAAAATATACTTAACAGCAAGAAGGCATAATTATTGTTCATTCTCGAGTTAAGACAAAAAGATTTAGTCTTCTCGACTTCACATCAGAACTGGCCGGTTGTAATTTTTCACGGATTAAGAACACAGCATCCTGATGCGGACATACTTCAAAAGGAATTCGCAAACCTAAAATGTAACACATAGGCTAATGCCCATGTTCGTAAATTCATCCCCATAAACCAAAATGTTTGCCTACTATAAATGTCACATAATTCTCGTGTTCCAAACCTATACACATAGCCAGGTGATTTTGAAATCCAGGATTCTTTAAAAAGGGCCGTGGCCAACAATTCACAAAGACATAAAAAATTGTTCAGTTCCTATTAAGAATTTCACAATCTGATTTGCATGAATTCAAGGGAGCCATAATAACCCTAAAATCCTCATTCCAGCATACAACCCTAAACTATTATACGCCATGGATGAAAAAACCAAGCCCAGCCAGTAATATAATTCGAGCTCACATAAAAACTGCTCGCCATACATTTAATAGGAATGTAAACAACTAGGGTCTCAATAAAAATCCACTATGGAAGTCTTATCACTGAAACTGGCATTATTTTCAACAACGGAAAGTCATAAACAAGATGCTGCTATGAAAAAAGATAAACTAACCAACCAACCAACTAAACTAGCAAACAATCCAACTACCTTATCTTCTCGCCTCTCCCTCCAAGCATGTATGTTTGTATGTACAACTATTGAAAATGATTGTATTCATGCTGATCCATCTTCACAAAAGATTAGTAGCATAAACCATTTGATTTTGGCAAACGTTCCATAAATATGCAGACCAAAATATTTCCCCTTCTAGTTGACTTCACGGTTTATTACTCTACATTATAATAACTACTAACTACCTATATCTACCAAATATAAAATACGAATCCAATGATATTCCCTTCTTTGTCTCATTGTACAGAGACAAACATCCAAGTTTATGGTAGCTACCATTCAGATGAAAGATTAAACCATGTAAGAACGATGCATCTATTGAAATTTATGTAGTCATTCCCACGGGAGTCACAATAATAATAATAACGTGCTAGAATTATTATCTGACTAACTAACTAACTGACTTAACTCAACTAACTCCTCTGCTTTTTCTTGTCCGTAAAAAAACGGGGGAGTGAAATGATACACTGTCAGTTCTTGTTTGACTTTTGCACACAGAACAGCAGAGCAAACAACAGTTTCCAGTGTGAAACTAATGATAGCGAAATATTAATTAGTTTGCGAATAACAATAAATTAAGGAAACCAAGCGTCTTTTGCCAAATACACACAAATCACAGAATGACAGACCAGAATATACTTTGACATTTGGTGAATCATTGTGGAGCAAGTTTTCGTTTTATAGTTAGCTAGTTGCTCACTTACTTAAGCATACAAGCTACCTACAGCTGTGAATGCGAAAGTGTATAGAAAACGAATTGGCACGTCAGGTAGTATATTTTACGCCGTTTGCCGGTTTACCAAACAAAAGAATTGAATGCAAGCAGGAATGGATTTTTTTTTCTCCCAGTCACAAGAGTTACATCGACCCGAGAACAACATTGTTAGTTAGTTAGTTAGTTCGTTCGTTGGTGTACTGGTGAATGAGAAATGTAAAATCTTGTTAGTTGGTTTGCAAGCTGAATAGTTTTTTTTGCAATCATGGATAAAATTCAGCATCGAAAACGGAAATTGTGTTTTCGATCCACAACAGACAGTTTGGAGGAGTCTAGTTCCTTTTGTTCCAAAATGTGGATTGCCATGTCATTTCCGAATGGTTTCAAGTTCCTAGGTGTGCAGCAACTGTGGCCAGTTCTTTTGTACTTTGGTTGTAGTTTTGTATTGGTTTTGTGGGCTGAGGGATCTTGGCAATCGGTGGCTGTATCTGCGAAGCCAATTTTGCATTCTCCGAATTTGTTCAGTTTTGAGAAGAAAAATGCTTCGTACTGGCTGAAACGGATGAAATGGGAAAGCACGCCGACTTCTATTGTTTTAAAGTAAGTTTCATAAAGGTGGACTGGGATTGGGATTTATTTTCATGTTTGCATGTTTGGAACTTTTTTAGATTGAGAGCGGAAGGTTTTTTATGGAGTTTGTTAATGTTTGTGTTAACTTTTGTTAAGTGTGAAGATACATTATATGTTTGAATTTGAAATTCAGAAGAAGTACATAGCTTTTTATGACTGATGGGTGAGAGCTTGAGAACAATTATTATTTTCGCACAATGACGAAGCTGAGCCTAATTTCACGTTTAGTGGGTAGAGCATAGAATGAAAAGATTAAATTTGCTAATTACATATCACCTCTCAAGTTGAATGAGAATTTGGACAAAAAGTTAGTGTAATTACATATGCAAACACTTTTTGTAGTTATTTGGAAGATATAGTGCTCACAACTTAGCAATAAATTTTAACACAGTCTTAATATAACTACAGTGAAAAGTAGATAAGCATGCGGTCAATTACATTTTAATTCATTTTAGATATGATGGTAATTGTGTATAGCAATTGATTGTTACTGAAAAGTTGAGTTTTTAGTGTGTTTTCTCATCTAATTTTTCAGGGATGACGAAAAGTACTACAGCGGTGACGACTCAAAACTAGAGTACGAAAATGAGAGAACGAATTTGAGAGAAAATGTTGGATCAAATGACATTGGTGAACCAGAGGCTCGTGACTCAGGACTTTCAAACGCCTATGGTGGAACTGGCACATTACTTCTGTGGAGCTCGATTATAATTATTGTGTTCACTGTGTTCATTATTAGTACTTACTATTACAACTGGATGGATCCATTTTTGTGCTCCCTGTGTTAATTCTGACACTACTACACCATTGTACAAAGCTTTTCATGCAGTTTTATGTGTTGTAACGTGCCTTACCTCGTGACATTATATCGGGTAGCTAATTTAAGTCATCATGGGAGCATTTAAGAAACCGTTCGTTGTATTTATTCGCATTTAGAATATTGCTATAAAGCAAGTTGATTCATTTTTATTACGTGTGTAACTGCCTTGCAAATGACTTAATTTCTACTATATTAATGACTTTGTACTCCGTAGTCAGTTTTCTATTGACCAACGTAAGTAAAAGATTCGCCAATCTGCAAGTGTCATTTTTTTAATCTAAGCTATATTATTTGGCTTCAAATTAAAAATAAAAATCATTCCCATCTTAAATATTCAATATGTAAGAGTGGTACCAATTTGAGATGCGGCCTATGGCCCTAAACTATTAGAATTCCCAATTTATTTTTTAGTTCCTAAGGTCATATTTATCCATTGGATGATAGATGTATATAATACTGTTCGATTTGTACTATGAGCTAATAAATATCCATAAATTTATTTTCGTGTGCACATATCACAATGGATGAGAGAACTCATTTATTCCCATAAAACTTATACGATCCCTGATGACGTGAATATCAGCGAAGAAAACAATAGACCCCAGAAGCACATAAATTCGGAATTTTCCATGCACGCATTTTTCTAAATTGTACTTGATGTGAGCATTTGCCAGTTCACCAGTGTCATCTGAGAAGGAATAATCGCCAGAATTGACCTGGTGTTTGGAAAATTATAGACGGTTCCATTTACATTTTATTGTTGTTTTCTTGTCATACAGCTAAACATGGAACAACGGACCCTAGCATCTGCCATTGTATTCCTAGTTGGCTGCTCACTCATAATTGGTAAACAATTTTTGGAATCTAAATTCTAATCAGTTTTTGCCATTCTATACACAAACAACTAAATCCTCAAATTTCTTCTTGCACGAAACGGCAGCATGATTCTGCCATACGATCCGATAACCCTGGGTTGTTCAACTTTATAATTGTTTAAATAAGTTTACCAGTCGTTACTACCTATACTGTTGATCTGTAGGCACGCAAGGGCAAGACGAGGAAGGAAGATATCCAATTGAACAAAATTCATTTGACTGCGTTGGCACCTACTTGGAATGTATAAGTAAGTTGTCCATACTTAAACTCATTAGTTTAGTAGTTATTTCATTACTTTACTAGTTATGAATGCCTTGAACTTGCTCCGCAACATTAGAAAACACGCATTCACCACAATCAAATTACTGTTGCTGAAGTTTTTTATTTAAATTCCCGCACAATTTGTAACAAAGGGAAAAAGTTGAGTAGATGCACATGCGCAGAAACCAGCAGCATTGTCTGCCTGCATCAACTGTTCACCTCCTCGGATTTTTTCAGCTTTTTCTCAAAACCTTTGGCGCTTGAAAAAGTATATTTTTGTTTTATTTTCCCATCTGTGTGTAGAACAGCTGTCAGCCAATGCCAGAACAATGGAGCAAGCTAGTGTTGGAGTAATGGTACCCGAATGCCGACGACAAATTGCTGACAGGGCAGAATGCAGAGAATACCATGAAACATTGCTAGGAACTGAATTTCAAGCAAATGGCTCTCCTGGATCCTCCTCTGGTTCATATGGATCTGGTCATCAAGTAGAACATAGACCAGTGTATCCATATTATCCTCAAGGTCCAGTAGCTCCCGCAACGCCTGCACCACCTGCACCATCTGCTTCACCACCAACCCCTCCTGAAACCGAACCAGTATCTACAGACTATGATAAATGGACAGATTCAACAGCACCTAAATATGATGACCCAGAAGACGCTGAAGATGACGCTGCTGCTGCTGCCAAACCTGCCAAGAAACAAGGGAGGTTGATTGCTGAGAAACCCGTCGATGATTATATTCCTCATGAAGATTGGTAATTTAGTGGTTTGTGAAAACCGGCATGATTTCAAAATAAACAACTCGTTCCGCTGAATAGGATTGTTTTTGTTCGTTAGTTAGATTTACCATGAGTGTTATTTGTGTATAAAATAAAAAATTTGGAAAACTTTCCGTAGATTGTCCAAATCAAGTGTAATTAGCAGACAGTAATTTTATAACACCTTCCTTCAAGAACAATAGTTAACATTTTAGTTTGTTAGAAACACTAAAATCAGTTTTAGCAAAAGTTTGCTGCTTTCACTATTCACTGCTATACACTGAAACTACTCAAGCTGTGAACTTGAATTACGATGACGAGCGCACTGTAATGCAATGAATGAATAGTTTGAAGGTTAATGTTTATTATTACGCTGAACATTGTTTTGACGTGAGATGCTATTTCACATACGTATTAATAATAGAATTTGGTTAGATTTTGTGGGCTCAAAACAAAGCTGACTTAGTTCATAGCCACACAATTGATTAATAGCGTATTTTTCTTGTTTGAAGAAAACAATGAGTATTAAAATGATAATGATGGATTTACAGTTTTGCTTCTATTATGTCACCGATGACAGCAACAGCTTCTATTTCAATCAGAGCATCCTATTTATACCATGAAAATATCAAATCTCAGATTACTTCCAGATTTTAGAATATGGTGCACAATTTTGGATTTAAAAGTTACCCTTGGTAGTTTTGAGACCTGGAAAGCAGCGCGTGCTGGTAAACAATCTCCCGTAAAATCTATAAAGAATCATTCTATCGTTTACAACTTAAGGCACTGAACGCAGTACATAAAATTCATAAATTGCTGACATACATGTTCCATAAATTTTATTTACGACGGGAGAATGTGTTATGTCCGTCATCAGTACTGTTGCTTTTACCACTTAAACAACATTTGCGATTGTTAAAATAGTTTTAGAACTCTAAATATTTCTCATTGCAAAATACTGAATTATCAAAAACTCGGATACCATTCTTATAGCTAGCTCCAGCCGCTTCCAAAATATGACCAATATGATCCAAGGCCATTTTTGTTTGAGCCTCAATCCCATTCATCAGTTGTCCACTGTTGACATCCATCCCAATTTGTCCCGAAATGTACAAAGTTTTGTCCACGAGCACTCCTTGGCTGAAATAAAGATGAAAAAAGTGTGTGTTAACAAAAACAACCGTTGACACTTACAAATTTTG
>Ga0210040_10008744_pt1 | contig 11915 bp, 2 predicted proteins | sample CryGeyCG12114_NA_FD_185462 | JGI IMG/M metagenome (GOLD analysis project Ga0210040, IMG submission 185462) | Groundwater microbial communities from aquifer - Crystal Geyser CG19_WC_8/21/14_NA (SPAdes) (version 2) | ecosystem: Environmental > Aquatic > Deep subsurface > Groundwater | place: USA... | reverse complement strand
AAAGCTGTTTTTGACTGCTTCCATGCACATGCGCATCAATTTCATTTGCTTTGTTAAACGAAAACTATCATTGAAAAATCTGAGTCGATTATTCATTCTGATTTCAACTTGAACCAAAGTTGATTAAGGACCCCGCACCGGTAACACAGAAGGATGACATTCAGATGAAATTTTTTCAAAAATTCGTCAAATGTTCATTTTTTTGTGCTGAATCCGAATCTGCAATCAGATTTCCCAAATTCGGTTTCAATCACCCGCTACAGGTCATTGAAGGTCAGAGAACAATAAAATGACATTCAGTGAAAAATCGATGCAAACATAATTTTCTATGTTTTAAATAGCGCAGAAAACGATTCCGAATGTCAAAAACTAATAATCCGATTTTAATCCGATTCGGGTATTACTTGTGTAGAAATGACATTCAGTAGAAAATCAGATAAAATCGGATTTTTCGGTTTTTGACATTCAGAATCGTTTTCTGCGCTATTTAAAACCTATAAAATCATGTTTGCATCGATTTTCTACCGAATGTCATTTCTACACAAGTAATACCCGAATCGGATAAAAATCGGATTTTTCGGTTTTTGACATTCAGAATCGGTTTTTGCGCTATTTAAAACATAGAAAATCATGTTTGCATCGTTTTTTCACTGAATGTCATTTTATTGTTCTCTGACCTTCAATGACCTGTAGCGGGTGATTGAAACCGAATTTGGGAAATCTGATTGCAAATTCGGATTCAGCACAAAAAAATAAACATTTGACGAATTTCTGAAAAAATTTCATCTGAATGTCATCTTTCTGTGTTACCGGTGCGGGGTCCTTTCTACTCTGTATATAAATTAATATTTTTTAAAGCATGGGTAGTAAGTAAGGAGGAGTTTTACTTTCAAGTTGACTATAATACTTCAAGCTAATTAAAATGTTCACCAAAGTCACCCAAATGCTGGAGGTGATCGAAATAATAATGGATACATTGTTCCTATCTATGTGCATTGTAAAGATGAATGAAGATATTCTCCAGTCGTACTACCGAAACCGAACCGACAATAATAGGCAAAGAAGAATTCGTCACAGACTAGTCCTCCGTTTCCCTCATGCCAGAGAAGTACAAAAACCAAATCTTTAGTAAAAAATATTTTTTCACATTGTATTGAGTAAACAACACTTTGGCGTTGTGCACACATAGCCCATGGGATGCAAACAAACATTTGTTGTAGCCACTTTGCTTTTCTCATATAAATGTGATGGTAATTAAGCGCTAAAGGGACATAAAGTTTATTTCATTCCAACTCCAGGTTGAAATAGATTGTTGGCTTTCCGCCTTTTTCGTGGTCTTTACGATGGTATGTAGATGGCTAGTGGGATTGTTCCAGCAGATATTTACTGTAGACCAGTATGGGCAAACTGTGGTAGTGGCTTTCAACTCTTTTTAAATAGTTCATCAAGACTGCTACTCTGTTTATTGTTACTGACTGACTGTGTGTGTTTCGTTTTTTTCTTCTCAGAAACTTGTGTCACGGCCATTAGCTTGGTGTATCACGGGGTACTGCCTATTCAATTTTTTCCTGGCCTTTGTTATTTACTTAAGGATGAGGCGAGTGTACTTGAGTAGTCTGCAAGAGGATCCCAGTTGGCATCCAACAGCAGTGGAAGCGGACATGGTTGTTCAATAACAATTCAATCATTACTGAAACTCGCTAAATTATGTAGAAACAAATGTATTCTTTTATTCCGTCCGTTTTATTTTGTTCGTTCGTACGTAGGGAAGTACAGATTTTTACAATAAAAGTTTCTACTTTTCTTGTGGGCGTTCTACCTAGTCTTTCAGTTTTTTAAAAATGCATCCAGTCCAATGAGATTTTTACAAACGAAACTTTGCCCATCGCTCATGCTATACACATTTTTTATTGGATCGAAACCCAATTCACTAGAGCTAACTGAATTGAAGTTGGTCTTGCCCTATGGGTCGAAAAGCTATTGACCAGAGACTCACTCTCCGTTTCCCCATACCGTTTGAAGCAATGCACGTATGTTAAAACGTGATAAGATAATTTGGCGAGCTCTAGGAGTAGGGCAGAAGCTACTCTCACTCACTCTGTGTTTGAAGAGAAACATTCCTCAAGTAAAGAAACTTTACCCGCGTCTGCCATTTGAAAGGAACTTTCCAATTTAAGGAAATCTGAGCAACTCCAATGTTTGCTACAAAAGATCGATAAAATGCTCCCACACATTTTCTTCCGACATGAGCTCGCCTTCAGAGTGTGGCCAATATTCCTTTTTCGTGTGCGTAACTGCATATTAGCAAAATATTTACGTTCAGGATGCACACATATCAATATTTAGGATTTCCAAATCTACAGCAACAATAATTTTTTTGCAATAATAATTTCGGGTGAATATTTTATGTTCAATGAAAGATTCACCAAATATCGGTGCTCATCATTTACATTAATAATAATCTACATCCCTTTTGATCTTTCTGCATTATTAATAATATCGTTATTATATTAGTGAATAATTAACATGCGTTTGTAATCATGGTATCTTTTTTCAAAACGTATCATCATGAATGAGCAAAGTAAGTCTGTCTGTCGGATTCACAACTGCAGTAGTTTTTTTACCAAAGATTCTGACATTACACGCAAAAAGAATTAAGTGAACAAATCTTAAGTTATGGGTACTTGGTCCTGGTCCTGTTTGAGTCTTCGAGGTGCTCTGTATTTTGCATCCAGCATTCACATTTGTTTTGGTCTGTGTCTCACCGGGTATTTGATCTTTGTATTGATCTATGCCAATTTTTCAGATCATGGATTTGTAAGCATTTTTTCTTTATATTTTAACCAAACCTAAGTAGTTTTAACAAAATAGTTGAACGATTATCTAAACAGTAATAACATTGATTTATTTTTTTCAGAACAAAGATCACACTTTCTTCATTGTGCTTATTCTCTACTCCTTAACATTCCTGATCTTAGGATGTTGTATCTTCCGTGGAATTGACAAGGTAAATGCAATTTCTAACACCTCAAAATGATTATCATTCTCATTTTGCCACAAAAGTTAAAAATATTATTTATGCACTGGACTGTCCATTCCATGTGTACTTACTTACTGATTCAGAAACATGCTATACAAACAAAACTTGGAGTTTAATCAATACTTAACCACAAATTTTTTTTCCAGAAATCTTCCAAACTGCTAAAACCCGCAATTATAACATTTGCCATCATCCACAGCCTAATCTTTGCTCGAGTCATTTACGTGTTGACTATGCAACTAATCACAGGCATCCCAATCTCATCAGCACCACCAACTTATGCTACAAGCAACACGCAAAGCAACATATCGAATGAGTACACGGGTCTCCTGATTGTCACAGTATTTTTCCTTCTGACGGCATTGTACCTGGTCCTATTACTAGCGTACATGAGATCCTTGCCTCGACGCACATCGTCCCTGCACAACATAAATAATAATTTCTACTCCAATGTTCAACTGAATGCTGACGGAAGTGCGATTCATTCTTATGACCCTAGTGTGTGTAACACGTAGCCATAGTGGGAATACTACGGGTTTAGTCTACCATCTAGCTAAAACCAAACCAAATAGTAAATCATGATTCCATGGCATGATGTGATGATGATGACAAACTTTTATTTTTATAACCAAAGAGGTTCCTAGTTATGATTATCTATGATTACCGGTGCCATTCCAGTAGATTTATGATGATGAGTATTCCTTCGTTATTGTCATTCATCATCGTTACATGTTTATTCTGCTGATGAGTACGTACTCTGATTGGCTTCCATTCATTCCTTATTCTAGTCTAGTAGGTTATAGTGTGCAATATATGGAAAGACTTGGCTTTAACGAGAGAAAGTCTATGGAAAAAATATTTTTTTTCCTGTACGTTTGTGATTTTATGTACAAGTATAGTTACTTAGTTGTTTGCCCTATGTTAAGTACTGTAAAGATTTATTATTATTATGGATAATCCCAACAGTATAATGAGGCATGTATGATGATCCTGGGCATTACAGAGTCTGCATACTATTTAGGGCGCACTGTAACTAACTATTTGTACTCGTCGAATGAATACAGTTGAATACATGGAAAAGATACATAATATTATGTAATGATGATAATAAGAGGGTGCTCCAGTTCATTATAGGTTTATTTGTTTTCCAAATTGTGTAGGAGAGAAATTTTATTATGCATACTAACTAAATAGCAACGGGAAAAGCAACTATATCTAGAGAAACTACATACATACAAACGATGAATAAAAAGTGGAATTTAAATAACCTTGGACGAACCGAGTACATAAGTTACTAACGTTCATATAGTGGCATCCAAAGTCTGCATTTTTATTCACTCCTGGTTGTATGTACTACCACTATTTATAATGCACCTCTCATTCCGTGGAGGCGAATAAATACAATCTTTTAGTATGATTTGACAGGCTATTATTACGAATATATGATAATATCATTCACATGAGGATCTGCACACGCATACTATACCACAACTCAGCCTAAATGTAGGCAGTTGTAATAGTAACATTTCCATTACTCAACCACACTCGGGTTTGAATAGTGAAGGCTCAGGAAAAGTAAAAAGTAGAGGAGAAAGCGTACATATGATAGATGAGCATTATCACATTAATCCTTTAAGAATAGGCTCCAGTCTGCGCTCTCTTATATATAACAGCCTGTGTGTGTGTGTGTCTGTAGTAGGACTAAGATCTGCAGCACGTAACTCACCAATTCTACCCACCGGAGCTAAACGAGTATAAGCTTCAACAAGATTCATTTCACTCTTCTATACTCATTTATACGTGCCAGGAATGCATGGACAGGTGTAACATACAATTTCCACATCGTACACAGGGATAAGAATTTCCAAATGGAGATGAAAATGTGTAAAAAATGAAAGAACTAGAAATGTTTTTTAATGCATGAATGGAACTACTGATAAATAAAGTGCAGGTTTGAAGAGAAAATTACGCATAGTGGGGAAATGAAGTCCACTGCGCTAGCATTACATTTGTACTTGAACGGTGAAAAGAGAAAGTTTGAATCACTAGTTTCCCTATCGTGCACTCAATCCACGCCTTTCCAATATCCACAGCCTATGCTACACACTATATATATTTTGCCATGTGTATACCAGACTTTCTATAGCATTAAGAAGGGAAACGAGCTCAGATTTTTCCCTCTTTTAAAATGTACAGACATAAAAAACACTAGTCCCACATCAATTTACAGATTTTAAAACAAAAAGGTTTTCCTTAGTATCAGTAGTAGTTTGTACAAAGACTTGTGCTGATATTTTTGACTACCTTCCAAACGCCACAATATATTTTTTAAAGTTTTAGGCAAACTCACTCACTAACGAACTAACTACACCTGAATACAGAAACAAAACGAGTCCACACAAATTGTTTTATGGAAGGCTGTTCAAGTGCAAATCAATTATTCAGGAATTTCACACTACTTCATAATTTACTACTGATAGGACCACTAGTTAATAGTAAACTAGTATGTCTGTGGTGATGAAACCCTTATTCTGTGACACAGGAATAGAACGAACATGAGTCTCCTCATGTGCTCACCATTTCCACTCAATTAGCCACAATTTCAAACTATAGCTCCTTTAGCCTCCAGTTTCAGTCTTACTTAGAGTACAACAAACCTTTACACAGGACTAATCCTCAGCTCTTTCAAAAGTTACAGATTTTTGTTACACTACATCAACATTGCGTAAATTTAAAACTACCGTCTGTTTTAGTAACTCACTAGTTATCTAACTAGTCAATTCACCGTTGAGTCGTAGTGTCAGTTCATTCAGTATCTATATAGTAGTAGTACAGACTAACTAACTCCGAAAAAATATTTCGTCTCTCCACAACAAACTGATTCCTTAATTATGATGCTAGCAACCTTGTATTCGTTTGGGCCAACTTGCTTCCATTTTTTGCCCTCAGCGATACTCAACTTTGTCAAAATCATGTCTTGAGTGAAAAAGACAATGTTGTGGGCTCCCTTCAGTCTCGCTGAATACTGTAGAAAATGTTTTGAAGTGGAATAATGTGCTGCACTTCTCTCAGAGGTATGCAAAATTGTATAAATTTACGGACATTGAGAAAATTGAAAATTTGCAGTTATTGGTTTGACCTACAACTGATACATACATGATGATACACACAGGTGCTGCTTTCTTCGGAGCTAGCGTTCACATTGCACTTGGATTGTTAGTTTTCATGCGCTATGTTATTGGAACAATTGTACTCACCTTCTACAGTGTCAACGACGTATGAATATAGCTAGAAATTTTAAGATGCAATTTTGAATTCAAGAAATGGGTGGACAACTGAAATTACATGATTTTTTGTTTGCAGATGGTCAAAGAAAGAGTCACAGCCTTTGTGGCTCCGTTTATGCTTTATATTACTTTGTTTCTCGCCTTGGGACTCTTGATTTTTCATTCCATTGAGAAGGTATGGAAAATTACTGATAGCGTCTTTACAATTTAGATTGTAAAAGTATGTACATTAGTTCAATGTATGATGGAATGAGCAGTTTAGTACAAGCTAATGTTTTTTTGTGTGATTTGCTGCAGGGATATTTTTATCTTCTAAAATGGGCAGCCGTAGGATTTGCCGCTCTTCAACTTTTAATTCTGATCATACTTCTAGTGCTAAAGTTTCTTCCAGTTTATCACTATGAACAATTCCCTTTTCTTCCAAGCTCCATCACGGAGGCCTACAAAGAGAGTCCAAAGGATGTAAATGTCACCCGCTCTGGCTCCTCAGAGACAGACGAGGACGAAGGCAAAGCCGAGTCCTTGATTCTTCCACTTGTGACGAGAACAGGAGAGCGGTCTCCTACCTCCTACAACTACTACTCAACTACCTCGGCTGGTCCGAGTTATTTTTTTGCATTTCCTTCATTTCTGAGAGCAGCTTTATGGCTGCAGGCTACACCATCGTCTTCAACCTCTTCAGAACAGTTGACCCATGTGTTGCCTTTAGCGTCAACTTCGCATGAGTTCGAACATCACGTGGCACCAGTCATCCTCACAAACATGGAGAAGCACAGAAACGTTCATATAGTCACATTCCTGGTGCTCTATAGTGTTCTCAATAGTATTTACTTGACAGTGCTCTATTTTTACACGAGGAAGCTCCACCATGAGGCTTTCTTTAGTCAGTCGGAAGCGATCTCCAGACGCGCAGCATTCTATGTTCACCCACAATTCGCACAAGGCGGACCCACAGACAATAAATCATCGAGTTCACAAGTACAGCCTCCGAACAAGCTTCAAGGAAACTCCACCACCACTATCACGGTCACAGGGCCTTCTACTGACACGCATGAAGACTACAGTAGTAATCAAGGACTAAGGGATACACAGAATGCCAGCCCTCAGCCACAACATCAAGTCAATCTGCCTGCTTCAAAGTTTCCTATTCAAAACTGGGCACCTAAAGTGCTCCCCAGGTTTGAACCGTTACCAAATGATGTACCAACGGGATCAGGACCACCCCAGAAGCAGCAAGGGGCACCACCATCATCGCACTATCCAGGTGACCACAACCCAAATAGGCCTCCTCCCATCCCAGATAGACGTCGAGGTATGAGTAGTCATGGGGTGCCACCATTCACACCACAGCCTCCAAGATTCCATACCCACCATCTTGAAGATGACATGGACTCTTGCTCATCCTCACGGGTGTACACGCCACCACCACAACCACATCGTCATGGCATGCATCCCAGGGATTGGGGAGGAGGCGACGAACCGTCATCATCGCATGTAGTACATAACAGAAGACTGAGTCACGTACCGCCTAGCACCGTTCCACGACCACCACCGCCAACTCGTCACTTATCTTTTGATACGGCCCCAAGCTCCAGGTATCGGTATCCCGATGATCGACATGGACCACCCATACAACATCATCAACATGGTCAGTCCTCACCCCCTAGCATGTACAAAGATGGAGCGCACAGGGCTTTGCCCCAAATCAACTACCATCAGAGACAAATTTCCCCGCACCCATCATTTCACCAGCAGTCACAGCCACCTCCAATCATGCAGAAGCAAGTACAACAGCAGCAGCAACAACATCACTATTCACAGCCGCCGCCACCGCTGCCGCCACATCAACCGATTTATCAGCAGCAACGGAATCGCTACCTTCCACAGTCTGATTCTGCCTCTTCCCCTGTTGGAGTCATACCTCATCGTCCAGCTCAGCAGAGGATGCTTCCCATTCCTCCAAGAGGACGCCATCCGACGTCGGTGGTATGATCAAATTCGTGTACATGACTTATCCACATTAGTGTTCCTGAACAGAAACAAGTGGAGTTGACTAGATGGTTTATGGAATTTCAAGGTTTTTTGTACTTAGAGGGGGGGCTGAATGTTTCAGATGATAAGTTTTTTATACACATACATATAGGAATGCAAGTTTGGTTCTTGTTGGGATTTTGGCTTGCGATTCGTTTTAGTTGCAAATGTGATGGAAGCCAAGTTTTTTGCATGCTCACGCACAGCACCCGCCCATATAAGGAATTTTTGTAATATTCACACACGGGATAAGAAAAATTATTAATTCAAGGCCTCAATGCAAAGCGTATCAACGAACTACTAATAGTATGAGACTACATACTAACTTAACACACTGTTTTATTGCTCTTGCTTGACGATATCAAGATCTAATGTAAGTACTGGAGCAGTCCTCTGATTCTAATAATAATAGTCTACGACCGTTTATTTTTGCAATTCGATATCTCTTGGAAACGCTTCTAACTGGGTTTGTGTAGCAACCGCACAGACGTACATATATGAGTTGATTGCTATTTGCATATCTGACATCGATTATTCATAAATATCTCGTATGATGACACTTGCTCCTTTTGGTTTTCATCTCCGCGTATATGTTCAAATATTCATGCTTCAGGCACTCTATATTACTAACTAACTAAACTACTAACTACCAGGTATGGGAACCTAACAAACTTAACTACACTAACTAGCTAACAAAAAACATTCCATGTCAATCTTTTGGTTTCATTCATTTTCCATTTTTGCTGTGACGCAGACCTGGACTTTTATTCATACAGCAATCTAAAAATTTCTAGTGCGTCAAACAATAGCATTGGCTTGAAATTTGGAAAAGCTAGTTTACAAAGAATGGTATCTCAAAGCACGAAATATGCAGGGCAGTTAGAGTAAGTGAACGTGAGTGTAAAAGTAAAGGCAGATTCCAAAAGAACATAAATGGAGTAGTTCATAAGTAAAACTTCATATTGGAAATATAACTGTCAAGAATTTGGATTGGGCACATGTACAACAACCCGAAGGAAATTAATTAGGGGTATTGACGAGCACCGGGGTAACGGGGTATAAGTGTATTAGGGTAACTTTTCTCCATTTAAATACATTACAAAAAGTTACCCTATTAACCCTTATACCCCGTTACCCCGGTACTCGTGAATACCCCTATTGTGTTCTTAGGCAACTACTAACAAACTTACTAAATCATGATAATACGAACAAGAGAAGAGACGGACACTATATATTGAAATCTTGTAGGGAAGACAGCAGTGACAGATATTTGTGATATTTTTGCATTTTACAACTAGTGGTGCTATAAAATGTATCTCTTAGATGTATGTCGTAGGATTGGGAATGGTCACAACACATTTGTTGTTTTTTCTATCTAATCTTCAATATTTAAGACTTTCTTCACAATAATATCACCGGACTTGTCCAATTGTGAATGCAGAACAAAAAAAATATCCAACGGCTGATGCAATTTCCTGACTCTCTAAACAAAAGAATTCCTCACTTTTTGCATTTCACATTGGCATCGTCTTTCTGTTCACTACTAAACTACTAACTAACTAAACCACATGAGGCAGATGTAAACAACTATTTTTCCAGAATGACTTATTCTGCTTTACGGACAAAACAACTTATACAAAATCTATCGCAATGAAACAAATTACTCATCTCTCTATGAGATGTTCTCTATATATTTTTAATATGTACCGTGTGATGCATACATAGACATTGATATCTGCCGATGAATGAGTCAATGCAAAAGAGTGAACTGTAAAACAGGTGCTAGATTAGGAATTTACATGGTTCATTTCACCGAGAGATACTATTTGCACATATTACTATTCAGAAACTGTCATTTTGTAGCACTGAAATAACGATATACGTACTCATCTGTTTCCTTTTGTAAACCATACAAGCATTGTAGAGAGCCTAGTTTTAGTGTTCAAATCAATAACGTAACGTGAGAGAAAGTTAACACTGAGAACGAAAAAGAAAACATATAGTGAGTGAACTTCATTAGTTAGTTAGATTTTAGTTAGTTAGTTGGTTACTTTTAGTTAGTTACATACTTAATTAGTCTTTAGATTCGCATAGAGTACGGTACATGATTAAATTTACTGTATTTTCCTTTAGTTAGTTGTACGTAGCATGTACATAAGTTAAGGTAGTGACTATAGTATAACTACCATAGTTCACATACTGCATTTACATTAGAGTAGAAAATCTACACTCTAAGGTTGTAGGTTCTTGAAAATCATAAATATATATATTAGGTAGTTAGTTAGTTAGTTAGAAAACTAGTACTCTAGTTAGATACCATTAGGTAACAAACGTAGGTGACAAAATAGCTCAATTAAGAAGACAAATGTTTGTATCTCCTCAATAGATTCATTTTTTCATTTCAAAGGAAACGCAAAGTTCATTCTTTGCAGTGAATACGCATATGGTGTTTGGAAGTTCAGTTCATGAGTTATAGTTATTGACATTATGTTATGTTACCCATACATTTTTTAGCAGTTACGAAAACTTTGAATGTTATAACAGTTTGTATGTGCGCTAACGTTTTAATTTTATGTATTTGATTTTATGTGTAACTTTACATAGATCCTAATATTTTAATAGACGATGCAAAATCCTGTTTATTAACTGCTAGATACTGCAAATAATTAGATTCGAAAACAAATCTGATTTAATGAGGGAGTACCTGTACGGCAATCAAGTGAAGAAATGAAATATAATGGCAAAAAAATAAAAATACTGTCAAAGAAGTTTTGTAAATTGTTTTTTTTTAGAAATTTCTAAATTATCCGGCTGTTTTCCGACACAGATAAATTATGCAAAGCACCTAGATTGTCCTAGATTGTACATATTATAAAACTTATTGAGTCTATTCCAATACACAAGATTGCTCCATCATTATTTCGATAGAAAAAGGTACATTAGATACCGTAAATTGATACACTATCAAAACACTAATATATAATATTACCCAATTTTACTTTAAAAAATTCCTGATTAACTTGGCTGAGCCCAACCCTGAATGGTAAATATACATTTCAGCACAGAAAACTATTTTTTTTTTCACTTTAGATACTCAAAATGTACAACTTCATTCGCTCATTCTTTCTCAATATTCTTAATAGTGTCCAAACATGAATTTAAATCTTATTTGGAAAAAATTCCGACGTTGAAATTTTAATAATAGCCACCTTAATTAACAACGCTGTTGAAAAATTTCGCTAAATCCAGCATCTAACATTTAGCGCATTCAGCTTAGTAATTTTTAAACTTGGCGAACTCAATAAGATTAAGATTTTTGACTGTTAAACAAGTTTCCAATTTAGAATCAAGTATGTATAAGCTCAGCGTAACGCTAAAAAACTTGCACGCAGCTACTATAGGGCGGAAACCTTAGCGAAAGTAAATTCTAACGAATTTCTGTTTGACTTCATTAATTTTTCCAGTTTGGACGGCTTACGGTGTTTGGGGAGATGTTCAAATCCCCACTTTTGTAGAGGAATCCGTCAATTTATTTTATTTTTGAGGCGATCGCGATG
>Ga0210040_10008743_pt1 | contig 11915 bp, 11 predicted proteins | sample CryGeyCG12114_NA_FD_185462 | JGI IMG/M metagenome (GOLD analysis project Ga0210040, IMG submission 185462) | Groundwater microbial communities from aquifer - Crystal Geyser CG19_WC_8/21/14_NA (SPAdes) (version 2) | ecosystem: Environmental > Aquatic > Deep subsurface > Groundwater | place: USA... | reverse complement strand
CCCAGCCGAGGGCAGGTGGTGAGCAGCTTCCCGTCCTCGTCCCGGCAGCCGCACCGGCGGAACGTGAAGCCCTTCACCGCTTGCCGTCGCGGAGCTGGTAGACGCGAGCCGGGCTCATCTCGCCCGTCTCGGCGACTGCGGCCGCGCTCTCCCCGGCATCGGCGGCGACGAAGCCGACGTCGGCATGCTGCGTGCCGTACAGGCAATCGGAGTCATCGCCGCCGGAGCCGCCGTCGGGGCGCTCGGAGCGCGGATCGACGTCCGGGGTCGAGACGGGGTGGTCACGAGCGGCAGGCGACCAGGACCTCGTCGGCCTGGTGGATGTGCTCCTGGCCACTCCGGTGACGGTGACGGTGCCGGACGTCGGTCGGGTTCTTCGGGCAGTGCCTCTGGGCCGGCGTGGTGCGGCCGCCCACTCTCACGTGCTGGACCTCGGGGCCCGCTTCGGCGAGCGGTTCAGCAATGCTCGTTCGCCTCGACGGAGCCCCAGCGCGAGCGCGGTCGGGAGGAGATGGCTGACCTGCTCGTCCAGTTCGCCGATGACGTTCAGCCCCTCCGGCTGAGGTCCCTGTTCGCCCGTGTCCAGGTCGGCCACCCGGACCGGCTGGCCGAGGCGGTCGCCGTTGTCGCGCCGCCGTCCGGTGGGCTGGTGCACGACGTCCCCGCGACGGGCACGGATGCCGGCCAGGTCGAGAGACCGTCGTCGTCGAGACCGGGGAGGCATGCGGGCTCTCCACCAGACAGTCGAACGACGGCTGGAGCACCCGCACGCCCTGTCCTGCACGCGCTCAGCCGACGTGGCGGTCCAGCCCCGGCTCGTCGACCAGCGTCTCGAAGTGGGCCAGCATCCGGCTGGGGTCCGGATCGATGCCGGTGAACAGTCGGAAGGAATCGACCGCCTGGAAGACCGCCATGCCGCCGCCGTCGAGCACTCGGCAGCCCAGGGAGCGCGCGGTCCGCACGAGCGCGGTCTCCAGGGGGCGGTAGACGATGTCGGCGACCCAGAGGCGGGTGTCGAGGAGCTCCGCCGGCAGCGGCAGACCCGGATGCGCGGCCATGCCGGTCGGAGTGGCATGCACGAGACCGTCGGCCCCGGTCAAGGCGTTCCCCAGCTCAGCGACCGCACGACCCCGTGCGCGGTCGGCGCCGAACCGTTCACACAGAGACTCCGCAACGCTCGTCGCCCGGTCGCGGTCGACGTCCATGATGTCCAGTCGTCCGGCGCCCAGCGTCAGCAGTGCATGGGCGACCGCAGAGCCGGCCCCGCCCGCGCCCAGGAGGACGACGTGGTCCAGAGCGGCGTCCGCCAGCCCCCAGTCGAAGGAGCGGGCGAAGCCGGACCAGTCCGTGTTGTGACCGACCGACCGGCCGCCCGCGAACACCACGGTGTTCACCGCGTTGAGCTGCGCGGCGTCGGGGGAGAGGTCGTCGAGGTGGGGCACGGCGAGCTGCTTGCAGGGGTGGGTGATGTTGACGCCGTCGTACCCGGCCAGCCTGGCCGCCGCCAGCAGCTCACCGACGGACTCGGCCCCCAGCCCGAGCACGTCGAGATCGAGCCGCCGGTACAGGTAGTGCAGACCGAGCTCCTCGGCCTCGCGCTCGTGCAGTGCAGGGCTCAGTGACGGTCCGATGCCCGATCCGATCAGCCCCACCAAGAAGGTCGTGGACGACGGCCGGTCACCTGCATGGGGGGTGGACACGTGCCTCCTGATCAGGTCGCCGGATGTCGACAGTCCACGGGCGCGCCTCGCCGGGGATGGCGCCTCGTGGTTGAGGGCCGCAACCGTCGCATCATGAAACCGGTTGCACGCGTATGTCAAGACGATGCCAGCGCGAGTCCCCGGGTCGGGACGCCGTCTCGACCCGGTCAGGAAGGAGCGGGACCTGTGCTCGACCGGACCATGAGCTCACAGGTGAGACGGGCTGCCCGGTCACCGTGCGGGCCCGGCTCGTTGATCATCTCGATCAGCCAGCGCAACGCGGTCGCGGCCGCGGCCGGAGCCGGCGCGTGGACGGTGGTCAACGGAGGTCTGGTCATGGGAGCCAGCCAGATGTCGTCGAAGCCCACGACACTGATGTCGGACCCGACCTTGAGGCCGCGATCAGTGAGCAACTGGATCACGCCGAGTGCCAGCAGGTCGTTGTAGGCGATCGCCCCGGTGGCGCCACTGGCGATCAGCAGGTCGCCGGCGCGGATACCGGACGTGAAGAAGGGCTCGAAGGGGCCGAGTACCACCAGTTCGACGGCGAACTTCTCGGCGGCGGCCTGCACCGCTGCGGCACGGGCGCGATTGGAGTACGTGCCGGAGGGCCCGGAGATGTAGGCGATGCGCTGGTGACGCAGGGCAGCGAGGTGCTCGACCGCCTGGTCCACTCCCTCGTCGGAGGAGATGATCACGCCCGGGACTCCGGGGATGTCCCGGTTCACGACCACGACGGGCAGTCGGTCACAGAGTTCCAGGACGGCCTCGTCGGGCATCCGGGGAGAGAACAGGATCAGGCCGTCCGCCTGCAGGGCGAGGGTGCTCGACAACGTGAACTCGTCCGCATCGAACTCGTCGGAGTCAGCGGTGAAGACGGTCAGCTCCTGGCGCCGGGCTTCGCGCTGGACGGCCTTGATCACCGGCCCGAAGTACGGGTTGGCCACGTCGGGCACCACCAGTCCGATGCTGCCCGTGCGACCGCGGGCCAGTGACCGGGCGATGCGGCTCGGCTGGAAGGAGAGGTCTCGAGCGGTGGCCAGCACCCGGTCTCGCGTCTCCGGCCGCACCGTCTGCGGCCGGGAGAACACCCGCGACACGGTCGCCTTCGACACCCCGGCCCGGGTTGCCACGTCAGCGATGGTGGTCACTGCGGCACCCTCCTCACATGGTCGGGACCGACGTCGGTCGGCCGTGCGTGGTCGACGCGGCCCTGACCGGTCGAACGGCGCGGCGGGGGCTGGAGGCTGCATCCCTGTCACCCGGCGCAGACGGATCCTATGCACATCGAGACGCCGCGCCAGAGCGAGCGGTGACCCCTGCTGCGGAGAAGGGACGCCGGCACGCGTCTTGCGCCCAGGCCGCGTTCCTCCCGCGGGGCGCGGTCGGGTGACCCGATGCCCGCCGTCACCGAACTGGTGCTTGACACACCTTGCAACCGGTTCCAGGGTATGGCGCACACCACAAAGCGGGCTTGCACGCGCCAGCGCTGTCCGTGCACGGCGAGCACCACGGGAGCCGGTGAACCTCGGCACCCGAGAGTCCCTCACGCAGTGGCGTGACCAACGAAGGGCGAACTGCTGATGAGAACCGCGAAACACCACCACGCCCTGCTGACCGGCGCCATCGTCGTGGGTGGTGCGCTCCTGGCCACCGGGTGCAGTGCACCCGGCGAGTCCGACTCCTCCAGCTCGGGCAGCGACACCGGCCCGGTCCAGCTGGCCATCGTGGACGCGCAGAGCGGGCAGTTGAGCTCGCTCGGCCACTGGGAGGCCAACGGCGTCACCCTTGCCGTCAACCAGATCAACGACGACGGCGGGATCTGCGGCGGACGGAAGATCGAGCTGACGCAGTTCGACGACCAGGGCGACCCGACGACCGGCACCACGCTCGCGCAGAAGATCGCGACCGATGACTATGCGGCCGTGATGGGCACCGCCGAGAGTGGTGTCACCCTCGCGATGATCCCGATCCTCAGCCAGGCGTCCATCCCGATGATCACCTCGGGCCAGTCGCCGAAGCTCGAGCAGACCGGCAGCGAGTTTCTCTTCATGAACTCACCGACCAGTACGACGTTCGACTCCACGCTGGCCCAGTACCTCGTGGAGACGAAGGGCCTGAAGTCCGTCGCGATGATCACGAACAACGGCGCGTACGGCACCGGTGAGCACGACGCCTTCCTGGCTGCGCTGGAGGAGCTGGGGCTCACCCCGGTGGCCGACGAGGTCGTTACCCCGGACCAGAAGGACTTCACCGGCGCACTGACCTCCGTCCGGGGGGCCAACCCCGACGTGATCTTCATCGGCGCAGAAGAGGTCGAGGCGGGTCTGATCGCCAAGCAGGCTCGCACGCTCGGCATCCAGGCTCCGATCGCCGGCGGCGCGCCGATCGGCACGCAGGTCTACATCGACACCGCAGGCGTGGAGAACGCCGAGGGGTCGATGGTCAGCACGCCGTACTTGTCGAACGACGTCTCCGACGAGACGAAGGCCTTCGCTGCCGCCTACGACGAGGAGTTCGGCGAGGAGGCCGAGGCGCACGGGGCCAAGGCCTACGACGGCGCCACGATCGTCGCCCAGGCGCTGGACAGCATCGACTGTGCCACGGGCAAGGAGCTCGCCGACGCCATCCGGGCGAGCGACTACACGGGGCTGCAGGGCGAGTTCTCGTTCGACGAGAACGGTGTCGGGCTGCAGGAGACACACATCGGCGTCATCACCGACGGCAAGGTCGTAGCGGCGGACGACTGACCTGACGCGCGGCCGGCGGCACATCGCCGCCGGCCGCGCTTCGCGCACCGGTCCCGACATCCCCCGCTCGAACAAGGAGTGCGCTCGTGCAGGACTTCCTGCAGACCGCCATCGGTGGTCTCAGCATCGGCTCCATCTACGCCCTGGTCGCCATGGGCTTCTCCATCGTCTACCGCACGATGGGTCTGGTGAACTTCGCGCACGGCGGCGTGGTGATGGTCGGCGCGTACATCGCCTCGACCTTCTTCCTCACCGTGTCCCTGCCATTCGTCTTGGCCATGGTCGTGGCGGTCGTGCTGACCGCGGCCATCGGCCTGGTGATCGAAGGCGTCCTCCGGCCGCTGGAGACCAAGGACGTCGACCTGATGCTCATCGGCACCATCGGGTTCGGCATCGTCTTGCAGGCCCTCGTGATCATCATCTGGGGGGCGACCGGACGGGCCGTGCCCACGCCGGTGTTCCGCCAGCCGGTGACGATCGCCGGCATCGTCGTGCGGCCCTACGACCTGGTCATCATCGCCGTGGCGGGGATCGCGGCGGCTGCCATGTGGCACTTCCTCCGTGCGACCAAGCCGGGCGCAGCGATGCAGGCGGTCGCCATGGACCCCGACGCAGCCACGGCGGTCGGCATCCGCGTGGGGCGCAGCAATGCGATCGCCTTCGGCATCGGTGCCGGGCTCGCCGCCCTGGCCGGCGGCTTGGCGGGGCCGGTCCTGTACGTCAGCCCGTCGCTCGGCGGCGTCATCGGGATCAAGGGCTTCGCCGCGGCGATCCTCGGCGGCTTCGGCAATGTCCCGGGGGCCATCCTCGGTGGCCTGCTGTTCGGCCTCGTCGACGCCTTCAGTGCGAGTTGGTTCCACGGCTTCGCCGATGTCGTGGTGTACCTCGTCTTCGCGATCATCGTGGTCGTCCGGCCCGAGGGAATCTTTGGGGAGCAGACGGTGAGTCGAGCATGAGGAAGTTGTCCTTCGGCGGCGCGGCGGTCCTGGCCGCCGTCGTCGCCCTGTCCCTTCCCTACGTCCTCAACGGCTACCTGATCTACGTCGTGGACATCGCGATCATCTTCATGCTGCTGGCGCTCGGGCTGTGCCTGTCGCTCGGGATCGCCGGGCAGATCAACCTGGGTCAGATCGCGTTCTTCGGCGTGGCGGCCTACGCCTCGGGCATCCTCACCACACAGGTCGGGATGGGCTTCTGGCCGGCGGCGGTCCTCGCCGTGCTCGCGGCCGCTCTCGCCGGTCTGCTCGTCGGCATACCGGCGTTGCGGGTCCAATCGCACTACCTGGGCATCGTCACCCTCGGTCTGTCGCTGGCCTTCACCGCACTCGTCGGCAACCTGTCCATCGCCGGCGCGGCCGAAGGTCTGCTCGGGCTGCCCGTCCCGTCGTTCCCGGGCGTGGACCTCTCCAGCCACTTCCTCTACTACTACCTGGAGCTCGCCGTCCTGGTGGTGGTGGCGCCGTTCGCCTACTTCGTCGTCTTCACCCGCTTCGGGAGGCGTCTGCGCGCCATGCGCGACGACAACCTCGCCGCGGCGTCGACAGGGGTGGAGGTGCCGCTCGCCCGGATGTCGTCCTTCGCCCTCGCTGGGTTCTTCGGTGGCGTTGCCGGCGTGCTCTACGCGGGCCTCGTCCGGTACGTGAGCCCGCCGTCGTTCAACACCGATACCATGTTCCTCCTGCTCGCCATGGTGATCATCGGTGGTCGCTTCAGCCTCACCGGCGTCCTGGTCGGCGTGGTGACACTGACAGTGGTGCGTGAGGTGCTGGTCGACTACTCGACCTACGCCCAGCTCGTGTACGGCGCACTGATCGTGCTCATGGTCGTCTTCGCCCCGACCGGTCTCGCGGGTGCTCCTCGCCGGCTCAAGGACCTGTTGCACCGGGGGACCAGGGAGGCGGCCGGCGGCACGCAGCCGTTCGTCCCTTCGGGCACCCCCAACGGGTCCTCCGCTCGGACCGGGCGGCCGGCGCTGGAGGTCGACGGGCTGAGCAAGCGTTTCCGTGGCGTGCAGGCCCTCGACCAGGTCACGCTGACGGTGGAGGAGGGGGAGATCCGCGGCATCGTCGGGCCGAACGGGTCCGGCAAGACCACGCTCTTCAACACGGTGAGCGGGCTCTACACGGCCAACGCGGGTGCGGTCCGGCTCTTCGGTCGGGACGTGACCAATGCCAAGCCCTACGACCTCTCTCACCTGGGCGTGGCGCGGACCTTCCAAAACCTCCGCCTCTTCGGCCGGCTCTCGGTGCGCGACAACATCCTGGTCGGCCTCGACAGGACGCGCATGCGGTGGGCCTGGAGGTACGTCGCGTGGCCCATCGGCGTCCTACGATCCGAGCGCGAACTCCGTCTCGGCGCCCGGGAGATCCTCGCCCAGTACGGTCTGACCGCCGTTGCTGACGCCGTCCCCGGCGAACTGCCGTACGGCACCCAGCGCCGCGTCGAGATCGCCCGCGCGATGGCGAGCTCCCCGAGGCTGCTGCTGCTCGACGAGCCGGCCGCCGGTCTCAACGCGCAGGAGACCCAGCAACTGGCGGAGATCGTCCGGGACGTCCGTTCGCGTGGGACCACGGTCATCCTCATCGAGCACAACATGGGCCTGGTGATGTCCCTCTGCGACCGCGTCACCGTGCTCGCCAACGGCGTCGTCATCGCCGACGACGTGCCGGAGGTCGTGGCCAACTCGCCCCGGGTCATCGAGGCATACCTCGGTGGCGGTGACGAGGTCGCTGCTCCGGACCCAGTGACGACGACGGAACAGGAGGGCGCCCGGTGACCGATACGCGACCAGGAGCGCAGGAGGCCGCAGACAACCTGACCGGCACCCCGAAGGAACTCGTCGTCGAGGGGCTCCAGGTCCGGTACGGCGGTGTGCAGGCCGTCCACGGAACCTCTTTCACCGTGGCGCCCGGCGAAGCGGTGGGCATCATTGGGGCCAACGGAGCGGGGAAGACGTCGACCCTCAAGGCCGTCCTCGGGCTGGTCGGACGATCGGCGGGCAAGCTCGCCTACGGCGAGGCGGACCTGCTCCGCACTCGGGCGAGCGGCGTGGTCCGGCTGGGCATCGGCTACGTCCCTGAGGGACGCCACGTCTTCCCCGGCCTCTCGGTGGAGAAGAACCTGCTGCTGGGGGCCTACGCGCGCAAGTGGGACGCCGCCACTCGAGGGCAGGTCGACGAGGTCTACGAGCTGTTCCCGGTGCTCGGTGACATGCGTTCCCGGCTGGCCGGCGCGCTCTCCGGAGGCCAGCAGCAGATGCTCGCCATGGGACGGGCGCTCATGAGCCGGCCGAGTCTCATCGTCTGCGACGAACCCTCGATGGGTCTGTCGCCCATCCTCGTCGAGGACATCCTCGGGGCGCTGCAGCGACTGCACAAGGCCGGGTTGAGCGTTCTGCTGGTCGAGCAGAACGCACGCTTGTGTTTCGAGGCGGTGACGCGCTGCCTCGTCATGGAACACGGTCACGTCGTCAAGACCGGACCGGTCGAGGAGCTCAAGACCGACCCTGACGTCCGGCGCATCTATCTCGGGATCTGAGCGCCCTCGGAAGCGTCGTGGTCGCCCCGTCCCTCGTCCACAGGAGTCACCTCATGTCCACGGTATTCGTCCTCAACGGCCCCAACCTCAACCTGCTCGGCACCCGACGGCCGGAGGTCTACGGGCACACCTCACTCGCCGAGGTGGAGGAGATGTGCCGGTCGGAGGCCGACCGGTTGGGCCTCGAGCTGGACTTCCGCCAGTCCAACCACGAGGGCCAGCTCGTCGACTGGATCCAGGAGGTGGGGCGCGAGGTCAAGGCCGGTCGTTCCATCGGCGCGGTCCTCAACCCGGCGGGCCTCGGCCACACCTCCGTGCCGCTCCACGATGCCGTCGAGGGCGTGGAGGTCCCGGTGATCGAGCTGCACATCTCCAACATCCACCGGCGTGAGGAGTGGCGGCACCACTCGTACATCTCCCTGGTGGCCAGCGGGATCGTGATGGGCCTGGGTGTCGTCGGCTACCCGGTTGCGGTCAACGCCCTGCACCGGCTCGTGCATCACGCTGTCTGAGCGTGGGCCGCAGCCGGGCCCGGTGCGCCGGGCCCGGCTCCACCCCGGGTTCCCGAGCGGGGACCGTCGACCTGGCGCGGCGCCGGGGACAGCGCGGCCGACTGCACCATGACGCTGCGGACGCGGCCGAGCGGTGGTGGCCGGCGGGTCAGGACAGCGGCTGCTGGGAGCAGTGATCGATCGGCTGCTCCCGGACCGGGACGCCGCTCCGGCGTGTGGCAGCGGCGGCGACGAGGGCCAGGGGCGGATCGGCCAGATCGGTCGAGTCCCGACACGACTCACCGCCGCGCGAAGGCGCTGCGGCCTGAGGTCGTCAGCCCGGCCCGGTAGCGGCCCCGGGTCGATGCCTTCCCCAGGACCCGTGCAGTCGCCTGACGAACCGCGGTCGCGAACGCCGCCGGGGACATCGAGGCTCGGAGCTCGACGTGCGGGCCCTCGGACAGCGCGTCGTGGAGTGGACGGCTCGCAGCCGCCCTACCACCTCGCCGGTCGTGGACATCGGGCCACGTGTGCTCTTCGTTGCGCTGCTGCAGAAGAACGTGCTGAACCGGCAGCGCTCGAACACCCGGGAGCAACGACGGCTGGCGATCAACACCTCAATCGAGCGCACGCGCCACCGCCGACCGCTCGCTCGACTCACCCCGATCGAGACACCCGGCCTCGCCGCTGTCGCGGCCGGACCACCCCACCCGACGAGTCCACTGGACTCGGGGCAGTCCCGCAACGCGGTCGCGTGACCGCGCGTTCCCGTGGTCCGCGGCACGAGCAGCGGCTGCACCCCGCGCACCCGCCACGAACACCGTGGCAGCATCCGATCGCGCAGCCGCCACCGAGCGGGCTGCCCGCACGCACGGAGACTCGTGCCGGTCTCCGGCTGTCCTTCGCCCTACTCGGATCGAAGGTCGCGGACCTCGGCTCCTGACGGCTGGATCGTGATGCAGGACGGCGAGTCCACGGATGCATCGGCTCGTGTTCGTCGTGCACCCGGCCCAGAGGAGCGGGCCTCGGCCACAGGCCCCGGCGAGTCGCGCGTCGCCGAGCGCGGGACGCCAGCACGGGACCTTCCGTTTCGGCGATCAGGTCGAGGCGGAGAGCCGCGCGCCCCCGAACGCGGGACGCCAACGCCGGATCTCCCGCTCGGCGATCAGGCCGAGGCTGTGGAAGGGGTCCCTGTCGAGCAGGGCAGCGACCTCCTCGGAGTCTCCGGCGTCGATGATCAGCAGTGCGCCGGGGCCTCCGCCTTCGGCGAGCGGACCGCTGACGACGATGCGTCCCTGTTCGAACAGTGTTCGCAGATAGTCCTTGTGCTTCGGGCGGTGCTCGTCGAGCGCCGCAGAATCGGTCGAGTACCGGTAGATGACAGCGTGCAGGGCCATTGATTCGTCCTCTTTCGGGTCGGGTGGGGTCAGGAACGGGGAACGGCCAGAGCGCTCCCGACGGCGTACGCGCGCGTGACGGCGGAACCGAGCGTGGCGCCACCGCCGGGGTACGCGTCGGCGAACACGGTGGCCGACACGTTGCCCGCCGCGAAGAGGCCGTCGATGGGTCGCTCCTCACGGTCCAGTACCCGGCCGTCGTCGTCGGTGACGAGACCACCGCAGGTGCCGAGCGTGCCGGGCCGGATGGGGATCGCGTGGTAAGGCGGCTCAGTGAGCGGAGCCAGACAGGGGTGCGGCTGCCGGTTGTCGCCGAGGTGGCGGTCCTGCGCGCTCTCGCCGCGGTGGAACAGGGGGTCGCGGCCGCCGGCGGCGTGCCGGTTGAACTCGACGACCGTTGCGGTGAGCGCGGCGGGATCCATCCCGCAGGCCGTGGCGAGTCCATCGAGGGTGGCAGCGCTCGTGGCCCAGGACGGGACGCGCCCGGCCGGCGTGCCGCCGATCGAGTAGCGCGACACGTATGCGCTGTCGACCACCAACCAGGCGGGCATGTTGGCGAAGTCGCCGGTGCTCGGGTCGATCGTCCGGAAGGCCTTGTTGAGGTCGTGGTAGTTGACAGCCTCGTTGACGAACCGGCGGGCGGCACCGTTCACCATGACCGATCCGGGCAAGGTCAGCTCGACGTTCGCCATCCGCCCCGACGGCTTCCCGTCATAGACGTGGGTGGGGTCCTGGAGCACCGGGACTCCCCACACCGACCTCATGGTCGCCACTGCTGCGCCCGCCGCCAGGCCGAGCTCCAGCCCGTCTCCGGTGTTGCTGGGCGCACTGATCGGGGTGACGGGGTTGGGGAGGAACGCATCCTGGAGGCGGGAGTTCCACTCGAAACCACCCGAGGCCAGCACGACGGCGCGAGCGGTGATGGCACCGGCCGGGCCGGAGACGGTCCACCCGGCATCGGTTCGCCGTAGGTCGTCGACGGAGAATCCGGCCACGATCTCCACCCCGCGCCCCTCTGCCGAGGCGACGAGCGCCGCGACCAGCGCCCCGCCCATCGTGCGGGTGCCTTCGGCGTCGCGGCGGGCGACCAGCTCCGTGTCGATCCCGGTAGCCGCCATCGCATCCCGTTCGGCCATGGTCACCGTCGGGAAGTAGGTCGGGGTCCGGATCCGGGCTGTCAGTCCGGGGTGCTCCCCGCCGTCGAACGGGAGGTTGTCCAGTCCGCGACCGCGCGCTGCCCCGGGTCGCTCGGTGTGGTAGTCCGGCCGGGGCAGAGCGACCAGCCGTACGAGGGTCTCGTCGTCGAGCCACCGCACGGCCTCCCGCGACGTGGCGACGTACCAGCGCAGCCGCTCGGCGGGCACCCGGTCGCCGGTGGTGGCGGTGAGGTAGGCCAGCGCCTCTTCCTCGGAGTCGGGGAAGGCCTCGCCCATGAGCGGGTTGTCCGGCATCCACATCACCCCGCCGGACACTGCGGAGGTGCCGCCGAGCAGGTCGGCCTTCTCCAGGACGATGACGGAGCAGCCGCCGTCGGCCGCGCGGCAGGCGGCCACGAGCCCCGCGGCGCCGCTGCCGACGACTGCGACGTCCACGGTGCGCTCCAGGCTCACCGTCCGCTCCTCAGCGGCCCGTCGGCGAGCAGGAAGTCCACCATGAGACCGGCGACGGTGGCGAACATGTCCCCACCCGTCGAGGTCGGGCAGCCGATCCGACGCGCGGCCTCGACGAGGGGTGGGACCGCGGGCTTGGTGACGACGTCACCGACGAAGGTGCCGGGCGCGAGTCTCGCCACGTCGATCGGGTGAGGATCGGCAGCGCGCATCCCCATCGGGGTGGCGTTGGCGACGAGGTCGAAGCCTGTCGGGTCGGGCGATCCGGTGGTGACCCGGTCGCCGAACCGGTCGCGCAGCCGCCCGAGGAGGGCGTCGCGGCGGGTGGGGTCGGCGTCGTGGAGGACCAGGTCGGCGACGCCGGCCTCCAGTAGCGCCAGCGCGATCGCAGACCCGGCTCCTCCGGCGCCGACCTGCAGGGCGCGGGCGC
>Ga0210040_10008742_pt1 | contig 11916 bp, 10 predicted proteins | sample CryGeyCG12114_NA_FD_185462 | JGI IMG/M metagenome (GOLD analysis project Ga0210040, IMG submission 185462) | Groundwater microbial communities from aquifer - Crystal Geyser CG19_WC_8/21/14_NA (SPAdes) (version 2) | ecosystem: Environmental > Aquatic > Deep subsurface > Groundwater | place: USA... | reverse complement strand
GTCTAGTACAAACTGCTTACTCGATGCATCCCGCCTCGCTTGGAGCTCAATACCTCTGACATTGCTACCGTGTCCAAGCTCAGTCTGAGCATATGCCCCGATAATCTCTCACCATTCAATCCTGGGCTGCCAGTATATTCGCTGCTCTTCGCTACATTGTTCTTTCATGGCTCCAGCAAATAGCGACTTATGGAGATGAATGGTTGCACGTCGTCAATCAGGTACTCCGCGATCAGCAAGTCGTCTTCGCTCCATTTGTGTATGTCCATAAGTTGGCGCATCCGCTTTCCTCGAGCAAGGCCAAGAGCATAGCGATCGGGACGCGAAAGACTGGCCTGATTGGTTTTAGGGAAGACATATTCGTCTTGAACGATGTTGAGGACTCTTTTCTGTCGCTCTAAATATGCGTGGCCGAACAGATCATCTGCGAGCTGGCCAACACTAATCCATGATTTTGTCGTTCTTGGCCCAGGATCTCGGCACCGTTCGCCGACGGAGACAGGTCTCATCGCAAATTTAGACTAAGCAATGCGGCCGGATTGCTGTCATCCTCAGAATGGACCAACCTGCACTCCCTGTACCAGTATTCCATCACGACCTTGTGACTCCGCAATCTTGCAGTGTGTGCTGCGTGCGGACTTCCCGAAAGGGAATTCGCCGGCAGTTGGAAAAGCCACAAGGGCGGAAGAGAGTCTCAACTTTGCCTCGGGTACGGAAGCATCCAGCCACGTGCGGGATGACCCTTGCCCTATAATCCATCTGTCCAGGATCAGGTATTGTTCGCTCGAAGACTTTGGCTCGAGGTTGTCACAGAGCATGCCCCGCTATCTGATTGGTGTGGTATCCTTGTGTTCCTAGAGACTTTGCGCGATTCTTCTGACTTTCCTTGATTGGGCTTGCGCGCCATCCTGACAAACTTGGATGCAAAAACCGCATAGATGTAGCTTGTGCCACATATATGACGTTCACGCTCCATGAACGTAGGCATAACTCATCCCGCAACCTCGGCAACTTTAAATGTGTTCTCCCTTACAGCAATTCATGGTTTGCTGTTATCGGGTCAGCGACTGGAGCATCACCAGGCAGGCTTTGCACAGCCGTCTGAATATTCTTGCGAAGTGGCCCGGATGAAAGATATGGTCTGGTGATGAAAATCAATCATTTTGCTTCTGAAACAGCCTCTGCAGCATCAGCGAGGATGTGATCACTTCCAGTAGAATGCCCTTCTGGCATTCATGAACTTGTCAAACCCATTGCCTCCGATTACTTCTGGACTATTCTCCACGGCACGAGACTGGATGCCTGGTGGTTGTCATGCAGTGTTGCTGTTGCTGGCCCTCACTTCTTCGAACTACTTCATTTCCACCTGTTCTAAGTGAGCCGCAGATTCAACGTCCCCGCCAAGTTTCTCCTCTCTCATAGCCTGTTCCCGCTCCTTAGCTTGAGCAGCAGCAGAGATGTGCGCATGCTGCACGTCCTCGAGGGCTCGTAGTGGCATTGCATGCCCGTACTTTTTCTTGCGCCTGCGCGCCTCCCACAAAAGCCAAAATGGCAAGCTTCCATAACCTATTAATGTACATGCCAAGGTAGCACACGCCGCGGAGAAGCCAGGTAGATACCATGGCTTATCCGGTAAGGGGAAGATATGCAAGGCGTCAGCTTAGGTCAACCGTCCAGCTGCAGAAACCTACTTGTGGACCAATTATGCTGGCAATAGAAAGCGAAGCAATGGCGGTGGCTCCGCCAATTGCCTGCTCGGAAGCTCCGTACAGCGTGGACGACCGATACGCCAGAGCTGCCGGCTGAGCGATGGGTACGAGGTTTCCTAGAAAGCCTAGCCCGTACAAAGAGATAGGACTGATACCGCCAAAGTTCTGATGGCTGGCCACGTGCGTATAGATAGCAAAACAAGGAATCGCAGCTATGACTGGCAAGAGATAGTGCCACATTCTCTCTCGTGTCCAGTCTGAATGCCATGACCACACCAGATACTCGGCGATGGCCACGAAATAAATGGCTGAGCTATATGCATTGCTTCGGTTGTTTGAAAACCCTGCAAACTGTTCCTGATCAGCATTGACTTTCCCTAGGCGTTCGAACTTACATTCTTCAAGATGACAGGCAAGAAGGTGCCGAGACTGACAGCCACAATGAGCAGGCAGACATATGAAAAGAAGAAGACGTATGTGCTGGGCCGAGACATGACCTGAAAAAAGGCCGGCCATGAGAATGTCACATCGGTCTGTCGCGTTGCACCTCGACCAAAGCGATTAATGGCGATGTGCCGCTCTGTTGCAGTCAGCTCCCAGTCTTGGTGACATGCATTGTGCTTACCTCGCTCATTCAGAGCTTTGCTGTCCTCAGGAAATGTCAAGAGCAGGAAGTAAACTGGGACGGACATCGCGATTGGCATGCAACCTTCGCTGTCACAGAGTCAGCAACCCACACAACTCACAGGCCAAGCGGCTGCGTACATGATGAAAAGCCATCGCCATCCCTCTAGGCCCAGATGGCCGTTGATCTGTATCGCGCGAGTCAGACCACGAGTATCGTAGCGGGTGCGTTTTTGTACCTTAGACACACCGATAGCGAGAAACCCACCTACGCCCGATGCGAGCGAGTTTGCAGCATGGAACACACCAATTCTCCAAGCTCTTTCACTGGGCTTATACCAGAATGAGAAATACATGATCGAGGCGGGGACGACACCGCTTTCCGGGATGCCAAGGAAAAACCGAGCTGCAAGGAACCCAGGAGGACCTTTGACCGTCGAGATGCATGCTACCACTGTTCCGAAGAGGCACATGATTATTGGAAAGTATCGCTTGCCGGAGTATTTCTTCATCAGCAGGTTCGAAGGCAAGAGTAGGACGGTGACCATAAAATATGTGATCGAGACAGCCTATAGCATTAGATATCAGCGGTCTCGGTGAACATGGCGGTCAAAATACCCAATTAAAGTCGATACCCTTCAGGTGCAGATTCTTTTCGATGTTGTCGCTCGTCCCCGCTTGCATGACGGCTGCGAAGCCCATGTTGGCTCGGTCTAGATACCTGTGGATAAGTCTTCAGCAGCTGAGCTGTCAGTATGGGCATGGGTCTGCTTACGCAAAGAAGTAGACGATGCAACACGGCAACAACACTCGAAGGTCTAACTTTCGCACAAGAGCTTTTTCTTCGGCGTCACTCCAGTCTTGAACAGCACTGACGTGCTCAGCACGGTCTTGACTTGATTCTGTACCGGTCAGCTGCTGGATATGATCATTGAGTCACATCTACTCACCGACATGACCGCCAACTTTGGTAGGTACAAACGCCTTCTTGATGGACCATCCTCCAATGAATACTCCTTCATCTTCCACAGCAGCTCGAGATCTCTGCAAATTGGGCATGGCAGTCAACTGATCTATACTGTAAGGCACAAGCTGGATGACCAGTTGGAAGGCCGGAAGTCTAGTCGAGAGGTAATGTACATTTTCTGGACGCCATCAAGTCCGAGCTTTAGTGCGGACAGGGTGAGGAGAACCTCATCGAGCCGACAACCGCAAGGAAGCCACATCCAAAACGCCTAAAGTTTGTACTCACGCTTGGACATGTTATGCTGTTCAGTCGTTCGCTGGCCCTTTTGTGTTGCATACGTGAGAATACGGCAGGAGCAGTGCGGAGAGACCCTGAAAGCCGTCGGTGAATTCTTAAAACGGCAAGGTGACCAGCCAAAGTCCGATATTACTGCTTGGCATTGTTATGTTACTAGGTAGTCCTTTGACTCTAGTTCCATGACTTGCGGTCTGAGACATCTTCGAATGCAATCACATCGATCGCCCAACCAATACGGTCCAGCTGTGGTAAGAGTGACTTGGACTCGCATGGTAGTCGCCACTCCAAGTGTTCGTAGTGCTAACTTTTGGCCTCTCCGAAGCTAGACTCGATCTCGTTGGTTCTATAGCGCACACCAGTGGCCGGTAGCAAGCTCGTCGTCGACCAGAGCACGCTGACATGTCTCTTCCACCAGATGACCGATGCGGCTTTGTACCCAAGCATAGCGGCCCAAACGTCTTCCCAAACTTTTACCTGTTTAGCCGTCTTGTCCGGCTCGCACATAAACCCAGCCTGTTCGCGGTCAACGATGTCACCTTCGGCTACAAAGCAACATATCTACAATTTCTCACTGATATACTCCACTTTCGCAACGTCCTTCGCCAGACTTTAGATTCTGCTGTCATCGCCAAGCTCGACCGCGACGAAGAGGTCTTCATCAATCTACTCGGTCCTGGCGGTTATGAGTTTGCTGTTGCTTTCTTCTCACTCATGGCTCTCGGCGCCGTCATTGTGCCTATTTCACCAGATATTCCCGTCAAAGAAGCGACATACTTTGCTACTAAATGCGGATCTGTAGGTGTCATTACAGCTGCCAAATGTACCAAACTAGCCATAGAGCTTCAATCGGCCATGACAGATTCTTCCGGCATTGGCTTCTTCCGCATTCAGGTGACAGAACACCTTATGCGACCGCCACTTCGACCAGACGAGCTCATCATCTCGTCTGACGCTTATGTCGATATTAACAAGCCTGGTCTTATCATTTTCACTTCTGGAACGACCGGTCCACCTAAGGGAGCCGTTAAAAGGCGTGGTTTCTTTTACGATGTCGCAACGATATTTGCAGATGCATACGACATGCGAGAAGGAGATTTGGTTCTGCACGTTTTGCCCGTACACCACGCCACTGGTGTCACCCTTACACTACTTCCCTTCTTATTCTCAGGTTCGTGTATTGAATTTCGCTCTGGCGGATTCGATCCAGTATGGACGTGGGAACGGATCAAGCGTGCCGACTTGAGCTTCTTTTCGGGTGTACCGACGATTTATATGAGGTTGATGCAAACTTACGAGAACACAATCGCAAAGCTGCCAGCGGCCAAGAGGGAGCCGTATGTGGATGGTGCCTCTCGAATACGAGCGATGTTGTGTGGTACTTCGGCATTGCCGAGGCCGCTAAGTCAGAAATGGAAGACGTTGAGAGGTGGAAAGGAAATTATCACCAGATACGGTGGCACGGAATTCGGGAACACATACACCGTCACGCCCTGGATGGAACATGTTCCAGATGGGAGTGTGGGGCCGAAGTCAGCAGGTGTGGATATGAAATTGGGTCAGCTCGAGGGCGAAGCTGGAAGTCAAAACGAGAGTAATTTGCATGAGGGGGAGGTCCTGGTCCGAAACACAATCATGTTCTCCAAATATCTTTTCGATGAGGAAGCGACAAGAAAAGCACTGAACAAAGATGGATATTTCAAGACGGGTGATATAGCGAGGAGAGAAGGAGACATGTACTGGATCCTGGGGAGAGCAAGTGTGGACATCATCAAGTCCGGTGGTTACAAGATTTCGGCCCTTGACATTGAACGCGAAATACTGGGACTTGATTATGTCTCCGAAGTTATGGTTGTTGGTGTGGAGGACGAGGAGTTTGGACAGAGGGTTGCTGCCGCTGTAGTACTCAAAGAAAGTGGACCGCAGACACTATCAATTGACAAGCTACGACACGATTTGAGAACGTGTCTGGCGGGATACAAGATGCCCACCATGTTGAGGATAGTGAAAGAGCTAAGGAAAAACGCAACAGGGAAAGTAGTGAAAAAGGAGCTTGTAGCAGAGTACTTTCCGAAGGAGGAACATGAACGTGTCCAGGTGTGGAAAGGAAAGAAGAGTAAGTTATGAACTGAATGTAGGCATAGAAGATATATACAGAAAGCCAACCCCGAATCTATCGTAATGCCCCCGAAGTACATGGCTATCAGAGCTTCACCTTTGGCTCTTTCGCTGTTTCCTTGCGATGGACATAACTGTTCCTGGCGTAGTACTCCGTCGCGGCGCCCCAGAGCTCGTTTCGCAACAACCCATACACGCCCATCTTCGCCTTTCCCTTCCACTGTTCTGCCACTTCTATGGCTTTAGCCATCAATGTCTCGTGCGGCCCTATCCAGTCCACAATCCCATCTGCCAGCGCTTCCTTACCGGTGTACTTGTGTGCTTCGAGCAGCACACGTCGTGCAACGCGAGGAGCTAGTTTGAGGCGGAGGAGTGATCCCATGCCATCATGGTGTAGGCCAGCGTTGACGGGCGGCATTTGAAAGAAGCCACGCTGAGAGTTCATCAAACGATAATCGCAGGCGAGTGTGACGAGAGATGCGCCGCCGAAGACGTGTCCGGTGATACAACAGATGGTGGGAAGAGGAAAGTCGAGGATGGTGTGGAGAAGCGGATACTGGATTCTATCAGAGGCGCAAAAAGGCAACGAGGGAGGCCAAAGACGTACGAAGCCATCGCTGCTTGAAAATTTGTTAATTTCTCGCTCGTTGAGGTCGAGGCCGGTCGTGAAGAACTTGGGCAAGAAGGAGGTCAGAATCACAGCGCCTTCTGCATTCTGTCCCAACGCACATTCCTGTGTATTGGTCAGCATTCAGGTCCTTACGATGATTTCGACGGTCAAAGAGCTCTGCGGCCATGGCCAGATAAGTTGATTCGTTAGACTGGCGCCTATCAGAAGTCCTAGGTACGCTGACACGGCGAGACTGATGACCTCTGGACTGCAAATGGCATTCCAACACCCCAAGAAAGCTGTTAAGCACTCACCACTGCTCTCAGCGCTTTGATTATCTCTTGAGAAGCTTCAACATTGAGCCTGTTCTCAGGAGGCTTGTTCAGCGTGATTATGTAAATGTTGCCATCCTTGCCTGCTTTGTCGACCGTAACAAACCTGAATTCTGCTTGAACCATCTTTGCTTTGGATTCATCAGCTAGTATCGAACATCCATCTTCGCACTCTTTGTCTCAAGCAGGTAGATGCCTAAGCTGTAAACTCTACGATATTTCGACTCGGTCTTTCCCCCGGTGTGTGTCCTACCGCAGTCACGCCCGGAACTGAGACGAGGATCACGTTGTCCAAGGTTGCGGAGAAGAAAATCGGTGATTTCCTTTTGGGACTATTGCCGAGAACCTTACGGGAGAAACCAAAGTGTAAATTGACTAGCTCCTGAGCGTTGGACAAGTGCCAAATGCTTGTTAGTCTAGCAGTTTGGCTCTACTGATCTGATAATATGATCTAGATACCAGCGACGGTGAGACTACGACGAAGCCCTCACCAAACAAAAAGACATCACAGATATGACTCAAGCAAATCAAAGACGTGTCCCCAAAGATGCTACCGAGACGCCAATGGGCCTATTTCTTTGGGGTGGCCGCGAGAAATTCGACCGACGAAGAGAGATACTCGAAACGTTATCGAGCAATCCTGTGTTTTCCAAGGGCGAGGTGATATACCCATCTCTCGCCCGCAAGGACGTTTGGGAGCGTACAGCTCTTCAATCGCGAGAGCTCATCCGGATCTACCTGACCAAGAGATGGCCTTACCGGACCTTCATGGATGCCATCCGCATGACCGACTGGATGCTACCTGTTCAGCCTCAATTCCGTATCTTCATGTCAAACTTGGAGCGACAGATGACTGACGAGCAGAAAGCGATATGGATACCGAAAGCGGAGCGATTTGAGATCTTCGGCAGCTACTGTCAGACGGAACTCGGGCATGGAAGTAATGTCAAGGGTATCGAGACTACCGCAACATTTGACCAGGACAAAGATGAGTTCGTGATAAACAGTCCGACAGTGAGCAGCACGAAGTACTGGATCGGTGCGACTGGCGTGTGGGCAACTCATGGTATTGTAGTTGCGAGACTGATTATCAGGGAGAAGGATTATGGGAATCATTTGTTCCTAACGCAGTTGCGGGATTTGGAAACGCAAAGGCTGATGCCAGGTGTTGAGATCTATGAGTTGGGCCCGAAGGTGTTCCAGGCAATGCTCGGGACCGACAATGGGGCCCTCCAATTCCATCATGTGAGAGTGCCAAGGAGGCAGATGCTGATGAGGAATGCACAAGTTCTATCAGATGGAAGCTACATCAAGCCGAAGAACGAGAAACATTCGTACGGCTCAATGGTGACAGTCAGGGCGTTGATGGCAGAGATTACGGCGCAAGACCTCATCCGAGCCGTAGTAACGGCATACCACTACACAACCTTCCGCAAACAATTTAGGAAGGCTCAATCTGATTCCGACGCCGAAGAGACGACTGTTTTCAATTATGCTAGCGTGCGCTTCCGTCTCCTCCCTCTTCTTGCGCAAGCAACTACTCTTGCCATAGTGGGTCAGAACATCAAGCGAGCGTACGATGACTACACAGCCTCTATGCTCAGCACAGGAGATACGTCTCAGCTCGAGGATCTGCATCTACAGACTGTAGGCGCCAAAGTATACGCTACTGAAATTACCGGCAAAGGCATCGAGACATGCCGCATAGCTTGTGGCGGGCACGGTTACAATGCGCTCTCAGGCTTTGGGAGGATGTATGGCCATGCCATCAATGCCGTTACGTACGAAGGTGACAACTACGTGATTGGTCAACAAGTCCCTCGTGCCATATTGAAACACTACAAAGCCGGTACATATGCCAATTTCCCAAGTCTTTCATACCTTTCTATCCTTTCCGAATCTGCCTCCCCGTCAACACTAGAGCCTTCCTCGCCTTCTTCTTGGCTGTCTCCGACGTGCCAGGAGTGGGCGCTCGAGCTCCGCCTAGTGAACATGGCTCGCCGACACATCGCCGATACAGAAGCCGGTATCGACACGTCCTACAGCTCGCACGCCCTTACCATGGCCCACTCAGACTATGTTTACTGGCGCAGCCTGCAATCAGTCCTTTCTCAGATCAGTTCCCAACTCTACTATTCGGCGATGGCTTCCCTCGCCGCGGTCTTCGCCCTCTCAATCCTCTTCGATCCACATCATCCAAGTCTTGCGCAAGCTCTCCCACTCACGCAACAACAATTGTCCTCTTTGCGCACAGCGTACCACGATGTCACCGTCGACATGGCTGAGAATCACACGGTCTCTATCGTGGAAGCATGGGGTCTAACAGAGTACGAACTCGACAGCGCCCTCGCGCGCAGCGACATGACACCTTACGAGGCATTGCTCGATGGCGCAAAGAAGAGCGAGATGTCAGGCGAGAAGATGAGTCACATGTGGCCTATGATAGTTGATATAAGGAAGATGGCCAGCAGGATCGGTGAGGCGAAACTCTAGTAGGACGAACCGAACCTTCTTCGTATCGAGCGTGACTCCGAGGCGCACTGTACACTGCGCGCTCGTGACTTTAGGCGTAACTTCGAGGCGTATACTGCACACTGTACGCTGCACACTACGTAATAAGATACTAAGTAGCTAATTAGTTAACGTATAGTATGTATCGGCTTTCTCCTTTCGTCGCGTCGGCCTCCGTCTTTTCTCGCGTTAGCCTTCGCTATTATTGCGTTAACTTTCGCTATCGTTACGTTCGCTTATTATTAGAACTAGTCTCGTACTAGCTAAGGATAATTACGATAAGGTATAATCTTATATTAATAGGTAGACTAATCTATAAATAACGACTTATCGCTTAAAAGAAAGTAAAGGAGTTAGGCCTCTAATTAGCTATAATATATATAGCTATTTATTATAGTCTCGTAGTTATAAAATAGTATTAATTATTAAAAAGCTATACGAAGGTCTAACTAGAAGATTATAACGTAAGTAATTAAGGTATAAACTACGACCACTACGTAACGATATATAAATACGGTAAATAGTAATATTACCCCCCTCTTTTAAGAAGGGTTATCCTTAGCCTATAAATTAATAGTAAAGGTAAGAGTTAACTCGCTTCTCTTACGGCTTAAATCTAGTACTTTTATCTCTTTATAGTACCGTTTAAATATCGGTCTACTAGTCGCGTAGCTTAATTTTATTATCGCGTAGTTAGCTATTATAGTAACTTATATAAGTTACTACTTTTAGTATTAGTCTTCGATTAAGTTACTAATCTTAGATACTATAGTTTATTATTATAAGGCGTCGTCCTCTACGTAACTAGTAAGGGTACGAGTAGAACCTCTTATTCTACTTAAGTAAGCTAGGCGAGATAGTATATAGATAAGTCGGGGTAAGGTATATTATATATAGGTGGGGTTCTAGTATAACTTAGGTTAACTACGGAACTATAGAACTATATAAAGGAGAGTCGTATCTATATACTTATATTTATAGTCCCGAATAGAGCACTTACTTAGTATACTCAGTGGTAATTAGTATAATTAGTCCCCCTTAGCACTAATCATACTGATCCCCAGTAATCCTACTAATCACCTCTTATCACGTAATCCCTTATCTTATTATTACGTACTAGGCTTCCTCGTTCGACCTACTTATATATATATTGCCTATACTATAATATACGAGTAACCCGCTAGCCGCCCGATTACATCTCTTAAATCGTAATACTATCCCCTCTCTAGCTTACTTACGTCCTCGCAAGTATATAATCGGTTCGTCCCCTCCTCGTATTGTGTTTTCTTTTCTTTCTTCCCTATTTTATAGCTAACGATGTTAGTACCGAAACGCAAAGCCGATAACGAACTACCTCGCCCTAATAAATAGTTAGTTAAAGAATCCTTAACTATCTATCGTAAGTATCTCGGTAACTTTATCGACTCTTTTAGCGATAAGATGCCTAAAGCGTATTCTAACTATCGACGCCTAGGTCTAGAATATAAGGTTTATATAAAGTCGAGGATTTACGGAAAATACTATCTCTCTAGTAGTTAGAAATCTTATAACGTACGCGTTATATAAGAAGAGTAGTCTCGCTTAATCTCCGAGCGTGCCCGTTTATTAAAGGAAATAAAGGCCGCGCTAGAGGTTTAGAAAGCTACTAAGCAAGCTCGTAAAGAGGCCGAGCGCGCGCGTATCCTATTCGAGCAGACTCGTTAGGAAGCCGCCGCTCGAGAGTTCTCTCTTCGTAAGGAGCTCCGTAAGGTCGAATTAGAGGCTAAGGATGCGATTACGGTAGAGGAGGCATAGGTTTAAGCGCTAGAGCGTTTCGAGGCCGAGCAAGCCGCGAAGGACGCGCCTCCTTCTCTAGCTTTATCTCCTTACACCTAGAGTGTCTCTAAGGGTGTCCTTAACGATTTCTAGGAGCCCTCTAACTGTATTCCTTAGGTGTTAACTTAATACCTTTAGTATATCCGTCTTTTCTTATTATAATCGACCTAGTGCTTAACTAGTCGTTTTCTAGGTTTAGTAGCGCTAGTCTACTTAGGATAAAGCGTTCGGAGTTCTTAGAGTGTTTCTAAGTCTAAATATTCCTCTAGTTCCTAGGTATTATCGGTATTATTATAGTTTATCTATTTAATAAGGTATAACTTTTTACCTTTTTCCTATCTTATACCGAGTATACTCTCTACCTTATAGATCTATATTTCGGTCTCTTAATCTAGTAGTATCGACTTTTAGATCTTAGCGTTCTTAGGCGCTTTCTCTAAGAGTACTATATAGAAGACTAGGTATATTCTTATATCTTTAGATAACGTTAGTCTATACGTAACGGGTCCTAATTTCTTTTTAATTTTAAATAGTCTAAGTTTCTTAAAGTCTAACTTATTACTTAGTCTCTTAGTTTTAATATTACGTCGTAAAAGGTAGGCTATACCCCCCTCTTTAAAGTCTAGTCCCTTAGATCTTTTTTTATTTGCGAATTTAGCTATTCGTTCTACGAGAAACTCTAGTTCTACTAATAGCTATATATATAGTTCTTTAAGTTTATCGACTTATATCGTTACTTATTATACTATTAGTCGAAGATTAAGCGGTTCTCGCTAGATATTTAGGTAGAATCTATAGTTCGCGTAGAATAGTGAGATCCTAGTAGTAACCTTAGAATTATTATAGGTAATCTATACTAGTAGTAGCAGTTCTACTTAATTATCCTACTTATAATTAATATAGGGTTAGGGTTAGGGTTAGGGTTAGGGTTAGGGT
>Ga0210040_10008741_pt1 | contig 11917 bp, 13 predicted proteins | sample CryGeyCG12114_NA_FD_185462 | JGI IMG/M metagenome (GOLD analysis project Ga0210040, IMG submission 185462) | Groundwater microbial communities from aquifer - Crystal Geyser CG19_WC_8/21/14_NA (SPAdes) (version 2) | ecosystem: Environmental > Aquatic > Deep subsurface > Groundwater | place: USA... | reverse complement strand
GCGGGCCGCCAGCGGCCGCGATGCCGCTGCCGGCCAGATGCTCGCGCAATTCGGGCAGGCACGCCTCGTCCGCCACGACGGCGAGGCGGGCATTGTGCTGGCGGGCGAGGCGGGCGAGTTCGGCCGCCTGGCAGTTCGCCGTCAGCGCCTCTATCTGCCATTCGCCCGGCTGGCGGGCGATGAGATCGAGGGTGGAAGCGCCGATCGAGCCGGTGGCGCCGAAAATCGAGAGGGTGCGGCTCACCAGAGGCCGCCGACCTGGCCGAACAGGCCGAAGATCAGCGCCACCGGGATGATCCCGTCCACCCGATCGAGCACGCCACCATGGCCGGGGATCAGGCGGGAGCTGTCCTTCACATGGGCCTTGCGCTTCAGCCAGCTTTCCAGAAAGTCGCCCGCCTGCGCCGCAATGGCGAGCGCGGCGCCCAGCAGGGCGCCTGCCGCCGCGTGCGCCGGGGCAACGCCGATCGGCTCCTCCGGCGCGAGCGCCTGGATGGCAGAGCCGAGCACCGCTGCCACCACGGCCAGCCACAGCCCGGCCGCAACCATGCCGCCCGCAAGCCCCGCCCAGGTCTTGGACGGGCTGATGCGCGGCGCAATCCGCGGTCCGCCGATCGTGCGCCCCGTGAAATAGGCGCCGGTATCGGTGGCGATCACCGCCACCACCGCCACCACCAGCGCCGCACGCGGCATCTGGATCAGGCTGACAGCGCCAAGGCCGATATACAGGGCTGCAACCGCAATGCCGAGGACGCGCAATGGAGCGCTGTGCGCAGCGCGCAGCACCAGGCGCACGCTCTCGCCCAGTGCCAGCAGCGCAACCGCAAGCAGGAAGAGGTGGAGCACCCTGCCCCCGATCGCCAGCGCCGCACCGGCAACGGCCAGCATGACGATGGCGGACGCAAGCCGCTTCGGCAGGTCGCCCGTGCGCACATTGAACGGCACGGTGGCGTAGCGCAGCGCCTGGGCCTTCAACCGGTCACGCCGGCGCAGGTCGGTGTCAGCGTCCGCCAAAGCGCCGCTCCCTTGCGGCGAAGCTCGCCAGCGCCTGCTCCAGATGCGCAGGGGTGAAATCGGGCCACAGCACGTCGGTGAACCACATCTCCGCATAGGCGGCCTGCCACAGCAGGAAGTTCGACAGGCGCACTTCCCCGCTGGTGCGGACCAGCAGGTCGAGCGGCGGCAGGTCGGCGGTGTCGAGATGGGCGGCGATGGTCTCGGCCGTGACCTCCCCGAGCGTCGCCGCCTTGGCCGCGGCCCGGGCGATCTCCTGCTGCGAGCCGTAATTGAGCGCCACCGCCAGCGTGCGCGAACCGGCGGCCGTGCGGGCCAGCGCATCTTCGAGCATTTCGACAATGTCGGGTGCCAACACCTTGTAATCGCCGATGATCTTCAGCCGCACATCGTTGGCGATAAATTCCGGCAGGTCGGATCGGATGAAGGCGCGCATCAGGCCCATCAGGTCGCTGATCTCGTCTTCGGGGCGCTTCCAGTTCTCCGACGAAAAGGCGTACAGCGTCAGGCAGTCGATCCCCATGGGCGCGAGCGCGCGGACCAGCCGGCGCACCGCCTCCACCCCCTTGCGATGACCCATGGCGCGGGGAAGGTGAAAGCGGCGGGCCCAGCGGCCATTGCCGTCCATGATGATGGCGACATGGCGCGCGCCATGCCCCGCGCCGGTTCCCGTGCCCGGAGACCCGGCGACAACCGGCCGATCAAGCGGGGCCGCCCCCTTGCTCACCGCTGCAGGATTTCCTTCTCCTTCGCCTCGGTCGCGGCATCCACGTCCTTGACGAAGCGGTCGGTGATGGTCTGGACCTCTTCTTCCAGCCGCTTGCGATCATCTTCCGAGATCTGCTTCTTCTTCTCGTCTTCCTTCAGCAGCTCCATCGCATCGCGACGGACATTGCGGATGGCGATCTTGGCCCCTTCGGCATATTTGCCAGCGAGCTTGGCGAGTTCCTTGCGCCGGTCCTCCGTCAGGTCGGGCAGCGGCAGGCGCAGCGTCTGGCCGTCGATCGAGGGGTTGAGCCCCAGATTGGAACGGGAGATGCCCTTCTCCACCGCGATGACATTCGCGCGGTCCCACACCTGCACGCTCAGCATGCGCGGTTCGGGGGCGGACACGGTGGCAACCTGGTTCAACGGCATCAGCGCGCCATAGACCTCGACCTGCACCGGATCGAGCAGCGCGGTGTTCGCGCGGCCGGTGCGCAGGCCCGACAGGTCGCTTTTCAGGCTGTCCACCGCGCCGGCCATGCGCCGCTCAACATCGGCCTTGTCGTACTTCTGAGCCATCAGGCTTCCCCTTGCACTATCGTCTGGACACCCTCGCCCGCCAGCACACGCGCCAGATTGCCCTTCTCGCGAATGGAAAACACCACGATCGGGATCCGGTTGTCGCGGCACAAGGCCACGGCGGAGGCATCCATAACCTTCAGATTGTCACCGAGCACCTTGCCGTAAGTGACTGTATCGAAACGCGTCGCACCGGCATTCACCTTGGGATCGGAATCATAGACCCCGTCGACACTGGTACCCTTCAGCAACGCATCACACTGCATTTCGGCCGCCCGCAGAGCAGCGCCGGAATCGGTGGTGAAATACGGGGCGCCGACTCCGGCGGCAAAGATCACCACGCGCCCCTTCGCCAGGTGGCGTTCGGCGCGGCGGCGGATCACCGGCTCGCACACCTCGTCCATCTGGATCGCGGACTGGACGCGGGTCTCGACCCCAAGCTGTTCCAGCGCATTCTGCATCGCCAGCGCGTTCATCACCGTGGCCAGCATGCCCATGTAATCGGCCTGCGCCCGCTCCATCCCCTGGGCCGCGCCCGCCATGCCGCGGAAGATGTTGCCGCCGCCGATCACCAGGCACAGTTCGAGCCCGGTTTCCTTGGCCGCCTTCACCTCGGCCGCCAGTTCCGCCACAAAGGCCGGGTCGATGCCGAACTGCTTGGTCCCCATCAAGACCTCGCCCGACAGCTTCAGCAGGACGCGTTTGACAGGCGGCATCTGCGCGGGTGCGGACATGGGGCTGGTCGGTCTCCGGGGGGCGAACTGGCGGCCCTTATAGAGCGCGAAGGGCCCCTGCCAAGGGGTGAAGCGGCAACGAAAACGGCCGCCGGAGCGCGATGCTCCGGCGGCCGCGAAAAGTATAAGACGGGTCCGATCAGCCCTTTACGGCGGCGGCGACCTCGGCGGCGAAGTCCGTCTCCTCCTTCTCGATGCCTTCGCCCAGCTGGTAACGGACATAGTCGACCAGCGTGATCTTCGTGCCGGCTTCCTTGCCTGCCTGGGCCACGACGTCGGCGATCGGGGTCTTGTTGTCCATGACGAACAGCTGGCTGAGCAGCGCGTTCTCCTTGGCGTACTTCTTCACCGCGCCATCGACCATCTTTTCCTGCACGACTTCCGGCTTGCCGCTCTCGGCCGCCTTCTCGCGGGCAATCGCGCGCTCACGCTCGATCACCTCGGCATCAAGGCTGTCGGCGTCCAGCGCCTGCGGGAAGGCGGCGGCGATGTGCATGGCGATCTGCTTGCCCAGCGGCTCCAGCACGTCGGCGCCCGCTTCGCTTTCCAGCGCGACGAGCACGCCGATCTTGCCCAGGTTCGGCGCCTGCGCATTGTGCATGTAAGGCACGACCAGGCCGCTGGTGACCGACACGCTCTTCACGCGGCGCAGCTGCTGATTCTCGCCGATGGTGGCGACATTGGCGGTCAGCTTCTCGCCCACGGTGCCGCCGCCCGGATAGCCCGCGGTCTTCAGCCCCTCGATATCGTCGCTGGCCTGCGTCAGCGCGACGCCGGTGACCATGCGCACGAAATCCTGGAACTGGTCGTTCTTGGCGACGAAGTCGGTTTCGGAGTTCACCTCAACCGCCACACCCTTCAGCCCTTCGACAGCGACGCCGACCAGGCCCTCGGCCGCGGTGCGGCTGGACTTCTTCTGCGCGGCGGCCAGGCCGCGTGCGCGCAGCGCGTCGATGGCGGCTTCCACGTCGCCATTGGTTTCGGACAGCGCCTTCTTGCAGTCCATCATCCCCGCGCCGGTGCGTTCGCGCAGGTTCTTGACGTCAGCGGCGGTGTAAGCTGCCATGATCGGATTCCTCTTGGATGATAAAGCGAACGCCGGGCCTGCCCGCATCGAGGCGATGCTGTCAGACCCGGCGCCGTGATACGATAGTGTGACCGGGTGGTTACGCCTGGGCGGGCGCCGCGTCCTCGGTCACGGGATCGGTGGCCGGCTCAGCGACGGGCTCGGCGGCGGATATTACGACCGGCTCAGGGGCCTGCTCGGCCTCTTCCGGCGGCAGGTCCATGGCGCCGAAATCGGTACCCGAATCCACCACGCCCTGCGTGCGGCCCTGGCTGGCGGCGGCGGCGATCGCCTCGCAATACAGGCGCACCGCGCGGCTGGCATCGTCATTGCCCGGCACCGGGAACGAGATGCCGCTGGGATCGACATTGGTGTCGAGCACGGCAACGACCGGGATGCCGAGCACATTGGCTTCCTTGATCGCCAGCTCTTCCTTGTTGGCATCGATCACGAACATCACGTCCGGAATGCCGCCCATGTCGCGGATGCCGCCCAGCGACAGCTCGAGCTTGTCGCGCTCGCGCGTCAGCTGCAGCACTTCCTTCTTGGTCAGGCCGGCCGTGTCGCCCGCGAGCTGCTCCTCAAGGGTCTTGAGACGCTTGATCGACTGGCTGATGGTGCGCCAGTTGGTCAGCATGCCGCCAAGCCAGCGATGGTTGACGAAGTGCTGGCCACAGGCGCGCGCGGCCTCGGCGATGGGGTCCTGCGCCTGGCGCTTGGTGCCGACGAACAGCACCTTGCCGCCTGCGCGGGTGGTGGCGGACACGAAGTCCAGCGCGCGCGCCATCAGCGGAACGGTCTGCGACAGGTCGATGATGTGGACGCCGTTGCGCGCACCGAAAATGTACGGCTTCATGCGCGGGTTCCAGCGGTGGGTCTGGTGCCCGAAATGCGCGCCGGCATCGATCAATTGATGCATGGTGACGGTGGGTACCGCCATAGAGAATTCCTTTCCGGTTGAGCCTCTGGAAAGCGGGGAACCTCGCAGGCCGAGAATGGCCGACAGGGCACCGGGATGTATGCCTTCCATGTGAATTTGCCGCGGCCTCGCCCTGCCCGCAGGCACCAGCGAATCCATCGGCAGACCCGCCCTTAGCCGATCGGGATGGGCATTTCCACCCCTGCAGGACAGGCTTGACGGACCAGAACAAATAAGGAACATTGTGGGTGTTGAGTCGCGGTGACCTGCCGCTTGTCCACAGGTCGTCCACAGGCCGTCGCCACTCTGGCGTGCCATCGGGAGTGCATGATGATGAGCGATCTGATCACGCTGCTGTTCGCCGCCACCGCGCTGGGCGCGCTGGCGATCATTGCCGCCGCCGTGCGCGCAGCGCTGGCGGAAGGGGCGTTGCTGCTGGCGGAAGGGGCGCAGTGTGGCCGGGCGGTGACCGTGCGCCCGCGGGCTATTTCCCGATCGGCGGATCGGCGGGCGCCAGCGATGCGGCCGGTGCCGGTGCCGGTGCCGCTGGTGGCGCGGCCGCGGCGGCTCCCGGGTGCTGCTGGCGTGCAGCGCGCATGCGCCTGAGCCGGGCGTAACGGACAATGCCCCAGGGCATCAGCAGCAGGTAGGCGAGCGAGAGCGCCGCCAGCGTCCACCAGGTCTCCGTCAGCAGCGCAGCGAACAGCAGGCCGGCCAGCGCGATGGCACCCAGGCGGATGCTGGCGTGCGGGCGCACGGAGGTCCAGCTGAGCGTGGCAAGATTGGAGATCATCAGCCCGGCGATCGCCACCGTCCACAAGGCGACCAGCAGCGGGGAGCGGAAGATCTCGAGCCCGCTGGCGAGCCACAGATACATCGGCAGAAAGGCCAGCCCGGCCCCCAGCGGTGCAGGTACGCCGGTCAGGAAGCCGGCCGATTTGTGCGGCTGGTCCTCCATGTCGATGCGGGCATTGAAGCGGGCGAGGCGCAGCGCACAGCAGATCGCGAAGGCCAGCGCCGCAAACCAGCCGAAGCGGGGCAGCCCCTGCAGCGACCACAGGAACAGCACCAGCGCCGGCGCCATGCCGAAGCTGAGCGAATCGGCCAGACTGTCGAGCTCCGCGCCGAAGCGCGACTGCGCCTTCAGCAGCCGCGCGATGCGTCCGTCGATCCCGTCGAGCACGCCTGCCAGGATGATCGCGAACAGCGCCTGGTCCCACTCGCCCACAATGGCAAAGCGGATGCCGGTGAGGCCGGAACACAGGGCAGCGGCGGTGATGGCATTGGGCACCAGCGCGCGCAGCGCCAGCGTGCGGGCCGGACGGGACGACGGATCGCCCTCATCATCCTCGCTCGCCTTCGGGCCGAGCCAGCCCTCCTCCGCCGGATCAGCGTTCACTTCCCCAGGTCCATCGGTCGGCCGATCATTGGTTCACGCCTTCGATCAGATGTTGGCGGCCGATCTCGGCCAGCACGGTTTCCCCGGCGATCGTCTTCTGCCCCAGCACCACCTTGGCGTCGGTGCCCGCCGGCAGGTACACGTCGACCCGGCTGCCGAAGCGGATCAGGCCGATCCGCTGGCCGGTGGCCACGATGTCGCCGCCCTTCACGAACGGCACGATGCGCCGTGCGATCAGGCCGGCGATCTGGGTGCAGCCGATCGGCACGCCGCCGGGCCCCTCGATCAGCACATGCTGCCGTTCATTGTCCTCGCTCGCCTTGTCGAGATCAGCGTTCACGAACTTGCCGGGGATATAGACCACCCGGCGCACCGTGCCGCCCACGGGCGCGCGGTTGATATGCACGTCGAACATCGACATGAAGATCGACACCCGCGTCACCGGCGCCGACCCCAGGCCCGGGCGCCCGGCGGCGTCAGGCGCCTGCAGTTCGGGCGGCGGCGGAACGATGGCGATCAGCGTCACCAGGCCGTCTGCGGGAGAAACCACCAGGTTTTCCCCCTGCGGCACGACCCGTTCGGGATCGCGGAAAAAGGCGAAGACGCCCAGCGAGAGGCACAGCAGCGGCCAGCCGACGATCTCCCAATCCAGCAGCAGCAGGAACAGCAGCGCGATCGCGATCGCGATCAGGCCGAACTTGCGCCCTTCCGGATGGATGGCCGGCCACGACCAGGATGCTTCGCCTCGCCCACGATTGTCACGCAATTCACCCGCCATCGGCGCTACCTAGGGGGATGGGCCGCACTCCACAAGTCATCTGGACGACATGGTCATGTGCAGACGGCGGGAGGGGCCGGCTGGTGGACAGGGCTGGATTCGAACCAGCGTACGCTCTCGCGGGCAGATTTACAGTCTGCTGCCATTAACCACTCGGCCACCTGTCCACCGGATTGGCCGGTCACGAAAGCATGTCTGCCGTCGAAATTGAGAGCCTTGAGGGGCTGCCCGACCGAGTGAAGCGCGCTCATGGCGAAGCGGCGCTTGCCTGTCAATGGCCCCGCTGGCAGGAGCGCGCCCGACACGCGAAAGACAGGTGAATGGCAAAACGAAACGAGAAGAAGGGCCTACGCGGACGCGCCGGCCGCATGCAGGGTGGCCGCGGATCCGGGCGGGGCACGACCGGCCATGTGCGCCTGTGGGGCCGGCACGCGGTGGAGGCCGCGCTGATGAACCCCGCACGCCAGCACCGCAAGCTGTGGGCAACGCGCGAGGGGATCGCCTCGCTCGACGGCGAACTGCCGGCGGACTTCCCGGTCGAATATGCCGAGGTGACCGATCTTGCCCGCCTGGTCGCGCGCGACGCGCCGCACCAGGGCCTGGTGCTGGAGTGCGAACCGCTGGAGGAGCTGTTCCTGGCCGACGTGATCGAAGGCGATCCGGCGCGCCCGGTGGTGGTGCTGGACCAGGTGACCGATCCGCACAATGTCGGCGCCATCCTGCGCTCCGCCGCCGCGTTCAACGCCTGCGCCATTGTGACACAGGACCGCCACGCCCCGCCCGAAAGCGGCGTGGTGGCGAAGTCCGCCTCCGGCGCGCTGGAGATCGTGCCCTGGATCCGGGTGGTGAACCTGGCCCGCGCGCTGGAGGAGCTGGCGGAGGGCGGTTACTGGCGCCTGGGCCTGGCCGGGGAAGCGGAGGCGACGCTGGCCGCGGCCTTGCCCGCGGGGCCGATCGCGTTTGTGCTGGGTGCAGAAGGCGAAGGGATGCGCCAGAACATCGCCGCGCATTGCGATGCGCTGTGCCGCCTGCCGATCAGCGAGGCGATGGAAAGTCTCAACGTCTCCAACGCGGCGGCCATCGCCCTGTACGCAGCGACCGCGCGTTAAGCGGCAGGGGCCGCCCCGGTGATCCGGAGCGGCCCCTTGCCATCCCGACCGGCCGGTCGCGGGGCGATCAGTTCACCGAATCCTTCAGCGTCTTGCCCGCCTTGAACTTGGGCTGGCTGGAGGCCTTGATCGTCATCGGTTCCCCCGTGCGCGGATTGCGGCCGGTGGACGCCTTGCGGCGGGCGACAGTGAAGGTGCCGAAGCCGACCAGGCGCACCTCGTCCCCCTTGGCCAGCGTGTCGGTGATCGTCTTGAACATCTGTTCGACGGCGCTCGTAGTGTCGGTGCGGGACAGACCGCTGGCTTCGGCGACAGCAACGATCAGCTCATTCTTGTTCATGTCAGGAACAACCCCCAAAATCTCGTCAAGTGTTCGGCAAAGGCGATTCCTTGAAGGTGGCCTATCTTCGCCACGCGAGTCAAAGCCAAAGCCGCAGGAATGCGCGCCTGCGCCCATTGGCCGGGAGGGTTACGAAAGCAAGACGGCACGGGCCGGAAACGGCGCAATCGGGCGTTTCCGCCGGCGAGGGTGCGGCGCCGAACGGTCCTGCAATACAGGCCGCCCGACGCCGCTCAGCTCTCGATCAATGCGCGGTGGACACGCCTGCCTGGCCGCTGTGGCCCGGGGCGGGCTGCGATGCGAGATCGTCCGCCTCCGTCCACTCGATCGCCTCCGGCCGGCGGGTCAGCGCGCGGGCGAGCACCTCGTCCACATGCTCGACCGGGAGGATTTCCAGCCCGGCCTTCACATTGGCCGGGATCTCCGCCAGATCCTTCTCGTTCTCGGCCGGGATCAGCACGGTGCGAATGCCGCCGCGCAAGGCCGCCAGCAGCTTCTCCTTCAGCCCGCCGATCGGCAGCACCCTGCCGCGCAGCGTCACTTCGCCGGTCATCGCCACGTCGGGGCGCACCGGGATGCCGGTCAGCGTGGAGACGATGGAGGTGACCATGCCCACGCCGGCGCTTGGCCCATCCTTGGGCACCGCGCCTTCGGGCAGATGGATGTGGATGTTCTTGCGCGCGAACAGCGATGGCTTGATGCCATAGGCCGGGCTGCGCGCCTTCACGAAGGAGAAAGCCGCCTGGACCGACTCGGTCATCACCTCGCCCAGCTTGCCGGTGGTGCGAACCTCGCCCTTGCCCGGCGTGGTCACGCTTTCGATGGTCAGCAGCTCGCCGCCGACCTCCGTCCAGGCAAGGCCGGTGACGGCGCCGACCTGCGCCTCCTCGTCCGACTTGCCGTGGCGGAACTTGCGCACCCCCGCATAATCGCCCAGATTCTCGGGTGTGACGGTGACAGTCGTCGCCTTGCCTTCCAGGATCTGGCGCAGCGACTTGCGGGCCAGCCGGGCGATCTCGCGCTCCAGCGTGCGCACGCCGGCTTCGCGCGTGTAGTAGCGGACCAGGTCGCGCAGGGCGTCCTCGGTCAGGAAGAACTCTTCCTTCTTCAGGCCGTGCTGGCTGACCTGCTTGGCAATCAGGTGGCGCTGCGCGATCTCGACCTTCTCGTCTTCCGTGTAGCCTTCCAGCCGGATGATCTCCATCCGGTCCAGCAGCGGCTGCGGCAGGTTCAGGCTGTTGGCGGTGCACACGAACATGGTGTCGCTGAGGTCGATGTCGAGTTCCAGGTAATGGTCCTGGAACTTCGCATTCTGTTCGGGGTCCAGCACCTCCAGCAGCGCGCTGGCCGGGTCGCCGCGGAAATCCTGGCCCAGCTTGTCGATCTCGTCGAGCAGGAACAGCGGGTTGCTGGCCCCGGCCTTGCGCAGGTTCTGCACGATCTTGCCGGGCAGGCTGCCGATATAGGTCCGGCGATGGCCGCGAATCTCCGCCTCGTCCCGCACGCCGCCCAGCGACTGGCGGATGAATTCACGACCCGTGGCCTTGGCGATCGACTTGCCCAGGCTGGTCTTGCCCACGCCCGGCGGGCCGACGAGGCACAGGATCGGCCCCTTCAGCTTGTTGGTGCGCGCCTGGACGGCCAGATATTCGATGATCCGGTCCTTGACCTTGTCGAGCGCATAGTGATCCTGATCCAGGATCTCCTGCGCCTTGCCGATGTCCTTCTTCAGCCGGCTCTTCTGGCCCCAGGGCAGGCCCAGCAGCACGTCCAGATAGTTGCGCACCACGGTGGCTTCGGCGCTCATCGGCTGCATGGTGCGCAGCTTCTTGACCTCGGCCAGCGCCTTGGCGCGTGCCTCCGCCGACAGCTTCAGCCCGTCGATCTTGGCCTGCAGCTCGGCAAGCTCGTTCCCCTCGCCCTCCTCGCCGCCGCCCAGCTCCGACTGGATCGCCTTCAACTGCTCGTTGAGGTAATATTCGCGCTGCGTCTTCTCCATCTGCCGCTTCACGCGGCCGCGGATCTTGCGCTCCACCTGCAGCACGGACAGCTCGCCATCCATGATGGACAGGATCATCTCCAGCCGCTTGGCCGGGTCGGGCTCGGTCAGCAGGCCCTGCTTGACCGACACCTTTGCCTGCAGCGCAGCGGCGATCGCGTCGGCCAGCTTGCCGGCGTCCTCGATGGCGGACAGCTCATCCTCGATATCGTCGGGCAGCTTCTTGTTGTGCTTGGCATAGTCGCCGAACTGCTCCAGCGCGGTGCGCATCAGCGCGGTCGCCTCGTCGCCGGTGGCGTCCGCCGCCTCGATCGGCTCCACGGCGGCGAGGACGTGATCCTCGGCGTGCTCCAGCGAAGCCAGCCGGGCGCGGTCCTGCCCTTCGACCAGCACGCGCACGGTGCCGTCGGGCAGTTTCAGCATCTGCAGCACCTGCGCGATGACGCCCACATCGTAGAGGTCGTCACTGTCAGGGTCGTCGCAGCCCGGGTCAAGCTGCGACAGCAGGAAGATGTCCTTGTCTCCTTCCATCGCCGCTTCCAGCGCCGCCACGGACTTGTCGCGTCCCACGAACAGGGGAACGACCATGCCGGGGAAAACGACGATGTCGCGCAAGGGGAGCAGCGGATAGGTGGTCATGCGATAATCCCGAAAGGTGGGGCCAAGCCCCGCTCATGCGATCGGATATGGGCGCGGCTTCGCGCGACTGCAATGCGGGCGCCTGCAACCTGTGGACCGGATGATCGCCCCGCCCCCGCGCCTGCTACAGGGCAGCGTGGCGCGAGGGGGGTTTGGGCGCGTCAGCTCAGCTGAAGCCGGGGATGTTCAGCCCCGGCGGCAGGCCCATGCCGGACTGGATCGACTGCATTTCCTGATTGGCGACCTGGTCTGCCTTGGCCCGCGCATCGTTGAAAGCGGCGGTAACGAGGTCTTCCAGCATCTGCTTGTCTTCCGGCACGATCAGGCTGTCGTCGATCGCCACGCCCAGGATGCGCCCCTTGGCGGTGCAGCGGATCTTCACCAGCCCGCCGCCGGCGGTGCCTTCCACCTCCAGCGTGTCGAGCTTGGCCTGCGTCTCGTTCATCTGCTTCTGGATGGTCTCGGCCGCCTGCGCCGCCGCCTTCATCATTTCTTCCATCGACTTCATCTTGGCTCTCCTATCGGTTGGCGCCAACGCGGGCGCGGTCGTCTTCGATCAGTTCGGCGCCGGGAAAGGCCGCCAGGGCGGCGCTGACCAGCGGGTGGCGGCGCACCCGCTCCGCCTCCGCCGCCGCG
>Ga0210040_10008740_pt1 | contig 11918 bp, 5 predicted proteins | sample CryGeyCG12114_NA_FD_185462 | JGI IMG/M metagenome (GOLD analysis project Ga0210040, IMG submission 185462) | Groundwater microbial communities from aquifer - Crystal Geyser CG19_WC_8/21/14_NA (SPAdes) (version 2) | ecosystem: Environmental > Aquatic > Deep subsurface > Groundwater | place: USA... | reverse complement strand
TAGTATTATAAATATATTCTAGAGTAAAATAAGAACTAATATTAATAGATCTAAAGCTTCTTAAACGTACTAAGCGTATATAATATAACTTTATAACTTTATAGGCTAAACTAGATATAATATCTTAAGGAGATAATATAGATATTAATAGTAATAACTATTATTAAATAGATAGGTATAACGTATATAAAGAAGGCTATATCTACGTTTATAGTAACTATAGTAGAAGAGAGTATTATATATATAGATATAAATAATAAGAGAAGGCTATCTTTAACTAAATATATAAAGATAAGACTATAACGTGTATAGGTAATAGATTTAATACTAATCTTAGCTAATTTAGACTAATTTAATTATTATAATAGCTCCTATAATATAATAGTTTAAATATTATATTAGTAGTACTTATACTACTATATATTAAGACTCTATATATAGCTTTTACCTCTAGTACTAAGTGCGTAGAAGGTAAATATAGGCTATATAGGTAGATTTAGGCTATTTTAGTAGAGTTAGGCTAAAAATTAATATAGCTAGGTAAGATTAGTTAGAAATATCTTCCTAATATAAGTAAGTATAAGTAAGTCTAGATATAATATCTCTAAGTTACTAATAAAGATATTATAAGTAGATATAAAGTAGGCTTTCTATAATAAAAAAGCTTTACTATACTTCTATTAAAGAGAGCTATTAGTTAAGTTATTTTATACTTTTAATAGCTTCTTATAAGATGTATTAGTATAATATAAGTTAAGAGCTTTAAGTAAGTCTAGATATAAAGTTACTTTTATATCTTTAACTAAGGTCTATACTTTACTAATTATAAAGTTCTTAAAGTAAGTAGTATAAAACGTATCTTTATAGGTTTTATACTTTATAACTACTAGTTAGCGCTATTTATTATAGTCTTTATTAGCTTTTTTACCTAAAAACTTAAGTATATTAAGTATCTTTAGAACTCTACTACTACTACTACTACTACTATAAGTTAAAGGCACTAGTATACCTTAGGCTAGCTACTATTAAGTAATAGAGAATTTTTATTAATATATAAATAGTAAACGTAGGTTAGCTTAAAGAGAGAAGAACTAAGAATTCTATTATAGTAGTATAAAGTACTATAGTAGCTATAGTTATAGTTATTTTTTATAGTTATAGAGTAACTAGTAAGTAGGCTTTTACTAGAACTAGTAAGAAGTTTATTTAGTAATACTATTATTATACTACTACTAGAGAGGTATCTTACGTACGTTATATATATTATATACATCTTATATATTATATATATTATAAGTATATCTTATAAAGCTATAATATACTTATTAAAGTAAATAAGATAGAGAGCTATTTATATAGAGGCTTTAGCCTATTAGATATCCTTATAGCTTAGATACTATAGAGCGTTATTACTTATACTTATCTTCTTTATTAGAAATATATACTTAGTATTATTACTACTTTAGAACTTACTACTACTAGTACTTATATTTATACTTAGTATTCTTAAAGATAGTATAAAGCTAACTATTAAGTTATTCTTACTTTTAGACTTAATTATATAGAGCCTATAAGTCTTAGTACACCTCTATTATATTATTTTATATATTATCTAGCTTCTTACTTATATTATTGCGCTATTACTTAGTTTTTTCTAGTTAAGTAAAGTAATTATAATAAGCAGCTTTATTAGCTTAAGCGTATTATTTTATCTTATCTAACTTTTATTTAGTATTATTAGCTTTATATCTAAGGCGTTTAGACTTATACTAGTAGTAGTTAGTATTAGATTTTTCTTTCTTAAGAGCCTCTTAAAGTTAGTTATATTCTTTTTATAATAGGCCTCCCTTACTAGTAAGCTATTTAATAGTAAGCTTAAGGCTATTTTACTTTTTTTTTATAGTAGCTAGTTTAAGAGTAATTTACTAATAGTCTAGGTAATATAGAATAGATACTTTAGATAAAGTTAATATAGTTATTAGGTTAGTAAGTCTATTATTTTTATATTCTTATATAATAGTCTCCTTAAGCTTATTAAACTTTAACTATATTTAGTTAAAGTATTAAATATATACCTAATACTTAGTATTAGGTACTATTAATTTAGTTACGTTAGCTACTAAGAAAATATAATCTTAGATAGTTATAGTAAAGATTATAAATATATTATACTAGTAGTCTAGTTAGTTATATACTTATTTATTAAACTTAGCTAAGTCCTAAATACTAAGATAAAGTTAATCTTAAATAAAGAATTACTTATTTTTCTCTACTATACGCACGTCTCTAGATAGTAGTTAGTACTAAGTCTTACTATCTTAATTACCTTTTACCTCTATAAGCTATATATATATATCTAAAATATTACTATACATAACTATAACGTAGTATCTATAGACTTTACTATTATTAAGGACTTTAATACGTTAGCTATTAATTTTAATATTAATATATTAATTATTCTTTTTAAGTACTTAGATATTTAAGCTAATATAGCTATTATTCTTAATTTATTTAAAATTATAGGTAGCTTAGAAAGTACTCTATTAATAAGTTAAGTAGCGTATATAAGAGTATAGGTTAGCTATCTTATTAAGGCTCTATAAGTATACTTTATCTTTAGTACTATTATTATTACTAATCTAGATAGGATCTTAAGTAAAGTAGCTAACTATAATAGATTCTTATTATTAGTTACTTAGCTTACTTAAGCTATATATATTACTATTATATAGCTAGCTTCTAGGACCTATAGCTACTATAGTTAATATTATTTAAGTTATTTTATATAGTTAAGTAATATAAGTAAGTATTATAGTAGAGAAATAAAGATTACTCTTTAAGTACTTTCTATAATATACTATATAGGTAAGTTCTTTGCACTAAGCTAAGTTACTAAACCTTTTATACTTACTTACTTTAATTTAAAAGTAAGCTAGTCTTTCTACTAGAGCTATACTTTACTTCTTATCTACTAGGCTAGTAGCTTTCTTAAGCTACTCTCTAGCTACTAAGCTAGTAAGTATATATATACTTTAGGTATCTAGCTAGTATAGCTCTACGTTATTACTAGCTCTATATTATAGTGCTCTTATATATACTTTACGTATTATACTTTAAGCTTTATTATATATTACGCTTAGCTACTATAGTATACTTTAAGTATATAGATTACTTAAACGTAGTATAGTATAAAAGTATAAGATCCTAAGAGAGATAAGATAAAAGTAGTTAAATACTAATTAAGTAAGATACTATATTAAAGCTTAGCTAAGCTTTACATAAAGTCTATATAGCTAAATACTAGTATAAGGCTAGTAGCTTAGTAAGGAATATAAGATAATAATCTATTATAAGCCTATTTCTTAATATTAATAAGTATAAATTTAGTATTAAGCACGTTAAATACTTTAGTATAATACTTTTATATAATAGTTTAGAGATAGATCTTAATAAGGTCTCTACTATTTTATCTTAGGCTAAACTATAGATAGTTAAAGACGTCTAAGCCTTTATTAGCTTTACTAATTTTTATTAATAATTTATATATAAGTTCTTATTAATTATTTAACTACTTATTAAGATTATTAAGAGTATACTAAAAAGTTAGTATATATCTTTTATAAAGGAAAAGTAATAAGCTTTTAGAGACTTTAAGTCTATATTTTCTATAGTACCTATCTTTATATACTTTAACTTAGATATTAAGGTAGTTATTAAATATAATACTTCTAACTAAGTTATTTCTAGTATTCTCTTTTAGCTTTATAATAATATACTAAAGCTTATTATTTTCTTCTCTATAAAAATAAACTCTATAAAATATAACTATCTAATATATAATAAAGAGCTTCTTACTATTATCTACACTTTTAAAACTTAGAAGCTAGAGTTTATAAGTACTACTAATTTTATTAAAATCTTCTTAGATTATAAAGTACTAAAATATTTTATATTTATAAAGTAACTTAACTAGTGTTAAGCCTATTAAGTAGAGTTTCTAGCTAAGTTTAATTTTATTATATACTACTACCTTAGTAAATAAAGTATAAAGCCTAATAGTCTTATATAGTACTTAAGTAACGTCTCTTCTAGTATTAAAAATAACTATATTTAGTATTAAATATAAATAATACTATACTTTAATAAAGTTAAGCTCTAATCTAGTACTAATAGTAGTAGTTACTATACTATCTATATTACTAGTATCTTTACTAATACTCTTACTATACCTATCTCTAATATAGTAGCTATAATCTACTTTTTAAGTAAAAGGCTAGCTACTATAACTAAAAAAGAACTTAATATTTTATTTATAATAGAGCTATCTATAATAAAAGAGTCTTTATCTATAATAGAAGAGCTTATTAAGTCTCTATTTTAGAAAGAAGAAGGTATTTTATTATTTAATATAGAATAGATTATAGCTAATATTAAAATAGCTACTATAAGTAATAAGATCTTATAGTAGATTATTAAATCTCTATACTTTAAATACTAATATATTTCTTATAACTTATATTATAAATAAAGTATTAAAATAGAACTTAAAGATTATAAGTATACTAATAGACTACTTTACGTCTATAAGAAAGTCTTTATTCTATATAATAATATACTTAGGTCTTATATTATATAACTCTACTATAATAGCCTATCTATAAGTTATAGTAGTAAGTATTTAATATATATAAAAGTTACTTACTATTTCTTCTAGTTTTATACTACTAACTTAGTTACTTACTACGTATATAACTATATTACTTACGCTTAGTCTAAGCCTAATTATAAAAGTAAGTATAGTTTCTTTAACTTTCTACTAGTACTTAATATATACTAAAATAGTATTTTAATAAACTTTATATTACTACTCTTTCTATTAACTTACTTTAGCTATATATACTACTATATCTTTATTATTATTAACTACCTCTCTAAGAAGAAGAAGTTTATTCTACTATAGTTACTTAATATTAAAATAGTAGTTTAAGTATTTATTAAATATATATAGTATAAAGAGAGCTATCTAGAAGATATTATTAGTAACTAAAGATTTTAGTTTACTTTATACTTCTAGTAACGCCTTTACGCTTATATAAATACTTATCTTAAAATATTAATAACTATATATCTTAAGATAGATAAATAGATAGAGACTACTAATACTACTCTTAAAGCTTATTTATATACCTTTATATACTATAACTAGTATAACTAGGCTAAGTTCTTACTATTTACTAAGTTCTACGCTAACTTTAATAAACTTATAGTAACTAAAATCTTACTATTTAAAGCTACTAAAGACTATATACTTAAGAGTAGTATAGAACTACTTTAAGCTATAACTTTAATATCTTAGATAGTAGCTTATAATAGTAAAGCTACTAATAACTTTATTACTTATATTAAATATATTAAGACTTTCTTTAAATAGAGCCTTAACTAGTCCTAGTCTAAGATAGAATAGTTTACTAATACTTACTATACTTTAGTACTAAACTTCTATAAAAGTAACTAAGTAATACTAGATACTTATAATATCTATATAAATAAGAAGAGTTAAGGCCTATTATTAAAATAATTAAGACTTTTCTAAGTTATTAAGGATTATAGTAATAAAGTATATAAACTTAATCTTTTTAAGTATAATAACTTTAGTAAAATCTATTTAGTATTTTACTTATAGCTACTATATTTAGTTAATAGCTATCTACTACTTAGTTAGTATATTAAACTTTAAAGCTTAGTTACTATCTATAATAATAGCTTAGGTAACTATAAAGTAGAGAATATTCTTAATACTAAATATAACTATTATACAAAAAATCTCTATACTAGTAAAAAAAGCTTTCTATACTACTTACTTAAGTAAGCTAGCTATAATAAACTAGAATAGATACTATATTATAATATTACTAGTTATAATAACCTTCTATACCTATTCTATAAATAATATAAAAATATTACTTTATATTTAATACTACTATTAGCTTATTATTATAAAGAGTACTTTATCTTCTTATAGATAGACTAATACTTAGTAACTCTAATACTAAGCTTACTCTAGTCTCTATAAAATAGTAATATATTTACTAGTTTTTTTATAATCTCTATAAAGTATAGAGATTATATAGCTAATAGTAGTACTTAAGAAGTTACTTTATAATATCTAACTTAGTATAATAATACTATAAGCTCTTAAGCTAATAATTAACTTATTATAATCTACTATAGTATACTTAGTACTTTCTTATCTTACTTTCTTCTAGATTTTTAGTACTTTACTTTTACTTTATAATATATATATAGATAATAACTTTAGTAAGTATAAGTTTAACGCCTTTATAAGAGCTTTATAGTATTTTAAAAAAAAGTAGTATTATAGATACTTATTTTAATATTCTTACTAGTATAGTACTAGTAGCTAGTACCTATACTAGTAAGACTTAGCGCTTTAGTATATCTTAAACCTTAAGTTTAAGAGCTCTTTATAAGGCTCTCTTTCTATAGTAAGTTTTTAGTAATATATTCTTAATAATTAACTATCTAATCTAAAGCGTCTCTAATACTTATATAAGCTACTTTTTATACTACTTATAAAGCTTATTTATATAATAATATTTACTTTTAAAACTTACTTAAAGCTTATTACTATAAAAATAGCTAATATACTTATACTAATACTTAATAGTATTATTATAAAACTAATAAGCTAAAAAAAATTTACTTTTAACTTTATATAAAGTTAGCTTTACTTTTTAGTTAAGCTAAATATAATATTAACTAGTAAGCTAAAGTTACTATAGCTAGTAAAGCTAAATAGCTTAAAGTTCTCTATAAGTACCTTAATAAAGCCTAGATAGTTAATATACTAGCCCTCCTATAGTAGAGGGCCTAGTAATCTTTTACTTTAGTAGTGCTACAGTGATATAATGATGTGCGTGCGATGAGCCGATAAGGGCTAGAGATCATGGGTCGTGCACCAGCGTAGGGAAGGTGCTAACAAATGTGTAGCGCTTAGAGCGTGTACTTGGCAGGGCGTTTGAGGAGTGCAATGAAGATACAAACCACAGAGTATTGTCCTCCCGCAGCAGCACAATTACTCTGCTTCAACCTGCCCAAGCTCATCATCTTTTTACTCAACGACTGATTTCTTTCTCCATGTCAGCCTTACTGTCAGCCTGCATATGCCGAGTACCCCCCAGCATGCATCGCAAGCGGAAGCTGCAACCGGGCACCCTCTGAGAAGCTGACTGAAAGCTCATCATCTGGCAGACGTGGCGCGTTCGACATACGGATGCGGTTGCCCTTTCACCAGACACCACGCTGACCGGCTCTGTGACGCAAGCAACAGTCGCCTCGACGCAGCCTTGGGGCCCAGTACCGCTAGCGAGGCGCACTCGTAGAGGTACATCCAGGGACAATCGTTCCAATGGAGAAGAGGTTGAATCAGACTGCCTGCGTAAGGTGTACTCCTTCACCTCGGACCATGATGCGTAGCATTACCATCGGTTCTTCCACCATAGATCAAGGGCCCCAGCACTTGCATGTCTTGGCACGGCTTCCACGAGGAATCGGCCATGTTACGCCCGCCAGCAGACGCTCGATGTCGTCATCAGGTTGGCCTCGAAACCCACCGCGAACTCACCTCGAGTGCGACAACCGCAAAGTAAAAACCGCAAAGCGCCGACATTGCTGATTCGTTATGTGTTCTGCTTATGAGTCCCAGAACACAAATGTCGAACATCCTCTAGGCACGCAAGCCTCGACACCGCGTCAGACGACCTCTTTCCAACAAAAAACGCGAGAGGCTCTGTGCTAGTCTAGCGTTGCGCCGCAGCCAAAAGCAATGCTTCTTTCAACCCCCGAAGTTCTGGGGTCGATTTGACAAATGATTCGCTTGCGTTTAGATCCAGGGCAGGGTCAAGCGGACTGTGTTCGCGCCAGTTGGATACAGCGGAGGTCTTAAATCACGGGCGGGACGCAACTGGATTACGTTTCCTAAGATGTCGATTGAAGAAGATCTGGATCATGTCGCCTGCCCCGGTTCCTGCTCCAGGCGCACATTTTTCTCGCACGGTAAGCGGGCAACGCTGGCTGGCTCCATTGAGGCAAAGACGTCGCCGCAGAAGGTGGCTAAGGGCCGCCGCCCAAGCTGCCAGTGGGAGGCCCGGCGCTGATTCGCACGCAACGGCCAACGAGCGGGGTCGCGGCGCAGTGGTGAGGTCGGGGTCTGATGAAAACTCTGTGCCGTCTGCCGACGATCCATGCCCAGAGCTATGGGCACATCCGCTACGCTGCAAGTCGTTAGGCATCCCCGAATGCCCAGAATCGCACTAAACCGCTTCTGCCGCCCGGTCGCATCGCACGCTCACCACCTGCGCGATCCACCAACAGGGCCTTGGGCACATCCCGCGCTGGCCTGTCGTATAAAGTCTGTGCCGTCCACCCCAGCCTTTTGGGATGATAAGGGCCTCAAACCAGACCACAGCTCTGCCGCCCGACTCTACGTCCACTTACAACAGTGCGACTTGTTTGATAGCTTCGGCTTACCCTCCTTCACCTACAGCTGATAGTTGAGTCCACTGCGCCATCCTCAGCTCCTAAGCAACCCTTCCTCCCCAGCGACACCACCTTACGCGACCCGCATACCCACTGCGACAATTCTCGATTGCCTGAGCGACAAACCCTTGCGACAATGAACGGAGAGAAGAAATACTCGGGCGAGTTCGTCCGGGATGCCTACCCAAGCGACCATGACGTCCAAGCAGGCACCTTCACCGACAACTCGGATGACCTCCAACGCCATCTAGGAAATCGCCAAATTCAGCTTATCGCAATTGGTGGTTCCATTGGCACTGCGCTGTTTGTGAGTGTCGGTGGTGCCCTCCACAATGGTGGTCCCCTGGGCATACTCCTCGCATACTCGGGATATTGCTGCATCATGGCTTTGGTCAACAACTCCATGGCCGAAATGGCAAGCTTCATGCCTGTCTCTGGAGGTTTCGTCCGAATGGCGGGTCATTGGGTTGACGATGCGTTTGGCTTCGCGGCTGGCTGGAACTTTTTCCTCTATGAAGCATTGCTCATTCCCTTCGAGATTACGGCTCTCAACCTCGTGCTAAAGTTTTGGCGCGACGATATCCCCGTAGCCGCCGTTTGTGCCGCTGTCATTGTTCTATACGGGTAAGCTGAACTTCTACTCGCCACACATGCTTGTGACCTTCGAACCGAACCACGGCTAATTTACTTAGTCTTTGCAATATTCTTGCTGTCCAAGCCTACGGTGAAGCCGAGTTCTGGCTCTCAGGTGGAAAAGTCCTCTTGATCCTTATCCTCTACGCATTCACCTTCATCACTATGGTTGGTGGCAACCCTCAAAAGGACGCCTATGGATTTCGAGCCTGGCGCGATCCCGGTCCAATCCCAGGCTCCGGCAGCTTAGCTCAGTTCGAAGGCTTCCTCAGTGCCCTCTGGGCTGCCACTTTCTGTATCGTCGGACCCGAGTACATCTCCATGGTGGCCGGTGAGGCGAAGCGCCCGCGTGTCTACATCAAGAATGCATTCAAGACCGTCTACTTCCGTTTCGGCGCATTCTTCATCCTAGGAGCTCTGTGCGTCGGTGTTGTGCTTCCGTCGAACGACCCAGAGCTCACACAGGTCGTCACAGAGGGAGAAAAGTCTGCTGCTGCATCGCCATACGTCATCGCCATGAAGAACCTCCGTATTGGTGGACTTCCTCACCTCGTCAACGCTCTGTTGATCACGAGTATCTTCTCCGCCGGCAACACGTACACCTACTGTGCTACCCGCACGTTGTACTCGCTCGCTATTGAGGGCCGTGCGCCTAAGATCCTTCGCAAATGCACTAAAAACGGCGTCCCTATCTACTGTTTCGTGGTGGTCATGATCTTCCCATTCCTATCCTTCTTGCAGCTGTCGGACAGCGCTGCCAAAGTTCTGACATGGCTCACCAACATCATCACCGCTGGAGGAGTCATCAACTTTATCGTTATGCAGGGCACGTTTTTGTGCTTCTACAGGGCTTGCAAAGTTCAAGGCCTTGATCGCAAGACTCTCCCGTATTACGGCTACTTCCAGCCATACGGTGCCTGGATCGCGCTTGGCTTTGAGATTGTTGTCGTCTTTGTCTACGGCTACTCCACTTTCCTCCCAGGCGCATTCACTGTCGAGTCATTCTTCACCTACTACACCCTCCTCATCCTTTTCCCCATCACCTTTACCTTCTGGAAAGTCCTCAAAAGGACTAAGTTCAAGAAAGCCCACGAGGTCGATCTTGTCTGGGATGCTCCTCTCATTGACGCCTATGAGGCATCCTTCATCACGCCTCCGGTGGGTTTCTGGACCGAGATGCTACAACTCATCGGCCTGAAGCGCAACGTTCCTGTCGACAAGCGCGCCGTTTGAGGTACGTGACGACTATACGAGAGTGTATGTGTGGTGGAACACCGCAAGCGATTCGCATCATGAATTGATGTACGACGGATTGGATAGACTCCTTGGCCAGCAGCTAGGTCCGCTTGCACCGCTTTTTTCATGAATCAATACCCCATTCGTTCATCGACTCGCGTCTCATAGTACACCGTTGATGAACACAATCATCTGCAACCTCTTCCTAAGCGACAAAAATAACCACAAGCGACACACCACTACCAAAGCGACCAAACCGTTCCAATGCGACACCAATACTCGGGCAGGATACTAACAGATTTGTCTCAACTCGCAGTATTACTAGGGTAAGTTGGTCGACTGTATCACCATGCAATGTTGCATACATGCAGAGGTCGACCCGCATCTGATCCTTCGTCAGCGCGAAGGGGACTCGGCACGACTCCATCGATCTCCCCCGCACACGTTACAGCAAGATCACTACACGATCGAACGCAGAATGATGTAAGAGGTGGTCGCGCGCAAGACGCTTTCATAACGCTATCGCTTTTCTGTGGTTGAGCAGCTTTTATTGCCGCATCGCGACCAGCTGTCTACGCTTTCGATGTACATTCCAACACGGCTTATCGGCAACCAAAGTCGACTACAGGGAATGGGCGCGCCAACAACCCACACTGTAGCGCCTCTTCTTCACATTCGCGTCACGCCACTATCAAGGACCTTTTGCCCAAACGATTGCGAAGCTGTTTGTCCAGACATCAGGTCACTGCCAATGGCTGACGAATTTATCGTTTGGCTGGCGTAAGCCCTGCAGAATTTGCAGATGCGGCCCGTTGGTAGCTCGCGATTTCGCTGCGCGGAGAGCTCCGCAGGTTTTCGCCAACTCGGATTCCAGTGCCGACCAATAACATTGCAGTCAATGACGTTTTCTGCGAACATCAGTTTTGGTCACAACCGTCACTCGTAGTACACAGCGCACGAAACATTACTTGCGTGGCGTTCTTTGGTATGCTGGGGAACGCACGTACATGGATGCTCGGGTCGAGATAAGATCGCGGCTGAGACAAGAGGACGCCGCCGCTCTTCACAACCCAAAACGTCGATGCCATCCGGCGTCCCACGCATGCCGAGGCGCAACACCGTTCGAGCATCGTAACACTTTGCCATGGACGCTGCCGTGTATTGAAGCCTCAATAGGACCGGACACGCGGGTCTGTTCAGGATGCGCGCACTGATGCCTTGCAGGTTGTACTCCGCATTCACGTGCATCTGCCACTGCCCCAGACACGATGCACATGTCACATCGACCCCGATACCCCCGTATCGCCAGCCATACAGTCGTGGCTTGATGCTAGCTGCCTGTAAAGTGTGCGGCTCCGCACAGGTGTAGCAGCTGATACGCACGCTCAGCGAGTGAATTGGCATCGTGGGATCACATTGCGCGAACTGGGCAAGCGAATTGCCAACCTCGTCCCAATCTTAAGCCGCAAGACGGGGAACTTTCCGTA
>Ga0210040_10008739_pt1 | contig 11918 bp, 9 predicted proteins | sample CryGeyCG12114_NA_FD_185462 | JGI IMG/M metagenome (GOLD analysis project Ga0210040, IMG submission 185462) | Groundwater microbial communities from aquifer - Crystal Geyser CG19_WC_8/21/14_NA (SPAdes) (version 2) | ecosystem: Environmental > Aquatic > Deep subsurface > Groundwater | place: USA... | reverse complement strand
ACTAAGAATAAACAGGAGAAAGAATATTATAAATTGCTTATGCATGCAGAAAAGAATAATAGAGCAAAATTAGTATATAGGCTTTTAACTTTAGTATAACTCCAAAAAAATAAAAAAATTATTTTTTGCCCTTCTTACTTTTAAGTTTTACGACTATTCATGCACTTTTTTAGGATGTTCTTTATTTAAAAACATCTGATTTTTTAAGTTTATAGCGTTTGTTTATCCTACATAAATCTTTCTTTTTATGCGCTTAGTACTACCATTACTTATTAAACTATTTTGAGTTTACTAATAGTAATTAGTTAAAAGGAAGTAACCTTCCGAGTAAGTGTTGCGGACTGGGCCTCATCTTTAGAGCATGTTTAAATTTTGAAAATCCTACTGATCACCGTCATTCTGGAAGAATCTTCTGAGTAGGTAACCCAGAAGATTCTTCCAGAATGACGGTGTTGAATGATAATAAGTGACTTTTTCTTTTTAGAAATTCATAGTAAATACGCTCTTTATAAAGTATATAGCCCAAGTTTTAAATTTTAAACATACTCTTAAAAGGACATTGTCTTTCAAACGAATTTAAAAAAAGTTTACTTTAAACCTTATTTTGAATCAATGCCGTTTAAAATCCGGCGGATTTCATTTGTTTTTTTCATGAGTTCGTAACTAGCTGCTTCGTCTTGTTGGTCGATCATGTTTTTAAATTCTTGTAGTTTATTGATATAGCTATCCAGGGCCGCAGAAATGTTGCGGCTGTTCTGGGTGAAAATGGGGGCCCACATCTCGGGAGAACTTTTAGCTAAGCGAACGGTAGAAGAAAAACCGCTACCGGCCATGTTAAATATGTTTTCTTCGTCTTTTTCTTTTTCCAGCACCGTTGCGCCCAAGGCGAAAGAACTAATATGGCTCAGGTGCGAAACGTAAGCTAAGTGCAAATCGTGCGAAACAGCATCCATGTAACTCAGGCGCATGTTCAACAGTCGGCATAAATGCTCTACGAGCGCCAGCGATTCCGGCCGGCTCTTATCTTGGTCGCAGATAATCATAATCTTGTTCGGCAACAATTCGGCAAAAGCCGCAGTCGGACCCGAATTTTCGGTACCCGCAATAGGATGCACCGCTACAAACTGCGAACGTTTGGGATGCTTATCTACGAGGCGGCATATTAATTCTTTCGTCGAACCAAAATCTATCAGCGTAGCCTGCTCGGGTAATTCATCCAAAATGGGCTGTAATAATGCTACCAAAGCATTAACCGGCACGGCTAAAACAACTAAATCGGCTTTAGCTACCGCATACTTTAAATCCATTATCTCGTCTACCAAACCCAGTTCTAAAGCTTTAGTAGCGTGTTCCGGATTATTATCGACGCCTATAAAATGAAAGGTTTCGGGCTGTTGTTTTAATCCCAAAGCAAAAGAGCCACCCAAAAGCCCGAGGCCAATTATACAAATATTCATACTAGCAACAGAAGTACTGCGGTTAAAATGCCCAAAGGTAAGCGCCGCCAGCAGTTTTACCAAAACCCATTTTAAATAATATAGATCGGGTTTTTGAACTAAAAAAAAGGAAAAGTATTTATTACTACATAAAAAAGTTTGGCGCTTAATTTGTATATAGAAAGTAATAAAATTAATTATTTGTTATTTTTTAATTATTTGAAAACAAAGATTTTTCATTTAAGTAAAATCATTACATTTGCCGCGCATTTAATGGAGAAATATAATATATATCGCAATTGTTTTGCCACGCTGCCCAGCCCACGGGTGGTGCTGTCTCCTTTTATTAATCCTGCGTATAGACAGGTCTACCCCTTGCGGGCGTAATCTGTTTGGGGGAACCTATGGGGTTGCCATCTTTCTTTAAATCTTCTTATTTCTTTAATTCCTAAAGCAGGATTTTTATTCATTTTTAATTTTTTAGATCAAATGATCCAAAATAATAAATCTGTAAATGCCGAACAACTGGTAGCTCCCCAAGTTGATGCAGATTTTATCATACAAGTAGCAACCGAAGCGCATTTGCACTTTGCTCAAATAATAGTAGACGAAATGGAATCGTCGGCTAAGTTACGTGGTACCGGTATTGCGAAGCGCTCGCCGGAATATATTCAGGAAAAAATGCTGGAGGGCAAAGCCGTTATTGCTTTATCGCACGAGAACGTATGGGCTGGCTTCTGCTACATCGAAACCTGGGGGCACGGCGAATACGTAGCCAATTCCGGTTTAATTGTGTCGCCGGATTTCCGCAAGAGCGGCTTAGCTAAACGCATTAAAGAAAAAGTATTTGAGCTTTCGCGCAAAAAATACCCGCATGCCAAAATATTTGGTTTAACCACTGGTTTGGCGGTTATGAAAATTAATTCGGATTTGGGCTACAAACCCGTTACCTATTCGGAATTAACCGATGATAACGAGTTCTGGAAAGGCTGCCGTAGCTGTATTAATTATGATATTCTGACCAGCAAAGATCGTAAAAACTGTTTGTGTACAGCCATGCTCTACGATCCGGCGGAAGAAGAAAAAAATAAACCTAAAAACCTTAACCAGGTTAGTCAGTCCGAAACCCCGGCCGAAGATAAAAGCTTACTCGATTTTGTTAAGAACTCGAAATTATACGAGCGCTGGATGCAGTTTAAACAGCACGTGCTTTTAAGAGAAAATAAGAATAAAGGCATGATGCATTCGCTCAAATTAATTTTGGGCAGCCTTTTCTAAGTCTTATTAATTGATGTTACGAAAAAGAACAAATATAAAAGTAAAACTACTCATCACTGCCATTCTGCCAGAAGGACGACGGTGGGAGGAATATGCTCTAAGTTAAACTGTTTCTATTTTGTGCGTAATATCAGTTATTATCAATACATAGCATTATTTTTAAAACAAATTAAGGTTTTTAAGCCTTTAACCTGCAACCTGAACCAACATGAAGAAAGTGGTATTAGCCTTTAGTGGCGGCCTCGACACCTCTTACTGCGTTAAATATTTAACGGAAGTCCAGAATCTGGAAGTATATTCCGCTATTGTAAATACCGGTGGTTTTACCGCCGAAGAATTAGGAGAAATTGAGCGCAGAGCTTACGCTTTAGGCGTAAAAAAACACGTAACCTTAGACGAAACCAACGATTATTATAATAGTTGCATTAAGTACTTGATTTTCGGTAACGTACTAAAGAATAATACTTATCCTTTATCGGTGAGTGCGGAGCGGGTGTACCAGGCCTTGGCCATTGCCCGCTACGCCCAGGAACTAAACGCCGATTACGTGGCTCACGGTAGCACGGGTGCCGGCAACGATCAGGTGCGTTTCGACATGATTTTTAACATCATGATTCCGGGTATTCAGATTTTAACGCCCATCCGGGATTTGAAACTATCGCGGCAAGAAGAAATTGATTTTCTGAAGCAGCACGGCGTGGAAATGAATTTCGAGAAAGCGGCTTATTCTATTAATAAAGGTTTGTGGGGAACATCGGTGGGCGGTAAAGAAACGCTTACTTCCTACGGTTATTTACCCGAAGAAGCTTGGCCGACTCAACTCACGAAGCAAAATCCGGAAGAGATAAAACTAATTTTTGAAAAAGGCGAACTAAAAGGCATCAACGAGCAACAATTCGATAATCCGGTAACGGCTATTCAGAAATTAAACGAGATTGCCGCTCCTTTTGGCGTGGGCCGGGATATTCACGTGGGCGATACCATCATTGGCATTAAAGGCCGGGTTGGCTTTGAGGCCGCCGCGCCAATAATAATTATTAAAGCGCACCACGCCCTGGAAAAGCACGTGCTTACCAAATGGCAGCTTTATTGGAAAGATCAGTTAGCAGTTTGGTACGGCAATTTGCTGCACGAAGGCCAATTCCTGGATCCGGTAATGCGCAACATTGAGAAATTTTTAGATGATACTCAAACAACCGTAAGCGGCACCGTTACAGTGGCTTTGGCGCCTTACCGTTTTTACGTGGTGGGTATTCAGTCGCCACACGATTTAATGTCGTCGGAATTTGGATCTTACGGAGAAATGAACAACAGTTGGACGGGTGAAGATGTAAAAGGTTTCTCTAAAATATTTGGAAATCAAACCATGATTCACTACAAAGTAAATGGCCGCTAACACAACAACAAGCACTAAAATACGAGTTGGTATTGTGGGGGGCGCCGGCTATACGGGCGGTGAATTGCTGCGCATTTTACTACAGCATCCCTCCGTCGAAATTACCTTTATTCACAGCTCCAGTAACGGTGGCCGCCTGGTTTACGAAGTGCATACCGATTTATTAGGCGAAACCGAACTTACTTTTAGTACAGATTATGCCACCAACATTGATGTACTATTTTTGTGCGTTGGTCATGGGTCAGCCCGGAAGTTTCTGGAACAGCAAAGTTTTCCGGAGTCGGTGCGCATTATTGATTTAAGCCAGGATTTCCGGTTAACCCATACAGCCCAATTTAACGATCGAAATTTTGTTTATGGTTTACCGGAACTGCAAAAAGAAGCCATCGTTCAGGCCAAAAATGTGGCTAATCCCGGTTGTTTTGCCACTTGTATTCAGTTAGCGCTCCTGCCTTTAGCCAGCAGAAACCAATTAACGGCACCGATACATATTAGTGGTATAACCGGTTCTACGGGGGCGGGGCAAAGCTTAAGCGAAACCAGTCATTTTAGCTGGCGCGAAGGCAATATGTCGACTTATAAATTATTTAACCACCAGCACCTGCACGAAATTAAGCAGAGTTTGGGTCAGCTACAGACAAACGAAATTCCGGCAATTAATTTTGTGCCTTATCGGGGTAATTTTACGAGAGGTATTTTAATAACGGCTTATCTACAAACGGATATATCCTTGGAAGAGGCCAGAGCGCTTTATAGCAGTTACTACGCTCCCCATCCATTTGTGCACCTATCAACCGTTAATCCGCATTTAAAACAGGTAGTTAATACGAACAAATGTATTCTGCACCTGGACAAAGTGGGCGACCAATTAGTTATTATAAGTTTAATAGATAATCTTGTAAAAGGTGCTTGCGGACAGGCTGTGCAAAATATGAATTTGCTTTTTGGGTTAGAAGAAAATGCCGGTCTACATTTGAAACCGAGTGGATTTTAATAGAACAAAAGCAAAATTAAACAGAAGCAATTCTGAGTTAGTGGAAGCAAAATCTGTCATTCAGGAGGAAACTATTTGGTTGCCTGCAACATAGTTTGCTTCTGAATGACACAAGTAAGTGGTTTAGGCTCTTTTCCTTAAACCGAAGAAGTTGAAGCTTCTCTATTTATCAAAACTTAAAATGTATTACGTACAACGTAAAACCTACCACGTAACATGAAATTATTTGATGTATATCCCCTGTTCGATATTACTCCGGTAAAAGCCGAAGGTTCTTATGTGTGGGATGAAAAAGGTACCAAGTACTTGGATTTATACGGCGGTCACGCGGTTATTTCCATTGGGCATAGTCATCCGCACTATGTACAAAAAATAACGGAACAGCTGAATAATATTGGCTTTTACTCCAATTCCGTGAAAATTCCGCAGCAACTGGAATTGGCTGATAAATTAGCGGAACAATGCGGCTATCCCGATTATAATTTATTCCTGATAAACTCCGGCGCCGAAGCCAATGAGAATGCCTTGAAAGCCGCTTCGTTTTACAACGGCCGGAAAAAAGTTATTTCCTTTAATAAATCCTTCCATGGCCGTACTTCGGCAGGAGTTGCTGCCACCGACGATAAATCGATTCAGGCACCTATCAACAAAGGACACGAAGTACTGTTTTTACCACTGAATAGTACCGAAGCCTTGCAACAGGTACAAAACCCGGAAGAATATTGCGCCATAATTGTGGAAGGAATTCAGGGTATTGGCGGCGTTTATACTCCTACCAATGAATTTTTGAGCCAAATTCGCCATTTTTGCGATCAGCACGAAATTGTTTTAATTCTCGATGAAATTCAATCGGGTTATGGCCGTTCAGGTAAATTCTTTGCCCACCAATATGCTGGGATTAAAGCCGATATTATTACCATGGCTAAAGGCATGGGTAACGGATTTCCGGTCGGCGGCATTTTATTAAGCCCAAAATTCCAGGCGAAATACGGTATGCTGGGTACTACTTTTGGTGGAAACTATCTGGCCTGCGCTGCTTCTATTGCGGTGTTGGATGTACTGAAGGACGAGAACTTAGTTGAGAACGCAGCCCAGGTCGGCAATTATTTAATCCAAAAATTACGCCAGGTAGAAGGGATAGTAGAAGTTCGGGGACAAGGATTAATGATTGGCATAGAAATGCCGTACCCGGTGGCCGACCTGCGGAAAGAGCTTTTGAATGAATATAAAATTTTCACCGGCTCGGCTTCTAATAAAAATACCCTGCGTATTTTACCGGCCCTTAACCTCCAAAAAGAAGAAGCAGATGTGTTCCTAGAAGCTTTTTCTAATGTACTCGCGAAATCTTTGGTATAAACATGAAACAATTTACATCTGTTAAAGACGTACCCAATTTATCGGCTTTGGTAACCGAGGCCTTGGTTTTAAAGCACAATCCGTATGCCTACAAAGAATTGGGCCGAAATAAAACCCTGGGTTTAATATTTATGAATCCGAGTTTGCGCACGCGCCTTAGCACCCAAAAAGCGGCGGTTAATCTAGGCATGGAAGTTATCGTGATGAATATTGATAAAGAAGGCTGGGCTTTGGAAACCCGCGACGGCGTGGTAATGAACGGCACTACCGTGGAGCACATTCGGGAAGCAGCTGGCGTGATGGGGCAATATTTCGATATTTTAGGTATTCGTTCTTTCCCCGGATTGCAAAACCGCGACGAAGACTACAGCGAAGATATTCTGAATAAATTTATTCATTTCTCCGGTTTACCCTTAATTAGCCTGGAGTCGGGAACGCGGCACCCCTTGCAAAGTTTAACCGATTTAATTACGATTACCGAGCACACCCCACAGGGCCGCCGGCCAAAAGTGGTTTTATCTTGGGCGCCCCACGTTAAAGCTTTGCCACAGGCGGTACCTAATTCGTTTGCCGAGTGGATGGGCCAGGCCGAGGTAGATTTTGTTATAACGCACCCGGAAGGATACGAGCTTGATTCCCAATTTACATCCGGGGCAACCATTACTTATAATCAGAAAGAAGCCTTGCAGGATGCTGATTTTATATATGTAAAGAACTGGTCCTCGTACCAGGACTACGGTAAAATATTAACGACTGATCCTAGCTGGATGCTCACCCGCGAACGCTTGGCTGCTACTAATAATGCAAAAATAATGCATTGCTTGCCGGTTCGTCGCGATGTGGAGCTAGGCTCGGATATTCTGGATAGTGCCAGTTCGCTCGTTATTCCGGAAGCCGGCAACCGGGTTTGGGCGGCGCAAGCGGTCTTGAAAAATATGCTCGAAACTAATTTTGAGCCAGCTTAATGAAAACAGCGCTCCATGTGGTAAAAATTGGTGGTAATATCATTGATAATGAAGCCAAACTAAACTCCTTTTTAAAAGATTTTGCCCAACTGAGCGGACCAAAAATACTGGTGCACGGTGGTGGCAAAATTGCTACCGAAGTAAGCAAAGGATTAGGTATAGAAGCCAGAATGGTAGATGGCCGTCGCATTACTGATGCCGAAACTTTACGGATAGTAACCATGGTTTACGGAGGGTTAGTTAATAAAACAATTGTGGCTAAGCTACAGGCCAATGGCTGTAATGCGCTGGGTTTAACAGGAGCCGATGCCAACATTATTCCGGCTAAAAAAAGGCCGGTAAAAGAAATTGATTACGGCTTTGTTGGGGATATTATGGAAAGCCAAATTCCTACTAAGCACTTACAATTATTTTTAGATAATAACTTAACCCCTATAATTGCCCCCCTTACCCACGACCAGCAAGGCCATTTATTAAACACCAATGCCGATACCATTGCCTCGGCTTTAGCAGTAGCTTTAGCCGGTATATTCGATACCCGCTTAACTTATTGTTTTGAGAAGAAAGGAGTTTTGAAGGATATTAACGACGAAAACTCGGTTATAAATAGCATTAATGGTGAAAAGTACCAGGATTTAAAAAAAGAGGGCACTATTGCGCAAGGTATGATTCCGAAATTAGATAATGCTTTTAAAGCGATTGACGCCGGGGTAAAATTAGTTTATATTTGCCATGCCGACGAGCTTTTAGCTATTCTGGAAGATGGGCAACAAGCCGGCACTGAATTAATTAGCTAATTTAGAATACAAGTTTAGCTTTACCTTTAAGCTTCTAACTTTCTTTAAACTAATTCCTTAATCGTTATTGACCTGTAAAAATAATGACTAATTCACACGAATCAATTGCCATATTAGGCGGCGGTAATATTGGCCTTTCTTTAGCCAAAGGATTGGTTAAATCAAAGAAATACGATCCCGGCCAAATTATTATTACCCGGCGTAATTTACGCGCTCTGGCCGATTTAGCCGAAGCAGGTTACCAGGTTACCGATGATAACGCAAAGGCAGTTGGGCACGCCACCATCGTGGTAATTGCGGTACTGCCCCAACAGTTAAATACTTTGCTAGATGCCATTCAAGAAGTAGTTGATCCGGAAAAACACTTGCTTATATCGGTGGCTTCGGGCGTTAATGTAAAAGATATAACTAATCGCTTAGGCAAAGAGGTGCAGGTAGTGCGGGCCATGCCTAACACAGCTATTGCCATTCAGGAATCCATGACTTGTATTGCCTCTGCCAACGGTACTCCCGAAAATGTAAGTAAGGTAAAAGAATTATTTGATACCGTAGGCGAAACCATTGAAATACACGAAGAACTCATGACCTCGGCTACTGCTTTGTGTGCCTGCGGCATTGCTTTCTTTTTACGCGCCATTCGGGCGGCTTCTCAGGGCGGAATTGAAATCGGGTTTCATGCGGCCGAAGCCTTGCATATGGCTGCTCAAACGGCTAAAGGTGCCGCTTCGCTTTTAATACAAAATGGTAGCCATCCAGAAAACGAAATAGATAAAGTTACTTCTCCAAAAGGCTGCACCATTGCGGGCTTAAACGAAATGGAACATGCGGGCTTTAGTTCCGCCCTAATTAAAGGGATTCGACTTTCTTCGGTTAAAGCAGGAGACCTTTATGTAAAAGATTGATTAATTGCTTTTAACTAAATACAGCATAAGGCTTTATGAAATCATTTACTTCAACTCTGTTGGTTTTAAATTCAAGTAAAGATTTAATATTTATACTACTATGAAACGGCAAATACCCCTTTAAATAAAACAAAGCCCATCTGACCCCAACATCATCATCTTTAATATCTTAAGCATACGCAAGAATTCTTCCATGGAGCCAACTCAATTTCATCAGCCTGAACCGGTAGGCACGGATAGCGACAGGTTAGATTTTTTGTACCAGGAAGCATTACATTTACTAAAAGATTTAATTGCTACGCCTTCTCTAAGCAAAGAAGAAGATAAAACAGCATATATTATTCATCAATTTTTAACCAAACACGGAGTAGCTGCCCAGGGGAAGCAAAATAATGTTTGGGCCTTTAATAAGCACTACCAGCCAGACTTACCTACGGTACTCCTGAACTCACACCACGACACGGTAAAACCCAACCAAGGCTGGATTAAAAATCCTTTTGAACCTTTAATCGAAGAGGGGCGATTATTCGGTTTAGGCAGCAACGATGCTGGTGGTTGCCTGGTAGCCTTGATAGCTACTTTTCTTTATTTTTATGCGGAGGAAAAACTAACTTATAATCTAGTACTAGCGGCTACTGCTGAAGAAGAAATTTCGGGACGAAACGGCATTGAATTGCTTTGGCCGGAATTAGGTAACATTGAATTTGCCATAGTAGGTGAACCTACCGAAATGCACCTGGCCATAGCGGAGAAAGGTTTATTAGTTTTGGATTGTGTGGTTCACGGAAAATCGGGGCATGCAGCCCGCGAAGAAGGTGATAATGCTATTTATAAAGCTATTCAGGATATAAACTGGTTACAAACGTACCGGTTTCCAAAAATATCGGAATTTCTGGGCCCCGTAAAAACAACTGTAACCATCATAAAAGCTGGTACGCAGCACAATGTAGTGCCCGACCGCTGTGAATTTACGATAGATGTACGAGTAACTGATAGTTATACCAATGAAGAGGTGCTTGAAATTATTCAGGCTAATCTTGCGGCCGAAGTTACACCCCGGTCGGTACGCTTACGTTCTTCCAGTATTTCGAAAAACAGCAAAGTGATACAGGCGGGCGTGGCTCTGGGTCGCAAGACGTATGGCTCCCCTACTACTTCCGACCAAGCCCTCATTCCGGTGCCTTCGCTTAAGTTAGGCCCCGGCGATTCTGCCCGTTCGCATACCGCTGATGAATTTATTTATTTACACGAAGTGAAAGAAGGTATAGCTTTGTATATTAATATATTAAAACGGGTGATTATAAGTAATTAGTATTTAGTGATTAGTTCTTTTTCAAGAAATTTAAAAGAGAAATATAATTACTGAAGTGTATTCTGATTATAAAAGTTAATAGAATAAATAATAAGACAATACTTAATTCTTCAATACGTATAACCCAAAACGTACCACTTAAAACTTATCACCTATAAATGAAACTTTGGCAAAAAGATATTCAGGTTAAACAAGAAGTAGAAGAATTTACGGTGGGCAAAGACCGGGAACTAGACATGCTTTTGGCTCCCTTCGATGTGCTGGGATCATTGGCACATACCCGCATGTTGCAATCTATTAACCTGCTGAGCCAGGAAGAACTAAATTTGGTGCAACATGAATTAAAGCAAATTTATCAGGAAATACAAGCCGGTAAATTTACCATTGAAGAAGGCGTAGAAGATGTGCATTCGCAGGTAGAATTGCTGCTTACCCAGCGAATTGGTGAAGCCGGCAAAAAAATACACAGCGGCCGTTCGCGTAACGACCAGGTTTTATTGGATCTAAAACTATTTATCCGGCACGAAATTCAAGATACGGTAATTAAAATTAGCGAACTTTTTCATCAGTTAATAGCGCTTAGCGAAGAACATAAAGATAAACTGCTGCCGGGTTATACGCACTTGCAAATTGCCATGCCTTCGTCGTTTGGTTTATGGTTTGGGGCTTATGCCGAAAGTTTAGTCGATGATTTACTGTTGTTGCAGGCGGCTTATAAAATCAGCAATAAAAATCCCTTGGGTTCAGCGGCCGGCTATGGCTCCTCTTTTCCGTTGAACCGACAACTCACCACCGATTTATTAGGTTTTGATTCCCTTAATTACAATGTGGTTTATGCCCAAATGGGCCGCGGAAAAACCGAACGCAACGTAAGCAGCTCCTTGGCTTCAGTTGCCGGTACGCTGGCTAAATTGTCCATGGATGCTTGCTTGTACATGAGCCAGAACTTCGGTTTTATCTCTTTACCCGATGAACTGACGACTGGCTCCAGCATTATGCCGCACAAAAAAAATCCGGATGTATTTGAAATTATTCGGGGAAAATGCAATAAACTACAAGCCTTACCCAACGAAATAGCTTTAATTACAACCAATTTACCTTCGGGCTACCACCGCGATTTACAAGTAGTAAAAGAAAGCTTTTTACCGGCTTTTGGGGAAATACAAAGCTGCTTGCGGATGCTAACTTATATGCTGCAGCATATTATTGTAAAAGAGGATATTTTAAAAGACGACAAATACAATTATTTATTTAGTGTAGATGCTGTTAACCAAGAGGTGCTACAAGGAGTACCGTTCCGGGAAGCTTATAAAAAAGTGGGCGGTGCTATAAACAGTGGCACCTTTACGCCACCAGCTACGGTAACCCATACCCACGAAGGCAGCATTGGTAACCTAAATAACGATAACATAAAGCAATTGTTTAATGAAGTTATTCAGGCTTTTAACTTTCAGCAAGTTATAAATGCCATTGATAATTTAA
>Ga0210040_10008738_pt1 | contig 11919 bp, 10 predicted proteins | sample CryGeyCG12114_NA_FD_185462 | JGI IMG/M metagenome (GOLD analysis project Ga0210040, IMG submission 185462) | Groundwater microbial communities from aquifer - Crystal Geyser CG19_WC_8/21/14_NA (SPAdes) (version 2) | ecosystem: Environmental > Aquatic > Deep subsurface > Groundwater | place: USA... | reverse complement strand
TGCGCGACGGAGAGGATCAACGACAACGGGTTAGCGCGGTCCTGGCCGGCGATATCCGGTGCCGATCCATGCGCCGCCTGCGCCATCGCGTGGCGCGTGCCGGCATTCACCGAACCACCGAGCCCGATGCTGCCGGACAACTCTGCGGTCAGGTCCGAGAGGATGTCACCGAACATGTTGGTGGTGACGATCACGTCGAAGTTCTGCGGCGCGCGCACGACATGGGCGCACATCGCGTCGATGATGTACTCGTCCAGCGTGACCTCGGGAAAATCCGCTGCCACCTTGCGGCACTCCTCCAGGAACATGCCATCCCCGATCTTCAGCACGTTGGCCTTGTGCACGGCACTGACATGCTTGCGGCGCGTCATCGCCAGGCGGAAGGCGGCGCGCGCGATCCGCTCGCAGCACAATCGGGTAATGCGGCGAAGCGAAATGCAGACATCCGGCGTGACCAGGATCTCGCTGCCGCCGGATTCCATGTTACGGTCAGCGTAGAAGCCCTCGGTATTCTCCCGCACGACCACCAGGTCGAACTCCGAGACGGCATGGTGCGTTACCCCGGGGTAGGTGCGCGCCGGGCGGACATTGGCGAAAAGGTCGAGGTTCTTCCGGAAGAACATGGAGGGGTTGATCCCCCCCTTGCTCTCATCCGTGTAGTCAAAGGTGGACATGGGCCCAAGCACCAGTCCGTCGGCCGCCTTCACTTTCTCCAGCAACTCCGGCCGTACGGTGATGCCGTGCCTGGCGAGGCTGTCGTGGCCGGCAATGTCCGCCTCCAGCCGCAAGCCAAGCCCGAATCGCTCGGTCACCGCCTCCAGCACCTGAACGGTCGCTGCCGTGATCTCCGGCCCGATCCCGTCTCCGGGCAGGACAATCAGGTGCATGGCGTTTCTCTGGACCATCGGTATCCATCCTGTGTTGGATACCGTGGTATCCCAAGGTGTCCGGTGCTGTCGAGAACCAGCTTGGCGCGCCCGCCGTGCGACCCTATCCATTCCGGATGAAACCCGCCGCCCGGACCCCTGCCCCCGATCTCGGGCGCGATGCCTATGAGCGCGTGAAGACCGCGATCCGGGAGGGCAGCCTGCCTCCCGGCACCCGGCTGACCGAGGCGGAACTGGTGGTCCGGCTGGGTATTTCCCGGACGCCCATCCGCCAGGCCTTGACCCGGCTGGAAACGGAAGGGCTGGTCAGCCACGAGCCCCGGCGCGGCGCCGTTGTCAGCCGCCCGGACCACCAGCAGGTCATTGAGCTCTACTCCATCCGAGAGGTGCTGGAGGGAACCGCTGCCCGCTTCGCTGCCCAGCACGCCAGCGAGGCCGAACTGGAAGCCGTGACGCAGCTTGTGACCGAGGAGGGAAAGGTGCTCGACCATCCCGGCGAACTGTCGGCCATCAACCATCGGCTGCACACGCTGCTTCATCGCGCGGCCCATAACCGCTACCTGCTCCGCGCCCTCGGGCAGCTGACCGACAACATGGCGTTGCTGCCGACGATGCTCGGTGATCCTGCCCGCGCCCGGCAGTCGCATGAGGAGCACGGCGCGCTGCTGGCTGCTCTCAAGCGGCGCGACGGATCGGCGGCGGAGTTGGCGATGCAGGCGCATCTGCGCTCTGCGCAGCGGCACCGGATCGCCTGGCTGCTGAAGCACCTGGATCAGGACCGCAAGGCCGAGCCCGCGAGGGGCCGGAACCCAAGCCTTGCTCCCCCTGGCGCCATCCGGCCTCGCTGAGCCCTCCTCGGCCCCAACAATCGCCGCCATCGTCATCGCCGAACGGCCAAGGCCCTGGTGCTACAGGCAACTTTCGACAGCCGGACAGGCGAGTGCCGGAACCGCAGGCGTGGTCTGTCGTGGTCGGGGCCCGGGACGCAGCCTCAATCGAAGCCGTATAGCCGGGCGGGGTTCTCCACCAGGATGCGCCGCCGCGCCGCTGGGTCGGGAAACCAGTCGGCCAAGCGGTTCAGGGCGGCTCCGTCGTCGACGGGATTGAAGGGCTCGATGGCAGCGGGGTCGCGCCGTGCCCCGCCCGGGTGGGGCCAGTCGCTGCCCCATATGACCCGGTCCGGACTGGCCTCGAAGAAAGCTCGCGCCAGGGGTGCCGCGTCCGGATAGTCTGGCACGTCGGACACGCGATGCGCCGCCGAGATTTTCACATAGGCCCGCCCGGCGCGCATGAGCGAGAGCAGTTCGGGGAGGCCCCGCTGCCCCGTGCCGGCCGCAGCGCGGGCACGACCGAAGTGGTCCACGACAAGCGTGACGGGCAGCGCCATGAGCACACCATGCAAGGCCGCGATCACGTCAAGATTCGTGTAAGTCTGGACGTGCCAGCCCAGGGGCGCGACCCGGGCCGCGGCTTCCTCCAGCAGGGCGCGGGCAGCGCCGGGGTCGTGCAGGCCACCGGTTTCCAGGTTCACGCGCACGCCCCGCACCCCCGCACGGTGCATGTCCTCCAACTCCGCCGCGCTCGTCCGAGCGTCAATCACCGCCACGGCGCGCGCCCGTGCGCCCAGGCGGCGCGATGCGTCCACGGTGCAGCGATTATCCGTACCGTAGGGGCTGGGGTGAACGATCACCACCCGCGCGATGCCGAGCGCGTCGTGCAACGCCAGCAGTTCCTCGACCGAGGCATCACCGGGCGTGTAGGCGCGGCCTGGATCGAGTGAGTAACGTGCCGCCGGCCCGAACACGTGGACGTGGCAGTCGCAGGCCCCTTCGGGAACGTCGAAGCGTGGCGCCGTGTGGGTGATGCCCAGGATCGTGGTCGGTGCAGCGGCCCCCATCAGCGCGAGTCCGGTCCGGTGGCGTCCGCGTGGCCGGCCTCATCCATCGTTTGCTACCTCCGCAAGGGCGCGGATGGTCTGTCACGCCGCCATGTGAGTCCAATGGTTTGACGGAGGGCGCGCATAAACCGATTCTATGCTCACCGGGTATGTGCTGGGGGCGGATGCATCATGAACCTTCGGCAGATGGAGGTCTTCTACGCGATCATGCGGACCGGATCGGTCACTGCCGCGGCCCGGTTGCTGGGCGTGACCCAGCCCTCGGTCAGCACGGTGCTGAAGCATTGCGAGGCCAGCCTGAAGATCCGCTTGTTCGAGCGCGTTGCCGGCCGGTTGCGCCCGACACCTGAGGCCGAGGCGATCTTTCCCGACGTGGCCGCGATCTTCGGCCGCCTTGATGCCGTGAGCCGGCTGACCCAGGACCTGACCGGCGGGCGGCTCGGCACCCTCTCGATGGCCGCGGCCTTTCCCATTGCCAATGGCTATCTCGCGAAGGCGGTGGCCGGTTTCCTTGAGAGTCGGCCGGGCATGCAGGTGGCTCTGCAATCCTTGACCTCACCGCAGGTGGTGGACCGGGTGGTCAGCCGCGAGGTGGAACTGGGCATCGCCTACGAGCCAGTGGTGAACCCCGAGGTCGAGACCGAGGTCCTGGTCCGCTCAGGCGTGGCCTGCGTGCTGCGCGAGGACCATCCCCTCGCCGCCCGGGCGGAGATCGAGGTACGCGACCTCGAGCCATTCCCCATCATCACCTACCTGCCCCAGACCTTGCTGCGCGGGCCCGTGGACCGGGCGCTGAGCGAGGCCGGAGTGGTGCCCCGTATCGCCGTGCAGGTCAGCCTTTCGCTCACCGGCATCATGCTTGCCTACCACGGCGCCGGCATTGCGATGGTGGAGCCCTTCCTGCTGGCCTCCATGCCTCTGCCGGGGCTGGTGGCCCGCCCGCTCCGGCCACGAATCGAGGTTTCAGCACTGCTGGTCCGTGCCCGCTCCGCTCCGCGCTCGGCCGCCATGGGCCACTTCGTCCAGCACCTGAGGACGACCGTCGTGGCGCAATACGGCAATTGAGCGTGGCGCCTGGCGCGGCTTCTTGGCTCAATGATGGAGCCTCGGTGCCGCCCATTGGTCCCGTCAATGGACCGCGCCCTTCTTCTGATTGGACGGTAATGGGTGTCCCGGCGCAGTGTTCCGCAAATGCTGCGGCCCCGTGCCGAGCAGCAGGGAGGAAAAGATGCGTCGCAGGAGCCTCGCGCTCGCGGCCGCAGCCGGCGGGCTCGGTGCGCTCACCACCAGTGTCAGAGGCCAGGAGAACTGGCCGGTACGCGTCGTCCGCCTCGTGGTGCCGCAGGCGCCTGGCAGCCCAATCGAGATCCCGACCCGCATCGTCGGTGACCGGCTCAGCCGGGCGCTCGGGGCCAGTTTCATCATCGACAATCGGCCGGGTGCGGGCGGTGGTATCGGCTCCCAGCACGTGGCCCAGCAGCCGGCTGACGGATCGGTATTCCTGGCCACGAGCGCCGGCATCTCCATCGTGCCCACCCTGCAGCCCGCCCTCAACTTCGATCCAATCCGCGACCTCGATCCCATCAGCCTCATGTGCGACGTGCCGTCCGGGCTGCTGGTGCGCACCGCCTCCGCCTTTACCTCGCTCGCCCAGCTGCTTGCGCATGCCCGGGAGCACCCGGGGGAGCTGACCTATGCCTCGGGCGGGGTCGGCTCGGCCAACCACCTTGCCGGCGCGCTGTTCGCAGCGCTGGCGAAGGTGGAGATGACACATATCCCCTACCGCGGCGTCAGCCAGGCGGTGAACGCCGTCTATGCCGGCGACGTGTCGCTCATCTTCGGCTCCACACTCGAGTTGCTCCAGCACGTACGGCAGGGCCAGGCCAGGATCCTCGGCGTCACCATGCCGGAGAGGGTTCCGGCGCTGCCCGACATTCCCGCCATCGCCGAGCAGGTGCCCGGCTATGCGGCGCCGAACTGGTTCTGCCTGATGGCGCCGAAGGGGCTGCCGGACCGGCTGCTCCGGCGGATCACGGCGGAACTGGCGACCATTCGTGACACGCCGGACCTGCAGGCCCGTATGGCCGACGGAGCGGCAACGGCCCGGCTGGACGGACCAGCCCCCCTCGCCGCACGCCTGGCGGAGGAGGTGCCGAAATGGCGGAAGGTCGTGGCCGATGCCGGAATCAAGCCGGACTGACCGAGGATAGCATGCAGACCCGACGCCACTGGCTGCGCCTAGCTCCCACCCTTCCCGCCCTCGCCTGGGGCAGCAGCGCCCTCGCCGCCTTTCCCGACCGCCCCGTCCGGATCGTCGTACCCTTCGCGGCCGGCGGAAACGGCGACCTCATGGCCCGGCTCGCCGCCCCCCGCATGTCCGACCGCCTGGGGCAACCCGTGGTGGTGGAGAACCGAGCGGGTGCTGGTGGCAGCGCGGGGGCGGAGGTCATCGCCCGCGCCAGGCCGGACGGCCACAACCTGCTGTGGGGTGCGGGCGGCCCGCTGGTGAACAGCCCGCTGCTCACGCTCAACCCCCGCTACGACCCGATGCGCGACTTCGCGGCTGTTGGGCTGATGAGCCTGATGCCAATGGTGCTGGTCGTGCGCTCAGGCCTGCCGGCGAGGAACCTTTCCGAGCTGGTAGACTATTCCAGGCGCAACGGCGGCGGGGTCACGGTCGGGACCTCTGGCGTCGGTGGTGCCAATCACGTACCGCTGGAGCTGTTCAAGGCAGCCACCGGTGCGAACCTGGTGCACGTGCCCTATCGCGGCGGCGGCGCAGCGGCGCCGGACCTGGTAGCGGGCAACGTCGACGGCCTGCTGACCGAGTTCTCGACCGTGCTGGATCTGCACCGGGAAGGCCAGGCCCGCATCCTCGCGATCACCTCGGAACGGCGCGCGCCGCTGTTGCCGGACGTGCAGACCTTTATCGAGTTCGGCCTGCCGGACTTCGTCTTCTTCACCTTCTCCGGCCTGTGGGCCCCTGTCGCCACGCCGGAGGATGTCCTTGGCCGCCTCCAGGCCGCGCTCGCCGCTGCGACGAACGATCCGGCCGTGACCGGGCGCCTCGCCGCGCTCGGTGCCGAAGCCGCGGGCCCGGCGCAGCAGACCCCGGCCGGCGCCACTGCTTTCCTGCAGAACGAGATCACCCGCTCCCGCCGCGCGATCGAGCTTGCCGGGATCAGCCCGGAGTGACGCCGGCACCCTATCGAACAAGGACCGCCATGCCCGGAACGAGCCAGCCTCCGCTCACGAACTCGGTCAAACAGCGGCTGGAGGCCGGGGAGCCCGCCCTGGGCATGAGCGTCCGCCTGGCACGTTCCCCCGACATTGCCCGCATTGCCAAGGCGACCGGGCACGACTTCATCTTCATCGATACCCAGCACTCGATCTTTGACCTGGAGACAATCGCCAACATCGCACACACCGCGCTGGCCATCGGCATTGCCCCGGTGGTGCGGGTGCGCGGCGTGGACGACCCCGACGTGTCCCTCCTCCTCGATAATGGAGTGGCCGGCATCGTCTTTCCGGATGTCGGCACTGCCGCGCAGGCTCGCCGCGCCGTGGAGACGGTGCGCTTCCCGCCTATCGGCCGGCGCTCGGTCGGTGGCGGCTACCCGCATTTCGACTACCGGCCCGTGCCGCTGAGCGAGGGCGTGCCGCAGCTACAGGCGGCGACCCTGCTGGTCTGCATGATCGAGACGGTCGAAGGACTGGCCAATGTGGAGGAGATCGCGGCCGTGGAAGGCATTGACGTGCTGCATGTCGGTTCCAACGACTTGCTGATGAACATGGGGAAGCCGGGCAAATTCGACGATCCCGAGATCGTGGCGGCGCAGGAACGCGTCATCGCCGCCGCGCGGGCACGGGGCATCCACGCGGGCTGCGGCGGAAACCGCGACGTCGCCCGGCAAGCGCAGGCGATCCGCAAGGGCGCGCTCTTTGTGACGACGCAGACCGACATTGCTTTCCTCGCCGCGGCAGCCAGCGGGTGGACTGATGGGGTGCGGCGCGAACTGGCGGATCGGGGCGCATGAAAATTTATGCCCTGGACCAGTTCGACGAGGCCGGGCTGGCACTCGCGGCACAACGCGTGGAGATCGTGCGGTGGGACGACCCGCGCCGGCGCAACTGGCACGAGGACGCGGACGGGCTAATGGTCCGCCTGACGCCGCTCACCGCCGAGGACTTCGCGCGCGCCAGGAAACTCAGGGCAGTTTGCAAGCAGGGCGTGGGCGTCGAGAGCATCGATCTCGTTGCGGCGACGGCTCGCGGCATCACCGTGTGCAACACACCCGGCGTGAACAGCGAGGCCGTGGCGGAGCTGGCGCTTGTCCTCGGCCTCTCCGTCGGCCGCCGGGTGGCCGAGATGGACCGCGCCGTGCGCTCGGGCAACCGGGTACTGCGCGAGAACTACCTCGGCGTCGAGAGCTGGGGCCGCACGGTCGGCATCATCGGCATGGGGAATATCGGCACGAAGGTTGCCCGCAAATGGCACGGGGCTTTTTCGAGCAGGCTGATCGCCTATGATCCCTATGTGCCCGCCGGCCATTGGCCGGACATTCCCCACACCCGTGCCGCCAGCCTGGAGGAGATGTTGCCGCAACTGGACCTTCTCACGCTTCATCTGCCCCTGACCGCCGGATCGCGGGGCATGATCGGCGCGCACGCGCTGTCCCTCATGAAGCCGGGCGCGATCCTGGTGAATGCCGCGCGCGGCGGTATCGTGGATGAGGCGGCGCTTTATAAGGCGCTATCCTCAGGCCATCTTTTCGGCGCCGGCCTGGATGTCTTCGCCGTCGAGCCGCCCACGACCGATAACCCGCTGGTCAGCCTACCCAACGTGGTATCAACGCCGCACGCCGCCGGCGGCACGCTGGACACCCAGCGGAACAGCTCCCTTGCCGTTGCCGGGCAGCTTCTCGATGTCCTCGACGGCAAGGAACCATGGGCCCGTGTCGCCTGACAACAAGCCGATCCTCGTCCCCGCGGAAGCGGTGCGCGCCCAGATCACGGCCGTGCTCAGCGCCTGGGGAATGGACCCCGAGCTGGTCCGCATAACGGCCGAGGTGATGGTCGAGACCGACCTGTCCGGCGTGGACAGCCACGGCGTCTCGATGCTGATGGACTACGATTCGTCTCGCCGGAAAGGAAAGCTGAACCTCCACGCTCGTCCCCGGATCGTCCGGGAGAATCCCGTGACGGCCCTGCTGGATGCGGATGCAGGCCTTGGCCACCCGGCCTCGGTCAGGGCGATGGAACTCGCGATCAGGAAGGCGAAGGCCGCGGGCGTCGGCGTTGTCGCCGTCCGAAACTCGCATCACTTCGGCGCCGCCGGATACTATGCGGCCCTTGCCTCGGCGCAAGGACTGATCGGTCTCGTCACCAGCGCGACACGGTCGATCAGCATGGTGCCGACACGTGCCCGGACGGCACTGCTGGGTACCAACCCGATCGCCTTTTCTGCCCCTGCCGGCCGCAACCGCGCGTTCCGGCTTGACATGGCGACCACCACCACCGCCGCGAACAAGGTGCGTGTCTATGGCCTGAATGACCGCGCCCTTCCCGAGGGCTGGGCGGTGGATGGCCACGGCGATCCCGTTCGCGACCCCACCGAGGCGATGCACATGATCCGCAGCGGTGAGGAAGGGGGACTGACCCCGCTCGGCGGCACGGCGGAGACGGCCTCCCACAAAGGCTATGGCCTCGCCATGATGGTGCATATCCTCGGCGGCGTTCTCTCCGGGGCTTCGTTCTCGCCGCTGCGCGTGCGGACCCAGCGCCCTGAAGACCCGGATAATCTGGGCCACTTCTTCCTCGCGCTCGATCCGGACGCGTTCCGGGACGAAGGCGAATTCGAGGCGGATCTGGACGAGGTCGTGGACGTGCTGCACGCAGCGCCGCCGGTTGATCCCGCCCTGCCCGTGCTCGTTCCCGGTGATCCTGAAGCGGCCTCACGCGAGAAGCGGCTTCGCGAGGGCATCCCTGTTCCCGACAGCTTGGCCAAGCTGCTCCGAGGCGTCTGCGAAGGATGCGGCGCTCCTTACCTGCTGGAGTAAGGAAGGACAGCCGTTTGAGTTAGCCGCCGGCTCCAGGCGCCGCAAGTTGCCAGCCCGCGGCCGGCGCCCGCTGGTACGCCAGGCTGACGTCCGGTCCCGCATTCCCGCCCTCACATCCAATAGGGAGGAAATCCAGACGATTTCTGCTCCGCCTCGAGCAGCCGCAGCATCGCGTGCCATTCAAGCACGCCGTAAGGCCGTCGTGCCCCGGGCTGATAGAGGTGCGCGGTGCGCTCCAGCACCTCGGCCGACGGCAGCGTCAACTCGGTGCGCGCGGCCATCGCGTCCACCTGCGCGCGGCAGGACATCTCCAGCTGGTACATGGTGTTGAACGCCTGCGGCAGCGTTGCCCCGCAGGTCAGCAAGCCGTGGTTTCGCATGATCATCGCGTCGTGCGGCCCAAGGTCGCGCACGATGCGCTCGCGCTCGGAGAAATCGATCGCAGGACCTTCGTAGTCGTGATAGCCGAGATGGCCGACGAAGCGGATGGCGGTCTGATTCAGCGGCAGCAGCCCCTCCCTCATGGCGGCCACCGCCATTCCGGCGCGCGTATGGGTGTGGATGACCGCCGAGACCTCCGGCCTCGCCTTGTGGATCGCGCCATGGATCACGTACCCTGACTTGTTGATTCCATAGTCTGTGTCGGGCTTCCAGACGATGTTTCCTTCCACGTCGATCTTCGCGAGGCTGGTCGCCGTAATCTCCTTGTAGAGCAGGCCATACAGATTGATCAGGAGATGCTCGGTGCCGGGAATACGGAGCGTGATGTGGTTGTATATCATGTCGGTCATGCCGTAGGCCTCGACGAGCCGGTAGCAGGCGGCCAGGTCAAGGCGGGCCTGCCACTCCGTTTCGCTCACCTGGTCTCGGATCGAGGGCCAGTCAGTGCCAAAGCGCGGCGCGGCGTTATCCATCGGGGAAACTCCTTCGTCAGATAGCCGGCGCGGGCGGCAACGATCCCTCCTCGCGGACTACGGCCTCAAGCCTCACGCGAGACCTCGCAGGGACAGACCGGTGCCGTCCAATAGCAAGCTTTGCAAGCCCTATTGACCCGGCGAATGACAGACCGGGAATTGTCTCCGGGGTGCCAAGCCGCCCGGCCGCTACTCGTGAAGAAAATCCTTCCGGAGCGCGCCACCGCGTCGCGACACAGGGCACGCTGATTCGTGCTGAGTCAGCTCGGATGAAGGGCTGAACGGAGCCGCTTTAGCATGGCGAGCCGCGCCTCATCGCTCCCTGCTTCGTCCAGGACCTCTTCCATCTCGAGCAGGAGGGCAGCGCGCGCATTATGCCAGTCAGGTCTGCCGATCGCCTCGGGTTGCGCACGACGGCCGCTGGGACGGTCAGCATCGCGCTCCGACCCCATCGCAGGCGACAGGGTGAAGACCTCGTCGAGGACCGGGCGAATGACCCTCTCCTCCGGCACCACGTCCCGGCCGGCCAACCGCTTCGCCAGACCCTCGATGGCCTCTGGCTCTCCATGAACGAGGAATACTCCGCCTCTGACCGGCGCCCGTGCCGCAACCCAGCGGCCCAGCTCCGGGCCGTCGGCATGGGCTGAATACCCTTCGATACGTTCGATACGGGCTGCAACGTGATAGGTGTCGCCCTGTATGCGAACCCGCTTCTCGCCCTCCTGCAAGAGCCGCCCAAGCGTGCCGGACGCCTGATAGCCGACGAGGGCGATGACGGTACTCGCCTCGCCCAGGCGCGCCTTAAGGTGCCCCCGGATTCGTCCGGCCTCGCACATCCCGCTCCCGGCGAGGACGATGTGAAACCCATCCATGCGGCTGATCCGGCGGCTTTCTTCGGCGTCCACGACATAATGAAGGCGCGGCGATGTAAGCGCGGCGCGCACGGCGCGCCCGTCATCCAGCGCGGCCGCGTGGCGCGAGAAAACGTGGCTGGCCCGTATCGCAAGCGGTGAGTCGAGATAGATCGTCGCCGCAGGTACCTCGCCCGCGTTCATCAGGCGCACGAGATCCAGAACGACCTCCTGCGCGCGCTCGACGGCGAAGGTGGGGATCAGCAGCGCACCGCCCGCCTTCGCCGCGGCATGTGCAAGGCGCGCCAGGTCCGCCCGCCGTGCCTCCGGCGTGACCGCCGGGCGGTCCTCATCTCCATAGGTGGATTCCACGATGACATGGTCCACCCCTCCCTGAGGCGCCTCAGGCCTCGGCTGCATCGTGCCGGCATCCGGTCCGAGGTCGCCGGAAACGAGCACCGTCATCAGTTCTTCCGCGCCAGTGAATTCAAGCTCGATGGAGGCCGAGCCGAGCATATGGCCGGCATTCCACCACCGGGCGCGAATGCCGGTCGCGACGGTCACCCAATTGTCGTAAGCCACGGCGTCGAGCAGGGTCAGCGTCCGTTCGGCATCGTCGGCCGTGTAGATCGGCTTGACCTCCTCACGGTTCCGTCGACGATTTCGTCTGTTGAGACTCTCAACCTCGCTTTCCTGGATGTGGCCGGCATCGGGCAACATGCAGGACAGCAGGTCGATGGTGGCCGCCGTCGCGCGGATCGGCCCTCGGAAGCCCTCCTTCCATAGCCGCGGCAGCAGCCCGCTGTGGTCGATATGCGCATGGGTGAGGAGGACGAAGTCGAGCTTCGACGCTTCGAAGGGAAAGGGCTCATAATTCAGCCCCTTCAATGTCTTCGGACCCTGGAACATACCGCAGTCGACGAGAAAGCGCGCCGCCGGGCCTTCGAAGAGGAGGCAGGAGCCTGTCACGGTTCGTGCCGCGCCGCAGAACTTCAGCGTGACCGACATTCGGGGGTTTCCTCCGCGTCCAGGGCCGTGCAGCCGATCCGGGTTGGCCCTAGTTTACCCCTGTCCCGACGAGCGTCGAGGACCGGAGCAGGAAGGGGATCGGCCATGGTGCCTCGATCAGCGGAAGGCGCGGAGGCCGATGACTGGCCGAGTTACCGCCTCGCCCTCTTTGACCGCGAGTTCCTGCTCGGCCCCACGATGCGCGGCCTGCGGCTCCAGGTCGAGTGCACCAAGGCAGACGAGGCCTTGCGCGCGGCAGGCGTGCGCTCCACCATCGTCGTCTTCGGCGGGTCGCGCGTGCTA
>Ga0210040_10008736_pt1 | contig 11920 bp, 9 predicted proteins | sample CryGeyCG12114_NA_FD_185462 | JGI IMG/M metagenome (GOLD analysis project Ga0210040, IMG submission 185462) | Groundwater microbial communities from aquifer - Crystal Geyser CG19_WC_8/21/14_NA (SPAdes) (version 2) | ecosystem: Environmental > Aquatic > Deep subsurface > Groundwater | place: USA... | reverse complement strand
TCGGGCACCCGGCTGCACCCGGTGACCCTGGGCACGTCCAAGCAGCTCGTGCCCGTCTACGACAAGCCGATGATCTACTACCCGCTGTCGACGCTCATCGCCGCCGGCATCCGCGACGTGCTGGTGATCACGACGCCGCACGACGCCGCGGCCTTCTCCCGCCTGCTGGGAGACGGCTCGCAGTTCGGCATCTCGATCAGCTACGCCCAGCAGGTGCGGCCCGACGGCCTGGCCCAGGCGTTCGTCCTCGGTGCCGCCTTCGTCGGCTCCGACCGCGTGGCGCTGGTGCTGGGCGACAACATCTTCTACGGCCCCGGTCTGGGCACGCGGCTGCAGCGCTTCTGGCAGGTCGACGGCGCCGCCGTCTTCGCGCACTGGGTCGCCGACCCCAGCAGCTACGGCGTGGTGGAGTTCGACGCCGACCAGCGCGCGGTCTCGCTCGAGGAGAAGCCGCTCGCGCCGAGGTCGCACTACGCGGTGCCGGGGCTGTACTTCTACGACAACGACGTGGTGGCCATCGCCCGCGACCTGCGGCCGTCCGCGCGCGGGGAGTACGAGATCACCGACGTCAACCGCGCCTACCTGGACCAGGGCCGGCTGCACGTGGAGGTGCTCCCGCGCGGCACCGCATGGCTGGACACCGGCACGGTGGACTCCCTCCTGGACGCGGGATCGTTCGTGCGCACGATCGAGCAGCGGCAGGGCCTGAAGATCGGCGCCCCGGAGGAGGTGGCCTGGCGCGCCGGGTTCCTCACCGACGACGAGCTGTGCGAGCGTGCGCAGGTGCTCACCAAGTCCGGCTACGGCACCTACCTGCTCCAGCTGCTGGAGCGGACCCGGACCGTGCCGGCGCAGCGCTCCGGCGTGCTGGAGGACCTGGCGTGAGGCTGCTGGTCACCGGCGGGGCCGGGTTCATCGGGGCGAACTTCGTCCACCAGGTCGTGCGCGAGCACCCCGACGCCGAGGTCACGGTGCTCGACGCCCTGACCTACGCCGGGAGCCGGGCGTCGCTGGAGCCGGTCGCCGAGGCGATCCGGTTCGTGCACGGCGACGTCACCGACGCGCCGCTCGTGGACTCCCTCGTGGCCCGCTCGGACGCCGTCGTGCACTTCGCGGCCGAGTCGCACAACGACAACTCGCTGCACGACCCGTGGCCGTTCCTGCAGACGAACGTCGTCGGCACGTACGCGCTGCTGCAGGCGGTGCGCGCCCACGACGTGCGCTACCACCACATCTCCACCGACGAGGTCTACGGCGACCTGGCCCTGGACGACCCGGCGCGCTTCACCGAGGCCACCCCGTACAACCCCTCCAGCCCCTACTCCTCGACCAAGGCCTCCTCCGACCTGCTGGTGCGGGCCTGGGCGCGCTCGTTCGGGGTGCGCGCGACGATCTCGAACTGCTCCAACAACTACGGGCCCTACCAGCACGTCGAGAAGTTCATCCCGCGCCAGATCACCAACGTCCTCGACGGCGTGCGGCCCAAGCTCTTCGGCCAGGGCACGAACGTGCGCGACTGGATCCACGTCGAGGACCACAACGCCGCGGTGTGGACGATCCTGCAGCGCGGGGAGGTCGGGCAGACCTACCTCATCGGGGCCGACGGGGAGAAGGACAACCGCGAGGTCGTCGAGCTCGTCCTGGAGCTGACCGGGCAGGACGCCGGTGCCTTCGACCTCGTCGCCGACCGCCCCGGGCACGACCTGCGCTACGCCATCGACTCCACCAAGCTGCGCACCGAGCTGGGCTGGACGCCGCGCTACGCCCACTTCCGCGACGGCCTGGCCGCCACCATCGCGTGGTACCGCGACCACGAGGAGTGGTGGCGTCCCCAGAAGGACGCCACGGAGACCCGCTACTCGGCTCTGGGACGCTGAGCCGCTGTCGCTGAGCGCCCCCGGCCCCTAGCGTTGCGCGCGTGGACACCAACACCTCCTGGACCCGCGCGAGCGAGCGCGACGGCCCGGTCTGCCGCACCACCGCCGGGGGCCTCGCGCTCACCGCGGGGGCCGGGCTGCTCGGCGCCGCGCTGGCCGCGGTGAGCACCCTCGCGCGCCTGGCCCGCCTCGGCGACGCCGCGGCCTGACCCTCAGGCGCTCGCGCGGCGGCGGTGCAGGAAGGCCCCGATCCGCTCGACGGCGCGCTCGAGGTCCTCCACGTGCGGGAGGGTGACGATCCGGAAGTGGTCCGGGCGCGGCCAGTTGAACCCGGTGCCCTGCACGAGGAGGATCCGCTCCTGGACGAGGAGGTCCAGCACGAGCTGCTGGTCGTCGTCCACCCGGTGCACGGCCGGGTCCAGGCGCGGGAAGCAGTACAGCGCCCCCTTGGGCGGAACGACCGAGACGCCCTCGATGGCGTTGAGCATCTCCACCGTACGGTCGCGCTGCTCCAGCAGCCGGCCGCCGGGGAGGATGAGGTCGGTGATGCTCTGGTGCCCGCCGAGCGCCGCCTGAATGGCGTGCTGGGCCGGCATGTTCGCGCACAGGCGCATGCTGGCCAGCAGGGTCAGGCCCTCGATGTAGCTCTGGGCGTGGTCCTTGGGACCGGAGATGACCATCCAGCCCGACCGGAAGCCCGCCACCCGGTAGGCCTTGGACAGGCCGTTGAAGGTCAGGCACAGGACGTCGGGCGCCAGCGCGGCGGTGGAGACGTGCTCGACGCCGTCGTAGAGGATCTTGTCGTAGATCTCGTCGGAGAAGACGACGAGGCCGTGCCGGCGGGCCAGCTCGAGGATCCCCTCGAGCACCTCGCGCGAGTAGACGGCGCCGGTGGGGTTGTTCGGGTTGATGACGACGACCGCCTTGGTGCGGTCGGTGATCTTCGCGGCGAGGTCGTCGAGGTCTGGCCACCAGTCGGCCTGCTCGTCGCAGGCGTAGTGGACGGCCTTGCCGCCGGAGAGCTTCGTCGCCGCCGTCCACAGCGGGTAGTCCGGGGAGGGGATGAGGACCTCGTCGCCGTCGTCGAGCAGCGCCTGCAGCGACAGGGCGATGAGCTCGGAGACGCCGTTGCCCAGGTAGACGTCCTCGACGTCGAGCCCGGTGATGCCCTTGGACCCGTGGTACTGGACGACGGCTCGCCGCGCCGAGAGCAGGCCCTTGGAGTCTCCGTAGCCGTGCGCCGAGGGCAGGGCGCGGATCATGTCGACGAGCAGCTCGTCGGGCGCCTCGAAGCCGAAGATGGCGGGGTTGCCGGTGTGGAGCTTGAGCACGCGGTGGCCCTCGGCCTCGAGGCGCTGGGCGTGCTGCAGCACCGGGCCGCGGATGTCGTAGAGGACGTCCGCGAGCTTGCTGGACTGGTTGACCTGCACGATGCCTCCTTCGGCGCGGGGTGCCCGCCCATCGTGCCTCACCCGACGGGGGGCTGGGTGCACCCACACACCACGAGCAGGCTGGCCCAGGCCAGCTGTGAGTCGTGGCCCTCACGGTCGAGCAAGCCCTCCCCCCGGGCTCAGCAGGCGGGACACCATGCCGTCGGGCATGGCGACCACCAGCCGCGTGAACTGCTGCTGAGACTTGATTGCGCAGGAGCGGGCCGGAGCGCCAAGGAAGTCCGGCGTGCACCTCGGCCCCAGCGCGCTTGCGGCGTTCGCTCGCCTGCGCGACGACGCGCTCCCCGGGGGCTGACCCTCAGCCCGGGCCGTGGCCAGCAGTACGTGTCGACGATGTTGCAGAGGTTTCCGAGCAGCCTGGAGGCCATCGGACGAGCGATCGTCGACAGCGTCAGCGCACCCCTTCGCGGCGCGCGTGCAGAGACTCAGCCAGCAGCCTCGCCGCGGACGGCAGCGACTCCACCAAGTAGCGCTTCGCCAACCGGCGGGGCTCGCTGGCAAGACGCCACAGCCACTCGGCACCCATGACCTGCATGACGCGAGGAGCTCGTCGCCTCGTGCCTGCGAAGTACGCGATCGCCATCCCGAAGTTGAAGAACCAAGTCTCGGGCATCAACCGGCTGAGTTCGAGGCTGACCTGCTCCTGCTTGGGAAAACCGAGCCCGACGATAACCACGTCGGCGCGGGCCTCCACGAGCTGCCGATGCAGCTTGCTGATCTCGACCTCGTCGACGGGAAGCGAGAGCACCGACGTGTCGATGCCCACCACAGTCGCACCCAGCCGCTCGAAGGACTCGACGACGCGCGGCGCGTCCGCCGGGCGTCCTCCGAGGACGAACACGCGCCAGCCGTAGGAACCGGCCAGCGCCGCGACGGTGCCGATCAGGTCCGATCCCGTCATGCGCTGCAGGTGCAGGCCCCGCAGCCTGGCGGCCCAGATGAACGGCGTGCCGTCAGCGAGCACGCAGTCGTGCTCGTTGACCAGGGTCAGCAGGGGCGGCGTCTTGCGGACGGCGGTCAGCATCTGCATGTTGGGAGTCACCACCCGCCCTCCCCTGCTGCCCTTCAAGGAACGGACCAGGTGCTCCGAGAAGGCTTCCTCGTCGAGCGGGTCGAACTCGATCCCCGAGAGGTTCACGCGCCGCTCACCGTCGGGCACGGCGTGCCTCTGTCGTGGCGCGTCGGGGCCCTGCACGCACGACCGATTCACTGCTCGCGCCTCGAAGGCGGCTCACGCACAAGCCAGCGAGCACGAACAGCAGCGGAGCCGTCGGCGGAGCGGCGAAGGTCGGGGCTGCGAGGGAGTTGACGAGAAGCACCACACCGGACGCTATCGTCGCGAGGGCGAGGATCCTATTGCTCGTGTCAGCGGTCCGGAGCAAGCGGCGCGCCCAGACGAAGGGCAGGACGACCAGCCCGAGGTAGGCCAGCAGCGCGACCACCCCACCCTCGCCGACCACCGCTGGCCAGAACGTGTCAGTGAGGAAGCTGTCGTTCTCCGCGTTGAAGCCCCACACCTCGTCATACCCCAGGCGCTCGTACAGCGGGGAGCGCTCGATCACCGAGTAGTGGCTGGCGAAGAGGCCGCTGCCGGCACCGAACGGGAAGTGGTCGACCGCGAGCAGGACACCATCTCGGTACAGGAGGAAGCGAGGAACCACGCGGGTACCGCTCAAGTACTCCAGCCACGTGTACCGGACCAGCGCAAACGCGAGAGGAGTCGCGAGGAGGGCGGAGACGAGCCCGCCGAAGAGCAGGAGCCTGCGCGGTGCTCTGGGGCCGGAGGGGACACGGGAAGACCGTCGCCGCCACCACAGGAGCACTGCGAGCGCGAACGCGACCGCAACGAGATCCTTCCGGCGCAGCGTCGCTACAAGCATGAGAGCAGCCGCAGCAGCCACCGCGATCTCCCGCCTCGCCAGCCGGACGACGCACGCTCGCGCAGCAACCACGGCGACGGCTACAGCGCTCAGCACCGCGAGGTCGCCGGGGTTGGGCATGTACGAGGTGGCGACTGGGAGACCCAGACGCAGCGGGGGCAGCGTCCGCTGCAGCAGACTCGACCAAGCGGGCTCGAAGGCCGCTTGGGCCAGGAGTCCGGCCACCAGGGTCCAGACGACGATCTCGGTCCCGCGGAAGAGGCGGGTCAGGGCGGCCTCATCCCAGTCGAACTGAGCGAACGCCCAACCGAGGAGGGGTCCCTTGACGAAGAGGAACGTCGAGGCAGCGAAGCCCGCTGCACCAACACCGCCCAGGGCGCTCGACACGCCTTGGGCGAGCACGAATACGGCCGCGGCGACGACCAGGGAGCCGAAGCGAATCCGACGCATCGATACAACACGGATCGCTGCAGCGATCACTGCCAGGAGCGTCAGAATCTCGTCGATGCGCCCCAGGGCGGGCACCAGGAGCTGGAGCGGCAGGACGACCAGGAAGGCCGCCAAGGCCAGGCCGCACACCAAGCGAGGGTGGGTGGCGGCCGCGACGACGCCCACGAGGGTCGACACCAGCACGGTCGTGACGAGCACGGGCACGGGTGTCCCCGTCGCCAGGAGCGCGGCCACGACACCAGCCACGACGAGGACGCCGAGCGCCAGCGGCCGGTGCGGCCGAACAGAGACAGTTTCCACGATGACCGCCTCCTGATCCGCCGGCTGCGCCTCCCTCGTGCTGAGGGGCTGGCTTGGACGCGCCCGCCCCCCGATGCTCCTCCCGCGGCGCCCTTTCCTGAGGAGTGCGGTGAGGATGCCCGCCACGACGAGGGCGCAGAAGGTCAACGGTCGATTCGACCGCACGAGGACGCCTCTCACGATGCCCGCTCCCCGATCCGCCGCTGCGGAACCCTCCGCCGATCGGCCCAAGATAAGGGGCCCGTGGCACGATCCCGGCATGCCGCATACCGGATCACCCGTCGGGGCGAGCCGACAGGAATCCGTGGGCACCGGACAGCTCGGCCGACTGACGTCGCTTCGCGCCCTGGCGGCCTTGGCGGTGTTCGCGTACCACTTGGACCTGCGAGGGGTGACCTCCCCCTGGCGCGGGGTCGCAATCATCGGCTACACCGGGGTGGGCTTCTTCTTCATCCTCTCCGGGTTCGTCCTGGCGTGGGCAGCTCGACCGGGCCTGCCTGCAGTCGCCTTCTACCGGCGCCGCTTCGCGAGGGTGTGGCCGAGCCACGCGGCGACCTGGTTGGCAGCCCTGGCGGTCCCCGTGGTCCCGCAGGCCAGGGACTGGGCTGCTGCTGTGCCGAACCTGCTGCTGCTGCAGGCGTGGTGGCGAGACGTCGATGTCGCGTACGGCATGAACGGCGTCTCGTGGTCTCTTGCCTGCGAGGCGTTCTTCTACGCCACCTTCCCGCTCGCGGTGCTCGTCCTCCGTCGTGTCTCCCCCCGCCAGCGGTGGACCATGTGCGCGGTGGCGCTCGTCGCCCAGGCCCTGGCCGGCGCAGTCACCGGTGGTTACGCCTTCCACTCCCCGGTCCTGCGCTATCCGGAGTTCCTCCTGGGGCTGGTGGCGGGTCTCTCCGTTCGGGAGGGGTGGCGCCCCCGGATCTCTGGCGCCCTGGCTGGCGCCGTCCTCGCGACAGGGCTCGTCGTCGGCCACCTCCTGCCGTTCCCGCTGCCCGGGAGCGTGCTAGCACTGCCCTTCCTCATCGTCGTCCTGTGGGCGGTGACCTTGGACCTGGATGAGCGCCACGGCTTGCTCAACCGGCGCGCCTTCGTGCTCGCTGGCGAGATCTCCTTCGCCTTCTACCTGGTCCACGAGCTGGTCATCGTGAACCTCCGCGGAGTGACGAGTTCGGCTCTCGGGACGGCGTTTGTCATGTTGGTCGTCGCATGCCTCGCTGCAGCAGCCCTCCACATCATCGTCGAGCGCCCGCTGAACCGTGTGCTGCGCGGCACGGACGCTGGCCCCACCGCTGGGCTGGGTGTCGGCACCACCCGCCGGTAGGCTCCTTCGGCCACGCGGCGGCCCGCGCACGGTGGGGACGCTGTTGAGTACGAAGCCTCAGGCACCGACCTGATGAGGATCGCCGAGCCGGGCTGAGAGCCGGGCGAGGAGCAGCCACCACGCGACGAGGCCGACGGCGGCCACGAGGCACTGGCCGATGACGGCGCCCCGCGCGCCGTCGAGGGCCGCTCCAACGACGAAGGCGACGGACGTGGGCGCGAGCAACACCGCTGCGAGAGCCGTAGCACTGCCGGCGCGCCCGAGGACCCGCACCCCGGTGATGGGCGCCACCGTGGCCGCGAACAGGCTCAGGGCCACGGCCGAGTACGGAAGGACGGGAGCGACCACGCTCCAGGACCGCCCCAGTACCAGCTGTCCGAAGACAGGACCGAGGACCAACACCACCGCCCCCGACACGGCTGCTGAGACCACCAGGACGCCCGAGGCGGAGGCACAGGCTCGCAGCAGCGCTGCGCGCCCCTCAACGGCACTGAACCGGATCCGGGGCACCAGGGAAGTGGAAGCTCCTGCGACCAGCACGTTGATCGGCCCAAGCAGGACGAGAGCACCGCGCACCGCGGCGGCACCCGACAGTCCCGTGGTCCAGGTGACGGCGTACAGGAGCCCTTGCTGGGCGATGGCGACGATGACGTAGTCGCCGAGCAGCGGAGGGGTCAGCCGCCGCGTGTGGATGAACCACGGCAACACTTGGCGGGGTTGGACCTGCCGCCGGTAGAGCCTCAAGGTCGCCACCCCCACCACGGCACCCGGCACCGCCCACGCGGCTACCACCTGGGGCAGCGACGGGGAGGTCTGGGCGAGCAGCAGCATCGCGAGGAGGGAAAGCACCACCCACCCAGCGCTAGACGCGGCCGCGTGCAGCGCCCGGCCGTCGAGGTAGGCCACGTACCGCAAGGAGTCCTGCACAAGCAGGAGCGGGAGCAGCACGGAGAGGACCAGCACGCCGTCCGCAGCGGTCCCGTCGACCAGCACCAGGCCCACAGCGGCGACGAGCGCCCCGCACACCACTCCTACGAGTGCGGCAGCGCCGACCGCCCCCCCGGTCGGCCCCGTGCCGCCAGGCTCCCCGCGCAGGAGCAGCGCATCTCCCGCGACAGCCCGCCCCAGCCCTGCTGACGCCAGGTAGGCGGCTACCAGGAGGCCGAAGGCTCCGAACTCCTCGACGTCGAGCGCCCAGGCGGCGAACACCGAGCCGAGGAGGTTCACCGTGCTGGACAGCGCCTGGTCAAGAACCTTCAGCAGGGCTTGCGATGCGAGCGCCCGCCTCACGCGTTGGTGGCCAGACGGCGCCTGAGCGGGCGCCGCACCGACGCCAGCACCCGCCCTGTGCGGTACAGGTGTCGATAGCGGCCCCTCATGACCCGGATGGCGGCCAGGGTGAGCGCCGTCCTGAGGTCCCACCGGGCCACGGAAGACAGGCGGATCTCCTGAGCGACCTGCAGCGCAGTAGCGAGCGCGGGGCGGCGGCGCGCGTCCGGCTCGCGCAGCCGCAGCGGCGCATGCACCAGCTCCACGACGACGGCCCAGGCCAAGAAGTACTCGTAGAGGGAGCGCGGCACCGCGTCGGCCCGGGCCTGCCACACCTCCTCGGCGATGCGTGCGCACGCGAGCGCCTCTCCCGGCGGGACACTGCTGGCGCGCGTGACGGAACCCGGTCGTTGGACGTACCGGTACAGCACGTCGGGGATCACGGCGACCTTCCCGCTGCGCTCCACCGCGCGAATGGTCGCCGCGAAGTCCTCCCACCGCACCGGTGGAAACGGCGCCTGCCCGAGGACGTCTCTGCGGATGAGCTTGTTGGGCAGGAAGCCACGCAGCCGGCCGGCCAGCACGGCAGCTACCGCTGCGCTGCTGTCCAGCACCCGCGACTCGTCCATCCCGTCCACGAACCGCAGGGGCGCTCCTTCCTCGTCCACGGTCAGGAGCCGCGACACGACGACGTCCGCGCCAGTTCGCGTCGCCTCGGCAGCGAGGCGGGTGACTATCGAGAAGTCCCAGTCGTCATCGCAGTCGACGAACCACAAGAAGTCCCCTCGAGTCCGAGCCAGCCCAGCAGTGCGCGCGCCGGCCACCCCGGGAAGTCCGTCGTTGCGGATCACCAGCAGTCGGGAATCCTCAGACGTCGCTAGGAGAGCCGCCTCGTAGCTCCCGTCCGTCGAACCGTCATCGACGAAGATGATCTCGCGGATGTCGCCCGTCGTCGCACGCAGCCGGGCGAAGAAGCCCGGCAGATGCTGGATACCGTCCTTCACCGTGGTGACCACGGAGACCGCCAACCCCGAGCTGTGCTTATCCACCTCCGGTGCCACGCCGATCGCCCCTCCTCAAGGACTCCACCCTCCGGTAGACCGCCTCGTACTGCGCGAGCACCCGTGCTGGCGCGTGGTGCGCCTCCCACGCCTCGCGGCTGCGGAGAGCCAGGCTGCGGCCGGCGCCATCGCGGAGCGCAGCCAGCATGGCTTGCGCCAGGGCAGGAGCATCGTCCGGGGGGATGAGCACTCCGCCGCCCTCTTCAGCGAGGTCCGGCACGCCCGCCACGGCGGTGGATATCCACGGAGTCCCTTCGCTCATGGCCTCGATGAGGAACATCGGCAGGACCTCGCGACGGCTGGGCAGCACCGCCCACCGGGCACCGGCGAGCGCCTCGCGCACGTCATGAGGAGGCACGGGGCCGCGGTGCGCCAGGCCTGGCAACTCGGTGACCGGAACGTCACCCGCGGGCCCCAGTACCACCAGCTTCGCGTGGGGGCTCTCGCGGACAACGTGGCTCCACGCCTCTTGAAGCACGTCGAACCCCTTGCGGCGGCTGCACTCGCCACCGAAGACGAAGTCCACGTTCCTGCCGAGGTAGGGCGCCCGTCGGCCGGGGCTCACAGCGTTCGACACACGGGTCGCCTTGACACCCGCGGCTGTGAGCAGGTCGGCGTGCTCCACAGAGAGGACGACCACGCAGTCCATGCGCTGCAGGAGGGCGACCACCAGCCGCGAATGGCGACGCAGGTCGTCATGGAAGTCGGCTCCGTGCACCGTGACGACAGTCCGTGCCCGCAGCGCTCGAGCCAGCAAGGCGTAAGCGCCCTCCCGCAGGAAAGACCCCCGTTCTGACAGGTGCACGTGCACGATCGTGCGGTGACGCAGGGCGTGCCAGCAGATCGCGGCAGCCACTTGCGGGACGCGCAGTACACCCCAGAACCGGTCCTCGGGTGCCCACGAAGGGACACCCTCCGGCCGCCGCGGTCCGCCGGCGACGACGAACAGCCGGATGACGGCCGCTATGCCACCGATCCCATCAGGTGAAGGACCCACGTGCAGAACGGGGGATGGACGCTGCGGCTGACGGCGGCGTGCGCTCGACCGCGTCACCTCGTCGGCCTCCCCCATCACGTCTTCCCGTCAGCAGTTGCACGCGGCATCCCACTATCCCCGTGATCATCTGGTCGGCGCCAGCACGCGCACCCCGTCGGGTGAGGGTCACCATCGGCGGGCTGACACGCGCGGCCGTCGCGGTCCGTAGTTCCTGCCCAGCCGGGTGAGCAGGAAGTTCACTGCACCGGCCACCACCAAGACCAGCGACGTCGTCGACGGCGCCAGACCGAGGTGCTCGGTCCACGACAGGACCACCAACTGCCGGCGCCGAGCACCGTCCACCAGCAGCACCGGCCATGGTCAGCGAGGTGCCTAGCTCACCGGCGACGATGCAGGGCCGATCGGCAGACGGCGTCGGCGGCAGTCTCGTAGGTTAGTGCCAGCGAGAGCACGCCAGCGACCGAGCGCCGGCCCAGCAAGCCGCTCGACCTGACGGGAGGGCAGCGGGTACCGGCGACATCGTGCCCGACGCCGCCCGGCCGTCACCCCAGCAGGGCCACGTCGCTGATCGCCGTCTTGTCGAACGCGGGGTCGCCCGGCCCGGTCGTCGCGTCGATGCGCAGCTGCACCTGCGAGGCCACCACGGGCTCGATCTCCACGACCTGAGCCTCGCGCACGCCGTCGGTCAGCGCCTGCGGGACCTCGCGGCCGTCGACGAGCCACGTGACCCGGGTGATCCGCCGCTCCTGGGCGTAGCGGTCGGCGCCCGTGGCCGGGTCGGTCTTGGCGTAGCCGTTGACGAGGCCGAGCGCCTTGAGCGGCCGCTTCGCGTCGAGCGTGAAGGTGAGGACGGCGCCGGTGCCGTCGCCGTCCATCCGCCAGGCGGTGGCCGCGTCGGCGTCGAGCATGTTCGCGGCGTCGTACGTCGTCGGCTCCCCCGCGGCGTCGCGGCTGGCGCGCGAGGTGGACGGCGCCTGCGCGCTGGCGGCCGACGTCCACGCCGAGCGGGACGCCACGTCGTCCGGGCCCTGCTCGCTCGGGCGGGCGCCCCCGGTCAGGGCGAGCACCGCCACCACGCCGACCGAGGTCGCGGCGACGCCGCCGACCGCGCCGAGCAGCGCGGGGCGCACGGGACGGCGCCGCGGCGCGGGGTCGTCGGCGGGCGGTGCGACCGAGCGCTTGACGCGTGCGGGGACCGGCCGCGCGGGAGCCGCCGGCTCGGCGGCCATCATCGACGCCAGCGACTGCCCGAAGACGTGCCCGCAGCGACCGCACGCGCGGTCGACCAGCTGCACCGCTCCCCCGCAGGCACCG
>Ga0210040_10008735_pt1 | contig 11921 bp, 1 predicted proteins | sample CryGeyCG12114_NA_FD_185462 | JGI IMG/M metagenome (GOLD analysis project Ga0210040, IMG submission 185462) | Groundwater microbial communities from aquifer - Crystal Geyser CG19_WC_8/21/14_NA (SPAdes) (version 2) | ecosystem: Environmental > Aquatic > Deep subsurface > Groundwater | place: USA... | reverse complement strand
CACGATATTTTAAGTAAATATTGTTTTAATGCTGATTTGGAATTATTGGATCCATGACGAGTGAGTTACTCATTTATTTCACTTATGGTTAGTTAGTTAGACAGACTTCGTGCAAAACCATAACTCGTTTGGAAAATATGGGACCAAGTCACTCCAGTCTTCTACAAAGTAGAATAGTTTAATTGGGTAGAGGATTTGCCGACAGATAGTTCAAATTATTCATAGATGAGTGAATCTTGAGTTCATTTTTCATGAGGTTACCTTAGCTTCGGTAAAGAGCAGTCTTCATTCTTTAAGTACGGTTACATGTACGAGAACGTTTTCTGCAGTCCCATTGTATATGACCCATCTCTGACAAGGAAAAAATTGCTTTCTCCTTTTAGTTTAATTGGAGTTATAGACGTCTGAAAGTTATAATTTTCTCAGTGAAACTGAAACTATCTTTTACATTGTGAAAGAAAGCTTGCCGTAATCCACCCGAAAGTGGATTTAACGAATCTGTGGTTAAAATGCTGACTTTTTTATTTTTCATTTCGCTTTGTGATTGAGAACAAACCATGTTTCAAAATTGCTCATGCCTTTGTTGTGAGTGAGTGAAAATGAAACTTTAGACGGATTGAGCGAAATTGGATTTGTAACTCAACTTGGACTCTGTTCCATGTTATAATGAATTGCATGAAATAATTGAGTTAGCTCTTGTGAACAATCGTGCAGTGAAACTTTAAGTTCTTTGAAAATCTCGTTATCAGTCAGATTCTTATATCCTTTCACTCAAAATGTCCGTCTGCGAACTATATTGCACTCATTATTTTCATTTTTATTTCTTTTTTAAAACATATAAAAATCCTATAACGAATGTCAAAATTGCATTTGATGGAGTTGTATATTTCTCGAACTTTTAGTTCATTGATTCGCATGCATTATTGATTCAAAAGCACGTTTGCATGCATGTACACCGAACAAATGCTCCACCATAATTAAGGGGTGTTTAAATAAGTAGTCTAATCAATAACTCAATATTTATAAACTACACTTGGACATCTTTTTAAGCAACTTTTTAGGTCTGTTTAGTTCATCAATTATTCACTGTCAGTTGACGATAAAACTATTCCATTTTAGCTTTCCATTAAACTGTACGATTCTTACATTATACAGTCAATTGATGTGTGAGCAAATACTTACAAAACAATACTTTTTTAAACCAATTTTGATGTTAGAAACTGCAAATGGTTAACAATTTCTTCATTAGTGTCAAGTTACTTATTATGCCCATGAAACATTAAATAACAAGAATGACAGAAAAAACATTCTCGAACTGTTAACTTTTAATTTTAACGTATAATTTATGTATCGATTGGACTTGAAACTGTCTAAAATGTTGCCTCGTGCTGAACGCAATCCACCCTAGATTTCCAGATCAATGAGCCTTTGCAAAAACGTACTTACTGACTTGCCAGTATGCCAGTGCCATAACATTCCTGTTTAATAGTGGCTCGTAAAATCCTAGCTCTGTTGTCACACAAAATTAAATTCAAATGTTTCTTGCAGTAGAAGTTCATAGTTTCTGGAATAGACAAATACATCTATGTACATATATCTGCAGCTGAATTCTTGCATTTTTGTGCACCGCGCCAAAATTATTGTCCTATGTAGTGTATCAACTGAGCAAAATAAAGTCTCGCTGCCCTTAATTAAAATAAATTATTCATGTAGCTTGTCACGTAATTTTCCCTGGGCTTTAGTCCTTTATACTTGTCACTGTTTTTTCCAAATATACCTATCCTGTCAGCTAAATTATAGTGTCAACAGGGAACGTACTTTTCGAGAAACAAACTATGTTATTATACCTTGTTGATTACATAGTTAAATTACTCATTTAATTATCTATCCGTGTAGCCATTTTGGTGCGTAGTATTTTATTTCCAAACTTTAATAGTTACTGCTAATACGTTTAATTTAGGCAAATGGGGTAGTTGAACAAATTGTCACTTAATAAAGTACCGTAATCCGAACATCCAAACAAATGTCTACCAATAGTTGAACAAAGTTTACCCAAACTTTGCATAATGTTATTGTGAACAAATTATTTCCCGAATATATTAAAGTACTTTAGGAAAATCTTGTTTCCTTTATCAATCGTCACTGAATATAAAAGAAAAACTTGCCATGTTATGTTCAAGGTATATAGAATAGTATTTGTAGATTTGGCCATGTTCAAAAAGTTGAGATCAAATAGCACTCGGTCTTTGATGGATGGCACACAAAACTGTAGTTTAGACACAACTAGGGCGTTTTCATCGGAAAGTAAAAAGAGACACTTTCTCTCAACCTTTCATTGCATCTGGTATAAAAAGATTCCCTATGTGAGTCCCAACTGGCAAAAGTTTCTCCTTTTTTTCGTCGACGAAAAAATGAACCATGCTTTGTTCTCTTTTCTAAGAAAATTCAGTTAGTGAGAATATTCTGGGAACTCACACATTCCTTACTTTATATCTTTCCCATCCCAACGTGATAGGTGTTTCCAATATGAGTTGCTTTTCAATCAATCCTACTTATTACTATACTATGCATCGTTTATCTTATTCATTTCAAGATTTAAGTGCATACATTGCTCACTGACTAACTAAATATTCTTTGTCCACTTTCAAAAGCAAAATCTTGTGCACGTACTTACTAAATTCCAGCGGTGGCTGCAAAGTCCTATATTTTTCACTAGTAATATACTGTAGCTTCTTATTGTATCCGTATAATTGCTTTGTAGGATTTTGCTCTTGAAGAACGAACAGAGAATAACTATGATTCAGCCGTTGACGTGAGCTCAGGAATGTTTTTAGAGCTTGCATGCTCGGCTGGTTGAATCCAAGTAATCATAAGCCGCAAGGAAACCCTTCTTGCATATCGATCGCGTACAATTTGACTTAATTTGATGTAAATGATTTATTCATTAGCAAAAGTCTGTACGGATAGTCGGTAAAGGGGAGTCAACGTGTACACGTTCGTGGTAGCACATTACTTAAGTAGGCAGTCATTTGTCAAAACTAAACTTATTCCTGCTGCTCACTCACTTTCTTTCGCTACGGTTAAATGCAACACTACGAACATTAATTAATTTTGGGTAAAGAATCTTTGTCTTGCCGCAACTAAATAAATTTTGGCTAATTTCTGTTGGTAACATATGTCTTTTGTACTTTTATGCACGGTCTAATTAGTTAGTAATGACTTGATGCAATCTTAGTTTGTAAAATAAAGCTCATGCGGTTCAGTTGGTTAGAAAAAGAGTGATCTGACTGACTATATAGAAGACTGGAATGACAAGATAACATACCTTCCAAATAAGATAATCAATGTGAACTGTCTCTCCACTGCTGTGTGCTGTGTGTGTGTCGCTTTTCTGCACATGTTTTTCTCCCAAACTTGGTGGCAACCAAAAGAGAAAGTATAAAGTGTTCTATTCTCATGCCCAGTTAGTAACTAACTTGCTGCAAACACGTATTCCCATACAGTCCGTGGAGCTGTAAAAAGTAAAGCCAAATCACACACAGCAACAGCAGCACGGTAAGAAGGAAAAGTGTTGACTCTAAAAACCGGGCACACTTCTTTTTACATGGAAAAGACGAAAAAGTATGTATACATAAGCGCTATCCGTAAATGAAATGAAATGTAAAGTATATTTATAATCCTAACATGAGACTTTGTACTGTGTCTATCCAGTCGCTTTAGGTAACACAAAAATCCAAAGGCTTTTAAAACAAGGCAGTGTATATAACTAACTGACCGAATTGAAAGACGATGCGTGCACTAAAGGCATTGAATTCTTTGGAAACATGATGCCAAGAAATCTCTGGGAATTGACAAAGAATACAAGAAAAGTGCTATAAGCTCTACACATGTGGCATTAAGGAGAGAAGTGTGTTATGAACCCGCTGAAAATCCGATCCTCAACTAACTGTCTCCTTTTATTCGCCAAAGAAAGGAAAAGTAGGAGATTTTAGAGTGCTCCCGCCGTCACCCAGGATTTGTATTTAATAATATTGCCATTGATAACCCGAGGAAAGCCAGCAACTGACTATTAGTAAATTGCTTTGATAATCGTGTGCGCAATTTTTCTGGGAAATCTTTTACTCAAGGGATCCACAAGCTACATACTTTTGTAAAAAGAACGAGGAAAAGAAAACACAAATCCTGGTGTTCTGCATACATGTATGGCTCCTGTTGGCTGTCACTGATCTCTTTTTAAATTCTCATCGGCGACTGACGCAACACTCAACTCTGCTGGGATTCCATCTGACTGCATTATAAAATGTTGTTGGATCCGGATGAACAATGAGTGAATTGTCTCAAGCTTACTTACCTTTCTACCTTATCACCATATCCTTTGCATACGGTCGGATGTGCCAAAAGTAGTCAGTCAACTTTTGTACCTGCTTCCATATTCGAACTACATCGAACAAATCGTAACTACTCGCTCTATACTATAAAATATCCTGATAAAAATGATGTACAGTAGAACAAAAAGCATTATCAGTATAAAGGGCAAATCTTGGAATTCTGGTCATTTCATGGAACACAAATTCGGGGACTCACTATGAGCGAACGTAGCCAGGCTCAAGTTGCACTTGAAACCACTACAGAGGAAAACCCTAGTGAACATTGTGTCAGTTCCAATTCTTCACTTGCCCTCGTTCCATCATCAACTGAATTTAAATCTGAAGACATCAAAACTGAAGATACCACTGCACTAGTGGATGATGACGGAGGAGTCTTATCAAAATGTCTAGAAAAGTTAGGATCCCAGTTGGCCGTGCTAGAGATGGAGCTTCGTTATGCGTGGAAAGCATTGGACTTGCTATCCCAAGAATACGTAGTCATGTGGAATAGAATGGAAAAAGCCGAGTCTTTGCTCTCCGAGCAGCAAGGCATTATTCACACTATGATGGAGAAAGAACGTGAAAGCATGGAAGATTTGTATCAAGAAAAAAAAGTTTGCAAAGCAGAGGATGCTGGCAATTTAGGGGATGAAGACGAGGAAAGTGAAATGGAGATTGACCGCGGAGAGATCCCTGATGAATTGTCCAAGCTTGTGTCCGCAGCTGTGGCAGAAGGCGGGCGCCTCGGACAGAATGTGAATGCTCGCTTCCCTGATGAAGCCTTCTACCGGAGCCTGAATGTAGTGCACCGGGAAAGTGATGACACAGTGCTAGAGGCGGAGAAAGAGCTGTCCCTCATTTGGGAAGAAGATGCGGACTCGATAGATAAGGGGAGTTCCAGCTCCCCGCCCCCGCCTGCAGTGGCGGTAAGTGTTAAAATCTGTGATGAGCAAAATCCACTGGACACCGAAGATGATGATAGTGATGTTATGAGAACAGACTCGAAAATTAGTGGTGCCGACAGAAGTATAAGTGGTGAGCCTAGCATTTTCAGTGCTGCAGACTACACTGCATACAAACATCCTAATATAGGTTCTTCCTATTGTGCCAGTAGTAGTACAGAGGAAAAAGTGGACCCAGAGCTTTGTACAGCCACGAGTAACAAATCAAGTCCCCAGATCCCAAAAGTTTCTTCCAGTAGTAGTAGTAGCAGCAATAGTACAGTGGTGGACAGTGGTGCCGTAGTGACTACTGGTATTGGTATTTCGTCCTCCATATTGGGATCCCCGATTCGGCGTGCCATAGGCACGATCCCCAGATCAAAGCAACGAACCCGGCCTAGGTCCAGTTTAGAAGAATCCCTACGACTTTTGTATTCCGATGAAGCTGACGCGTTTGCTACCAGTGACGAGCCTCAGATGGAAGGGGCGCATTCGTCTCTATCCTCACCTGGTCACAAGACTGAAAGTGTTAGTGAACGACTAGGGCTCTCAAACGTGTCTAGCAAATCGCCCACGCCGTATTCGACTTCGGAACTGAGCTTATTATCTCGAGCTCGATCCCCTACGCCTAGTCGACCCACTTCCACGCTCTACGATGAGTATGAAATGAATAAAGAGTTGGATGAGGCCTTACGCATTGCCAGTGGCGCAGCTAGTCCACTAAAAGTGAGCAGCAGCTCTCCATTGTCTCCTCACCGCGGCGGCCTCACCTTGTCCTCGTCGTCTATTCATGAAGACAGTCGACCCAGGAGTCCTTGGTCGCATGGCACTAAGAAACCGGAGGATCCCAATCTGACCGCATTTCTTCCTCCCTCCGTAATAAACTCGCATCCAACATCTCCAGCTACCACTTTAATGGACCGCCAACCAAGTCCACTCCGATACACTCGCTCAAGAAGCCCTTACGAGCCTCCAGAGAGTCCACGGTTGTACGAACCGGCCAGTCCTCGGCGGCTCACGAGTCCGCGTCATACAATCTCATCCCCCCTGCCACATGATAAAGTGCTCCCTGAAAATATACTACTGTCGCAACGGTACGAAGAGGAATTGCGATTAGCTGAAGTCTCCCGGCATGACAGTATTGTAGAAGCTGCATTGGCCCGAAGTCCGAGAGCCAGTCCATTGCCACATGTACGCTCGCCGCTCAATGATTTGTCAGCTTCAAAAAAACTGCCTCCAGGGAGTATTGACACGAATCTAAATGTAGGGGATGAAATCAATATCAGGGTGAGTCCTGGGCTGGTAACAAAATCTTCTCTACAACATGCGCGTTCCGATTCCGGAGTGTCAGAACTCAGTTGGTGGTCTAGTGTGGAAAAATCTCCCACAAGTCCGTCTCGTAGTCACTTCACTCAATCTAAGACAGCAATGATCAGTTCGGAAACTCTGGCGCGCTCGGAGTTCATTTTGACTTCTACGAGTGGAGTGGATGCAAGCAATGCTTTGCCCGATGTAACCATGAGTTCAGTGTCCACAGAGCTTAGAAATCTCACATCGTCACTCAATGACAGGACTGTACTGCAGCAAACTAGTCTAAGGGAGGAGGAATTTAGTGTCCTCAGTGGCAGTACCAAGGATCTGAGTGGGACACCCAACTATTTAAGACCGAGTTCCCCTGGGTCCACTACGACTCGCCATAGTGGGGGGAGCAGTAGATCCGCCGCAGATGCTAAAGACAGTAGTAGTATATACGATGTAAGAACTGACATGGACTTTTTGCGTCAAGATTTAGCAGCGATGGCCAAAGCGAGAGAGAAAGAGCGAGACTTAATCAATGGTGCGGCAAGATCCTCCACTTCCCCTGGTAAACACAACACTCCGTCCATAGGGTTAGACAGTTTGTACAAAGGCTCAAGTGGGTACACAAATGCGAGCTCCTATAGGAACGAGATCGGGGCGATAGGATCTCCTTATTTGGGGAAACACGATAGGTCTGTCGAGTCAGCTTCTGCAGAGCTTAAGAATATATCCAGCTACTACTACAATCATCAACCCCATCATCACCTGAATCAAAGAGATATTTTGAATCGCAGTAAATCCTCCAGGTCTTCGTTCCCTGGCAGTGATTCCGATGACTCTACAAGTAATGCCGCCTCATATGGGGGCTCCCCGTATTCTTCACTGCATCTCAAAAATCGGCCTATTCATCCATATTCGAGAACAGACGTCTCCTCGGGTCCGTATTCACCTTATAGTACAAGTGGTGCCCTTCCTCCACATTTGGAACAGCGGTACATGGCACCTTATGGAGCCATGTATGGGATCATGGACAAAGGTTCGGGCAGAGATACCAAAGGCTCTTGTTACTACCACGGAGGTCGCAATATTGTCAATCCTCCTTCAGCGGGCTACGCGGGAGATAAGTATGCATGTTATGAAAACCCTTCTTATATGGTCACTGAGCCGGGAGAGCTCAAATGGTCAGATAAGCGGGAACGGGAATCAGATGAGTTGACAAGATCTCAAGAAGGGCCTTTAGCTAGCTCGTATGGGATGCTCAGATTTGATCGCAAGGAGGGAGGGAGTGACTATTATCGGCAAACTCAATCCTTAGGTCATCACCGGCCTTATGGGGAGCAGTGGGAAAAAATATCCAGACATAGTCCCAATTTGCGCAAAGAGTATATTGGAGTTGGTCCGGAAAACTATCCCATAGCGTCTCCTAGCTCTACTACTTCCACTTTACCATATGCATCGCCTACCACGGGAGGAGTGGATGAAGATTCCGAGGTTTTGATGGCCATGGGGAAGCGACGAGGGGAGGAATATGATGCCAGTGGAAATAGCAGTACGAGATCCTCTGGTCGCAAATCGAAAAGTAAAAAGGCAATTAAGTCTGCTATGAACACAGTGGGCAGTTGGATCCAACAAGATTTGCATCTGAGTCTTCCCCGCACAAAAAGGACCAATTCCATACCTACGGATGAACAACCCGATATCCAAAAGCATTACTCGAGATCTTCCTCAGTGGTCGGCTCCGCAGAATGCACACCACAACATTCCCTGAAAAAGAAGAAACGGCAATCTATGGTACTAGTAGCCAACATTTCTGGCTTCATTTCCAAAGCCAAGAAATGGAGCAGTCAATCTGAAGACAGTGATGAAAATGACTCCCGCCATGATGGTAAATTCCACCGTCCCAATTTTGTCAAAAATATCACCTCCCGGAAATCCTCTCGAAGTGGACGTTCTTACGAAGCCTCTGAAAGTGATTTAAGTGAAGGTAATCGTCTTTCATCTTCCAGAAATCGAGCACGAAGAACCATGTCCGAGGGCTCAGGAGGCGACACGGATCTTGATTTTGAGCGACTCCCTGATCTCGCTCAAGGATTATTTCCAACAATTGGGGAAGCCAAAAAATCAGCCATTAAGGAAAGTATTGGTGAGCCCCGTAAAAGCTCGTTAGACCATGGAAGATCTAATGAAGATTCTTCGAAAATGCCCACTTCCCCAAAAGGAGCCGAAGCGTCACTTTCTTCTGGGCATCCAATGGAATTCGCAGCTTCCCGGGCTGTTGGTATCTACCGACAAATGCAGGCAGCTGGAGGGAATGACACTTATGTGGAAAAAATAGAATCCTCTCCATCCCACATATCTAGAAGTGATTCTTTGCCCCGCCCACCTAGGCCCCCGCCTCCACGACAAGGGAGTTTCAATCTGGGTTTATTGAATGACTCGTACAATAATGAATCAGTGCAAAAAACGAAATCAGATCCGAACAAAGTGATAGGTGATGAGACTGGCATTATGGAATCTAGAGAAGGTGAGCAGCTCATTGGCACGCCTCCAAGTCAACAGGCTGCCACCACTGGCCATGATGAGACCCGAGTATATGAGGATGCGGGTAATGAGAAAGACTATTATTCCAAGAAAGACTCTCAACCTTTGTCCGATACTGCTCACAAATCAAAGACAACCATTTCTGGCTCAACTGTTACTTCATCTCCCCCCACAAGTTATGATAGCAGCACTACTTTCACAAGCAATGCGACTATAGCCAGTCCTCCACAAGTTATGTTGATCACGGATGCAGACGCAGTGGATGCTGACCAAGAAAATCTCAATTCCACAAAAATATTGCCTATTAATCAAAATGGGAGCACTTTTATTTGCAGTCCGGGTGGAAGTCCTTATTCCACATCCCCGTCTCCCGGTGGGATCTCACGAAATAATAAATCAATCGGGGACTCTGATATGGGTTCTTCCTCGGAAAGTGGTCCTAGAGTAAACAATAAAATTCGACTGGATTTGCCGTCCCAACGCACTTTGTCTGAAGAAGAAGACACAAGAAGCACCCACTCATTCCGGAGCTCCCGAGTTTCGTCCCGAAGACAAAGTACCGAGGAAAGTATTGATAGCGAAGATGAATGGTACAAATACGAGCTAAGAAAACTAGAAGAACTAGAGCGGCAACAAATAGCCGCTATAGAATATCAACCTGCTTCCACGGGTGCACATAATGGGAATGCAGCACAACAGGAATACAATAATTTACAACATGTGGAAAATGGTGCAACCATAGCTTACAGGACTATTGATGGCTATCCCGTATATGCATATGGGGGAATTCCTACTGCAGCAACAGTAGATATGAAAGAAAGAATGGGACTCGTTTTGCAAGAGCTCGTACTGAAAGCTGCACCCAAAATCCAAAGTGAAAGCAATGTGGAAATCCTACATAGTGTGACTGGGAAAGTCACAGAATCTGTGCAATCGGAAAATAAAACTGAGCCACTGGTGAATCCACCTGCTCCCTTGGAGCGCAGATTGTCCTTCACACGTGAAGAGTCATTACAAGATGAACCATTGGGCTATGTGTCACGTCGGCGAATCAATTCGCACGATGAGCCAGACCCTACAGAGTTTGTTGACCAAAACTCGATTTGGAAAATATCAGAACAACAGCAAAAACAGCAAAGAGGAGGGGACTCGAGTCCAGAGTATTATGGGTCCATGATTGAACCTCCTCCCGTAGAAATTGGACTCCGGATAGGAATGGCTATTGAGAGCAATAAAAAGCAACAGCAGCAATTGCAACAGGGTTATTATCATCAGCATCAGGACTCAGCCAGTTTACGGAGCAGTGAGTCTGCTTTCTACAGTGGGGGCAGTGGTGATTTTCCCCAATCCAGTTCCAGGGGTACAGGCACACTTGATGAAAATCGGCCTTCGATTTCACTCCCGTCTTCGTCCTCATTAGGGGATGCAGTGGGGCTGGAATCCAAAGATGATGATAGTCGGAGCAAAAAGAGTCCTACGGAGGATACTAATGACATAGATGTCCAATCCGGGGATTCAGGGGAAACCAGTGGACCCGATACACCCGAGCCGGATGAAGACGATCTCAGTTTTGATGAGGATGATAAACACCACATGACTATGAATGAGCAGCGCGGGAGTAAACACAGTGAAATGGACGAAGAGGGAGAAATTGAAGCAGAAGAGCGAGAAAAGGAATATATGGGGGAGCAGCTGAGATTGGCTGAGGAACGGGAAAGATTACAAGAGCAAGAGGAAATGCGTAAACGGGAAGAAGAAGAGCAAATGAGAAAACGAGAGGAACAAGAGGACAGGGAAAAAATGGAAGAGGAGTTGATAAGGCAAGAAACGGAGGCGATGAGACGGGAAGAAGAAGAAAATATTAGACTGGAATTTGAGGAGAAGGAAAAAGCTGAGCAAGCTTTATTGGCACAACAGCAGAATACTAACTCCAACGCCACGGTGCCTGAATCGCAAACGCCGGTACAACAACTGAGTAGACGAGAATCGACAATAAGTGCCACATTTGCTATGCCCAAGAAATTCCTGGATATGATTTCCGTATCAGAGTTGAAAAAACTTGGTAGTTTAGGGAGTGGTGGTGGTGGTAGTGCCAGTAATATTTCGGCTGAGGAGAGAAGGAAATCGATTGCTCCTTCAGAAGGACCAGAGAGTATATGCAGTGCAGCCATCCCAGAACAAGGCGAAGAGCAGAATGAATATAATAATAATGATGGTTGTTATGAGGAGACCGGGGAAAGTTCCAATCATCGGAATGACACGTCGGGTAATAGAGGAGTGTCACGAATCTCAGCCATTTCCGTCTCTGTGGATGATGAGATGATGGATGATGGGAAAGGGGGTTTGGGAAGTAAATGGAGTTTCCTTAAAACCCTCAAAGAAAAGAAAGCCGAGCAGAAAGAGAATGCTGATGTTGTGGCAGCACTCATCAAACATGACATTGTAAGTAGTCTGTGGGTATGGAATGAAAAACTGGTATTATGATGCCCGGTTATTAGTTAGTTAGTGATAGCAGTGCGGCAGAAAGAGATGATGATGATGATGATTACTATATTACTATAGGCTGACGCGTGCCCCCATGTCTAGTGTTTTGATCCGCCGAACTTACTAACTGTAATAAAACACGGGCTGAGAATGACTGACTGACGAATGATTACCATAAATAGGCAATTCAAATAGGGCTCCCAGCGTGCGTTTAATGTTTTAATACGAGATTCTAAAATCCCATGTACGCTTTTTATGGACTGACATACTTGCTAGATTCCCCATATTA
>Ga0210040_10008734_pt1 | contig 11921 bp, 12 predicted proteins | sample CryGeyCG12114_NA_FD_185462 | JGI IMG/M metagenome (GOLD analysis project Ga0210040, IMG submission 185462) | Groundwater microbial communities from aquifer - Crystal Geyser CG19_WC_8/21/14_NA (SPAdes) (version 2) | ecosystem: Environmental > Aquatic > Deep subsurface > Groundwater | place: USA... | reverse complement strand
TCTTTGAAATCTGGATGCTCCAAACGCTAGCTGGCACCAACGTTTGGTCGCTCCATGATGTGTCAAATCGCCCCAGTGCGCTACCAAGTATTGCCACATCTCTCAGCCAGCTTTATCAAGCCCCACCAAGTCCGCTGTGTCAACCGGCTGACTTTACCGAGAACCCTACAAGTCCTTGAACGCATTCGCATCGATGCGCTGATGACCATAGAACATCTCATGACCCATAAGCCCGTTGAGCACTCCCACCTTAACAACGGCCTTAGGGTAGTCTCTAGCCACCGCCTGCACAAACTTCTCCAGCGCATCTTTCTCCAGTCTCGCAATCGCGGCAACACCCACCGCGGGTGCCACAGACGCCCCAACGGAGACGTCGATCATGATGTATCGCAGACCCGGAAGCTGCTTCAACGTATCCAAACCCTGAACGTCCGACTTAGACCTGAACGTAATCTGACCCCACGCATCGACAATTTGGTGAATGCTCACTGCACCTTGCAGCTCAACCCGCGTAATCGCCGCGCGCTGCCACGGCGCCAATTCCTCCACCAGCGCCGCGAAGATGAGCGGATCCTCCTGGCGGAACGTGGACTTGGAGAAGGCCCAGAGGTGCGTGTCGGCGCGGATTTCGCGGCACGAGTTGCTGAAGCTGGTCGCGGTGAAGAGGCCCTCGAATTCGTACTTTAGTGGGCTGGGCGCGCACAGCGGGATGTTCTTGCCGGGCTTCCAGGTCTTGTTGCAGAGCGCGTAGGCGTAGATTTTGTTGCGCAGTTCGCCGGGGAGACGGAGGAGAGGAGATGTTTTGCGGTTGCGGGCGGTGCTGTGGGGTGAGTTAATCGGGTGTTTGGAAGCGATTTCTTTTGTGGGTACTTACACGTCGAGCGAGACGAGCTCGAGTTGCGGGATGAGTGATTCGGCCATGATGGTGGTTGTGGTAGGGCTGAAGTTGCAAGCGTGTTAGATGGAAGAGGTCGTGCAAAAGCTTAGTTGAATCTCAAAGTAGGGTCCAATGATGAGGTGAAAGTGAGTAGCGACTGATAAGCGAGCAAATGGACCCTACTACTAACCTATCGCATCTTCACTTTCGTCGACACGTGCGTCAACGAGGACCGCCCGCCTTCACATCTTGCCCGGCGCCGGAAGACACAGAACCCATCTTCTCCCCACATCGTCCCACACATATCCGTACTTCGCAACTATATGCGCATGATTCGCCCTTTCCATCTCATCCCCAACATCTTCCCACTCCCCCGTGATCTCAAGCTCTTCGTTGTCGGTGAGAGCACGAGGGTCCCTAGCGATGACTTTGGCAGCAATTTGGGCACGGTAGTGCCAGAGCACTTGGTTCTCGGGGTCTCTTGGGTCAATATTCCCAAGTCGATCGTATGGTGCGTGATACACGTGTACGTGCACGAGATTCGGCAGTTTAGGCCAGTGGTCAAACTCCACTGGAGGAAGCTCGACCAACTTGAACACATGGTGGTCCTGAAGACCATCTAGCATGACGAGGCTGCGCATGTCGATGCGCGTTATGGCGTTTCGCTGCGCTTGTGTTCGCTTGCACAGCCAGGCATAGAATGTGGTGAAGCTGTATACCATAATGGGCAGCTTGGAGTAAGGTAGGACATGCATCTCCTCGTGGATTTGGTGGCATGCCAGAGAGAGCTGGACGGCGGCGGGGAGTACCTCGTTTTTGCATCCCCGGAAGAAACACACCTCCTCGGTATCGTCAGCTACCATTTCGTAGATATCGTTTCGTAGCTCGCCGGGGATGCGGAGGAGTGGGGAGTTCGTTCGGTTGAGGTCTCGTCTGAGACAGCTAAGCTGGCATAATTACTTTAATGTGCGAGCAACCACTTACATGTTACTGATCTCCATCTGCATCTTCATCTGTTGTTGGTATTCGAGGAACGCCTTAGCCGCTTCCCGTTCGTCGAAAAGCTCTGCTGTGGGACGAGAGTATGGGCTTGCCGACTTCAGAGAGAAGGGCTGACATCGCTTTTGCCAGCGTTTGTGACGCGCCTTATTTGGTAGTGGAGTTGCACAGGTTTGCGGAAGATACATGATGGGCGTACTGATGCATGAGATGCATACGATGGAGGAAAAGAGCTCTTTTATAGGAAGGTTTACGGCTTGGGCAGGGTCTAATTTTGACGCCCAAGTGTTGTGAGGGAGGGGTATGAAGGAATTCTTGAAGACCATGGTGGGTACATAGTTCCGTGGGTAAGTGTCGAGATTTTCAGGTCCTGACACCCTGAATGGGTGCTTCCGTGCGCTATACAGAACGTTTGGGTCGCTATTTATAAGGGTGCGGAGCCGAAACTCCTCGAGATATGGCAGTTATCAGGCGCTCCTGATATGAACAAAGCACAGACAACGTAGCGAAGCTAAGGAACTTGCCCCCCTCCAGATTCGATTAAGGCACCTACACGGCAGCTGACGGGAGGCAGGCGCTCTCGAGTACGATGCTGTCTTTGGAGGACGCGACTAGCGGCTTAACCATACCTTTCTTTGTCGGGTGAGATGTGCATGCAGCAGCTTAGTTCTGCTGTTACACTGAGTTGCAAAACCGACGATGAGCCATCATCCATGATGGAGGTGATCGAAAAACCACATCTCTGCTGTAGAAGAAGTTGAGTGGAGGGCGACGTGATCTGTCGGTGTTGCGCCCTACGCAGAAATCCCATACCGTGGCATTGTCTGCGAGCTCTCACTGCAATATGTGTTGATTCCTGAGGCCTTGTATATCTCTTACTGTCAATGCTGGTACCTTGCAGAGCGTGCTTGGTTGTACTACAGGCGCCGTTTGAAGATGCAGTATGTCCATGCCGTCGCGATTTTGCGTACTGGCTTCTTGTACCTATATAGTGGCGAGAACGCGCGGCCACTGATAAGGGGCTGTCCGTGTTCCATGCTGACCATGGATGGTACTAGATATGGTAAGGTGTTCATGCTTGGTACGGGGTGCAGGACTTGCCGACACGAAGAGGTGTCGTTAGTGGTGAAGCCGTCTTATTGGCTACCAGATGTGGCGCTAGCGCTGATCGATCTCTGTCCGCGGGACCGATCGATGACGACCAGCAGTCCCCATCCCATCCCCCAAACGCGCTCCACACACGGTTATTCCATCCGGATGAACAGCCGCTTACAATTCTATCATGACGAGTCCTTTCGCGCTGGCGCTGATGGCTTGCACGCGACAAGTCTTCGAAATCCCCCTTGTTTCGAGCTCCTCACTCACACCTTGAACACGTCGAGTACCACCGATCAGCACAAACATGTCTCGCCGTGAGCGTGCGCCGCTGTTGCAGCAGCGATTCAGCGAGGAAGGGGAGCCACGGACGGTATGAAGGCTCGAATCGAGTCGCCTGGCAACCCAGCTCACATATCATAGCTCCTTCACATCGAAGATTACCCAGAAGAGAACCCACGTTCATGGCAGAAATGGCGGAAGATGGCCAATGTAGGCGTTATCGCCCTCATGGCGAGTATGTGCCATACAGTGCTGTCATCGTGTACTGCTGACGTTGGGGTGTTGCAGTCCTCAGTCCCCTCGTCTCATCTATGTTTACGCCAGGGATCGATGAGATCTCCAACGACCTGAACTGTTCGACGACGGCCGTCATAGCCACAACGACAGGCTTCGTTATCATGCTGGGAATCGGTCCCCTTCTTCTAGCGCCGCTCAGCGAGACCTTCGGACGCCGAATCATATACTTGACATGCTTCTCCATCTTCACGCTCTTGCAGATACCCGCCGCGCTCGCTCCGAATATCGCCTTCCTCATCACCGTACGAAGCATCGCAGGCTTCTTTGGAAGTGTGGGCATAGCAAACGGCGGTGGCACAATAAGCGACATGTTCGTTCCGAGCGAAAGAGCTGGTGTATTTGGCTGGTACCTGCTTGGGCCATTACTAGGTCCGACGCTTGGACCTCTGTTTGGCGGCATCATCGTGCAGCGCCTCGGTTGGAGATGGATATTCTGGATAATGACAATCGTCTGCTTCGTCAACACACTGGCTGGCTACTTCTTCCTCCGCGAAAGTTATGCGCCCATCATCCTCCAGAGGAAGAAGGCCGAGTTCGAGAGCGAATCGTCTCAGTGGGATGGCACAAAGTATTCGTACGAAGGCGAGGACAATCGCCCGCTCAGACAGAGGATCGCGCAGTCACTGAAACGTCCCCCGAAGATCTTCGCGCAGCCTATTGTCGCAACGATGGCCGTTTATCAAGCTCTCATCTTCGGAACGACCTACAGCATCTACACCAACATGCAGCCGATTTACTCGGATCTGTATGGTTTCGAAACTGAGAAGGTCGGGTTGTTATATCTGGGACCCGGTCTCGGGTTTTTGTTCGCCGTCTGGTTCCTCGTTCCACGGATCGACACAATCTATAAAAGGTTGACAGCCAAGCACAACGAAAAGGCACGACCGGAATTCCGCCTGCCCCTCGCAAACATTGGAGCCATCTTCATTCCCATGTCGCTGTTCTGGTTTGCTTGGACTGTAGAGAAGCACGCGCACTGGTTCGCGTCGATATCTGGCACGTTCTTTTACGGCATTGGACAGGTAATGATTCTGAACTGCACGCAGAATTACTTCATCGACAGTTTCGAGAAGTATGCAGCTAGCGCGATCGCCGCAGGTACAGTCTTTCGAAGCCTCGTGGGCGGCGTGATTCCTCTAGGCGCACCGGCGCTGTTCGAGAAGCTAGGCTATGGATGGGGCATCAGTGTGTTTGCATTTGTCAGCGTCGCGCTTGCACCTGCGCCGGTGCTGTTTTACATATATGGTGAGCGCATACGTGAGCGATTCCCTGTCGATCTGTAGGTGCTCTTTAGAAAATTGGCGCCGAAGAGCGCCACAATACATGAGTCAAGGAAACGATCAGGTTGCCGTGCATTGCTCAGAGCTACTTATCATTCGTAACATCAGGTGATAGAAGGCAGAGACAGCTCGGCTTTTGAGGTGAGATTTTTACATGAAGTAGTACCCAGGTGAGGGGAGTCGCGTTTGCAGCGCTGCCGAGGACAGCTTATATAAACGTCTCGTCGCCGTCAGCTACCCTTCTTCTTCCAATCCCCATCATTCGGCCAGCTCTTCCAAACCTGGCTACCATGCTCGACACGGTCAACAGAAAGCGCGCGGGCTCTGTCACAGACGATTCGCCAACTACGAAGACTGCGCGACTCCAAGGCCCACTTCCAGACCGCGAAGTTGAGCCCGCCCGCGGCCAGATCTCTGACGATGCGCGCCTCCGCATGTGAGTACCTGGACGACTCGAGGGCGCCATCTTGTGGAAGTTCAAAGCTGATGAGTTTCTGTAGGAGCCAGCGCAACCAGGTGCAGTCGCCGCTGCTTCGACTTCCCTCGGAGCTGAGGAATATCATCTACAGATATGTTTTCCAAGGATGCTCTATTTGGGTTACCAAAAACCATCAGGATCTCTTGTACGGCTTGCGACTCTGGTGCATACATGACTTGGACATCGTCAGCCTGCTCTTGACATGTCGTCAAGTGCATGCCGAAGCCGCGATTCTTCCTTACCGGTTTCTGGTATTCGAGTTTCACGGCGGCGCGGCCATCATAGAAAAGTTCCTCTCCGCACGATCGCCGGCTCAGCTCGAGGCTATTCAGACCATTCGCGTCTCGATCGAGCATTATTCATTCCAATCATCTTCAGCTACGGAGGACTACAAACGTTTCGATTTCGTGCGTTCACTCCCGAGGCTTCAGCACATCACCAATGACCTTCGTTCCTACCAATTCTGTCCAACCAAAAAGAGCCTATTGAAGGATACTTTCGAGTACAACCAGGCATTCAAGCACGGCGTTGGCGCTGTGAATGCTTCCATCAAGATCTCACTCAAAATCCATCATCCGGATTTGAAGACAAAGCTTGGCAGTCGGACTGGTTATATGAGATGCGATTAAGGGCTTCCAAGAGGTAGGTCGAATGGATGGGAAGCGGGGACTATCTGGACTATCTTGGTTCCAGAAACTGTGGCTTGTCATAGCAGGAGGCTCGACGGAACCCGGATAAATGGCGCGCTCAAACCTGAAAAGAAAGCAAATCTTCCTCCCACCACCGTAGGTAATTATGAATCCTGGATGTACTCGAACAATTTTTACGGTTAGACGGATATTCTCACACAGTAGCGGCTACCCCCAAGCCGCATCATTATCGTCGAGCACGTTATGTGAAAGAACATGGATCGCCTTCTGCGTCGAGGAAGGCAGATGACGTTAGTCACCCCGATAGTGTCAGTAGTGCATCCATGAAAGGATTGCCGTGTTGTGACTCGCCCAGATTCCGATTTGAAAGCACGCCGGTAATCGTCCAGCCTCTCGATTCCCTCATGGACGACTATCGCATATCACCTCAACCCAGCCTTGCGCTAAGACCACACCATCCACGCCGGTCGTTCAGCCACACAATTTCTCAACCTGCTCTCTGCGCCTTGTCACATCTCAAGCACCATTCAGACACTCCCCCTCTTCAACGCGCAATGGCTCACCGAACGGCAACTGCGAGCCCAATCATGGAGGGAACCGACAGCATGTAAGTATCACCTCATCAAAGCACAGCATGGGTATACTGACCTGCATCCAGAACTACCAAAAACCAGACCACTTCGCCACTTCTCCGCCTGCCAGGAGAATTGCGGAACAACATCTACCAATACGTGTTTGCTGGGCGGGTGGTCGCCCCAACGAACCGACCGAAGCATTGCATCAACTTGCTACTCACTTGTCGCCAAATTTCAGCCGAGACCGCGCTCTTGCCATACCGGCACCTCATCTTCCGCTTCGAACGCATCCGGGCATTTGAGTCTCAGCACAGCCTCCAGCGCTTTCTCCAGGCTCGTTCATCCTCCCAGCTCCAGGCCATCGAACATCTCCAGCTTGTGACTTGGCAGGGAACTCAAATGTGGAACCATATACAGTGCGAAATAGAGGATTGCGACATGGATACCTTGGTCGGTCTCCCAAGTCTGAAGGTCTTGAAAATCTTTTTGATCTACGAGAAGTGGCAATTCGCTGATTCTGACCCGGAATCCATGTTAGCTATGTTACACCCCGAACGAGCTGAATTGGAGTCGAAGATACGTAGCAGGAGGCAGGATCTGGAGATTCGGTTTCAGTGGCTGTTCGAGAGGAGGGGCTTGGGTGTCGCGGATTGGGAAGATGGGTTGAAGACGGAGTAGGTGTTGGTAGCTTGCTCTACCAAGGAAAATTTTGAGGGTGCGACTGTCATTTGAGGTTTTGCGTGAAGATGAGGAAAGCTCCCGGCCTTGAGATTGGGCGTCGGCAGGCCATGAACAGGACGTTTTCCTGTCAACGGAAAAGTAATATATCCACAACCGTATTGAGCTTTCGCCCGTCTTCACGCGCGATTATGTAGCTGTCAGGTTAAGCGATGGGCCATGAGATCCTCAAAATTGGTAGCACTGAGATTATACACGAGACAAGAAGTGGGAAAAGACGTGCCGATCGCCACTAGACTGTGGGAAGAGAGTGTGCCAATGGCTCGGGAAAGTTGCTGAGTGATGCAGTGTTTGTCACTTTCGTTTCGTCCTTCAGTATATAGGGTCTCGCGGGGCTTGGTCTTCCTTTATCTTCGCAACATCTACCCACCTCTACTCTTTGCACATCACCATCAACTCTCCACAGACGCTCTTTACCGCAACCAATGTCTAACAGGATCCACCACCTCGCGTTGATCGGCGCAGGAGCACTTCGCGTTCCTAGCGCCGATGCAGCCTCAATGTAAGTTATCTCTGTTTTGCAACGTCTTACATGGCAACACTGACGGCGTACTGCAGTCTCGAACAAAATGCCCGGCAGTCGTCTCTTCTTCGCCTTCCTCCCGAGCTCCGGAATCGAGTCTACGAGTACGTCTTGTACGAAGGAACATACAGATTCATTAGCCATTTCCAGATCAAGTTTGATCATGGGATACAAGACCTCTTGAACATTGAGGGCATCAAGGTCGACCCGAAGGTCCAGAACAGATTCAGTGTTCTTCGAGTCTGCCGCCAGACCTACGCCGAGACCGCGCTTCTGCCCTTCAGCCTCAACACGTTTGCATTCCACTCCCGCGGCATCCCATATTTCTTCAAGAAGCTGCAACCCGCGCAGCGTCAAGCTGTCTGCACTATCGAATTAAATATGCGTGTTACCGAGCGGCCCACTTTCTATTGGACCTACAACCAAGATAGGAGACAAAACAGGTTCGGGGAATCTGCGTCGTCTCAATTTGCCTTCCTGGAGGTGGACCAGCACATCGTGTCTTTCTACGAATTGCTACCCCGTCTTCAGACTATACACGTTAAGGTCTCCAGAGGGATAACGCCATCGAATGATTATCTTATGCATCATCCATCGCTACAGAGAGAAGTGGTGGACGAAACGCAGCAGCTGTTGATTGACTGGCTGCGCGCTGGGAACCGCGATGGCGTCCGAGTTGTGATAGAAGAAGTTCGTTACCCTGAGTAGGGACACGACTGAACTCTCTGATGGACGCGATGTAGTGTGAGCGCGGGTCTCCGCGGTATTATAGAAGGTTCAAGCGTGGGCTCTTGGAAAGATGTATACGTCCAAACTATTACACACAATTACAAGTGAGATTTCCTAAGATTGCGTATCATAGCACAGCTTAACCTCTAGACAGTCAATTAGCCCACGACTTAGATGAGAAGTGGGATTTCACATTGCAACATGATATATGATCTAGCTGAAGACCCCTGCACCTCTACGACGGATCCGGGTTCCATCCTCTCTTCGTCACTTATCCGAACAATGTCTAGTTCGAATGGAGTTCGCCTTCATCTTCACCTTCGAACATGTGACAGACGAATAAAGCTCGGACCCACGCTGGCGCCTTGGTCCTAGCGCCTCCTGCCCTCACACAAAAGCCTCGTTGACGCTGTCTCTCGCTGCTTCTCGTCCTTCCCCATTGTCGCAAGCTTCAACTTTTGACCATCGCTGCGCCCATAACGGCGAGCCTTGTAGACGTCAACGACACCCATCCGTATCGTATCCGACCCCACCTCCCCGTGACCGCTCCGCCGACACCCTCGCCAACCGACGCGGCAAATACCCTCCACCAGACCACCGTCGAAAATCGCGCGCTGTTTCACCTATTTACGGAAATTTTACTTCTCAAGTCACTTCAAGCTTTGAGACAACGCTGCACCTGGGAATGAGTAGGTCGCCAGCTGGTCTGCTTCCGGGCTCGCCCAGGTGGTTTCGCTCACGCCAGTGTGGGCGGCATGTGCACAAGAGCTGGTATGCAGGTCATACTCGGCTACTTTGCATTCAGGTCGGGCGGAAGATGGCGCGTACATTGAGCGTGCTATGACCCTGCTGGTGAGATTGCGTGCTGGCCACGTTCTCTCACCGCCGAATTCTGTCGTGGGATGCCCTTCCTTGGCCCTTTAGCGCCGGTTGGAGTAACGAGCCGCCGGGTGCCTGTGCGAACTGGCTCGCGCGGGTTCTGTTGTTTGGAGAAATCCGGCATGCCGACATGTTGGTCTCCTCGGCACGTACGAAGGACGGGTGTCTTCATTGCCCCGTCGGGTTATTATCGCGAAGATGGCGAGTCCGTCTGCGAGCAATGCCCTGCCCTTATACTCGGGTTTGGTGTCGTTTACAGAGCTTTCTTTTTCATCAAGCTGGTTTCCGCGGAGACCACTTGATGAAGAACGGAAAAGCATGAAGTTTGATGTCATTGATGAGTACACCATGTATTACTAAAACGTGATTAAATTAAGAACTACTTTTCACGGTACATTCGGATTCGGTGCTCCCTTCGTCACCTTGAAGCCACCAGGCTCCAACACCTGGAACACCTGACTCGGATCGTACTTCTTACTTATACTCTGCAGCCTCGCCTTGTTAGCCGCGCCATAACTGCTAATTGGATCCTGGTACTCGGATGCGTAGTTCAAGTACACAAAGTCGTTGTCCAAGCCACGATTCTTGGCCTCGGCCTTGATCTGGCTGATGATAGTGGCGATGACGTGGTGGAACTTTGGCTCATCGGCAGCATTGTTCCACGCTGCGTTGAAGTTGAGAATGAAGTACGGCCCGCCGCTCGGATTGAGACCTAAGGCGTTTCCGCCGTTCTTCTGCATGGCTTTCAGCGCACCAGTGGTAATGGGTTGAATAGCCATGATGAGTAGGATCTTCTCAACGTCGGCGACGGTGGCTTCTTGCGTGTAGAACGTGTCGATGATGAATGAAAGGAGCGACCGGTCCATCTTGAGGCTGATGCCCCACCATGTCTCGTAAGCGCCGGGTGTAGGCGCGCCTTGGTTGAGAAGGTCAGCCATGCCGGACATAGGGCGCAGGCCAGTGGTGTCGTCGATGGTGGTGAGGTTGGCCCAGGGTGCGAAGACGGGTGCGTTGGCGATGGGTTTGGCGTAGTGCAGGTTGGCGAATGAGAGCTTGCCGAGACCTGGGGCGGAGGCGAATGTCTGGGGAATGTTAGTTTGATGTGGAGGAAGCTTGGAGGGTGTGGAGTGACGTACGATGATCTGGGCAGCATCAAGATCCTTGGGTGAGCCGTTCACGGCGAACTCGTAGATTGCATCGAGGTTCTTTGGGAACTGGTCTTCTAGGTAGATACGCTGACCGCCCCAGAGATCGCCTTGAGGGAAGGCATTGAGTCTGAAGTTGGTCACAATTCCAAAGTTGTTGCCGCCTCCTCTCAGGGCCCAGTATAGGTCTGAGTACGACGTCGGGCTGACAGTGATGGCAAGGCCGGATGCAGTGACGAGCTCGTAGCTTACTACATTGTCGCATGCCCATCCGAGCTTGTTGGAGAAATGCGAGATGCCGCCTCCAAGGATGAGACCCGGTACACCAACAGGTGCCATCTATTCGACTGTTAGCCATGATTGCTTTGGAGTGACGCAAGTGCATGAACCTACACGTCCTCCCACCACGCTAAGCCCATCCTTCTCGACAGCTTTGTAAACATCAATCCACCGAAGACCAGGGCCAATATCAACAGTCTGTTTGTTGGCAGCCACTGTGGCCTGCTTGAAGTTCTCCAATGAGACTGTTATCCCATCCTCGATACTCGATGCGCCCGCCCATGCTGCGTGGCCGCCACCTTTGACAGCGAATGGACATTGGTAGAGTCGCGCGACTAACACCAAGGTAGAGACATCGAGTGTCTTAGAAGGCTTGAACACGCATGACGGATCCAGTGAGCCTTGCTGAGCAGACCAGTATCCTCCAGTAAAGGAGTCGTATCCGGAGGTGCCTTCAGCCAAGACCTTCTCGTCGCCGAAGAGGATCTTCAATGAGGTACACTGCATTCAACGTCAGTATGATTTGCGTCAACACGATACGCAGACGGGACTTACCGCCAGCGCACATGGCTGAAACAAGGAACGTTCAGCGATAGTGGAATTTTCCGGCTCAGGCAGGGCCAAAACGTCGACCCCAAGATTCTCAAGCGCCGCTGTCACGTTGAAGTCGAGCGGCTCGAAGACAGCGGTACCTTGGGCAGTCACACGCGCCGCAAGGGCAGCGAGTGGAACGACGAGGCGCGCAAACATATTTGGAACCAACACACCGGTAACCAAAGGGTGACTTGGCAAAACAATCAACGCAGCGGGGCCTGTCGCGTCTTTTAGATGGTTCGCGCAAGATTCGAGGCCCTAAACCGCTTCGCACTCCAGCGCCCCTTTGCCACCATGGCTCGAGCTGTTTGAATCAGTGAACAGAGCGGCTCGCTTGCGCGGGTGTATGTCCCGTTCTACGCGTACGCCGAAATGGGGAGATATTTCAGCCGCGATGCTGGAGTTGCGAGCCACATTTGGTCCCGTGTTCACGATGATTGGCTCAAGGGTGATGGCTTGATACGGAATGCTAACAGGGGAACTCGCGGGGATGCTGATCCT